>JAESGH010000031.1_pt1 | contig 118681 bp, 124 predicted proteins | sample 9269641 | NCBI WGS metagenome assembly JAESGH01 (sample SAMN14515345, study PRJNA621665) | algae metagenome | isolation source: Phormidium tanganyikae FI6-MK23 and co-occurring heterotrophs from granitic... | place: USA: Fort Irwin, California | collected 1998-05-24 | reverse complement strand
AGTTTCCAGTTTTAGTGCTGGAATTGCTAGAAGACCTCACATTACAAGGACTTGGTAACGCCCTGGTGGTACAGAAGGGTGGTACATTTTATGGTCCTGCGCATGGCTTCCCCTTGGGTTAATCCAAAAAGCAAAGTCTATTATTTCCGTCGTGCAGTACCCGAGCGACTGCGAGCGAAAGTTGGCAAAACCATTCTTGCCATCTCTTTAGGCACCAAGGACGGGGCTGAAGCCAGGCGCCTTTATCCAGCAGTTGCGGCGGCCGTTGAGCAAGCTTGGGCAGATCTCGAACTCCAGCCAGCTCCTTCGGTCAGCATGCCCGAACAGACGCTCCCTCGCGAAACTATCATGGCTCTGGCTGGTGAGTTCTACGAGGAGTTCGTCAAAGCCCATGAACGGGACACCAACGTAGCGCAGTTTTGGCGCGACAAGCTGATGGGCATTCAGCAGGCCCTGCCGGAACGCGAGCGAGAAGAGGGCGTCAGGCAGTTTGGCCAGGGTTGGGCTTTCATGCCTATGCAGGTCGCAAACTATCAGGTGGGCCCACAGGCATCAGAGTTTCTGGCGCAGCGAGGAATCAGGCTAGCCTTCAACTCCCAGAAGGAGTTCAATCTCCGAGCAGCTAGCGCGCTTGCCCAGGCCTACCGGTACCTAGAGCGCAGGGCGCAAGGAGACTATCGGCCGGATCCTGACAAAGAACGCTTTCCCCAGTTGGTGAACACCACCACATGGCAGGATTTGCTGAGTTCCTACGTCGCGGAGCGAAAGCCGAAACCTTCAAGCCAGAAGCGACAGCAGGGTGTACTAGCCGCCTTTTTTGCCTTTGTTGGTCACGATGTTCCAGATGCAGTCACCGTAGAAAATGCCTTCGCCTGGAAGGAAAAGCGGGTGAAGGAAGTGGGGCTGGGCACCGTGAGAACAGCGGATCTGGCACACACAAAAAGCTTCTTCAGATGGTGCGAGGAAAACAAGAAAACCAGGATCGATCCCTTTGCGAAGGTCCGCCTGAAGAAGCCGAAGAAGTCGGCACCGACGACTGGCAAGATGCGAGAGTACACGGAAGATGAGGCGCGCAAAGTATTGGAGGCGACTCTGTGGCCTCCTACCAAGAACTTGAATGAGGAAGGCTGGGCCGCGCGTCGCTGGGTGCCGTGGCTCTGTGCGTACACCGGTGCGCGGGTAAACGAAATTACCCAGCTGCGGTTTGAAGACATCAAGCAGGAGCGATCAAGAGACCGCAAGCAGCTCATCTGGGTCATAAAGATCACCCCAGAAGCTGGAACTGTCAAAGACCATGAAGACCGCGAAGTGGCACTACACCCCCATCTGATCGAACAAGGCTTTCTGGACTTTGTGCAGTCCCGAAAGGGCCAACGGTTGTTCTACGATCCTGAAAAGGCGCGTGGGGGTTCTGCTGCGAACCCACAATCTGCAAAAGCCGGAGAACGGATTGGAAAGTGGGTACGTGAGAAGGTCGGCATCAAGGACCCAAAAATTGCGCCGAACCATGCATTGGGTACTTCCTAAACAGAACCTAATCTTTGCGCTTGTACAAAGTTCGCGTAAATTGGGTTTTCAGCTGAGCCAGTCGGTGCATTGCGGGTGAGGACGCCAGATGTCGTCCTGGCTAGTCAACCGCAATTAGCCGCTCGAGCGTGGACTACTTCTGCCGCAACCAAACACCTTGACGATCCGGTTCGCTCAGGAACTCCACTCCGGCACTTTCAAGGGATTGTAAGATGTGCCGAAGAGTTCTGGCGGTGATCTCTTCCCCGGTCTCAAGGCGAGCCATAGTATTTACGCCGACCTCAAACCGCTGAGCAGCCTCAGCCCGCGACCAGCCCAGGAGCGCACGCGCTGCCCTCAGTTGCGCCGGCGTGGGCGTTGCCAAACTATCCTGGTGAGTGTCGCTGTTCTTGATCTGCATGTTTCAATCTTAAGCAGAACCTGCCTGCAAGCAAGTGGACCGGTGGTAGGCTTTTAGTCCCGTGAGAGCCTCTGCACCGAGTTGAACACTGCAGCTGAGCGACGTTCGAAAGAGCAGCGGCTAAAACCAATCGTTTACCACAGGCACAGCATTTGGGTGAAAATACACAAAATGGGTTGAAATGACCCAATGAGGTATTATTCTACAAATTCATTCGCCGGCTCTGGTGTCAAAACGCACAAACAAAGGGGTCCAACATGTATGCGCAACCAGCCTTATTGAGTCCTGCTACCTTCTTCCAATCGCCCAAGTGCATCCGTCTTGCAGCAGAGCACAACAAACTTGTGAGAACCACAAGCGCCATCATCGCCAGTTTGCCTGATGCTACTCCAATCGGACCTGACCCAATCGTCGAGCACTTGGCTTCGTCCAGCGGGTTTGGTGCCAATGACCTTATTATTACCCGCGTTGTTTCACGGCGCGCCATATTCACCGTTATTGTTGTTCCCACGCGGATATGGCGCGAAGAGGATGATCGTGCCACATTGCTGCAGGTCAAATTGGACGCCGCGGACGAAGGAACCAGAGTGCTCCTGGTGCCGCAAAGTTGGTCGCGTGGCTCAACCCGCCGGCAAATTGCTGAGGTTCTATTCCGTGCAAGGTCCGTCACATACACCGCGGAACAGCAGCGGGAATCTCTCCATTATCTCCGCACTGTAAAGCGTTCGACCATTGGCGAATGCGCTATGCAAATCCAAAATCATCCAGACCCCATGGGTGTCGTCCTTTCCCTGTGCGCACGCCGCTTCGTCAGGTTTGAGCGCTCAAAGCCACTAAGTCCAACAACTGCGATATTCCGCGTCTGAATGGGATTTGTGCTCAACTGTAACGGGCGTAACGTTATCAGCGTTACGGGATGCAAATGAAACGAGCCGATGTTGAGCAGGCGATACACGCCTTGAAGTCAGCCGGTCTAAATCCTTCCATGCGGCTCATCAGAGAGCGCATCGGATATGGATCGCTGACAGACATTCAGAAAATCTGCGCTGAAATCCGGAATGAAGAGCAGCTTGCCGCTCAACCGGAGCACCAGATGCCGAAGCATTTGCAGGATCGTGTCAAATCCACGATCGACGGAATATGGCTTGAGCTTAGCCAGGCGTCTTTGCAGGCGGTGGCTGATACCAAACGTCTGGCGGATGAACAAATCGCTCAAGCAAACAAAGCGGCCTCGGAAGCGCTTGTCACTGCTGATGGACTTATGGGTGAACTTGAGGGCGCGCAACGTGAAGTCTCAAGCCTGGAGCGCCTCTTCGCGGAGGAAACTATGAAGCGGACTTCAGCGGAACAAGAGGCGGCCATTCTGCGGCATCGGCTGGAAGACGCCTTGCTGCATGGCCAATCACTGCAGAAGACGATCGAAACATTGGTGGCCAGGACACCTTAAGGCTTACAGGCGCTTTGCAGATTCAGCACCGTAGACTGCTTTTGGCAGTGGCAGGCTGGCCTGCACTGGCCTCTCGAGGAGAGTGCGGCGAAGATCCGCCCAGCATAGGAAAGAGATACGCTGCGCGTTGTCCGTTGAAAAATCGCATCGTCAAGCTCCCGCTTGATGCCAGAGTTTGCAATCAACCGCTCAAGGTCTCGCCTGTTAGAAGCGCTTAGACGATCGTATTGTGCAACGACGGCTCGGAATGTGCTAACGCAGCGTCTGTGCTATAGAGACTATGCGGCCGATGAAGCCAATCAGGAACAGTGACCCTCCTGTCGCGTAGAAAACCAGGCTGGCGTAAAGCAATTTTGGCCGACGCCCAGCTAGGAGCTGATGGAACAGTCGTGGTCTGCGGTGCTCTATTCGCCACTGGTTCTCGGTCATCTCTCCGACTTCTGCCGGACAGGCGACTGCATGTATGAATGAGCCTAAGAACAACGATAGGAAAATCGCCAAGGTCCATAAAACGGACCAGTTTGCCGATTCCAAGATCTGGCTGCCCGACGCGGTGGTACAGTATGCCTCTGAAGCGCTCCCAGGGAGCCCATCTCGAGCAATCCCCCGGCACCATTCGACAAAGGATTGCGAGGCGGCGCCAGCAACGTCGAGCACGAGTGCATTCAAGGTCAAAAGCATCAAGCCGACGATCGATACCTGCAGGAACGGCAATCGTTTGAGAACCGCCACCTTGGACCAGTCTAGACCTAACCAAGGCGCCGCGACTATGTCGGTGTCTAACCACGATGTTTCGCCAAGGCTGATATCCAAATCCGGGAGGTTCTTGAACGTCTCGGCGTTGCCTGACTGTTTGATCTCCACACGCCCGGTGCTTAAGGCGTTCGCGAAAGTAGGCGCTTCCTTAAAGGTACACTTGACGAATTTAACGTCTTCGAGGTGCACGTCGTCGAACGAGGCTTGCCTGAATTCGCATTCATAGAAAAGCAGGCTCTTCAGATTGGGATTGTTGTGCCCAGACGATGCCTGAAAAGTACATTTCTCGAACGTGCAACCCGCGAACTCGGCATCGGTCAGACCGCCAAAGATCACCTCAGAGAAGTCGCTTTCTGAATGGCGCGCATTTGACAGATCGTACAGATGCAGATCCGTCTGGCTCTTGCTCCATTTGTGGAACACTGGAAGTTTGGTCCTGATCTTGGCCCGCAAGGCAGTGAACTGCCTAGGGCCAAGGTGGACTTCGCCTCTTCCAAATTTATCCAGCTGAGGATCCCAAACCACGCGATTAACCTAGTACCCATCGCGAAGTTGAGCGTAAAGCAGGTGCACGTCGGTGAACCTGTTCCAACGGAACATAAGATCCACGTACCGTTGGGGAACTCGATACTGCGTTGCAAACTGAAGCGTCAGCGCCGCGATGACCTCCGGATCCTCGATGTCGCTCGCTGCTCCATCAGCCTCACCCAGGAAAGAGCGACGGTCAGACTGCATTCTGTCCAATGGATAAAGAATAAGAATGGCAAGCAGCTCGGCAGCATGCTCGATCTTCAGGTCGTCGTCGTAGTCAGGATCGTCAAAATCCGGCATGCCGAATGGCAAGTATATCATTTTTTCCGCTAGTCGCAGCCACTTGACGGTATCAGCGGTATCAGGATGGACACGCCCCTGCCGGTCGAACTCCATCTTGAGAATGGCGTGAAATGCCTCTTTCATCACGAGAAAGCGACGGTAACAGCGATTGAACGTAGGCCGGCCGTTGTACGTGCCGGTATTCATAAGGATGTCTACAGCGTTGGGAGCGCCATCCTTCTCATAGTACATGACCAAGCTTGCCAATTCGTCGGGGCGAATTGTCTGGTCCACTACTTCATTGGCCGGCTCGGATTCCAAGCCTTCATAGAAATCCAAGCCCAACACCTGGATAGGGCCGCCGAAATAGAGCTTGAAAGCTTCGATCAGCTTCAGGGTATCTCTAGGGCTGGCTTCCATCACGCCGGGCGCAGCCTCGGCAGCAAGAGCCCGTTCGAATCCGACGAAAAAAGTTAGTATTTCGCGCAGCGTTATTGGCAAGACTGCTCCCTCGTAGCGAGCAGCCGCTCGATACGCCCCCAGAAGGCTATGCGACTATGTCAGACGATTTCGACGGGAGCAGCTTCGCCTGCTTTATATCGGCGAATGACGTTGGAAAGGACTAGGGAAAGCCCCTGTACGGTCGTGTCTCGGCTAACGAAGACCTTCGCTTTGAGATCCTTGAGACCTCGGTTGCGCAGAGAACCCATTTCTGCATCCAAAATCTTGAATACCTGACGCCCTTTTTCACGTGCGTCTGAAACTGTTCTTTCAGTCATCTATCCGTCCAATCGGGAGTGAGCAGGTTCTCCGGATGGCTGCTCATTTAAACCTAGAGAGTTCGTGTAACACTATGAACACTCAAAGTGAATGCCGCATTGATGCAAAGAGCAAGACATAATGAAATTCTCTGAAAGTCGTTGCCAGGCATCGTTGCGGCTTTCACAGCTACCTTTCGTAGACCGCTTTAGCACATACCTCATCGAAGCACTCTTCTTAGGTTGTTGCCACTCCCTTTTCTCTGAGCCATCGCCTGCAGCAGCAGTGGCAGAACCGTTGAACGGAGCTCATAGCGCCGGTCGCTTACACATGTGAGGTCTCACTGCATTATCCCTCGATATAGTCCCACGTCGTGAAGTACTCGGGCGTTTGATAAGCGATCCGGGACAAGGAGCGAACAAGAGCGTCCGACTTGCCCGCGATCATTGCAGACTGCCGAGCCATAGCTTCATTCATGGTTCTAATCTGGGGGCGTGTGAGGTGATCAACATGAACCCTGCGCGGCCGGGCGAAATACCCAATCGCCATATCGTAGGCTATTGGCGTGAAGGCAATTTTTCCACTCGCCGTGCCGCCTGGAATTGCCGGAATCCTTGCCATCGCGGTTGGATGGTCACCTACGATAAACGAGGCTCCAGGAGGGGCGACATAGATGGCCAGTCCGCGGCTTTGCATCAGGGCAAAAAGCTCATCGGGTGGCGGAGTTCCCTGGGCCACTATGCGAGCGTTTTTCATGACCCGATCTAAGTCATGGGGTTCTTCCATCTCCTGGCAATCCGGGTCGGTTTGCCGCCTTTCCTCAGCAAGCGATTTTGCAAGGGCAATCACTTCTTCCTTGGGAACAAAGCGGTTGTGCCATGCAGGAGAGCGTTTGCCCGAATAGTATTGGAATAGGTGGACGAACTGCCAGGCCTGTTCGTCAAGCTTGGGCGCTCGACCTGACCGTACCACTGCCAGCAGCTCGTTGATGAAGCGAGCGCCAACCGACTCCATACTCCCGAACCAGTGTTCCAGCGAAACGTCTGGTTCGCCTGCGTCGTCTACCCAGGTGTATAGCTCGTCTTCAAGAAAGAGGTTGTCAGGAGTTGTGGTTTTCACCTGTCCGAGGTGGAACTCACGACGCCAAAAGTGGAGCCCTTCATCCCGCGTCAAAAAGTTCCGGAGGATCATTTCGGGAATATAGTGATGGCGATGCGAGCGCTTGTTCCTGCCCATTCTTCAAATCTTTGCAGCTTGCGCAGTCTTCACAATAGCTGTTCTCGCTTGGTCGTCATCCCGTGAGTTGAAGGCTCACGTTGTTAATGATCAGGGGCTGAAGCACTAATCCACGTTCCGAACATCACTCAGGAAAAAAATGGTAACGCCAAACCAGGCACGGCGTAGGTTGGCGGTTTGAAAAAAGCGCTGCCCATCGCGGCGAGAGCTCCTTTAGCGCTGTACATGTTATGGGAAGGCCACCCGGCCTCCCCAAATAGGTAAGATAATCAATGACGCACCTTAGCATCAACTGGAGTTCACGCGATCGTCGGCGCCAGCGCTCCTGTTAGTCACGATCTCTTAGCTTTGCCTGCTGCTTCGATGCAGGCTCTGATAACATTCTTTGCTTCGTTCGCATCCCCGACGCGGGAAACCTTAGCCCACTTGCCGGGCTCAAGATCCTTATAATGCGCGAAGAAGTGCTTCACGCGCTCCACTTCGATCTCGGCCAAATCAGAGACGTTCGCAACTAAAGCCAAACTAACCAATAAAGTATCTATGTGATCCGCGCCCACCCGTACTCCGCTACAGTAAGCGTCGGGCTTTATCATACCGATAACCAATTTCATCGGCACCATTGTCCCGCGCCCATTCTTGCAACTTGTCACAAGTCACTGCGAGGGTCTTGTTCCAGAGCGCAGGCTCTTCGAGCTGGTCTCTTATCCTGGAACAATCGTTCGCGGAGAAATAGGCATGGTAGAAAACTGCTAAAGCAGCAATTTGCACAGGTGCGGCTAAGGTTTTCGTAGCCGCACCTTGTTTTCAATCAGCCAAGCTTAGTAGTCCTGATCGTATCAGCGATGCGGGCCATACCAACCGCTATCATCGTTTTCCCACCCACCATTGTCAGGGCTGTTGTAGCCATCGTTTCCGTGATGTCCACCATTGTAACCGGCGTCCACACCGGGCTGCCCTGGGCGAGGGCGCGGTGGCTCGCGCGGCGGCAAAGGGAGCGCAGGCTGTGCAGGCTGTGCGGGCACATAGCCAAAGTTAGGGTCAAACCCAGTGCCTGGACGTACGGTGTAGCCGCCATCATTGCCTCGGCCGGCCCTCAGATAATTGGAGGACACCCAGCCATCCGGGCCTCTCTTTTCGATAAGACACCAAGATCCTCGACACACCTGGACGTCAACTCGCTGACCACGACGAAGGGTGTCAACGGCACTGTAGTGGCCACTTGGGCCAGAGCGGACGTTGACGTTAGCTGTAGCGACAGCCGGGGCGGCCATGACGATCGTGGAAGACACAATTAATGCGGCGCCCGCAAAGCCCACTCTCAGAAGGTTCTTCTTCATTTGTAAATTAACGTCCTTTTTTTGGAGCTTTTCAGCTCATCGTCTCCGTCGCGCCGTGCACAGGAACTAAACTCGGCGCCCTGCGGAGCTGCAGCGAGAGCAAGCATGGCGACAACGTAAAAAGCCTGACTTGAGCAAAGCGCATTTCAAGGTTCCTTGAATTGTGGCGGACCAAGCACGGCACCGCTTCGGCGCCCTTGCAGGCACCTTGAACCAAGGATGATCTTTGAAGCTTGCCTCAGCCTTACGGCGAACTGCAGCCCACACAGATTTTGCAATGGTGGACTTCAGGGCACCAGGATAATCGAAAATATGGATCTGCGCGGTTGCGTGCAGCAGCTAATGTGGTGCAAGCAGCTGGCGAGACAACGATGTGAGCCCGATTGATGCCATGGAGAGCAATGGCTTCATTGATTGAAGCGGGAACTTGGTTCTAACCCGGCGACGTTCTGTTTGCGTATACATAAGGTGCATGCTTGCTGGCTGGCTGGCTGGCTGGAGAAAGTCCACGCTGACGCTAGGGGTGACCATACCGGCCGGTTCTTCAGCACCCTCCTTATGTCGAAGAACACCATCGGCAGCTTGCGGCCAACTTTCCCCAAATCCCTTCTGGAGAGACGCTTGCGTGATTCCAGCTCACGATGGGAGACTGAACCGGCTCGAGGGGCGAAAAACAGGTCTGAGTGGGAAAGGAGGAGCTTTTTTGTGGTTTTCGGCAAAACGCGAAAAGGGGAGCCGCGAAACTCATGCGGATCGTGGCGCGGCGCTCCCGTTATCCTTCCCATACCGAAAGCGGAAGGGGTCGCTCCCCGAGATCAGCGGCCATCATAACCAGGTAGCCGTTTGGATCGAGAACAAAGATCTCCCGCTTGCCCCCTTCGCGATCTCCATAACGTCGCCAGACTTCGCGGGGACCAGCATGGAGGGGAATTTCCAACTCGGATAGCTTGGCGATGATTGGGTTGATCTCGGCCAAATAAATCTGAAACATGACTCCGCGGCCGTACGGCACTTGTAACTCGCCTGTTTCCCACTTTCCCGATCTCTGGCACAGCATGATCTGTGCCCCTTCTGGACGCTCAAGATAGGCAAAGCCATCCTCGGGACGCTGGTAGGCAATGTCGAAGCCCAAAGCCTCGCACCAGAACTGAAGGCTGACGGTGATGTCCTCCACCAGTAGTTCTGAGACAAGCCTAGCAAAGCCTGCCTTGGGCGGCCTACCATAATCCATTCAATTTCTCCTTCTCGGTGCTGGCGGTCACCGGCGCTCAGATCAACTGATTCGCGCTATAAGGGGATGAACCATTTTCCTCAAGCGGGCCGCAGCCTTGGGCGAGATCTGGTCTAGCCCACCGACTGGCTTCCACATCGCAGCGTGGACCTCTTCTTTTTGGGCGGTCAGCTGAACGGTAATTCCCCGCTGGTTGACGGGGTTCAAAAGTAGAATTTTCTCGGCATTATGATCGAGGAGATTTTGATGAAGACGAGCAGGTTTAGCGAACCCCAGATCCTTGCGATTTCGCGTCAGGCCGAAGGCGGCGTTCCGGTGCCTGACCTGTGCCGCGAGCACGGCATGAGCACGGCGTCTTTTTACAAGTGGCGCGCCAAGTATGGCGGCATGGATGCGTCGATGATCAGCCAGATGAAGGCCCTGGAAGATGAGAACCGCAGGCTCAAGAAGATGTATGCGGAGATGAGTATGCAGGCCCAGCTTCTCAAAGAGGCTCTGGCAAAAAAATGACGCGGCCATCTCAACGCCGAGAGATGGCCGCCAAAGCGGTGGCGACACACGGGGTCAGCATTTCGCTCGTCTGCCGCACCTTTGGTGTGAGCCAGACCTGCTATCGCTACAGTCGCAAGCTGAACAAGGAGAATGATCAGATCGCCGACCTGCTGGTAGGGCTGACCAGGGCAAGGAAGACGTGGGGGTTCGGGCTGTGTTTCCCCTATCTGCGTAACGTCCGGGGGCATGGCTGGAACCACAAGCGCGTCTATCGCATCTACCGTGAGTTGGAGCTGAACCCGAGGATCAAACCGCGCAAGCGGCTCAAACGGGACAAGCCCGATGCATTGGTTGTGCCGGAAGCACCAAACATGGTCTGGTCAATGGATTTCATGGCTGACCGTTTGGGAGAGGGCCGGCGGTTTCGGCTGCTGAACGTTCTTGATGACTTCAACCGCCAAGGTTTGGGCATCGAAGATACACAATTGGAATCAACGGGTAAGTTACGCGCAGGAAAGCGCTGCCTGCGCCGCGGTGTATCCAAGCCGTTTAATCGCGACTAGCGGCGACCTAAGTTGGACCTCGTTGCTACTCAATCAAATGGAGGGGAATGGCAGATCTGAAGCGTTTCAGACTAGATCGACGCCGGATTTAACGCTTCTAGTCACACTAAGCGGAATGCACGAGATGCAGGCCTCCCGTGATCGTCGATGGCACAAGGCCTACTATCAGCCAGGCACAGGCGGGTTAATACTGCCAGGTGACAGAGTACAACTCCGGTGGGATAGCAAGGGGATGCCTTATTGCTGTGCGATCCAGTAAGGCCGAGATAGCAGAGAGTCATGCGCCAACGCGATGCAGGATCACGAGCGTGGGTGTGCTTTCTGAGGAGCGTTGGTGCTCTTCCGACGTGAAGTAGTTACGGTTGAAAGGTGGTCAGTGGCAAAGCCGTCTTTTGTTCAGTGACATCCCTCTAACCTCTTAGCCGGCTTAGCCGCGATTGAAGGTCATTCAATAACCACTGCCCCGCAGGACCAGGAACATTTCGGGCCATCCGCGCTGCATAGATCGAGAGGGACTCTCCGGACACACGGGCATCTTCGGCCAGATCAATCTCGACCAGTGCTCCGGTCGCAACATGGTGCTCTACCAGATGCTCGGGCATCCAGCACCAGCCGAAACCGGATAACAGGAAGTCCAACCTGCGACCTAAATCAACGAACCGCCACGGTGCTGCACTGATGAGGCCGTAATTGTTCGCTTCGCGATCAACCGGATCTGAGAGAACGAGCTGGATGTGACCGGCAAGATCCCCCCGAGTCGCTGGCCGACCAAGAGAGGCAAGCGGGTGCTCGGTCGAGACAACGGGCACCAGCTTCACCTGAAACAGCGTCGATGCCACGACGTCCTGCGGTATTGAAGGTAGCAGGAGGCAAACCGCAAGCGCCACGTCACCGCTGCGCAGGCGGCGCAATGCGCCCCCTAATCCTTCAGTAGAGAAGTTCACCGGTAGATGGGGGTAGGTTTGGTGAAGGGCACGCAAGCTGGCGATCAGAGGTGCGGTAGGGACGAGAGGGTCAATGGCTAGTGAAAGCTCTGGTTCTATTCCTGCGCGAGCACCTGCGGCGACTGCTTCAAAACGCGCAGCGCTTGATAGTACCAGTCTAGCTTGAGATACCAGCACTCGGCCCGCATCGGTAAGGCTCGGACGATGACCGCTACGGTCAAACAAAGTTATGCCTTGCATGGCCTCCAATGTCGCTACCGATTGGCTTATAGCTGACTGTGCTCGGTTTAACCGACGTCCTGCTGCAGAAAAACTTCCACTATCTGCAATCGTCACCAATACCCGCAGCTGATCCAAACTAAGCTTCTCGATCAAACCCATCGCCTTTTGTGATGGAGACGATCACTGTTTAATCGCTCCCGCTAATGCCGCCAAGGGGATACCTGTCCTTATCTCCGTGGCTATCAAGCCTGAACTAGGACAATCTCTCATGCCTAAGCTTCTCGTGATTGAAACCAGCCCTCGCGGCAATGCATCTATATCGAACACCCTGTCCAAGCGCTTCGTGTCGCAGTGGCTGGATGTCAATCCACATGGAACAGTTACCACTCGCGACTTGGCCAGCGAAGCACCTCCTCATCTGACTTTGGCGTGGCTTGCTGCATATTTCACCCCTCCACCTGCCCAGACAGCTGAAATGCAAACGCAAATGCAGCTATCTGATGCCTTGGTTGCTGAGCTGCTCGAGGCAGACGAACTCGTGATTGCCACGCCAGTGTATAACTACAACATACCAGCGAGCCTCAAGGTCTGGATTGATCATGTGGTGCGCAAAGGTTTGACCTTGGGGAACGAAGGTCAAGGTCTGGTAATTGGCAAGAAGGCGACGGTGATCATCGCTTCTGGCGGCATCTACGGAGAAGCTTCCCCAATCGAACATCTGAATTTTGCACCTCGGTACCTCACATCCATCCTAAATGTGATTGGCATCACTGACGTGACGCTTATCCATGGTGAGGGGGCCAAAGCAGTGGACCTTGGTCAGGCTTCCATGGGCGATTTTGTTGATGGCCTGATCCCGGAACTAGGTCGATCAACGGCAGCGTGATCTGCTGGGCAAAGCGTACCAGCAGTTGTTGGTTGCCGCTTGGCCCTAGGCTCGTCCACCTGCGAGAGGCCTTGATTGGAAGTACATGCTTCCTAGTCAGATGCGTCCTTGTGGGGTGCTTTCCATCTGCTGCAAACGGCATAAACCCGTTTGCAGCAGGGCTGCTGGTCTCAAAATTTTGGAAAGGCAAAGTGCCGTGGAGCTCCTGGCGGAAAGTCTTAAACTTAAGATTGGCTGTGCCCAGCAACGGCAACGAGCACGAGGGCGCGCCGTACACTGCGCTTGAGCCGTCTCTTCTCGCGCCCGACGTGCCCGAAGAACACATGGTGCGTCGCGGCTGCATTCCAACGAGCAGTTGATAGAGGCCGGCTTCCAAAAGCCACTCACGCTTCCATGCTGCAAGTTCAACCCTGTAAATTGGTACGCCGTTAAGGCACCCTGCATGAAATCGGAAACGATCCCATGATCGATCCATTGGCGGAAATTCTCACCTTGCTTCAGCCAAGCCTTCCCTCTCCAAGAACTGCAACCGGTTCCGGCTATTGGCGGGTGGACAGCGCAGCTGACCCCCGTCCATTCTTCGGAGTAATCCTTGAGGGCTCCAGCAGGCTTTCAGTCAACGGTGAGCCTTACATCGAGCTGAACAAAAACGATTTTGTGCTGATCCCGGCCGCGTATCGATTCATCATGGTAAGCACCGCAGAAGAGCTAGACGACGGCGAAGATCCCCTGCGGGTTACCATGCTGGGCGAGGAAATCCGGCTGGGCAATCCAACAGGCTTACCCAACATGCGCGTTCTAATAGGCCGCCTGGCATTTGGCTCGCCGGACACCACTCTCGTTCCCGCCTTGCTTCCGTCTCTGCTTCTGGTGCGCAGTCAGGCACGCCTGATAAGTCTTGTTCAGATGATCCGCAATGATGCGCAATCGGCCCGCTCCGTCGGGGACGTCGTTCTTCAACGGCTACTGCAGGTGCTCCTGATTGAGGCACTGCGCTCCGACGCTGCCGGACTGGAAGCCCCAGGGCTGCTGCGCGGCTTAGCCGATCAGCATTTAGGGCCGGCAATCCGCCTCATGCACCAAGAGCCGCGCAGGTCTTGGAGTGCTGAAGAGCTCGCCACCACCGCGATGCTATCGCGCTCGGCCTTCTTTGAAAGGTTTCAGGAGCAAACAGGTATGGCACCAATGAAATACCTCGTGTCCTGGCGAATGGCGCTTGCCAAGGACATGTTGCGCCGCGGGCGGTGCAGCAGCACAAACGAAGTCGCGCGTCGGATCGGCTACGGGTCAGCTAGCGCTTTCAGAGTTGCTTTCTCAAAGTTTGTCGGGGTGTCGCCACAACAGTATGCCCGTAGCAACCATCAGATAACTGCGTCCAAAATATCATGGTAAGGCTGTAGAACATGGTAAACTGACACAGTTTTCGGTACGTAGAACAGCATGGCCTGCCGCTGAACACTCAGGCATGTTCCTCAAGGTCGCAGCTTGCTGCGGCAGCAGTCAATCCGTTTGCAAAATAGTGTATGCCTGAGAGCCCGTCCCGAAAGGGTTGCGCAGCTGAGGAGATCGTGATTCCAAAGGGTTGTTGAAGCCAATTTGGAACGAGCGATGGGATCTCAGGATTTCAGCCACTCGCCGGCAGCATAGTCGCGCAGGGCTGCGATACGAAACAGATTTGACGAATGCTGAATGGCGTTTGATCGCGCCCTGACTTCCTCAGGCCACCCCACGGGTTGGCCATGGCGATGGCCTATGCGGCAGATCGTGAATGCCATCTTCTAAGTGCTGCTGGGCGGCACTCGCCTTCAACATGTAAGAAATATTGCCTCTGGTTCACCCCAGAACGCGAAGCCATGGCAACCGGAGTGTGACAGAAGGAACGACTTGGATCTTCGCTTTTTTGATAGGCGGAAGCAAAAGCCCGGAGCGTGTGTAATCCGGAGGGGGTGCGTACCGGAATGTCAAATTCCCGGTTCAGCGGTCAGCGGAGGTAGGTTCATACTTGAAAGTTCGGACCCGGCGACGGAATGGTTGCGAGATATACAGTTCGCCGCTTTGATGAGGGATTTGCATGCGCGATCTGAACGACCTCTACCTGTTCCATGCGGTTGCTCTTCATCGCGGCTTTACATCGGCGTCGAAGGTAATTGGTACGCCTAAGGCGACGCTGAGCAAGCGGGTTGCTGCCTTAGAAAGCGACTTGGGTGTGCGGCTACTCGAACGCACCACCCGCAACCTGCGCCTGACCGATGTTGGACGTGCTGTTTACGACCAAGTAGGTATCATGCTTGATGCCGCTGCTGGTGCTGAGAACGTTGCCGCAGAGGCACAACTGGAGCCTACAGGCGTTGTCCGTTTGAGCTGCCCTCAAGTATTTATGCAGGATCTCGTGACGGACATTCTGCCAGGCTTTCTTGCCAGATACCCTAAGGTCAGAGTGCAGATAAAGATAATCAACCGAGCAGCTGACCTGGTTGAGGATGGGGTGGACATTGCTCTGAGAGCGCGCACCAAGCTTGATGCCAATCCGAATTTAATTGTACGGAAATTGGCTATGTCCCGGTTCCTGCTGTTCGCAAGTCCCGCCTACTTGCAGAATGTAGGACCTCTCATTCAGGTGCGGGACCTTGCAAAGTATGCGACGCTGTCAGTTTATGATGAGCAAGAAGAAGTGACCTGGGAACTTGAAGGACCTGACGGTCAGCTCTGTAACATTGCTCATCGACCGCGGTTGCTGTGCAGTAGTTTTGACGTGCTACGCAAAGCAGCCATGGATGGCAGTGGCATTGCCCTCCTGCCAGATTTTATAGCTCAGCCGGCGCTCAGTTCGGGTCTGTTGATCAATGTTTTACCTGAGTGGTACTCGCCATACGGCATCATTCACGCGGTTTTTGCTTCCAGGCGGGGCTTGCTCCCCGCGTTGCGCGCCATGATTGATTTCCTTGCTGAGGAGATCCCTAAGCGTGTGCATTTCGCTCCTCCTCAGAGCTAGATTGTCGCCATGCAGAAACAGAGCTTCTACAAAGCACTACTTATCCAGGGATTGGCTCACCTTAGATAACAGTGACCGGGAAAACGAAAGGAATACTCCCATGTCACTTAAAATAACCGCTGCGGCCGCCCTCCTACTTGTTAGCTCAGCCTCAACCCTTGCATTCGATAGTTTGCGCGACGACCAGGACTTCTGGGGCCGCTCCGAAGCTTCGGTCATTGCGAGTCTCTCTGAACGAGACATCAATGTCGAACACATAGAAAAATGGGGCGATGCAATCCGTGTCTTCGCTATCGACGAGAACGGCTCCAACCAGACGTTCTTGGTTGATAAATCCACGTTGCACCCTCTTGCTTCGGGGAATGGTGTAGCCGTGCGCCGCGATGTTGCGCCGAGGTCGACAAGTCCAAGTTTGTCGAACTTCGACCAGACGCCCCGCTCTTTGGTTGAGTCAGACGATGATGGCGAATAAATCGCCTGAAGTATAACTTCCTGCCCTCCTTACGTGGTTGCCTTCAGCTTCGCCGGTGGCTGGCGACCACGTACGATTGGGTGGGTTCGCCATAAAGAGCGCCTTCCTTTAGCCGGACTAGAAGTGTTTTGCCGTCGCTATGCCTAAGATGAACGGGCTGAGGTCGCCTGCGCCTTACGGGAGCGTCACCCGGAATTACCACTTAGTTTCGGCAGCGGGTATGCTGATGAGGGTTGTATCGGCTTCCTCTGCGGATTGAGCAATGTAAAGCGTTCGCCTTCTTACTCGGTTCGACTATGAAAGGATGCCGCGAGCCTTATTGGTGCATCCTTCGGCTTTCAGGTGCCGTCCGTCTGCGATCACCAGGGTACATTGCCTGCCGGCTCTACAAAGCACCCTGACACGGCGTCATTACCAAGAAGAGCGTACTCGACAGGCAAGCGGGCACCTTCTTCGGCGGTCATGAAACCATTGCCGCTAGTAAGGTCGGTTTTGACATAGCCTGGTGCCACCGAATTGACGGCAATCTGGGTGTCCTTCAATTCTGCCGCCAGTTGTACCGTCAGCATGTTTAGGGCCGCCTTGGAGGCGTTGTAGCCAATCAGCCGCGCGTCATAATATGGCGAGGTCGGATCGCCATTGATCGAGAGCGAACCGAGCGTGGTGGCGAGGTTGACAATGCGGCCCGCCTGCGACTGCCGTAACAGGGGCAGCATCGCCTGTGTCACCGTCAGTGTGCCAATAAAGTTGGTCTCCATCAAACGCCGGACGGAGCTGATGCTAGCGACGGACGGTGGGCCATCTTCCGCATCAACGATGCCTGCATTGTTGACCAAAATATCGAGCCGGCCGTAGCGGCTACGGATCGTTTCAGCGGTCGCTGTGATGGTTTTCTCGTCATTGAGGTCGATCGCCGCAGCTTCGACCTCCAATCCAGCAGAAGCAAGCCCGGAGGCAGCTTGCTGTCCGAGAGCGCTGTCGCGCGCGCCCAGCAGTACCATGATCCCCGCTTGGGCCAGCTGACGGGCAATCTCCAGGCCGATCCCCTTGTTGGCGCCGGTCACCAGCGCAACCTTCTTCTTCGTCATTGTCGAAATCCTTCGTATCTGGCTCGAGGCCTGCCGACAATATATGAGGGATCATTCGAGTTTTGGATTCGCATATGGATATCGCAGCCCCGGACCATCTGAATCCCCGCAAGAGGCCGCGTCAGGCCCGCTCGGCAGTGACAGTCGATGCCATTTTCGAAGCGGCCATTCAGGTTTTGCTGGCTGAGGGCATTCATCGGCTGACGATGACGCGCGTTGCGCAACGTGCCGGAGTTTCCGTTGGCACGATGTACCAATATTACCCGCACAAGCAGGCTTTGCTCTACGCGCTCAATGAGCGTTATCTCGACCGCTTGGCGGAACGCGTGGAAGGGACTTGCTCGAGCCTTCACGGCAGATCAACAGCGGACATGGTAACGGCCCTGGTCACAGTTTATTGGCAGGCCAAGACCGAGCGGAGCGACGTCACGCGCGTCCTTTATAGTTCAGCGGTTGAGCTGGACAATGAGGCGCTCATCAACGCCTTCGCGATACGCATGGAGCGCGCGACATCGGCCATGCTGATCACCGCTCCGACCGCGCATTACGCCAACCTCGATCTGGTCAACAACACGCTCCTCTCGGTGATATTCGGCACGGTGCGCAATGTTTTTGAACGCGGTGTGCCGGCAGAGCTGCAGACCGGGATCCAAAGCCAGTTGGTAGCCATGTGCTTGTCCTACCTGGAGTGCGTCAGTGGGTGACCGCAGACTGCTCACTTTCGCGACGCGAAAAAAATGGCCACGGTCGCCATCCCAAGATAGTCTAACATTACGGCCGCGATCACATGGAGGCTCCAACAAGCGAGTCCGGCGCCATCACTGCTTCAGCTTGGCCCTGACCGAAAACTGCCTGTCGCCTACCCACCCTAAAGATGCCGGTCTGCAGTCGACCCTTTTTCTGGCTTTGGAGCTGAAGTTACAACACCCTATTAGCAAATATAAGTCACGGCCCTGAATCTGGGATGATGCAAGGCTTTAACAAAGCCGAAGCCGCGCAACTGGTGCGCTACGCGGCTTGCGAGCGTTAGTGGGTGCCAGTTGTGGTGCGGGTATTTGTTGTGCGAACGTCGTGGTCATGCCTGCGGCCGCGTAGGCCGAGCAAGCCAGCAAGGCCAAGCAGACCTAACCAGCCCAGATCCATGCCGTCATCACCGTTGTCCATGTCAACGGTGGTGACGGCAGGAGTTGGCGCATGGTGTGTCACGACAACCGCATGGAAAAACTTACTAAGTAGGATTAGCGCAACTGACGAACCATGTTTTAAGGCAATGCAACAAAGTCGAGCGCTTTTGCGTCGTCGTCGACGTGACTGGTAAGTGTTACCGCCTGGTGAAGGGAACTGCAGTCATCCGCTTCACTCCGATGACAATCGTTCCCTTGATTTATTTGGCGCCTTTCCTGTCAAGCACGAGGTCGACAGCGGGCCGGAAGCATTAGGCGGCATGCTCAGAAGGGTAGCCTTGCCCGTGCGTACGACATGCTCGGCTAGTTCATCTATCTGGTCGGGATCAAAAATTGTTAGAGCAAGGCGACGTCCCAATAGTGGAGGTCGCAGCCAAGCTAAGGCATGAATGGGAAGCGAGTTTTTCTCGTGCCTTAAAACGAATCACCGGTACACCCCCGGCGCTGTTCGTCGTGCGCATTGACGGACGAAATGTTATAGAAACAGGATTCCAAAAGATAGATCGTCTCGAAAAGTTTAAGTAAGAACAGGGTCGTGATCTGGAGACCCTTGATGGCTGCTACATCTTTGCCCTTGATTGACACGGCTGTCGATGGCAGCGTCTCACCGGCAGTCCAGCAAAGCTGGAGTACTAAAACGTGGCTCGCAATGTTGGCCATGCTTGTCACCAGCTTCTCACTTGTTTCAGCTGAGTTTTTGCCGGCAGGTCTGCTGACACCAATGGCGCGCGATCTTGGCATCAGTGAAGGCACCGCAGGACAATTGGTTACGGCAACGGCTTTGGTTGGCGCCATCACCGCCCTTTTCAGCAATGTTCTGATTGGGCGGCTAAACCGCAAGGCGGTGTTGTTGGGGCTCAGCGTCCTGGCAATCGCGTCCAATTTGGTCGCGACGTTCGCATCTGATTTCTGGCTCCTGCTTATTGGCCGGGCGGGCCTAGGCATAGCGCTGAGTGCCTTTTGGGCGCTGTCGGTCGCAGTTGTTGCGCGTTTAGTGGGTACAGGTGCCATTGGTAGAGGCATGTCCATGGTCACTCTTGGCGGGTCGCTCGCCACGATTGCCGCTCCGTCCATGGGTGCAGTCATCGGTGACTGGATTGGTTGGCGCAGTGCCATGGGTATCAGCGCAGCGGTTGCTAGTCTCGCTTTTCTGCTACAGCTGGTGGCCCTGCCCGGCATGACTGCGACCGTCGGCAACAGCTTTGGCGACATCTTCAAGCTGCTTGGCCGGCGCGGTGTGCAGTTGGGCATGTTAGCAATTGTGCTGTTGATGGCGGGTCACATGGCCGGCTCGATCTATATCCGTCCGTTCCTTGAAGAGGTGACTGGCCTTTCAACTGGCATGATCGCGACGATCCTGGCTGCTTTCGGCGCAGCGGCCGTGGTGGGCACAATTGCCGGTGGCAAGCTGGCTGACCTCAACTCCTTCAATGCTCTGGCAGTTACTGCTGGTATTATGGCACTGGCTGCGATGGTCTTGGTGCTCTGGGGCAATGGTCTTCCGGTGGCTTTCGCCTTTGTCAGTTTATGGGGCTTTGCCTTCGGCATGGCGCCTGTCGCTTTGCAGGCTAACCTCTCCCGTTCGGCCACAGACGCATTAGAAGCGTCAGGCAGCTTGATGATGGTCGCGTTTCAAGCGGCAATCATGTCGGGTGCCATCATCGGCGGATACGCCGTCGACAACTATTCTGCCGTCATCAATCTAGTGGTAACCGGCGTGTTCGCAACGTTGACTCTCCTGTTGACGCTGGGCATGCGCAAAGCCTGATGCTAGGGCATGTGCGCATGGGCAGTAGGATCCGGTGCGGCATGCCCTAGCAGAACGCCTATGTCGAACGCCACAATCGCACGGTCAGGCACGAGTGGCTCGACCAATACATTATCGACACCATCGAGGAGGCACAGGAATTCGCCACGCAATGGCTATGGACCTATAACAACGAGCGACCCAATATGGGTATCGGCGGCATCACACCCGCACAGAAACTCAAAATGGCTGCGTAAATTCTACCGCAGAGTCCCGTTACAAATGGGGGGACTAACCATGAAGCCGAATGGAACGCCTGAACGCGGGGATGCTCAACCAGGCGAGGAACTTCAGGGCCCGCCACCATCCCACAGCGGCCACCTTCCCGCGCCCGCGGGTTCGTTCTTCCACCCCGAAGATGCCGGGCAGCAGCCGACCCCATTGTGCCGTTTATACGTTGAGGCTCCACTGCCCAAAGCGGCCATTCCGCGGGGCACCCGGAGCGAGCATGTGGCGTTCATGGTAAGCCGACGCTGGCGACGGTGACTTCTTGCGAGTTCACCGGTTTGGTTTTACACACTCGACCATCATCACCCTCGGGTCTGACGCGAGGGTGATGCATTATGATCAGGCGAGTTCGGTCACAAAATTTTCCTTCGACCGGCGCACTTTCTTGAGGCCGAGTAGCCAATCACCTTCATTGGCCCGATAGCCCAGTGGCAGGATGCACACGGAGCGCAGGCCCAGTGCGCCGAGGCCAAGGATTTCGTCGAACTTGGTCGACTCGAAGCCCTCCATCGGCGTCGCGTCCACGCCTTCAAAAGCGGCTTGTGCGATCGACATGCCAAAGCCGATGTAAGCTTGGCGAGCAGCATGTTCGAAATTGGTCTTGGCATCGCGCGGCACATACGTCGCCTTAAGGCGTTCGTAGTACGCATTGAGAGTATCGCTGCTACCGCCACGCTCGGCGACGGTTAGCGCCAGCATATGGTCGATACGCTCTTCGGTGTAATTGTCCCATGCCGCAAATACCAGCACAGCCGAGCCATCGGTCAACTGGGCCTGATCATACGCAGCGGCGCGCAATTTCGCCCGCACTTCGGGATTGGTCACAACGATGACCTGGAACGGCTGCAGGCCGCTGGAGGTGGGGGCAAGCCGCGCCGCTTCGACGATGCGTTCCACTTTGTCGGCAGCGACGGTCTTGGAAGCATCCATCTTCTTGGTGGCGTAGCGCCAATTTAGTTTTTCGAGCAACATTTATAGAACTTTCCTGGAATTAGCGGCGCCTAACAGTCCTCGGAGGCAAGGCTTCCAAAGGCGGCCGCAAACCGCTACTTAGCTATCGCCACTCCCACAGCAAGACGGCACCAAAAGCATACCTCTCTGAAGCAAGCCGATGTGCAGACTGCAGTGGTGAAAATACGATCTAGCCGAAATCTAAAAATGGCCGTGCGAGACAATGCTTTGCGATATTCGCCTCGCAAGTAGAGGGTTACGCACATGCGGCAGGTTGGCCTCGGCCTCGAGTGATAACGGTATTTCTGCTTTCAGGGGCTTTCCACCAAAGCGGCCTGGCAGCTTCCCTGAAGAGTTTCGGCTGCTAACAGGCGCCCGAAAGTCCGGGAAGACTGAACCCGCGATGCACGGGCTGGATGCGATGAGTTTTTCTGGATTTGGCCGAGTCGGGGACTGACAACGGATGATGGAGGAGAGCCATATCTCGGTCGCGCGTTGCGATGTGGAGGCCTTTGAGCTGGATATTGCCGCGGCAGATCTAGCCGAGCAGGCGGGTGATGGTGATGATGATCCCACCATCGGGCGGCGCGAGATATTGAGCAGGTCGCAACGGTAGTGTCGAGATCTGGGCTGGTAATGAGTCATGCCGGGTCATGAATGGTTTCCCGAGTTGGTGCTCGGGCGGTCGGCGGCGCCCGCCGCTGGCACCAACAGCGAAGGTCTCGATGATCACCATGGTGCCGCCGCAGCAGGCGCACGGTGGGCGCTGATCTGAGGTCTCCTCGATATCTGACCCTTGGGACGGTGTAATAACCTTGAGCAGTTCGCGGGCTTGTCGGGAAAGGAATGCTTAGAGGATCGTGTCCCGGCAAAAGAGGCGCGAGAGGCCACCCCGTGAGAGTCAACGTCGAATACGCACCGGGAGAGATCCGGAAGTTGGTCGAAAACGGAGATGGGTCGCACATGTGGCGCAATGCCGATCATCTGCAGGGCATGCGAAAGACGGACGACTCGCGCCGTCCGCCGGCCGCCAGTTTATTCGATCGTCATCGAGAGCATATCCGTCAGTGCGCCGCCGCCGCACACTGGTGCGCCCGCTGGAAAATATATAGTTTGCTCCGCTGTTGCACCGCCAAAGCCGTGGCGACCGCTGGGTAGGCTGGGTAATTCAATCCAGTCGCCGGATGCTGCGTCGTATTGAAAGACCTCGTCGAAAGCATTGGGGGTGAATGGCTGCCCGCCTGGGCGGCATTCGCCTCCTGCGTAGACGATCTTGCCGTCGACAGCACTAGCGGCGCCGGCGGAGCGGGCTTCCGGTAGAGGAGCGGCACTGTCCCAGGTATCGGTCGCAGGATCATAGACAACGTGATCAGCCACGTTCTGATCGGTGTCGTCCACTCGCCCACCCAGTAGATGAATCTTATCGTCGAGCACGGCAACTGCGATGTGGTCACGAGCGGGCTCGGGAAGGGCGGCGCCCATTTCCCAACTGCCAGTAGCGGGATCAAAGATCTGATGGGCGCTGAGCGTGCCGCCTACAGCGATCTGTATAGTTGGTCCGCCTTCGGCTATCGGAACATCGATGGCGTTCTCAGCATCGCGACCAGCAATTACGTGAACTTTGCCGCCAACTGCGGCTACTGCCGGAGAACCAACAGCAATGGGAAGAGCGGGGAGTTCCGCCCACTTGTTGGCAGCAACATCGTAGGAATATGCGGCACTCTTGGCTCCCATGTGGACGAGGGTTTCGAAGCCACCAACCGCGAAAATGTGTCCATCATAATAAGCCGTACCGATATGCGTTACGGTCTGTGGCAGGGGAGCGAGTTCTTGCCAGCTGTTCTTGTCCGGGTCGTAGGCCAGGAACTTGGACGAGGCGAACTCGGCCTGCATTGGATCGTCTCCTTCTTGGAGAGTTCCGCCTAGGACATAAACCCTCTGGCCGTCGGTGGTCACCGAGACCTCAGACATCGCCGCGGGGAGCGGTGCCTTCAATTCCCATTCAGCTGCCAACAAGGCAGGAGGCGTGGCCAAGCCCAAGGTCAGAGCAGCGCCCGCCAGGGCCCTGCGAATTGGTATGCGTTGCATGATTTGTTCCGTCAGTTGAATGAAGCAGTTGTGGCTGGTACGATAACGGCCGTTATCATGTTTAACGATAGTGTCCGTTATCGTTTGGAGTCAAGCCGTGAAAACCTGGGCAGACGATCATCCGAAGGCCAAGCTGATGGCACGCAAACGCGCCGCTATCGTCCAAGCAGCCAAAGCTGAGTTTCTGAAAGGCGGGTATGACGGGACCAGCATGGATGCGGTCGCTGCAGCGGCAGGCGTTTCCATTATGACGCTCTATCGGCACACCACCAACAAGGACGATCTCTTTGGGGCGATCATCGCTGCCGCTTGCCAGACGCAAAATCCCGAAGAGGAAGCGGCGCTGCAAAACATAGTGCACTTGCCGACGCCTGAAGCTTTGCACGCCGCTGCCTTGCACATGCAGGAGGTTCTGACATCACCTGAGACAGTGGCCCTGATGCGAATTGTCATTGCTGAGACGGCTCGATTCCCTCAACTAGGGCAGATTGCCTATGACGGCTTCGTTCTCCGCCTTGAACGGATCGCAGCAGAAATATTCGCGATCCGCCCGGAAACGGCTCAGCTGTCGGATAAGGCGCGCACAAAACTTGGACAAACCTTTGTTGATCAGTTGATGGGCACACAGTTGTTCGGGACGCTGCTCGGCCTTGCCCCTCCAGACCTCTCCGAGATGTCTAGGCGCGCACGAGAAGTGTCCGCTTCAATTCTGAAACGGAATTCTTAAGGGAAGTTGCCTTGCCGAGACAGGATAGAACCTGCGCAAAGCATGATCCTCTTGAGCCGCATGAGGCATGCCTTTCCCTTGCTTCGGAGGATCTTGCAAGCGGTCGGGAGCTTGATGGTAGCGCTCGCAGATGCGGCGGTGCTTAGAGGATGTCGAGGCGATCAGGGAATCGCTTACTTGGCATAGGTTGCAGGTGAAGGCGAAGGCCGTCTTGACCAAAAAAATCGCATCGGGGGGACTCGTAGATGCTTAGAGATCTCAGTGATACACTTGCATTCGTGCAGGTGGTAAAACGAGGCAGCTTTACAGCAGCGGCAGCATCACTCAAGACATCCAAGGCTCGCATAAGCAACAAGGTTCGAGAGCTCGAATTGCGCTTGGGCGCTCAGCTGCTTTACCGATCGACGCGAAGTTTGCAACTGACCGAAGTAGGTGCCGTTTATTACAGACATTGCCAACACCTGGACGAGATAATCGCTAACGCGGAAAGTGCAGTCGGAGAGGTCCACGAAAAACTGTCTGGCTGGCTGCATGTGACAGCCCCTCATTGGCTGGTCACAAACGCCTTGATCCCACTCCTCGTGCGCTTCCGAGATGTTCATCCCGGAATACGGCTAAGGTTGCACCTCGACCATGAAGTGAACGATTTAGTGGAAGAGGATTTTGATGTTGCGTGTCGGCTGTGGTACGGCCAAATGCCTGACTCAAGCCTGACTGCTCGCCGGATAGCTGAGATCCCGACAGGTCTTTATGCCTCTCGCGAATACTTGTCCCAAGCCGGAACTCCCAGCGATCCCTCAGAGCTCCAGAACCATGCTTGCTTGGTTACCCAATATCATTTTGATCGGCCTACGCAGTCCTGGCCGCTGCACGGCAAAAACCAGAGTGTCGATTTCAGTATCAATCCCGTAGTCGTCGCGAGCGATCCCGGCGCGCTCTACGAGTTGCTGAAGAAAGGGCAGGGTATTCAGTTAACCAATGAGATGCTGGTGCGCCAGGACGTTTCTGAAGGGCGGGTGATCAGGATACTCCTCGAGTGGAGCGGATCTGACGCCATTCTGTACGCCGTTCGTGCTGGCGGACGAGTGCAACCCGCTAAAGTCAGAGCTTTCATGGAGTTCCTGGCTGAAAACTTTTCGAAGGAATGAACTCCTCCGGATTATGACTGTTTTTGAAACATTGACCTTACGTAATTCACCCTAATCCACCGGTCTAAGCTCCCTTAACTCTAGAAGATCGAAAATCAGGCGTCTTGCTTACGTAGGCGAAGGCGGGTGCCACTTTCTGGAGTGAACGAATGGATGAGATAACGCGCAGGGACCTGCTAATCGGAGCGACGGCAATCGCGATAGCTAGCGCAGTGACTTCGCCGGGGACTGCTTTTGCAGAGGCACCGCTTCAAGGTTTCCAAGCTCCGGGGTTCTACAGAATGCTGCTAGGGGAACTAGAGATCACAGCGCTGCTTGATGGAACATTGCTTCTTCCGTTGCCGGAAATGTATCAAAATACCACTCCTGAGCACGCCGCTGAGGTGCTTCGGGCCGCCTTCCGCGACATTCCGACTGATACTTCGGTCAACGCATTCTTGGTCAATGATGGCGCCCGCCTGACCCTGATCGATGCAGGAACTGGAGTTTATCTTGGGGCGGAGGCTGGTCACTTGGTGCGCAACCTTGAAGCATCTGGCTATCGAACCGACCAAATAGACCATGTCATCTTGACGCACATCCATACCGATCACTCGGGTGGTTTGATCCGTGACGGTAAAATGGTCTTCCAGAATGCCACCATCCATTTACCTGAACGGGAAGTTGCCTTTTGGATCGAGAGTGACACCGCTGCACGACCTGCAAACGTGCCAGCAACCTTGTTTGCTGAGGCACAGGAAAGCCTGCGACCTTACCTGGATGAGGAAAGGGTGATCGTTTTTGGAGATAATGAAGAGGTCCTCCCGGGAATATCTTCATTGTTGCGCGCTGGACATACACCTGGGCATAGCTCCATAATAGTTTCCAGCGGCGGCAAGAAGCTAGTGTTCTGGGGTGACATCACACATGGTGACGTGCTGCAGTTCGATGAACCAGAAGTGACTATACACTTTGATGTTGACCACTCTGCCGCAGTCTCCTCCAGAGCTGCAGCCTTTGCAGAAGCCGCAGACCAAGGATATCTAGTGGCAGGAGCACATATCGCCTTTCCAGGCATCGGCAACGTGCTGCGCGATGACAGGAACTATGGGTGGCGTTCGATAAATTACTCCGACGGCGACGGTGGTGTTTTCAAGCAGGGATAATACGCTAGGCACAACCTGTTTGGCTGCTGTTAGCGGCAATCGGGGCTTTCGGCGGACTGTATTGTCGAACTTCTTTGCCGATTGATCGACAGAGTAAAGCTTGGTTCAACGGTGTGCCGGAGGAGCGAGTTCGATGGCTAACTAATCTGATGCCTCGTGCAGATTGGTCTTATTGAGAAGCAGCGTGGAAGGTCTGGCTCTTCAAAAGCCGGGCCTTCATGCGCTATACCCGGCTTGACCTGATTTGGCTCGCCTTTGCCATGCCTGGGACGAATGGGCAGAAGTTTCCTCTGCTACCCGGCAGCTTCATCCGAATCTGCCGATCGTGTTCGCTAGCGCCTATGCTGACAATGCTTACATTCTAGGCAGCAGTGGGCACCGACGCCATAATGTTGCGAAAGCCCTTCTGCCTGGACGAGCTAAAGATTGTCTTAGCTGCGCCTTTGACACGGCACACCTTAAGAGTGGCACCGGGGTGACGTTTGCTGCCAAAACTCCAGAGAAACTTGTCGTCTTGTCTCTTTCGGTCACTGCATAAGATAATTGAATGTGGCGCACAGGCCTTCGCTGTTGATGTCGAAAGGGGGCTTCTTTGAACTGAATACGGCGACCTCGAGCATCAGGTCGCCCCCATAGGAACTGCCTTCTGAGAACACTATATAGCGAGCGGGATCGCCGCATAATGTGTTGCCGTTTAACAAGATACCGGGATCGGAGGCCAGCCTGAAGACCTCGGCCGTTTGAGCCTCGCCGGTGACATTCCATGCTCTCCAAGAGGCACCCATGGAAGTGAGCTCGATCGGTTCGCCGCCATCAAAGGAAATCTCAGTAGTGCTGCCAACTTCGCCGAAGCTCTGGTTTCCTGACAGCGCGATGGCACCTGTGATGGCCATCGCTGTTCGGCTCATGGGCTCGAAGGTGCGTTGGTCCTGCCACATATGATGCTCGATAGCGGATTGCCCGGTGACGGAAAGCGACGAGGCGATGAAGGCAACGGTCACCCCGAGCCCAGAACGAACTAGCCTAGAATGCATCTTGAATTCCTTGGTTAGAAGCAGCACTTCTTACTGAGTCTCCGATAATCGCCCTGCCAGGCGCCTGCTGTTACTTTTCAATGGGACTCGGAAAGCTGGCGTTAGGCTGGATGCACAGGATTGGCAGCAAACTGGCTAGACGATCTAGGACGAGGTCGTTTTGGCTCTCATCATGATCAAAGATTGCCGGTGTGATCAAACAGCGCTAGCAGTGTTCCTCGTGTTCATCGCCCACAATTGCGATGCAGAAGCGCGCAACGATAGCTCGTACTAACTGCGTCGGCCTTCATGCAATGCCCAGGACAGAGATCCCGCTCCAAGGGCAAGTTATTCCGGAGCGGGAACTACACGGGAGGAGAGGGGCTGCCTGGCGACGGGTTTTCCTTGTCTCGAACTGCTCGCTATCTCCCGGCTTTGAGACCTGTCCAGTGCGCGGCAAAGGCCCAGACATCGGCCAGTTGAGCAATGACGCTATCCTGCGACATGTAATCGCCATGTCCGGTCGCGCTCGCAATTCGAGCCAAGTGCGGCTTGCCCCCGCTATCGGCTGCTTGCAACGCCGCGATGTACTTGAACGTATGGCTTGGCACGACCCGGACGTCTGTTTCCGAGGTTGTCGCCAATATAGCCGGGTAATCAAGGTTGTCCGTGACATTGTGATACGGTGAATAGGCGAAGAGATTGCGGAAATGTTCTTCCTTCTGCGGATCGCCAAATTCTCCTATCCAGAAAGCACCGCCAGTGAAAAGCGGATAACGGACCATGTCCATGACGGCGACCCCAGGTAACGCAACGTCCACCAAATCGGGTCGCTGATTGGTCACCGCGCCAACCAGTAAGCCTCCATTGGAGTCGCCGTAGATCGCCAGGCCATTAGGAGAGGTAATTTCTTCCTTCTTGAGAAATTCTCCCGCAGCAATGAAGTCGTCGAACGCGTTCTGCCGACCAAGCCCGCGGGCGGCCTGGTGCCAGGCAGCCCCATATTCACTGCCGCCTCGGATATTCGCCACTGCAGCCACGCCGCCCAAATCCACCCACGCCATCAGCGAAGCTGAGTAATCCGGAAGCATCGAAATGCCGTAGCCTCCATATCCTACTAACAGGGTGGCGGCAGGGGCGGTAACATCCCGACGCCTGATCGTGAACATCGGCACGCGTGTGCCATCGGCCGAGATAACGAAGTGCTGCTCGACAACGCGGTCTATTTCCGTGGCTGCCACGCGCGGTTCGAACCAGGTTGACCTCTCGCCGGACGTCACGTCGTAGCGGTATATAGTTGTGGGGGTATCAAAGCTCTCATATTCGAGGAACACGTGATCGCCTTGCGGGTCGCCGCTGAAACTGGTGATCGTGCCCATTTCGGGAATCGAGACCTCTCCTTGTGCACTGCCATCGAGCCCAAACACCCTAACTTCAGTCTTGGCATCCACCAGATATGCAACCAACAAGCGTTCTCCGACAACATAGGCATGCTGGAGGATGCTCTCCCCTTCGGGTATCAGGTCCTGAAAACCCAGCTCGGGAGCGTCAAGCTCGAAGGTCATCAATTTTCCAAACGGCGCATCTTGGGTCGTGAAAACGAACTGCTTCGTGCCCCGGTTTGCTACAACGCTCCAGACATCGTCGCCGGCTTCTATCAAGGGCTTCAACTCCCAATCAGAATTGGCAAGGTCCGCGACACTGATCGACCATTTCGCCAGATCGTTGCTGGAGTAGACATACAGGAACCGTCCATCAGCACTGGTGCTGGCACTGTTAAATTGTGCCGGCTGGTCCGGCGTGTCGTAAACAAGCCGGTCGCTACTCTGGTCCGTGCCAATGGTGTGGAAATACACCGCGTGACCAGTAATGCCGGCTTGGGCCGAAGCACCGTCCGTTGCCTCTGCCACCCGAGAATAGAATAAGCCTGAGCTGTCGGGAGCCCAAGCGATCTGCGTGTAACGTGCCGTCAGCTCATCTGATAGTACCGACCCGGTCGCCAGCTCCATGACCTCGATCGTGCGAAGGTCTGATCCTCGATCCTGCACGGCATAGGCCAGCAAGGCGCCGTCGGGCGAAGGCGCCCATTCGGCCAAGGCCTTTGTGCCGACATCTGACCAGGCATTCGGGTCGATGATCACCCGGTCTTGTCCGCCGCTACCTTCCCGGACCACTAGTCTTGGATAATTGCTAGTGCCATCGTTGAGCGTGTAAAACAGTCGCTTACCCGCATGCCGAGGTGTGGTCACCTGGTCAAAATTGTAGAGCTCCACTAGGCGTTTCTGGAAGAAATGCCGCTGTTCCAGGCTGGAGAGATAATCTTCCGTCAACGCTCTCTGCGACGCTATCCATCCTGCGACTCTCTCGTCGTTTCCGGGATCACCTTCCAGCCAGCGGTACGGATCTGGAACCGGTGTCCCAAAATGCTTGTCAATGATGTTCTCGCGAATCGTCTCAGGATAGTTGAGAGGAGGCGCAACAGTGGAACCGGGCTCTTGTGCCGAGGTGGGGGAATGGCATGCGATGGCCAGGAATACGGTGCCAGCCAAGGCGATGCCATATCGGCAGATGTTTCTCATTCACACGCGCTTTCAAGTTGGCGGAGATGAAGTAGGACCCATGATCCTTGGGCTACTATACCAATCCATCGTCCGCTTGGGCCGGATCGCCCGAATTGGAAGAACTCAGAACTTCCGCCCACAGCAGATCACGCCTAGGCAGCCAGTGTTTAACTGACATGCCTTGCGGCAGCCTTACAGCCGCAACCTTTGCTGAGGTCGAACAACTTGGGCGCAGGTAAGCATCGGCAGAAGGACTGCCCACACGCTTCCCTGCAACCGACATTCAGAACCCACGGAACAGTGGGCGTCTGGCATTCTATCCGACATGTACGCAGCGTAACTCTAATGCGGTGCGCACTGGTTTGCGATGAGCGGATGTGTCCTCACCTGACGATCGATGGCCCCTGCCAGGCAGCCGAACATCTAAGGTCGGTCAGAAAGCGAAAATGGAGATGAGTGTTGCTTAAGCAGGAAATACTTCAACCCTGCAGGATGAACGGAACCGCTCCAGTTTGCTTCACCGGCCTTGGAGTGGCTGCAGCCAAGAACAAAAGCGTGTACCGGCTCTCCAGGTAGAGGTAGGCCCCTTGGGGCCTACCTCTAGAACCAAAACAGGGCGAAAATTCTTATTGGTGTTCTAAACACCTAGCCGGCCGATGGCGAACCTGAACATATCACTTGGATCGACGCGACTTTTCACCTGAAGCAGGCGGGTACTAGAAGACCCGTAAAAATCTCGGACCCGGTCGCTCTCATCTGGCCCGAGCAGGTTGGTGTAGCCGCCAGGTAATGACACAGGCTCAAGGTCGTGAATAGTAGATTTAACCCAATTTTGATGAGACAATTCGTCAGTACTGTTGTTCGGGGCCCAGCCAGCAATCACCTCCACGACATAGTGATCCTGGCGCAGCGCGAAAGCGGTCTCTGCGGCCCCGACCTGGGTGGGTGTGCCATGAAAATCATGCAGCACAATGGCTTGCGTCTGCGACACAATCTGGCGCGCGCTTGCGATCAGAGACGTAATTGCGGGTTGGTCCAAACGGGCAATGTTCCGCGAAAGGAATTGATAATGATGCCCTTTTGGCCAAGCCTTTTCGAGCTCGGGGTCAACGCTGTCCTTGAATGAAGTCCAACGCCGCTGAATACACTGTGCACCGGGCATCGCTGCAAGCTGGTCGACAATGCTTTCGCCCAGCTTGCGATCGCCGCTCCACAATGGCGACTGGACGAGTGCTGGACCGCCGGGGGTCATCATAAAGCCCATGAAGAGACCAAGATCGACCGGGTTCTCATCGATGAGTCTCTGCGCAAGCACCATTGCCGGCGCTGCCGCGTCCAACGGCACTACGACCAGGGCTGCAAGCAAATTAGATAGCGCATGAAGTGCTACCGTTATCTCGGTGACAACACCGAAGCCTGTTCCCCCGCCCCGCAGAGCCCAGAGCAAGTCGCTGTCGTGACGTTCGTCTGCAATGGCTACCGACCCGTCGGCCAGGACAACGCGAGCCGCAAGCAGACAATCCGCGGCAAGACCAACCCTGCTGGTGAGCATGCCGTACCCGCCGCCAGATGTAAGACCAACCATACCTACCGACGTAGCTGTCCCGATGGCTATAGCGAAGCCGTCGGGCAGCGCCGCAAGCACGTCTTCTGCCAGCGTACCTCCCCCGATCGTCGCCCGAGCATTCTCGGCATCGATGCTTATATGGCGGATGGGCCTCACGTTGAGCACAAGATTGTTGTCCCGTAGCCCACGGCCCCAAGGGTCATGTCCACCGTTCAATACCGCGACTTGCATGTTTGCGTCAGCAGCAAAACGTACTGCCCGTTGCACAGCTGCCTCATCGTGACAGTCCACCACCGCTAGGCCGGTAGGCTGAAGCACCCCATTGTAAACTACTTCTCCAAGTCTCAGGCTGGCCTCTGACGATGCGCGGCCAGTCAGTATCGTTTCTGCTACCTCAGAATCAAAAGCTCGCAACAATGCTTCACGCGTGTACATAAGTTTCTCCGCAGATATTCATAAATGACACCTTGTCCAGCGACGGTTGTACGCAGTCGCGGAGCTCTGGCGACGTCGACCTTTTGGTGGTGAATGAGCATAGCGGCTTGCAAATTTCTGCGCTTCTTACGCAGCCGCGATTCATGCTCGGAAAGGGAATGCGGCGAAATTCACATTCCTGCGGGCTGTTAGGTGTGCTGAAGCTTTAGGCGTGCCGGTGTCACACCACGCAGCCGCTTCATCCAGTTGGTCAGGTGACTCTGGTGAGAAAAGCCAGCCTCAAGCGCGGCCTCTGCAATTGGCATTCCTTTGCAGATCAGCTCACGCGCCCGCCTTAGGCGAAGCCGAATGACGTATTGAAGCGGGCTGATCCCGATAGTGCGGCGAAACAACCGAGGAAAGTGTGACCTGCTCACATTCAGTGTGTCGGCCAGCTCATCGATGCATAGTGGTTCGGAAAGACGGGTACTCAGGTGCGCGTTCATTCGCGCCAATGCTCCTGAGGGCAGTATGCCTCGCGCAGATGAACCGTAGGGACGCCGATAGGTCTGGACTACGTGATCGGCCACTTCATCAACGATTTGCTGCCATTCCCCGGCTGACCGTAGCGCTTGTTCTGACACGAGATCGCTCACTATAGAAAAAAGGATTGTGTCTTGACCACGAAGGCGAGGCTGAACGTCTGCACCGGGGAGGCACGTGCGGGCAGCTGCAAAGGCCGTAAGTGCCTGCGGAATAGAAACCAACAAGATCTCAGGAGACTCGGCAATCGACGCTGACCATTCCATGTATGCAGGGATCAGAGTAATGTTTCCCGGCTCACAACAGTGGTTCAGTTCGACCACACCGACCTTGCAGTTGGCAGGTGATGCAAAGCCAACGTTCAGGATGAGCAGATGCTCGTCGGAGATGCCTCTCGCATGGGCGATGCCTTTATACCGCGCTTGATAAACCTTTATATCGTCAGCGCCAGAATTCTCTCTTGCATGTACAAGCTCCGCGTCGGCTTCGTGGTGAAAGATTGCCTTAGGCGATGAGAACGGCGTACGAATTGTCATAATTAGTCCCATGAGCCTTAAGCTGCAGTCATGTGCAGGCCTTGTCAGAGAACGTGCGCTCTGCTCAAAGTGCCGATGCCAACCTTCTGGGGCGCACCAACCCGCGTCGAGCGGGCAACACGATGGCGGTTGCCCACCATGGGCTGGTGCTTGAAGCTGATATTGACTCCCTGGCTGTTACAAGGACAAGCCGAGCGAGCTTGTGAAGGCGCCACGACCGCCAATGTTATTAGGCAAGTGCAGTTTTGAATAAGCGCCTAGGACAGGATCAGCACCATTTTGAGATCGGATCCGCGTCAACCAACCTGGCGAACCGCAGGCGTCTTGATCAAAAGAGCTGAGATAAAGCCTGCCGCCAATATCGCGACAGAGGCGAGAAATACCATCCGCGAACCATATGCGTCGAAGATAAGACCGCCCACGCCGGCTCCAAGAGTAATCGCCAGCTGAATGGCGGCGATCAGAAGTCCTCCACCACTCTCAGCTTGATCTGGCATTACTTTGGTTATCCAAGTGGACCATGCAACGGGAACCACGCCAAAGCTCATTCCCCAAACTCCAACCAGCACTGCATCGCCGATGGACGTACCCCCTAATATGAACAGGCTTGCTGCTAGGGCAGCCATAAGCAAAGGCATAGACACAATGGTTCCACGCAGAGAAGCCTGTATGCACAAACTGGCAAGAGAGTTGCCGACAAAGGTGCCCACACCGAAGACCAGCAGGGTCATTGTGATGCCAAGCGGATCCAGCTGTGTCACGCCTTCAAGGAACGGTCTGAGATAGGAGAAGAAGCTGAAGTGTCCCCAGAATACGAGCATAATCGCAAGCAGACCGACGCCTACACCTGGCCGACGCAGCAACGACAACAGCGTTCCAAATCGAGCCGCTGCCAATGTTGGCATCAAGGGAAGTGTCGCCATTTGTATGGCAAGAGCTATGATGCCTAGCCCCGCAGCGGCAACAAACACAGCGCGCCATCCCAGAACTTCACCAAAGAAACTGCCCAGGGGAGAGGCGAAAACAGTAGCGGCGGAAACGCCTCCAAAGAGGAGCCCCAACGCTTTTGGCACATCGGAGGGAGGCACCAACCTCATCATTGTTGCAGGCGAAAGTGACCAGAAGCCACCGAGTGCAATGCCAAGAAGAACCCGAGCCAGAAGCAAAATCTCATAATTAGAAGCGGCGGCAACCATAAGGTTGGACAGCACCAGGAATAGGGTCAAAAGGATCAGCACGTGTCGCCGGTCGATGCGACTGGTAAGTGGCGCAATAAGAAGGCTACTGACGAAGGCAACTGCTGCAGTAATGGCAATGGATTGTCCCGCCATACCTTCAGTGACCTCCAAACTTTGCGCTATCGGTGAAAGCAGACTAGCCGGCAGAAATTCAGCACCTACTATGCCAAAAATGCCCAGCGCCATGGCGATTACCGCTCCCCATGCGGCAGAAACGGGGGGCTGAGATGTCATTTTCTTCCTCAAGAAAAGGTCTAGCTGTTGAGTCAAATTACTCAATGGGCAGCGAGCATGCGCTTCAGGGGCGGGCCACTACGACGATCTCGAGTGAGGATCTGTAGTCGCCCGCTGGCTTCAACTTTGGTTCTGAAGTGGCTTGCGTTCGGCTTCGGCTAGATCGGTTATCAGCAAGGCCCTGCTTGAATTTCTAGTTCTTTCAGGCCGGCTCACCTGGCGCGTTGCGCCAGGCTTCGCTTAGAAATCACGTTCAATCGTTGGAACAACAAACCACCGGCGATGCCGTTTACGAAAGCACTCGGGTAGGTGCAGGCGGCAATGAAATGCCACCTGGGGAGAAGATGCGCGCGGTTGTAATTGGCCGTGTCAGCTGAACAAATGGGTGATGGCAAGCAGGTCACCGTATTCCTTGGCTTCTACGATCCTGTGCTCTCGAAATGTAAAAAGCATATGGTACTGGTTCTGGTAGACCCGACCGTCTTTCAGATCGGCATAAGATCGTATTTCAGCGGCGACTTTGTCGCCCTCTGCAACCATGCCTACGACATTCATTTCCAAGCCATGACTGGTGAGGCTGAAAAGATTGCCCCATATGCGCTCCATGTCAGCTTTAGACTTGGTGCCTGCGCCTGAGAATAGTTCAGGCTTGCCCAGGATCCACCAGGTTGCATCTTCGCTCAATGCGCTCATGAGTTTGGGAATGTCAGCCTGCTTGAAATGAGCGCAAAACTCGCGCACTGCATTTTTGTTTTCTTCAATGCCCATGTCTTTTCACTTTCCTGTTCGTGGGCCAAAGTGGCTGCACGTTCTACTGTCCGGCTCAGGCCCCGAAGCCGAGTTTTTCACCACGCCAGTTGGTTGTGCGAAGGAACTGCTCCCAGGTTAAGGAGGCTGAATTCAAGCGGCGGCTCCATTCGAGGTCGTGCTCCTGGCCGAAATAGCCGTATTCAACGGAATATTGGACCATGCCAACCAGCTCATCCACCAAAGCTGGGTTGCCAGCAAAGTCGGGGAAGTAGTGCAGGAGATCCTCGCGGCCGTAAGCATCGCGATATTCCGCTTCAATGCCTGTCACGCGCTGGAAAGTTTCCACCATCTCGCCGGGCGAGATAATATCGCCGACAAGCGGGACCGTTCTACCGTTGTACAAGTCAGGATTGGAGAACATCTCGAGCACGGCAGGCCCCGTTGCCGTTAAAGGGTCAACAAACGGTGCCCGGAAATCCTTTGGAAGGTAGATTGGCATCAGGAGCTTGCCGTCTTCCATACGTGGAACGTAGTACTCAAGAAAGTTGGTGTAGAAGAAGGCGAGCATCACAAAAGAGTGCGACACCGGCAAACCCCGGATATAGTCTGCTACGAGCGCCTTATTGGTGAAATGTGGTACGTGTTTGGTTCCGTTTGTTATTCTATCAGCATTTTCCAGCGTACTGAACACGATGTGCCTGGTGCCTGCTTGTACCGCTGCGTCCGCTAGTTGCTTGCCAAGGACGAGCTCTGAATCGTCCTCGGTATTGAGCGGTGACGTCATCAAGAACACGCCGGCTGTAGCGGTAAAGGCAGCGACAAGTTCTTGTTGGTGGCCCAGACCTGCTGGAACAATCGCGATTTCGGCTCCAAGCCGTTCCAGACTCCGTGCTTCTTTGGAATCGCGGTTGCGTGTGATGGCACGAACCTGGAACCGGCCACTCTCAAGAAGTGACACAGCAACGCTGCGCCCTTGTTTGCTGGTCGCACCATAAACTGCGATGAGTGGCTTGCTATTTGTAAACTCTGTCAAAGCTTAGACCTTTCTTCCTTGAATGGGTGCGCAATAACGGCAACCCCTTTCAATAGCGTCCAGATAGGCCTAATGATCTTAGGGAGTAAGTACGCACAAATGGAGCATGTAGTATCATGGAAGGAAGTGTAAGCTTTCGCCGCAGGCGTGGTACGACGGATCGTACCGGGTGCCCGGTTGAAGCCACGCTCTCCATAATAGGAGGCGTTTGGAAGCCTGTGATCCTGTTCCACCTGTTGGACGGGAAGCTGCGCTTCAATGCGCTGTGCCGGCTAGTGCCTAATGCGACCCCGCGTATGGTCACGCTGCAACTGCGCGAATTAGAAGCCGATGGCATTCTGCTGCGCACCATCTACCCCGAAGTGCCGCCCAAAGTAGAATATGAACTTACTCCCCTCGGGCAGTCGCTGGAGCCGATCCTCCGAAGCATGTGCCTATGGGGTGAACAAGTGCAGGAGGCGGCAGAAAGTTTGGCAGATCCCGCCCGAGCGCCATCTGCCCTCACGCACGGGCAATAGGGGACCGAGTATGTGGATTCCGATCAAGGGTGCCATATAGCCGACTTTGTCGGACTGCAGGTTTGGCCAATTAGGGGAACGTTCTTTCCTCGGGGAGTTCAGTCATTCCTGCTCCTAAGGCAAGCCGGAATGCACTGGACGACCGTGAGCAAGCACATTGCGCATGAAGTGAACCGGCAGCGCTGTGAGGTGGCACACAGAACCTTGGTCACAGCCGACTTGAACCTTCACGGGCATCGCAGATCACCAGCTTGATGCATTGTGGCCCCGACGGTTCAGCTTCCGCAGGAACTCGGTCCAGATCGCCTCGACTTTGGAGGTGCCGATCTCCATGCCCAGCACTTCGCGCAGGCTGCCGGCTTTACGCCGATGGCCATGATGGCGGCGACCGAGACGATGCGGCCGCGCTGGCTCACCGTGAGGTAGGTGGATCGGTTCAAAGCTATGGCCAGTAGCCCTCAATGGGATGGACTAGAAAGCTTCCGACCCTTTTGTCGATCTCCTTGCATAGCCGGGTTACCTCGCACGGCTCATGGCATTCACTAGGTCATCTACGGAATGGCTATAGGTCTCCTGGAAGTAAGCCTCCAGGATCACCGCCATCAGTGCGTTCTCAGCCATGCGGCGCGGCTCCAGAAAACCTGGAAAGTAACTTCCCTTGCGCAGCTTGGGGTCGTGCCAGCCCGTGTCTTCCAACCTGTTTGCGACAGTCATTGAGCCGGGGCAGGCGCGCTCTTCTCGCCATAGTCGGCGCCGGTAGCGGCACCCACCTCGGGCTCCAACAGCCGTTCGGCGGCAAAGCCAACCGTCTCACGTGCAATTGCATCTGGGGTATTCTCTACCGCCAAGCGCAGGTTCATCATCGGATCGGTCATCGGTGGTCCTTCAGATGCAGGCTGGGGGTAAACAGCCGTACCTGATCGGAAATTCCTCGATAACCACCGATCAGCTACAACACCTACTGGGACACGACGTGAAACTTCGCCGCAGTTGTCTGTGGCGAAGTTTACTGATCATAACAGAGCTCGGTCGAGACTAGTTAGCGGGGACTAGCGAGGCGTGATCGACAATATAGCGCCAACCGCCGTTGAAGGGTTCTGCCACATCGGTGAAGCGGCCCTGAAGCGTAATCTTATCTCCGCCTGCTTTGGGCGTAAGGACAAGAGTGTATAGGCCCCAAGAGTGAACAAGGCCGCCGGCCTCTATGTATTGGGCATCCGTGACCTCAACGTCAGCCGTATATGCTGCAAACATGCCTTCGTATGCCGTTACACTCTCTTCCTGACCAATCCGCTTGGCGGCATCAGGGGGATAAGCAGTTGTGTTGCTACCGAACATTGCAGCAATTTCATTGGTATTCCCAGTTTCAACGGCGTTCACCCACGCCTGAACGGGTCCGCTTAGCCCATCTTCGACGCTGGCCGTCTCCTCTGCCAACGCTTGCTGGGCGAGCGGGAACATTAATGCTGTCAGAATGGCAAAAAAGCTCAAAGATTTAGGTGTCATCATTTTCTCCAGATGCCGGGTGGCGAATGGAGAAATAAAGCCGCTCAGGCGCTTTTTACAGCTAGAGGAAAATGATACTGGACATTCCAATCTCGAATGTCGTGAGCCGTGTAGTCATGGACTTAACCCGCGCAATGCGCGCCTTTGTGAACGTTGTCAGGCTTGGCGGCTTCGCACAGGCAGCCCGCGCGCTGCAGACCACGCAGCCCAACGTCAGCAAGCTCATTGCGGCTTTGGAATCCGAGCTAGGCGGCCTTCTGTTCGAGCGGAACACAAGGCCACTGACCCTGACAGGTCGCGGTGAAAGGTTCCACGCTCGCGCAAACGCGATCTTGGGTGCGCTTGACGATGCGAAAGACGAGTTCGAGGTCGAACATCAAGACGCTTCCGGCGTTCTGCGAATTGCAGCGTCAGTAGCCTTCGGGCGTACGCAGATTGTCCCTTCATTACCCGAGCTTCTTGAACGTCATCCGCGTCTGGAAATTGACCTACGGTTGTCGGACCAATCTATCGATCTAGTTCGGGAGTCGATCGATATCGCCTTCCGTGTTGCTAAGCTGGCTGATAGCGATCTAGTAGCCAAATCAATTGGCGAGGCTCGTCGACTTACGGTTGCTTCTCCTGCATATCTCGCCCGTTTCGGCACACCCGCGCACCCCAGCGATCTCGCTACCCATCAGTGCATTCAGTTTTCAGGCATCGGAGCTCCGCGGCAGTGGAGCTTTTCAAAAAATGGAGAGATGATCACGGTCCCCGTTCGGGGTAGGATCGGTGCCGACGCCTCTGATGCTGTTCGCGAAGCAGCAGTGCAGGGCCTCGGTGTCGCTGTACTCCCCGCATGGGTTTTGCAACAAGATTTGCAGGCTGGACGACTGTGCGCCGTGCTAGAAGATTTCGAACTTCCTCCCATTCCCGTTCAAGCCATTATGCCACGGAGCGCTAAAGATAGCGCAAGGGTGCGGGCAGCACTGATCCATTTCGAGGCAAGATTTACTCAGTTCAAATAACCAGGCGCAGTTCACTTCTCCAACAACAGACGCCGCTTTGCGCGCGTGGCTGCTGAGGATGCGATCGCAGGCGAGCGTATTGCTGGCGTCGATGGGCGCGCGTGAACTACCTCGCCTAGATCCTAACCAGGATGGGCTATGACAGCACTGCGGCAGACCTACTGGGCAATGGCATCTATCTGGCGCTCATAGGGTGCACGATGATTGGCGGATCCTGACATTACTTGACAAAGGATCGTGCTTTTACGGTGTTGGTGGAAGGGATAGTTGCCTCTGCGCATCCGACTAGAGGCCAGACAGTCTGCTGAGTTGGCAGTAAACGTAAAAATCACCCGATGGCGGGACAAGGCCGTCAAGCAGGATCAGGGCATGTTAGCTTGCCGCTATTACTGCGCTGACATTCAACTGCCGAGCACGATCAACCCATTCGAATCCAGACTTGCTGTTCGAAGGTGTCGGATAGATGGCCGTTCGCTGTAAGCTTGCCGCAAGCAAACACGACTAACTTGCATCCCGAGAGATTTTTGGGCGCCGAATGATCGGCTTAGGGGCGTCCGCGCACTCGACTCTGTGCACCATCCCAATGGAATTTTTTCTATAATGACCCTCTTTGCTGCCAGCCTGGCGATTGCCGTCAGCGCAGTCTTCATCACTCGAACAATTTTGCAAAGGCGCATAGCGTCACGGCAACGCTTAAGCGGGTCGCACCACGTTGATAATTCTGCCTACTGGCCCATTGGGGGTATTCCCCAAGCGGTAAGATTGCGGGGGGCGGATGATCGTAACCCGTTGATACTGTATGTTCATGGTGGCCCGGGGATGCCGGCGATGCCGTTCGCCCACGCTTTTCAGAGAGCATGGGAGCGTGACTTTACCGTCGTTCATTGGGACCAGCGCAACACCGGCCGGACGTTAACAAGGAACGGGCTTCAAACTGGACTGAGCCTTGACCATCATGTCAGCGATGGATTGGAGCTAGCAAAACTGCTGCGGGCTCACTTTCCCGATGTTCCATTGCTTCTGCTCGGCCACTCCTGGGGCACTGCAGTTGCTTTACAAATGTTGAAAGCGGACCCTAAAATGTTCGACGGATACCTGGCGATCGGTCAGGTCTCCGACTTCTTGCCCGCTGAGCGCTACGGGTACGAAACGGTGCTGGCAGAAGCCAAGCGGCGGAACGCCACCAAACTTATTCAGCTACTATCCCGCTACCCTGACTATCCCTTGAACGGCACGCTGACACCAGCGTCCTTGACTGCTGTGCGAAAAGCCGAGCTGGAGCTCGGTTTCGGTCACCATGCGGATCGCTTCGTAATGCTGAACCTGCTTCGACTTGCGTTTGTTTCGCCAGACTACTCATGGCTAGACCTGTTGGCACTCTTTAATCTTAAAGCTCAGAAAATTTCGCTGGACCTAGCGCTCTCTGAATTGCCAAAGTTTATTAGTCAAGCAAAAGGGGCCAAGGTTCATTGCCCAATAGTTATGGTGGGTGGTGGTTTTGATCTATTCACCCCCACGCCAATGGCTCGTGCCCTGTTCGACACCTTAGAGGCACCCGCCAAGACATTCATTGAAGCCAAAACCCTCGGCCATTTCGGGCCAATCGAGGATCCCGATTTCTTCACCTCGATTCTCAAAACTCGCCTGAAGACCTAGATCATGCGCTAAGCGCGAGGTGCCCAAAGTTGCAGTGTTTCTGACAGCGATTATCAAGGAAAGCTATGATCAGACGCCACATTAGATCCTGTTCAGGCGCTTTCTTACCCTCGGCGGCCTAGGGGGGCAAGTTAGGGATCGGCAAGCGCTCAGAGAAACAAAGTTCTGCTATCTTGTTGCCTTGAGAGCGTAACGCCCCGCCTTAGTAACAGTTTCAAGGCCGTTATAGCTTCACGTTGAGAGCCAATACATCACCCTTGTAGCTCCTCGTACGTTATCTGAACCAGCGTAGGTAGACAGTGGTGCGCGCACCTTTGTCGCGGCGTGACCCGGGTGCACAGGTAGTTCCGGCCAGGTGAAGCAAACTTGCAGTGACTTGCTTGTATAACGTCGTTCATCGAGACCGAGAAATCTCAACTTTCGAACCTAGGATCAAGATGTCTACGAGCCGCTTTGCGCTTTGTTCCCAGTTTGGGGAAGCCGCAACGTTTGCGACGCCTACCAGTGCTCGCAGCAAATCCATGGGATCCAAATCTGAACGAATCTCGCCGCTTTGAACAGCGCGTGCAACAAGCGCTTCTATTTCAACCGCTACCAGACGTGTTGTTTCTGCACATGCTGCCGAAGCGACACCGATTGATGAATTGAGTGCTGGAGCAATAATCTTTTCTGCCGCTATGCACTCGATGAACAGCAGCATCCATGCCCGCAACGCTTCGATCGGCTGTAGATCCCGGGCAAACTTGCGGCCGGCTTCCGCCAGTTTGAAGATCTCATCATCATAAACTGCTTCCAGTAAGTCATTTCTCGAAGGAAAGTGCCGATACAAGGTTCCCGCGCCCACACCAGCCTGTTTGGCAATGTCATCCAGACTTGCCATCACGCCTGAATTTCTGAACGCTTTCCTGGCAGCTTCCAACAATTTGTCGCGGTTTCGCAGCGCGTGGGGGCGGAGTGAATGGACGGCCAGAGTCAATAACTTTCTCGCAAGTTACCCAAGACGATTGCAATCGGAGAGAGTCTCCGGTTATAAGCGGAGGCAGTCTCCGCTTTGTATGTACCCGGGAACGGAGCTTTCCTCAATGAATTCTGACTGGAGTATAGGTTGCCAAACACATTTGGAAAAGAGTCCACCACCGACGACGTCCTCTTAGACATCAACTTGGAAGGCAAAAGGGTACTCGTAACGGGAGTCTCCTCGGGACTTGGTCTAGAAACCGCACGCGCGTTGGCATCGCATGGTGCGCACGTGGTGGGTGCCGTGCGAGATTCGGCCAAAGCACAAGATGCGACTGAAGAGGTGAGAAAAGCGGCAGCCGCTGGCGGGGGTAAATTCGAACTGATCGAGATCGATTTAGGTGCCATGGCCAGCGTGCGAGCTGGAGCAGATGCTCTGCACGCAAACAACGACTTCTTCGATATCGTGATTGCTAATGCTGGCATACTCGCGACTCCGTTTGAACTAACCAGTGATGGCTTCGAGCGACAGTTTGCCACTAACTATCTCGGCCATTTCGTATTGATCAATCGCATCTCTGGCATAATCCGGGATGGGGGCCGGGTAGTGATGCTGTCCACTGTCGGGCACCAGCAGTCTGATGTGGACCTTGATGATCCAAATTTCGAGCGCCAAGTGTACGACCCGTTCATTGCCTCGGCTCGTTCCAAAACGGCGGTTGTTCAGTTTGCTGTCGAATTTGACCGCCGGCACAAGGCGCGTGGCGTGCGTGCAACGGCGGTACACCCGGGTGGCATAGCAACGGGCATCGCACGAAACATGACGCCCGCCGAACTAGAGAAGCTGTTCGCCGAATTGATATCGGGACTATCATCGCAGGGCAGAGAGCTGGAGATGAAAAGCGTTTCTCAAGGCGCGGCGACGACGGTTTGGGCCGCAGTGGTGGCGCCGGCCGAGGAGATCGGAGGAAAGTATTGCGAGGATTGCCACGTCAGCAAAGTACTTGCCGATGATGAAGAAGTGGGCGTGTTGGCTGAAGGAGTTCGGTCGTACGCACTCGACCATGCCAACGCGAAAGCACTTTGGAAAAAGAGCGAGGAAATGGTGGGCGAGACGTTTTAATGCTTTTCTGCAGCAAGGCTGCTCTTATGCGGTTGCCTTGCTGCTACCCACCACTTCGTGGCCATGAATATCCACTGACAGCACTGGAGCGGTCCACCAAGCCCGGGAGAGTAGTTGCCGGACTTGGCGCACCGAACAGCATGGAATGCAAGGTTGCTGCATTTGGCAGCACTTAACCATTCCGCGCTCAACGGAAAACAGAGGTATTTTACGAGTTGAATACGAAGTACTCGCAACCTGTCCTCACTCCCATGCAAAAGCAGGCGATCGAGATCATTTCAAGTGTAGAGCAGAATCTCTGGGCTGCGATGCAGCAGGCTTGGGACGAAGCACATACTCAGTCTTCGAAGCGGCTCCAATCGACTTCGTTTAACGAACAATTGCCGGCCAAGGATTACTACACGTCGTCATCCATAAGAACTCTTTGCTTTGTTGAGTAGCGCTGACGGTGAGACACAGATGCAAGGAGATCCGGTACGAGCGACTCTCCTCATTGAGAGCATGAAACTCTTCGCTGAGTACCATCGGGGCGACGCAGATAAGACTTGAAGCAATGACTGGCCGAGCACCCCAAACCGGAAGCGTTTGGCGACAGAGTGTAATGAGCGCGCGGGCACGCCATTCGGGAGTTGGAGCAGCATGCTGAAGGGAGTGAGCAGGGCTCCTGAGAATGCCCCGGCAGCGTGTTGTGTAGGTGAAGGCGGTCCGCCCAAGTAGTTGAGTGTCGATTACAGAGGCGCGACAAGGCGCAGTTGCGCGAGAACCTGAATGGAGCATTTCGCCCCATGTTACTGGGCACAACGGGCTATCAACAATCCTGCTGCTAACGCATTGAAGGCCTCGATGACGTTTGGCAAGGTCTTACCTGGATCATCGCTCGCCGCTACCCAGAGCGCTGCGTTTAGCGCCGCTCCATTCAGCAGGCGCGCTGCCGCCTCGGGATCGACTTTCTTAATGCGTTCTTCGGCAATCAGCTGCTTCAATGCCCGTTGTGTACTTTGTAAGCAGCTGTCCTGACTAGGCCACCGCGATGGATCGCCCAGGACTGCCGGTCCGTCCAGCAAGACAATGCGCTGGACTTCGGCGTCGAGTGCCATTTCAATGTAGGCGGCGCCTTCGGCAAGCAGTGCCTCCCAGGGGTCGGCTTTGCGCGCGCCGATCTGCTGCGCTTTCTGGGCCATGGCGCTATCGATCTGATGCACCACTGCCGCAAGCAACCCCTTCTTGTCACCGAAATTGTGATAGAGGGCGCCGCGCGTCAGACCCACCGATGCCGTGAGCTCATCCATGGACGCCGCTGCGTAACCTTGAGCGGTGAAAGCCTTCCGCCCAGCTTCAATCAGCCTGAGACGGTTTTCTTCCATCATAACTTGGCGTTTGTTGGTCATGGTCTTACCGAGCTGGCATACAAAACGTATATGAATTGACATGCATCGCGATCCGATGTTTAACATACGCGGCGTATTTAAAACATCAAAACTTTGAACCAGGACTAAGTAATGACCAAACGTGAAGCTATATTCCCCGCTGACCGCCACGCACTATATGAGGCCCATGGCTATTCCGCAGCCATTCGCTCCGGCGACCTTCTTTTTGTTTCCGGCCAGGTCGGCAGCAGGCCCGATGGTTCCCCCGAACCGGAATATTCCGAGCAGGTCGACCGTGCATTCCTCAACCTCCAAGCAGTCCTTGGTGCAGCTGGGGCGACCCTAGATGACATTATCGATGTCACGAGCTTCCATACCGATCCCGAGAAGCAGATCGAGTCCTTTTTGGAAGTAAAGAATCGCTATTTCAACACCAAGCCTTATCCGAATTGGACGGCTATCGGCGTCAACTGGCTGGCCGGCTTCGACTTCGAGATCAAGGTCATTGCTCGCATTCCTGCAACTGCATAACGACAAGGACAAAGATAATCGAGGCTCTGTATTGCTCCAGCCTGTGCCGACGCAAGATGGATCGCGGGGACGGAAACTCGGCGGCGATCCACGATTGCAAGCTGTTGCTTTTATGCTAATTGTCTTCATCAAGCTCAGCAACGATCGCTGAGCCTATACCGGCAATAGCGAAGTTTCGGTCTTCTATAGAGGCTTCAGTTTCAGTCAGGTAAATTGCAATCACCAGAGGCTTACGGCCGGGTGGCCAAGCCACAGCGATGATCCCGCGCGACCCATAGCCGCCCGCACCAGTTCTGTCGGCAATGACCCAGTCATCCGGGAAAGCTGATCGCAACAATGGTTCACCAACCTCGTTACTAACCAGCCAACTCGTTAGCTTTTCTCTGTTCGCGTCCTTCAAAGTGTTGCCCACGATCAGCGATTGCAAAGTGGCTGCTATAGCTTTGGGTGTTGTGGTGTCACGCACGTCACCGGGCGTTCCCTCGTTGAGGTCCGGCTCCCATCGATCTAGCTGCGTCGTCCGATCTCCTAGTGACCGAACGAACTCGGTCACAGCCTGAGGGCCGCCAATTAGTTCGAGCACCTTGTTGGCCGCCGTGTTGTCACTGGTTCTAAGTGTAGCCTGACACAGGAAAGAGCCCGTTACCTGCATCCCAACGAAGCGCTCGGTAATTGGGGAATAGGGGACAAGGTCGTCGGAGTCTATGATAACCTTCTCTCCAAGAGTTGTGTTTCCTCTCGCTAACAGAGCGGCACAAGCGAGCGCCTTGAACGTGCTGGTCATAGGGAAACGTTCATTAGCCCGGTACTCCCAAGATTTCCCGCCCTCTAAATCATAAACCGCTGCACCCAGTCGGGCATCAAGCGCGTTCTCAGCCTGAACGATCGCGCGAAACACTGGAGATGTTGTTTCTTGGGCGAGAGTGCTTTGCGTATTAAGGACAAGTTGAGCAACGACCAGAAGAGTTATCGGAACATGTTTCATGATCATACTTTGAGTTACGTTTTTTGCGGTAATACTTGATCTCTCTCCGGAAGAAGTGAGGCGTCCGGGGTCAGTCATGATCTAGATCCAGTAAGTATTTACGAACAGTCATGAGGCAGGTTTGCTATTGGTTCTGCCGTAGATGACGGAGCACCTTGATGAGCTACGAGCACCTGTTGCGTCAGGATTCCTTCAGGCTGGGAAATCAATCGCACACCACCCTAACTACCGATCGGTCGGTATTATGTAAATTGCGGCAGTTGTGTCAAGAGCTTCGGACATGTCCTGCGTAATGGAATCTGGCACTGGCAGTTATCGAATTGGCACTGGCGTGCCCGCCGATACATTCATGGAGTAGCGCCCTGGATGGTGAAGATCAGATCCGCGACCGTTGAAGGATCGTCGACTTTGAAGCCGTGCATATGCAGAACGAGAATCAGATCGCCAGCCCGCCCCAGCACGGCCTCACCCCGTGCAGGACTACGTCCGCCGAAACTCTGCAGATCGGCCGACGAAATCGACTGGGATGGCACCAGCAGCGCAGCATCGCGCTTGATCGGTTGCGTTCAATCCGATCAATTAGACCTCGTCCAGGGACATGAAATAAATGCGCTGCATAGCCACTTGCTGATGCTGCGATGCAGCCCAGCAAGGAACCCGGCTTCGAGGGACGATATGTAGTCGTCGAGGCGCGGTGCCCAAGGCTGTCAGTGACGCTCAAAGCACCCCACAACACCTCGGCGCGTTCTCCTCACGGCGTCAAAGCCAATTGTCAGATCTGCCTGTTCTCGTCGAACGAGCGCTGGCACCGCTGTATTTCGTCCATGTTGCCCACTGTCCACTTGTACAGGTCTGCAAAGGGTGTCTGCAATGACCGACCTAGTGGCGTCAAGGCATACTCGACTCCAAGCACCGGCCCGGCAATCACAGTGCGGGTAACCATGCCATTCCGCTCTAACTTTCGCAGTGTCTGTGTCAAAACACGTTGAGTGATGCCTTCGAGGCGCCGCTTAATAGCGTTGAAGCGACGTGGTTGGCTAAGAACTGCCAGCACCAGCATGGACCATTTGTCAGCGATCTGATCCAGAATGACACGGCTGGGGCAATCTGCGCGGTAAACAGGATCGAAATCTGGGCTCATAGGTATTCACCTCCATACCTGGAATGCTTCAAGTGCCTAATTGACTGCAGGTATTAGTTATATACCTAACGCGCTACCGCTCGCAATTGGATGCTTGAGCAAGGCATGGAGGCCTACTTAGATGATCTTACCAGAAAGCTCGGTTACCGGGACTGATCTCCTTAGTGTTGTTATTCATGGTGGCGTCGCAACGGCGACCATTCACAACCCACCAGTGAATGTCATGAACGTGGCCCTTATGACCGACATTCTGAATTTCCTTGGTGAGGTTCGGAATGATCCTTCAATTCGCGTTATTGTCTTCGAAAGTGCCGACAGCGAATTCTTCATCGCGCATGTAGACATGAAGCTGATAGACGAGCCCCACGCGTTTGATGATCTCGCACGGAACGCACCAACAGGCCTGAACCCTTTCCAAGCTCTCGGGGAGGCGTTGCGCACACAGCCACAGGTCACAATCGTCAAACTGGCGGGGTTGGCTCGTGGTGGTGGGGCCGAATTCGTCTCGGCTGCAGACATGGCTTTTGCTGCACGCGGTCGTGCAGGCTTGGCGCAATGCGAGGCTCTGATGGGCATCATCCCTGGAGGCGGGGCAACGCAGTATCTATCAAGCCGCATGACCCGGGGACGCACACTGGAAGTGCTTCTTGGAGCCGAGCTATTTGATGCAGAGGCTGCCGAGCGATATGGTTGGATCAACCGGTCGGTGCCAGCAAACGAGCTTGATACCTTCGTAGACAACATAGCTCAAAACATTGCTGCTTTGCCCCCAGGAGTGATTGAAGCTGCAAAAGCTGCAGTTCGCCCCCAAGATCTGGAAAATGGCTTCCAGCGTGAGCATGAAGCTTGGGCAAGCCTGTTCAGTCGTCCGGCTGCAGAACAGCTAATCCGCGGTGGCCTTGCCGCTGGCGCTCAGACTCGCGACGGCGAAAGGAAATTAGAGATGCGGCTTCGTGCTCTCTGGGCTGAGCTCAAGAGCACTGTCTCTGCTTGAAGGTGCCGGATAATTTGATGGTCGCCAGTTGATGTTTGCGCATCGCATCAAATGAGGACGTTAAACCTCCTTTAGAGGAGGTGGGTGTGTTGAGCCCCCACCTTTACGTTCCCAGTATCGGAAGGAGCTATCATCGACGTATTGCATCAAGACGAGTGTGCCCTACAAACGCAGCAAGGTTGTCAAATCCAGGGGTGTACGTCTATGCGTCGCCAAGCGCCAGGACTGAAGCGAACGAGCGCATTGCATCGTTGCTCATGGGACCACCAGTTTCGATGGCTTCAGGCGGCATTGATAGATGTCATTAGCTACCTGCATGCCATAAACGAAGGTCAGTAGTGTCTTCGTATGCTGCTTCGCTAGGGTAGGTGATAAACTCTATCATCGTCCCCCAGGGTGCCTGGCCATAACAGTAAAGATTCCCGTCGCCCGCTACCGGCGGAAACAGAAGAGGTTTCGGCTCAGAGAGCATCTTTCCGCCTGCAGCTTCGAAACGCTGAGTTGCCGCAACGATGTCGTCGGTGTACACCGCAAAGTGCTGCAGGCCAAAATCACTGGGTCGAGCCGCAGGGCGCCGGTCAGAGGCTTCAAGCTCAAATAATTCGATGTCCGGGCCCACCCCGAGCTTCATCATGCGCGTGGCAATCAGGCGCGTACCCGGTGCAAGATTCATATCCTTATCCAGTTCAGAGCTCCCGAATGGAGGCTGATCTGCTCTGTAGAAGTGGCTGATGATCTTGGCACCAAATGCATCTTCAAAAAACTTGGTGGCAATATCAATGTCAGGAACCGTGATCCCTACATGATCTATTCCTCGTGTCGTTTTATTTGGCAATTCCGAAATCCTTCTTGGTAGAAGCTCACGAGTACAGAGATTTTCCACCTTGGCCTCAGGCCGAAATGGGCTAGCTTTTTATGAACCATTGCTGGTTCGCTCATTGAGCATGCAAAACGGGGAGGTCTCTCCCGAATTGGCATTGGTTGTAGCCAGACCAGAAAACCATCGGCCAGATTGATGGGTGTTTCACGCTAACGGGCTGTGGCGCGATGATAGTCAATGTATCCACGGGCACCGCCTGAATACCATGTCTCACGACTTGGCGTTGGAGCCAGCGCAACATCAGTCCTGAACCGCTCGACAAGATCCGGGTTCGAAAGATATGGCGCACCGAACGCTACCAAATCCGCCACTCCCGATCGCAGCAAGGCTTCAGCAGTTTCCTTGTTCAGGCCGCCGCCAGCTACGATAAGTCCATCATAGAACTCACGGAAGTAAGCTGCGGTGCCTCCGTTGAGAGGTTCGACGGGCGTTCCTGTTAGGTCCGCGTCGCCGTTCTGAAACTGGAGATATGCGATCTGAAGTTTCGAGACCTCTTTCACTAGATGCTCATATGTGGGAAGCGTCTGCTTTGTTGGGCGTAGATTGCCCATGGAGAGGGCCGGGCTGAGCTTCAGGCCAACGCGGCTTGCCCGCCATTCACCGATCATCGCCTGCAGAATTTCAAGCGGGAACCGGCATTGATTTTCTATGCTGCCGCCATAGCGGTCATCGCGTAAATTGAAACGATTGTTCAGGAATTGGGGAACAAGGTACCCTACCGAACCATGCAATTCGACGCCATCGAAACCGGCCCTCTGCGCTAATCGGGTGGCCTTAGCATAATCGCCGACTGTCCGAGAGATGTCGTCAATGGTCATCGCTGCGGGTACAGGAGAATCCTGGAACCCACTCGGGGTGAAAACCGGTTGGTTAACACTGACCGCTGAAGGCGCAAATGGCAAAGTTCCGTCGAGCAGGTCGGGGTGCGATACGGCCCCGCAGTGACCAAGCTGTACGAAGATGTGGCCCCCTGCTTCGTGAACAGCGTCAGTCACCCGCTTCCAGCCTTCGGCTTGATCTTCAGTGAATAGGCCTGGAACGTTCAAGGCGCCGACTGCTTCGCGGCTCGGCCAAGTGCCCTCGGTCAAAATCAAGCCAGCTGACGCTCGCTGCTTGTAATACTCAGCCTGGAGTGGCACGGGAACGAAATCTGGATTCTCGGTCCGGGCGCGGGACATCGAAGCCATAGCTATTCGATTTGGAAGTTCGATTTCTCCCAGCTTGATTGGCTGGAACATTATCTCGGTCGACATGGTGGTTCTTTCTTGTTGACGTAATGACGAGGCTATCGCCAGCCCACTGCGACCGACCAAAAGCCACTCGCTTCACATGAGATTTGGATTTCAGAATTTGATGACGATGTTGCCGCTCTTGGCAGGTGCCGTGACCGCAGCAATCGCAGCGTTGAGTTCCGACAGCTCGAAGGTGCGAAAACCATCAAAGACGCTGGGGTTCGTCGCAGCAATGTCTATTGCAGTTGCAATATCCTGCGACCGTTCTTCCGGCGTTGTGTCGTTTTGCCAAGTGCCGATAGTCGCTCCTCGCAGCGTCAGACTTTTTGGCAGGAACATGCTTAGGTCGGCAGGGCCGCCATCAAGCAGGCCGAAGGAAACCATCGCTCCCCCGACGTTCAGCATTCGGCCGATTTCCGCGACCATGTGCCCGCCAACACCATCGATAACAAGCGGTAAGTCCCAACCGCCAGCTCTGCGAACAGCTTCTTGCCAGCCATTGGACGCAGTATCGATGATTTCGCCGCCGGGAAGAATTTGGGTAAGTCGGCTAGCGCTGTCATGCGAGCGAACAATCCTGACAACGTGAAGATCATCACGCATTGCCAGAATGGTGATGATTTTGCCCACAGCCGACGCAGCCCCGGTAAGAACAATATTTGGAGGTCGGCGCTTGAGAATGTTCAACCCAGCACGAAGGACGTGCCGCGCAGTAACAGTATTGACCAGCAATTGGGTGGCTGTCTCGTCAGAGACATTTTCGGGGACAGCAACCAGAGATCGTGCCGGAAGATCGATAATGCTTTGCCATGCGCCCTGGGCGAGGAACGCCACTCTTGATCCCTGTGTAAGCCCCGTTCCATCAAGTGCGCCGGGGGCTGCTTCTTGGACAGTTCCTACAGCCTCACTGCCAGGCACCCGACCTTGCGGAATGTCTGTCTTCGCATCGGAGAACTTCGCGGCGATGAGCTGCAAATCACCTGGATGAATTACGCTGCGCAAGATTCGCACTCGAACATGCCCAGGGGCTAGAGCTGCTTGCAAAGGAGCATCCTCGATGCGCAGAACTTCCCGGGGGTCCCCAAAACGGTAATGAACAATGCGCTGGAGGTGGGTTTGCAAGGTGGTGCTCATCTCAACCTTCCTCCTGTTCGCCGTTGATCGCGGGAAAAGAACGTGGTGCTGGCCAAGGAAGGAAAAAGTCGTGCCCGGCTAGTGCTCCTCCAATAGCCTGGATCTTGCCGCCCACTTTTAGGCTCCCAAGATCAACAGGTGCAAAACCAAAGCTCTCAAAAAGATCAGCTACAAGCTGCCTTGCTTCCAAGTCATCGCCTGAAACAAACAGCGCCCGACGGAAATGAGGATCGGACGACTTGGCTGCGAAATGGTTCATGAACAACGTGTTCATTGCTTTCACCACGCGAGCTCCTGACGCCAACTCGGCAACATGCTCGCTCGAGCTGCTTTCGCCAAAATCGACTATCCCTTGCGCGGGTGTGCCATCGACGAACGCGTTAGACGGATCAATTAGTATCTGACCATGCCAACCAGGAAGCCCACTCAGAGCACTCTCAATCTTTGGCCATGGCACCGCCAGAAGCACAATCGGGGACTTGGCAGCGGTAGCGGCCGACACAGCAGAAGCGAGTGGACCGAACCGAGCCACAGTGGGCGCCAAACTTTCTGCACCCCGGCTGTTGCTGAAAAGTACTCTGTGGCCAACGTCGATGGCCTTGCGTGCGAATGCCTGAGCGACCCTGCCGGCACCAATGATTCCGATATCCATCTTGTCCCTCCGTCGATGCGGTAGTGGGTTGGTGCAACAAAGATATTGAATAGTAGACAAACTTCTAGTACGTACATTTTAGTTAGTGTCGTTTTTGGGTGGGTGTTATGGCTGAACAGATGTTCCGCTGCGGCATGGAAGCCGTCTTAGATCTTGTCAGTGGGAAGTGGAAAATGCTGATCTTGTATCATCTTACCAACCAAAGACTCCGCTTTGGCGAGTTGCGAAGGCTGGTTGGTGATGTGAGTGAAAAAATGTTGAGTCAGCAACTGAAGGAAATGGTCGCAGACGGTTTGCTGCGCCGCATCGATTTCAAGACCGTTCCTCCACACGTGGAGTACGAGGTTACGGCGTTTGGATTGGAACTAGGTACTTCGATACGGCCAGTTTGTGAGTGGGGAGCCCGGAACATGAAGGAAATTACTGCTATTGCTAAGTCCCGCGCGGTCCGTCAGGGAAAGATCATGGTTCTGGAGACAAGCTAGGATAGAAAGACAATGCTCAAGCTGAAGCTTCCGCTCGTGGTCCGATCGTGATCGCGATGGCTCTTATGTCTTAACTTCGACCTGCACCGGTATCGGCAGCGAAGACTGTCGATAAATTGAAGCTCCAACTTACCCAGATCTTAGCACAGGCTGGCTCATGCTGTAGTGATAGCTCGCTGGATCGGGGCTGGCGTATGAGCGGTTGAATATAATGGTTGCAAACGTTGGTTTGGCAAGTTCTGCTGAGGTTGCAACGCTATCGCATGCTTGTCCTCAAATGCATTGGTTCCCCAAATTGCCTGCGTAAAGAGTGCCGAAGGCGGGAACATCGCGGTGCTCTTCGGGATCGCGCTTCTGCACAGGCAGCTGAAGCTCATGAACACACCACTTAGCGCATACTGCCACGCAATGGCTTCACGCCCAGAAAACTGCCGACTGGGTCCAGTGATCAGCTCTGCAGTTTTTGTCCCGGGACCGAACCTATGAAGACGCGCCCCCGCAATCACCAAGATCAGTATGCACGAGCTGCGCCGCTGCAGCCTCCTGAGCTTCTTTCATCAAGGCACGAACAGTGCTCTCGAGTGCGGCGGTACTGTTAAACACGGAGACGAGCAATGTTGCGCCTTCAAGCCGAGCCAGCGCATCAGATGCCAGATGTTCTGCAGCAGACCTGGGCATCGCCCGTACGAGAACGTCCGTTAGTCGGTCCAGCAGCATCTGGAAAAATATCTTGATAGCTGCCTTAGCGTGCTTATTTTCGTCACCCACCCCATAGGCTAGATGTAAGGCAACGCAACGCTTCTTGTCGGCCAAGTTGCTGGCGAGGGAACGGAGATCGGCTTCATAGGCTACCTCCCACCGGCACTCCTGGCTCGTGTCACGCCTGAAGGTCTCCCGCAAGGTGAGCTTTAAAACCTCGGTTACCAAAGCTTCTTTGTTGGGGAAGCGAGCATATAGAGATGCCTTCTGTAGCCCGACTGCAGTTGCCAAGTCCTGCATTGACGCGCCCGCATAACCCTTTTCCCGGAACAGCTCGCACGCCGAAAGCACAATAGCTTCTTTTGTAACCTTCATTGTTCCATCTTACAGCAGGCTTGCACTGGGTGAAAGTAACAAAAACAAGATGCCTTGACAACCGAACAGTCGGTAGTATTTAACCGGGCTCTAGTCGCTGGGCTGAGAAACTGCCCTGCAGTCACCAACCGAAGGACACAGATATGTCGGTCAGCTACAAGACTTTGGAGCTCGGTAATATTGAGGCTTTCTACCGTGGGGCGGGGCCGGAATCCGCGCTGGTGGGGCTGCCTGCTTTCATTCCAGCAGGGGCAGAGGCCTACAAGCGCGATCTTCCTGATGCTGAGGTGCATCAGTTGGATAACCGTCATTTTGCACTCTAAACACATTCAGACGAACTAGCGCACATCGTTTTGGATTTCATCGAGCGACAGCTTTGATCCTGTGCGCAGTAGGCCGTGATTTTTAGTGGCGTTGGAGAACTTGAGCAGACTGCATAGCAGCGGTCTTCTGCGCGGACTTGGTGGAAGCAAGACCAAGCTTGGGGTTCTCATTTCATCCTGAGGCGGCCTGACGAGGTACCAATGCAACTGGAAAAGCCTCGGCAGTTCCGGACTGAGCATCCCTGACCAAAAGGGCTCGTTTCAAGCTTTCTGGCCTGCTGTCTTGGCCACGTGCAGGGCCCGCACGGATTCCTGACGCCTGTGCGGTCCTTCAGGAAAAAACGTCCTCACCAACCAGAAATGGACTCTTTGATGATTGATATGAGCGGGAAAATTGTTGCTGTTACTGGTGCGACCTCAGGCATTGGCCGAGCAACTGTTTTGGCGTTGGCCCGCATGGGAACGCACCTGGTTGTCAACGCACGATCCACTGAGCAACTCCAGGCGCTGGTTGACGAAGTGTCTGCATTGGGCGGGCAGGCAATTGCCGCGCCGGGCGATGTTGCGCGGGAGGAGACTGCTGCGCATATCGTCGCCACAGCCGTACAGGAGTTCGGCGGCTTGGACGCCGCCTTCAACAATGTAGGTAGCTTGGGCAAGATTGCTTCTATTACCGAACTCTCAGCTGACGCCTGGAGGCAAACTCTAGACACAAATTTGGATAGTGTTTTTTTTGGCATCAAGCATCAGGCCCCGGAAATCGCCAAACGTGGCGGCGGCTCGATAGTATGCTGTTCAAGCGTCGTCGGCTTCAGTGTCGGTGTTCAGGGAAACAGTGCCTACGGAGCAGCAAAGGCTGCGATTGTAGGTCTGGCTAAGGCAGCCGCCGTAGAACTCGCCCCAAAGAACGTGCGGGTTAATGTTCTAGTGCCTAGCGCCGTCGACACGCCCGCTAACATGGTCAATTTCCCCGAAGCAGGGCCGGAGGTTCGTTCTTTCGTAGAGGGAGTCCACCTCCTGAAGCGGCTGGCGCAGCCGGAGGAGTTAGCTTCGGGCGTCCTTTATCTTCTGTCGGATTCCTCAAGCTTCGTTACTGGTTCGACCTTGCTGGTTGATGGAGGAATGAGCGTCACCCTGTGACAAGGCGTAACCGCACACCCAATTTGCGTCGATGCAAGCGATGTTGGCTGGTCGCATTTTGGTAAACCGAACACGTTCGGAGGCGTCGCAGGTCAGATAAGTTTTTCCGTTCGCAACGCCAGTGATCAAAACTGACGTGCTGCAGTGGCTTAATCTCCTCGGTCGCCGGACACCAGAGCCACGTTCGGCAATGATATAACCACCCTTCACCCCCCAGCTTGGTCGGGGTCAGTCCCAAAATACTCAATTCAAGGAATTATGATGAAGCTGTTAGTCGCCGCACTACTTTCCCTCATGACGCTCCCGGCGTGTGCAGCTGAACTTACAAGCGAATACACGCGCAATGATCCGCAGCAGGATTGCGAAACGTTCGACCAATCCGGATCTGGTGAAGGTGAGTGGTCGGATATCGTTTGCCCCGGAGTTAATGGATATCCGTACTACATTATCGGCACTGACGGCAGGGAAGCTGTAACCTACGGTTATGCCCAACGGTCGGGAATGCCCACCTTCGCGGCCTTCAACTACGCTCATTCAACTGTGGAATGGCGGATGGCTAAGCAGAATCGAAAGACTATCCCGGTTGCAGCCATTCAGCGGTTCTATTTGGCCGACGGCGACGGGGATTGGTCAACGCAAATCCTGGTTGTATCAAAAGTCGGACAACCGAATGGCGGTGGTGCATGTGTTATCGGCTACATTGCTGCGAACGAAGGCGCCAGCGCTAACCGGCGTGCTCGCGAGTTGTCCAATGGAGCGCCAGCGTTCAGATGTGGACGCGATCGGCCAACCATTGAGGCAAAAGTACGCCAGCATGTACAGCAATTCTGATCATGCCTGGCAAATCCAATACGTTGACCCTCGCATTACTATCCTTTCGCAGTTCGTAGGCAAGACTGCTCGGCCGGCTCGCTGATCAGGTGGAGCTTCGGCTGCCGCCTGCCTCAGGTTACCAAAGCGAATAGGTTCAACTGAGTGGTTTAGCTTGGTCAAACCAACAAGCATCGAAGCGAATGGTCGCGAAGCCGACCGCTTATCCGGCCAATCGCATCATCATTCAACCCTTTGGCATCCTCTGTGTCAGGGATCACTACCGCATTTTTTCAAAAGCGAGGACACATGGGATACCAAGGAAGCTGCCATTGCGGAGCCGTCGTGTTTGAGGTGGATACTGAGTTGCCTACCGAGGCTCTGGCCTGCAACTGTTCGTATTGCCGTCGTAAAGGTTTCATCCTTGCCTTGGCGCCCGCGGAAGCCGTCAGGATCGTCCAAGGTGCAGAGTCGCTGACAAACTATTACTTCAACAAGCATATTATCGAACATCCATTCTGCTCAACATGCGGATGCCAGCCTTTCGGAGTGCGCTCCCAACCGGGTCCAATGGGCGACACGATGACCGTGATCAATCTACGCTTGGTGCCTGCAGTTGATATCGGCTCCTTGAAGATCACGATGATGGACGGCGCGAGCCAGTAATAGGCTGGCGACAGCATTTCAGTGTCCTGGATTGCCGCCTATTCTTCTCGCATGGCCTTCATCTATGGCGAATGTCGGCAGTCGAATGTCCGGCTCGGCAGACTACCGGAAACTCTGATCGATTACCTCTGCAGCTTCGTCGCCTTTGAAGGTCGATGCATGAAACTTGCTGCCAATCAACTTCACTACTCTCACGGAGATACGCACCACATGACCGACGCATACGATGAAAACCGGCACACGCCTTGTCCAGGCTGGCTTGAAATAGGGGTCAGCCTGGCAGTGTTGGTGCTAGTCGGGTATGGAGGAGCCCTCTTGATTGCCCGTCTTCCGGTCGATGATATTGCAATCAGTCTCATGCTGGCAGCTTGGTCGGGTATCGCTGGGCTTGCGGCATTCGGTGCTGCTTTCTGCGCTCGACTACGACTTTGGGACGCTTTCGGCGTACGAAAAACCACTTTGCGATGGTTGCTCATCGGTGCGGCTGCCGGCGTCGTTGCGTTTTTGCTTAAAGGTTTCGTGGTCGTGGCTTACGTCGCCGTATTTGGTCCCGACGGCAACCCGCAAGATATTTACGCTATAGGAGCCCAGGATAGCGTTGCGTCGTTTGTTCTCGCCACACTTTTTATTGGGGTCCTGACCCCAATTGGGGAAGAGTTCCTTTTCCGCGGCGTTGTAACAAGCGCTCTGCTCCGGTACGGCCCATTTGTCGGTGTTGTGGGAGGTGCGATTATCTTCGCACTTGCGCATGGGCTGAACGTCATATTTCCCGTAGCCTTGGTGGGGGGGGTAATCGCTGGAGAAGTCTTCCGGCGAAGCCGCTCCATTTGGCCCGCCATTGTGACGCACATCGTAATTAATTTGCCAACTGTGCCAATCATGGCGCTGGTCGCAGCGTCGCCGCAGCCTTGATTAGCACTATTCCAAAGCCTAGCTGGTATCGAATCGACTCCCCCCAATGCGTGTAGTCGTGAAGGCCTCCTGCACTTTTCACTGTCGGTGCAAACGGCCGCTTCAAAGAACTTGTGGGGGTGATCGAATCTTTGGTGGAGTATGGCTACTTTGCCAACGACTGTGGTCTTAAGTGGAGCCGCCACCTAAGAGCGCCACCTCTAAAACTCCCGGCAATTCAGAGATACAAAAATGTTGCGATAGCTGTTGTTTTGGAGGATTGGCACCTGAGTAAGCGCGTTACATATTGGGCCCGAGTTATTCTTGCAGATCATTGCGACACTGCTCAATCTTGAGCACTTGCATCGAATAACCCGCACAGCGAGTACGACCTCCCATCCGGCCTGCCGTTTGGCTTTCCGGATCGTTGCGCGGGTGCAGGGGTGTCGGACGCAAGTCCGACACCTCCGACCTGATATTTCTCGCCCATGGCTTCGAGCTGCAACTGATGCCTTGCTCAAGTGGGGCGCCATCTCAGTCAATCCGAGATGAAAGGCGGGGTTCAGAAACCGCAGTCTTACAAAAGTAATTGGAACATATTGAAGCGATGAAAAAGCCTAACCTCATTGGTCGCGCTATGCTTTTTGCCATGATCACAAATTTGGTTGCAGTCACTCCAGGCAGTGCGCAATCGGATCCAGAATTGACGCAGTGGCAGATAACCAAATGTCGGATTTATGAACAAGCTTGGGGAAGGGCACTGGACTTTTTCGGCAGCGACAACGTGAACTATAACTTCATCGCTCAGAGCGAAAACTTCATTGCGAGTGGCTGCACCGCTGGCCCTGCAGTGTGCGCCCAATCTAGCCAGGAGTTAGAGATAGCAAATGCCTTGACGTTAGAGATGATGAACGCAGGCACAGCGAGCACTTTCCTGCCCTTCAAATGCGTAGAAAGCTTCGGTCTGGGCTCAACCGGTAGTGCTGCCAATCCCAAAGCTGACTACGAACTTTGCCGGGCTCAACTTGAGTTGTTGGACCGGGGTGGCAAACTTACCAGCGCGACAGCAATCGCGTACGAAAATCAATGTGCATGCCTTGAGCAAAACCCGGGACCTGATGCGCAAGCAGTCTGTAAACAGTAGGGTAGGTGCTATGATCCAAGAAGATCAAGATGCCCTAGGTCGACGAAATTAGGTTGGTATCGTCCCTTCATCAGAACACACCCCTGAATGAGCGAGATCAAACGAGATCAAACACAAGGCGCTGTCCAGCCCTCTCAAGTTTGTCGTGCAGGCGAGTGGCTTGCTCACTGCAGTGGCCCTGATGTGGCGAAGAGTGACCGTTGAGATGCGATGACGCGGGTCGCAAATTAGGTGCGGATATTTGCTTTTCAGTTCTGCACACGCCGAAAACTGTCGGCATTTGGATAATGCACGGCAACGATCTGGCTTATCGGTCCATCACAACTGACTTGCCGCAATTAATGCAGCCGACTTTTGAGCCCGGGTGACTGCTAACAGGGGATCGGCTTAGAACCCTTGCCCTGAGCTGCTCGTGCAGCGGGGGACTATTTGAAATGACACTGTTGGAGTCAACTGATGAGCCGAAACGCTATTTTGTCGATACGCAGACGCCATAGCGGCGCTTTCACTTCTGCATTGAGGCTTGCATCTTTCCTCGCTGCTACGTTTTTTGTCCAAGTTGTGACAGCTCAGGAGGCGGGCTGGAGGTATTCTCCGCTGCCAGGTGAGGGTGATCGTGCTACACTTGGTTGTGCTGATGGATCTAACGAGCAAAGCTATTCGTGTGTCGCTGTTCGTTGCGAAGACGACTGGACTACTGGCATCTATATTCACACGAGTCGGACGGAGGGGGACCAAGGAGATTGGCTTCTCACCATTGACCGGGAGAATAGAACGGTGTCCGCGGCTCCTGGCTTGGCCCCTTATGGTGCCAAAATAGCGCAAGAAGAAAGCGAATGGCTGTTGGAGAGGCTTAAAGAGGGTACCTTCATATACCTTCAGCCTAAGCAGGGTACGCAGCCTGAGCAGAACCCGGTTCCCCTCGGCGGCTCGCTTTACGCCATCAATCAAGCGCTGGCCTATTGCGCACCCCGAGTTCAGTCCTCCCCGACCAGTACGGCCGAGCCAAGCCTGCCCGAGGCGAACTGACACCGCTTGAACCGGATCGCAGAGACGTTGTGAGTAAGCAACAGCTTTTCCTCCTCTCGCCTAAATTCTGAAGCGCCTTCTTGCATCCCGATAGCCTCCACTCCTTGTTATATCAGCTCATTGTAGGCATTGATGTGCTGTGGAAGAAAACGTTGCGCCTTGGCCACCAGCGGCTGTCGCAAGCGCAAGAGCGGGTATGACCTCCTTACCCGTTGCTTGTGCAACAAACCCGTTACGGCCGCTGAGCGGGCTAGCCCCCGGACGGCAGGGTAGGGGCCGAAAGCGGACCGGCAGCTATCAGGATTCAAAGTTGGATGAGCTGCCGTTCAGGAGCGGCTGTAAGCGTACAGTTAGCACCGCCACAGCGATCATGACGCTTGGGCTTCTCGGAAGGATACAAGCTTGCGGCTCTGCTCGTCCCACAAAACAAGCTTTACCGCTGCAAGGCTTTGCCGAATGGTGATCCTGCCCATAGCCTTGAGTTCGGGATAGTCGCGCAACACTTCGGGCAGGCGGTAATACGGAATCCGACTGGCGAGGTGATGAACGTGGTGGATGCCGATATTGGCCGTCAGCCAGCGCAAGCCGGGCGGAAGGTCATAATAGGACGAGCCATGGAGCGCAGCTTCATTGAACTTCCAATCGTCTTCCGGGACCCAATGAGTTTCTTCAAACTGATGCTGGACATAGAAGAGCCAGACACCGGCCGCTGCGGCCATGAAGACGACCGGCAGATGCACCAGCGGCAGGGCTTGCCATCCCAGGAGCCAGGCCACGCCGGCAAACAGCGCCGCAAGACCGGCATTGGTAGCCATGGTTGATATCCAGGGCGTGGCGCCAGAGCGCATCATTCCCGCCGGCCAGCGGTGCTGCAGAACAAACAGCCACAGCGAACCAAGCCCGAACATCACCACCGGATTGCGGTAGAGCCGGTAGCGCAATTGCCGCCCTTTGGAGAGGCTGCGGTATTCGGCGACGGTAAGCGTGTCGACGTCGCCAATACCGCGCTGGTCGAGATTGCCGACGCTGGCATGGTGCTGAGCATGGGTGCCGCGCCAATAATCATACGGGGTGAGCGTCAGAACGCCGAGCAGACGACCGGTCCAGTCGTCGGCCTGCCGGTGCGCAAAAAAGGCGCCATGTCCGCAATCGTGCTGGATCAGAAACAATCGAACCAGAAAGCCGGCAGCGGGTATCGTCAAAACCAGGCCCCACCATATGCCGTTGGACACGCAAAACCAGGCCGTGCCCCAGAAGAAGAGGAATGGAACAAGCGAAATCATCAGCTCAAACGCGCTGCGCCACCGGTTAGGTTGGCGATAACGGGACATGATCTTAGGCCAGGATCGCTCGATGGATGGTGCATGCACATCGGGGGACGTTTCCCTCACGAGGCCGCCCGATCAGTTCGGTTGAAGAGCTTAGCGGTGTCATCGATCATCTATGGTTCTTTCTGTGTACCGGCCACACGCATGAGTTGATGGCCGGACAGGAACGCTGAAAAGTTGTGCAGGAAAGAGAGGCAAGGCTGCCGATGGCAACCGGCCGCCTGTTGCATGGCATGCTATCTGCCAATTGGCAGCACTTTATGTCTCAGACAAGACGGGGCGGAGATGCTCGGGCCATATTGCGCCGGTTCAAGTTGTCCCAGCTTGCCATCTCGGCATTGAACCCCTGTCCCAGCCACGACGTGGACAAGGCACTACGGGCCGCGACTTTCCATTTGCAACTTCCTCCACCGCGCCAGACGGTCAGGATCGAGCTTGCCTGCGGCGACTGCCGCGAGCACGGCGCATCCTGGTTCGTGATCATGGCTACAGTTGCGGAACTTGCATGCTGGAGCGAGTTCCGTGATTTCTGCAAAGAGGGTGTCCAGCCCTTGGCCCGCGCCCCGAAGGTGAAGGCTCCTGACGCCGGGCGTGTCAATTACCCATCCGCCACCAGCCATCGAATGCAAAGATCGCGAGGTGGTCGTGTGACGGCCTTTAGCATCTCCCTGGCGTACGCTGCCGGTCTGCTGGGGCTGACGTTGTCCAACACCCACCATGGTATTCACAAGAGTGGATTTGCCGACGCCCGATGAACCAACAAGCGCTACTGTTGAGCCCAAGCCGCACCATGCCCGCAGCTTCGTTGCGTCTTCTTCAGAGTGAGCACTGACCGTGACAACCGCTAATCCGCGCTGAAGCGCCGAAGCTTGCTGTGCCAATGCTGCTGAATTGTCTGCAAGGTCGGCCTTGGTCAACACGATCACTGGTTCGGTCCCAGCCTCATTGGCGAAAGCGAGATATCGCTCCAAGCGGGCCAGGTTGAAGTCAGTGTTGCAGGACGCGACGATCAAGAGCGTGTCAACATTGGCAGCCACAAGCTGTTCTGGCTTCTTGCCTTCTGCACTGCGCTGCAACAGCGTTCTTCGCTCCAGTCGACGGTGCAACAAAAGGGTGAGCGGGTCGGCCAGCACCCAGTCACCCACAGCGTAATCGCCCGTGTCGGTATGGGCAGGCAGATCGATCTCGATCTGCCCGGTGTTTGACAGGGCTGTCAGCCTTCTGCGATGAACAGCGTCAATCCGTACTGGCAAAAGCTCGGACTCTTCTGCAGCAAGCTGATCCTTGAAAAAAGGGGCCCAGCCGAGTTGTCGCAGAAACTCAGATCCGCTCTGTACCAGTTGGGCAGTCACGGGCTCATCCGAAAGCAAATACGTACAGGAACGGCGCACGTTCTCAGTTTTGATGGCATCTAGTCTTGCTCTGAAGCCCGGTCCGACATGGCAGCGTCGCTTTCCTCAACAGCCGGCTTGAGTTTGGCTTGCGCCCGTTCAGCATTCTTGAGCTTCTTGAGCCGTTCACGTTCTTGACGTTCGAAACTGTAGTTGGGGGTGCGGGCCATTATTCCTCATTCATCTGGAGCTGACGTTCCTGATCGTTTGTGTGCTCAAACGCAAGGCATTTTGCTGGTCCCTGCGTATGCGCGCAAACTGCCTTGGTCTTTCTTGAGGTCTCATCCCGGCTGTCGTGCTACTGCTGACCAATCACTGGAGTGACCATCGCAGCTGATCCTTCCACAATGGACGATCCGAAACGGATCAAGATTCTAATGCAGAATGCCTTGGTTCGAGGTGAGGAGGGCTTAGCAAGACTTTGCATGCGCCGCATATTTGAACTCGGTGGCACTGATCAGACCGACCCGTTGACGCAGCGTTTGTGGCAGGTGGTGACGGCCTACGAAGAAACTTTGAGAATCAAGCATGGGCGGGCGCAGCGAGCCACAAAAACACGCAAGCAAATCGAGACCAAGGGCACTGTTGCCACCTTGTCAGCGCTGGCCATGGACAAGGTAGTGACACCGGGCTTTGTCGCAGTAATCGAGACCGGCATGGCAGAGTTTACCGGCGAGTTCGTCGTTCTCGAATACGCAAACCGGTTTGATGATGCGGTTGTCCAAGCTGCTCGCACACGGCTGGAAGGGTTTGGTATAGCGCTGCCTACAACGTGGCGGTCGCGTTTGGCTTAGCGGGAGGACCAATTGTCCTGTACCCCGCTAGCCCGATCTACGCCTTTGTGGACATGTGAATTCTACCAGTTGTAGTCAGCGGTCACTGCTGGTCTGAGCCGTCATTGTTGCTGGGCTCTGGCTCTAATTCGTCCACTTCTTCGGCCGCCATGAAGATCGCGAGCTCAGATATGAGCACCGCAGCCGTCTTGCGATCGATCTCAAGCGAGATGAAGCCATCTTCAATCTCCAGATCCAGAATGCCCAAATGGTCTTGTGCAACCGAGACCACGCGGATCTGACAGTCCATCAACTTGTATAGTTCTTCGTTGTCGATCTCGGTCATTGCACTATTCCTTGGTGGGCAGATTGCTCGGGTACCCTTAGCTCCTCACGTCCAAATTTGATATGGCGCAGAACGTCAGCTTTAGGGAATGGCGGAAAATAGGGTGAACGGCCGAAAGGGGGCGCTAATTGATCGGCGCTGTCGCCTATTTTGGACGCTGTTTCTGAAACCGACTGGCTGGGCGCTGCGCCAAAGCGCGTGCCATCGTCGGATTGGTTTCAAACTGGCCCGAAAAGCAGATCGGGATCGGTGACTTCCGCGGCCGACCCGTGGTTGGTATCACCTGTTTCAAGCTGCTGTTGGACGATGTGGGGCTTCAATCAAAGCCGTCTCGCTGATGACGACCAAATATGCACGGCATGGTCCGCCTGCCACCACCCGCAATCCACCCGCTTGACAAGATGAGGCCTACCAAGCAAGCTGCTAAAGAAATTTAGCAACGTTGGCGGGAGGACGCCAGCGTCACGCAAATCAACGGCAGGGGCATGATGACCACGCGCGGGCAAGCGTTGCGCGGGCCGGAAAGACCTTTGCCGTACGGAGGAAGTCTCGCAATGACTACGACTGTGGCAGGCGAACGCCATTCCTATCCCAAACCGCAATTTACGCGGACAAACTGGCACGATCTCTGTGGCCAATGGGGCTTCGCTCACGATGACGTAGACGTCGGCCGGGATGAAGGTTGGGTCAGCAATGGCCCCTTCGATCGGCAGATCACCGTGCCCCTTCCGCCGGAATCAGTAGCGTCGGGCATCCATGCTCCCGGCTATCACCCGGTGGTGTGGTATCGTCGGACTTTCATTGCCCCGGCGCTGGGTGCGGGTAAGCGCCTGATGCTCCACTTCGGCGCCGTGGATTACCTGGCCGAGGTTTGGGTGAATGGGCAATTGGTCGCCCGGCACGAGGGCGGTCACACGCCGTTTTCGACCGACATCACGGCAGCCCTAAATGCCGATGGTGAGCAGATCGTCGTGGTCCGCGCAGAAGATCAGCCCAAAGACGTCCGCTTCCCGCGGGGAAAGCAGGACTGGCTCGAGGCGCCGCACAATATATGGTACCACCGGACGTCAGGCATCTGGCAGCCGGTATGGCTTGAGGTGGTGCCAGCCCTGCATGTCACTGACCTGCACTGGACGCCCGACTTGGCCAATGCGCGTGTGCGCTGCGAGGTGCGGCTGAGCGGGATGCCTGCCGGGCCGATCCAGCTTCGGCTGCATCTGCGGGCCAAGGGTGTCCTCCTGGCCGATACCAGCGTGATGGTTACCGACAGCGAAGCCATCGTCGACATCGCTATTCCGGCCCTGCAGCATGGCACCTATCGCGATCACCTGCTGTGGACGCCCGAAAAGCCCAATCTAATCGACGCGACCGTGACGCTCGGCGGCGATGTGGTCGAGAGTTACCTAGGCCTCCGCAGCGCCGAGGTTGGGGAAGGCTTTTTCCTGCTCAACGGGCTGCCCTACTATTTGCGCCTGGTTCTTGGTCAGAACTACTGGCCGGAATCCCATCTGGCGGCGCCCCGTCCCGATGCGCTGAGGCGCGAGGCGCAGTTGATCAAGGACATGGGCTTCAACGGGGTGCGCATCCACCAGAAGATCGAGGACCCGCGGTTCCTCTACTGGTGCGACACCATTGGCCTCGTCGTCTGGGAGGAAATGCCGAGCGCCTACGCGTACTCGTCATCGGCGGTCGAGCGGCTGTCGCGCGAATGGATGGAAGCCATAAGGCGCGACAAGAGCCATCCTTGCATCATTGCCTGGGTGCCGCTCAACGAGAGCTGGGGCGTATCCCAGATCGCGGCGCGGGCCGATCAGGCTCACTATGCCACGGCCCTCTACCACCTCACTAAGGCGCTCGACCCCTCCCGGCCAGTTATCTCCAACGATGGCTGGGAGCTGGTTGAAAGCGATATCTGGTCGGTGCACGACTATGCCCCGGATGGCGAAGGGCTCGCCTTGCGCTTCCAGACTGCCCAAGACATCGACGCGATGCTGGCTAGCATGGGGCCGGCACGGCGGCGCCTCATCCTGGGTGGCCGCGAGCGTGGCGACAAGCCCGTGATGCTGACCGAATTTGGCGGGTTGAGCTTCACACCCAAGCAGGGCGAGGCTTGGCATGGCTATTCCACTGTCAAAGATGCTGGCGAGTTCGAGGCCCGGCTAGGCAGCCTGTTCTCGGCCATCGCCGCAAGTCCCTACGTGGCGGGCTATTGCTACACACAGCTCACCGATACCGAGCAGGAAACCAATGGCCTGCTGACTGCGGCCCGCGAGCCCAAGCTTCCAATCGAGACATTGCACAATATTATGACGCAGCCTGCAGCCTCGGTGCCCTATGAGTTGATCGACAAGGATCGGCGGGTAGCGCGCAAGGCGTCCGGCAGCGAAGCCTAGACCGGTGGAGGAACTCAGCATGGTTTTAAGCAGGCTGCGCAGGGTCTTCCCCGCACTCGCCAGCCGGACGGGCCGGTCGGCTGGAACCGCCGATGACTGGAAAGCGGCGCTAGTGTTTTTAACACCGTGGCTGCTGGGCATGGTTCTGCTGACCGCGCTGCCGATGATCGGCTCGGCCATCCTATCCTTCACCAACTACGACCTGCTGTCGCCGCCGCGATGGGTTGGGACGGCCAATTATCAGCGCCTGCTGACGCGTGATCCGCGCTACCTACAGTCACTGGAGGTGACAACGGTCTATGTGTTGGTCTCGGTTCCACTATCGGTGGCAGTGGCGCTGATAATCGCGGTCAGCCTCTCCGCCACGACCCGTACGGCCAACTTCTTTCGCGGCGTCTTTTACCTGCCCTCACTGCTCGGCGGCAGCGTTGCCATCGGCGTACTGTGGCGGCAGCTGTTCGGCAGCAACGGTCTTGTCAACTCAGTGCTCGCCGCCTTTGGCGTGCAGGGCACGAGTTGGATCGGTGATCCCAATTATGCGCTGGGCACGCTGATCCTGCTGCACGTCTGGCAATTTGGGGCCCCAATGGTGATCTTCCTGGCCGGGGTGCGTCAAATTCCCAAGGAGGTGGTTGAAGCCACTATCATGGATGGAGCAAATCCGGTGCAGCGGTTCTTCCGTATCACCCTGCCGCTGCTCAGTCCGCTGATCCTGTTCAACCTGGTCATGCAGACCATCACTGCGTTCCAGGCCTTCGTCCCGGCCTATGTGGTGAGCGACGGAACAGGGGGGCCCGTGGATTCGACGCTGTTCTACACTCTCTACCTCTACCTTGAAGGTTTCCGGAACTTCCGCATGGGCTACGCTATGGCCATGGCTTGGATCCTCCTCTTCATTATCGGCGCGTTCACGGCCCTTGCATTCTGGGCGTCGCGCTTCTGGGTCCATTACGAAAGCTAGGGAGTTTCGTTATGACGGTTGCAACCAAGTCATCGCCTCCCGGCCGGGCCATGCGAGCCCTCGCGCTCATCGCGGTGGCGCTGCTGATGAGCTACCCGTTGCTCTGGCTGGCCTCCAGCTCGCTCAAGCCCGAACAACTGATCTTCAGCGAACCGGGCCTGATCCCTTCCGCCTTTACCTGGAGCAACTATGCCGAAGGCTGGTCGCGGCTGGGCGTGCCGTTTGGCGCCTTCATGCTCAACTCTGCCGTCATCTGCATACTCTCGATCGTGGGCAACCTCTTCTCCTGCTCGCTGGCAGCCTATGCCTTCGCGCGGCTGGAATTTCCGTTCTCCAAGCTCGCCTTTGCCCTGATGCTGGTGACGCTTATGCTGCCGTTCCACGTAACGGTACTGCCGCAATATATCGTCTTCCAGAACCTCGGGCTTGTGAACACCATTGTGCCGCTAGTGCTGCCGAAGTTCTTTGCGGTGGACGCGTTCTTCATATTCCTCCTGGTGCAGTTTATTCGCGGCATTCCACGTGATCTCGACCAGGCGGCCGAGATGGATGGCTGCAACAAGTACCAGATTTTCTTTTTTATCATCTTCCCAATCTGCCGGCCGGCCCTAGTGCTGGTGGCGATCTTCACGTTCCTCTGGACCTGGAACGACTTCTTCTCGCAACTGATCTACCTCAGCCAGGTAGAGCGCTATACAGCGCCGCTGGCGCTCAATCTCTTCATTGACGCGACCAGCGGTGAATCGGCCTGGGGCATGCTGTTCGCCATGTCGGTCATCACGCTGCTCCCGCTGTTCATTCTCTTCGTCATCTTCCAACGGCAGATCGCCGAAGGCATCGCCACCACCGGTCTGAAAGGGTGAGGCCGGTCTCCAATAACGAAACCCCTGAAGGAGGAATCATGACCAACGGACCAATCATGGATCGCCGTAGTGCGATCAAACTCAGCATCGGCGGTGCTACCGCTCTTTGGCTGGGCTCGGCAGCGGGTGCCTTTGCTCAGGGAGCGCCGATCAAGGCGGCCTGGTATGGCGGGCAGGACACGCATGACCGCATGCAAAGGGCGCTGGCACTGTTCACCGAGAAGAACCCCGAAATTCCGGTGACGGTCGAATTCGCTCCATTTGCCGATTTTTACGATCGGCTGCCGGTACAGTATTCAGGTGGCGGCGCGCCCGACATGCACCGCCATTCGATGACCTACCTGTTCGACTATATCGAGCGTGGCCAGTTGGCCGATCTGACGCCTTTCATCGGCAGCACCATTGATACCTCCTCGCTCTATCCCGGTGTGGTTGAGATCGGCACGACTGGCGAGACCGTCAATGCAATCGGCAACAATCAGATCGCGGTGGCCCTGTTCTACAACCAGGCCAAGCTAGATGCGGCCGGCGTTATGAGTTCGCTCGAAAGCCTGACCTGGGACAGCTTTCGAGAGATGGCCATCGCATTGGGACAGGCGGGCGGCGAGCAGCACTATGGCGTCAGTGACTCAGGCGGCTTCGCGGGCCTCTTCGAAGTGTTTCTGACGCAGCGCGGTAAGTCGCTTTATCACGCCGAGAGCGGCCTGGGATTCGAGAAAGCCGATTTGATCGAATGGCTGGCCTATTGGCAATCGCTTCGTGCCGAGCGCGGTGCGCCACCACCTGCGGTCACGGCCGAAAGTGCGGGCTTCCAAAACGCACCAATGGTACGCGACCTGGCCGCAATGCAGATCGGCTGGAACCAGCAACTGGTATTCTATCAGGCACTGATGACCGAAGAACTGGGCATTAATGCCTGCCCCAGCCTCGCGGACGGGGCTAATAATGGTCACTTGATCCGTGCCCTCGATTTCTGGGTCTGCCCAGCCAAGTCGTCTAATGTCGAGCAATCTGCCAAGCTGATCAACTTTCTGCTCAACGATGAGGAAGCAATCGCCACTCTCGGTCTTACGCTGGGCGGGCCGGCCTCGGACAAGGCCGCGGCAATCCTGGCCGAAACCGCCGACGCGCCTAGCACCAAGGTGCTACAATACCTCGATAACCTGCGTGCCGTGGCCTCTCCGGATACCCCCCGCTGGATAAGGGGGCACGGGGAACTGGAATCCCTGCTTGGCCGACTGAACGGCGAAGTCGGCTTCGAACGGACGACTCCCGAAGCAGCCGCCGACGCCTATTTCGACGAAGCAAGTTTCGTCCTGGGTTAACGTCAGACATCGACCGGGCGGGCAGTTTGTCCCGTCCGGCCCTGCAACCGGAGACGGGAAATGACCACCGCCAAGCCTAATATTGTGCTGATCATGACGGATCAGCAGCGCGCCGATTTCTTCGCTTCCGAAGGTTTTCCGGTCGATACCATGCCCTTCGTCGAAGCCCTCGGCCGCACCGGCACACGCTTCAGGCGCGCCTATACCCCGATGCCGACTTGCACCCCTGCGCGATCCAGCATGCTGACGGGCCGCTTCGCCAAGGCTAGCCGGGTCAAGCAGAATTGGAGCCCGGCTGAGAGCGTCACGTTCAGCAAGGACATGCCGGGCATGTTCCGCGATGCTGGCTATACATTCAACATTGCCGGCAAGAACCACAGCTACCTCGACGCCGCAGCCTTCGATTTCCACGGCGGCCCGTATAGCCATACTCATGGCCCGGCGGATCGGGCTACTAAAGAAGAGAAGGTTTTCGACCAGTGGCTCTTCGATCTCGATCATGGCGTGGCACCAAAGCCTTCGCCATTCGCATTGGAAAACCAGCTTTGTCACCGCATCGTTAGCGACGCCATATCCTGCGTCGACGCCAACCGCGACAACCCGTTCTTTCTCTGGCTGTCGCTGCCCGAACCGCACAATCCGTATCAGGCGCCCGAGCCCTACTACTCGATGTTTTCACCCCACCAGATGCCCGATCGCGTGGGATCGCCGCAATCGAGTGCGTCGCGAGGCGGGCATTGGCAATGGCTGCAGCGTCTGTTCGAGGAGAAGCGTCCTGGCTACGATGCGCAATGGCGCCAATACCGTGCAGTCTATGCCGGCATGCTGCGCATGATCGACGACCAGGTCGCCCGCTTCGTCGACCACCTCAAGGCTACCGGGCAGTTCGACAACACTATCCTCATTTTCTTGTCGGACCACGGCGACTATGCAGGCGACCACGGTCTTCAGCGCAAGGGTGCCGGCTTGCCCGAATGCCTTGTGCGCGTGCCGCTTATCATCACGGGCCCCGGCATAAAGCCGGCCACCAACGAGACCGACTTCGTTTCGCTTGTGGACATTTTTCCCACCCTTTGCGAGGCGCTGGGGCAGGACATTCCCTTCGGCGTGCAGGGGCGCAGTCTCTGGCCGATGTTGACCGGGGCACCTTATCCTAAAGCCGAATTTGTCAGCATCTATTCAGAACTGGGTATCGGCAGCCTTCCATACGCGGCCGAGGAGCGTCCCGAACTACACTTCCCGTACGAGGGGCCGGTGATCGACGAACTCAACTCGGTGACGCAGAGCGGCAATCTCAAGATGGTCCGTAAGGGTGACTGGAAGCTGCTGTTCGACGTGATGGGCGTGGGGCAACTCTATAATATCGGCGCCGATCCCGGTGAATTGGACAATCTATACGACCGGCCAGACCATGCAGCGGTGAGGACCGACATGCTGCAGACCCTCCTGACCTGGTGCATCCGCACCGACGATAGCCTGCCGCGTGCCAAGTATCTTCCCAAGGTTCCGGCTCATGGCTGGTACAGCCAGCAGTCCAAGCCATAAAGGAGTAGAACCCATGAGTGCTATCAGCCTCAAGGACGTCCGTAAGTCTTATGGCACGGTCGAGGTCATCTCCTCGGTCGATCTGGACATCGAGAAAGGCGAATTCGTCGTCTTTGTCGGTCCCTCGGGTTGCGGCAAGTCCACGTTGTTGCGGATGATCGCCGGCCTTGAGGGCATCAACTCCGGCACGCTCAGCATTGACGGGATCGTGGCCAATGACATTGCGCCCGCCCGGCGCGGCATCGCCATGGTGTTCCAAAGCTACGCACTTTATCCCCATATGAGCGTGTATGAGAACTTGGCGTTCAGCCTGCGTATCGCTCATGTTGACAAGGTCGAGATCGACGCTCGCGTGCGCAAGGCAGCCGCCATGCTCCAACTCGACGCCTATCTGAAGCGCCGGCCCCGAGAACTGTCAGGAGGGCAACGGCAGCGCGTAGCTATCGGTCGGGCGATCGTTCGCGAGGCCAAGGTGTTTTTGTTCGACGAGCCGCTATCCAATTTGGACGCGGCTTTGCGGGTCGCGACAAGGATCGAGATCGCCAAGCTCAAGGAGCGGCTGCCCGGTACAACCATGATCTATGTCACTCACGATCAGGTCGAAGCGATGACCTTGGCCGACCGCATAGTCGTTCTCAATGCTGGGCGGATTGAGCAGGTCGGGCGTCCGGTGGAACTTTATGACGCGCCGGCCAACCTGTTTGTTGCCGGCTTCATCGGTTCGCCGGCGATGAACCTGTTGCCGTGCGTGCTTCGTCATGACGGCGACCGCACACTTGTCGCGTTGCCCGGTGCCAAGGCTGGGCCAGTTGCTTTCGGCAATGCCGGGCGCGAAACTGGCGAAACTGGGACGCTTGGTGTGCGGCCCGAGAGCCTGCGGGTGTCCCGGCCGGAGCGGGCCTTGATAACCGGCACAGTCGATCTTGTGGAGCACCTCGGTGAAGTGACGATCCTCTATCTCGATGTGCAGGCGGAGCAGCCAGTTGTGGCCAAGTTCGAGAAGACTCAGGCTTTTACAAAGGGAGACAAAATCAGTCTCACCGCTGAAGACACCGACCTGCACGCATTCGACGCGAGCGGATCGGCGCTGCAGCGCCTGGTCTGACGTTGAGCGAATGTCGTGGTGGGAGCCGGGTGATTAGCGGGTCGTTGCTCGCGGGATCAACCGGCACCGGAGCGATATCGTCGCCGGTAGGCCTAGGTGTCTTGGACCGGTGAGTATGCTGACGGCGCGTTCTGCCATTTCCGCGTGAGGCAGCAGCATGGTTGAGAGCCCGATGTCGCGCGCAAACTCGCGGTCATCAAGGCCTAGAACGGAAATGTCGTCGGGCGCCCGCAGTCCAGCTTCGTTGATGGCGGCGAGGGCGCCCCGCGCGAGCATGTCGTTCTGGCAGAAAACGGCGTCAGGTGGCTCGGGCAAAGCCAGTAACTCCATCATGGCTTCTCGTCCGCGCCGATGCCCCCAGTCACAATGTTTAATGTAGGCTGGAGCGAGCGGCCGGCCGCCCGCCTTGGCGCCACGCCTAAAACCGGAAAGACGGCGCTGCGCACTCAGATGCCAGTCATCACCCGTAATCGTAGCCAGACTCTTGCAGCCGCTTTGTATGAGATACTGAGCCGCGGCAAATCCGGCAGCTCTCTCGCCAGGAATCACCGCCGTGCCCTCACCGTCATCTCGAAAGCAATTAACATATACGTGGCGAAAATCCTTGAGGTCTCCGGCGGGGTGCACTGCGGCAGTGAACGTGTTGGCGTAGATCACATTCTCCACGCCAAGCCGCCGCAGCGACTTGAGTGCTTCGACCTCACGCTCGACCAAGCCTTCCGTTACGAAGACCGCCAGTTGCATGGCGGCGGCGCGCGCGCTCACATGCGATCCCTCGATGATGTCAATAGGGTAGGCCGAGGAAATCTCGTTTATCAGGACGCCGATAGTGGGCACATGCTCTGCTTCGAGCTCGTGCAGCGGTGGGCCGGGCGAATAGCCCAACATGCGGGCGGTTTCAATGACATGCTCGCGGGTCGTTCCAGCGATACGGACGCCAGCTATGTTGTTGAGAACCAAAGAGACCGTGGTCTGGGAAACGCCTGCGCGCCGCGCGACGTCGATCATCTTCACACGCTTCTTCAAGGTCTTGCCAGTCTCGCTCAATCATCAAACCGTGCCGTATAACGGCATGTGCGGTGCAGGTCTTTGTTATGCCATCTATATCGGTTTGTCGAAACGTCGGCCAGGATTGCGCCACCAGTCGGGAGACTAGTAGGGGATGGGGCGGCTGCCGAAGTTATGGCTGGTCGGATACAGGGAAGCGGATTAGGAAATGAGTGCAATGGAAGCGCCACCAATATTTTGCAGGTCGGAAACTTGAAATGACCCACAGCTGTTGCGCGCCGAGTCGTGAACCGGTCCTCGACCAGACAGTTGAAGCGGAGATATCAACCCTTGCCAGGGCGGGATCGGCTATCGCGGACACGGTTGAAATTCCCGGCGGCCAAGTGAATGTGGGGACGCGTCGACCGGTTCACGACGGCGACGGCGAATCTCCCATTCGGGTCATGCGCATCAAACCGTTTCGTATGGACGTAGTGGTGGTCACCAACGAGCGGTTCGCGGCGTTCATCGAAGAAACCGGCTATGTGACCGAGGCTGAAAAGTTTGGCTGGTCCTTCGTCTTTTTCGACAAGTTGCCTGAGGCAATGGCTACCCAGGGTGCGGTCGGCACGGAATGGTGGCGGCGAGTCGATGGAGCGACATGGGATCGGCCAGAGGGGCCGGATAGCGATGTCTTGGGACGGGAGTTGCACCCTGTAACCCACGTCAGTTGGAACGATGCCTCGGCTTTCGCTCGGTGGGCCCGTGGGCGCTTGCCCACAGAAGCGGAATGGGAGCATGCCGCTCGCGGTGGTCAGGCCGACCCGATATTTCCTTGGGGAGACCGGGAGCCCAATGACACGGACTTCATGCCTTGCAACATCTGGCAGGGCACTTTTCCGGGAAACAATACCGTCGCCGACGGGCATCGCTCGACCGCTCCCGTGCGCTCTTTCGAGCCCAATGGCTATGGGCTTTACAACATGTCCGGTAACACTTGGGAGTGGACGGCAGACCGCTGGCGCGTGCGGTCGCTGAAGAGGGCCAGCCGCGAGCGTGATGCCAGTGCCCTGGCCACTGAACAGCGGGTGATGAAGGGCGGCTCTTTCCTGTGCCATCGCAGCTATTGCTATCGCTACCGGATTGCCGCACGCCACGGCAACACCCCCGATACGACCAGCAGTCACGTTGGATTCCGCTTAGTCTATTCGCTATCAGGCGGCTGATCGGCTTAGCCGCTCTCGCGCGCCAGCAGCTCATTGGGAATAACAAGTCTTGATCGAAGCGGGGCAAAGCAATGTCTTCTGGCACGCGCACCTTGTGCTGGTGGACTGCAGTGATGGCGCCCAGGGGCCGCGGGTCGTTGAAGCAGAAGACCGCATCGGATCGCTTTCCCGACTCGATCAGATGGCTCATGGCTGCAGCGCCGTTTTCCAACTGGAACTGCGCCATCGGTATGATGACTGGTGCGGTGGGTGTCCTTGTGAACGTCCGCTTTTGTCCAATCGGTCTGCAATCTGGAATGACCGAGTTGGGGCGCGATGAGGCCCATCTCCGCGACTAGCGGAAAACTTCATGCTTCACGAGCAAGACGCTCTGTCAGTGCACTCCGGTCTGCAACAAACATGTGGTGACCGATACGGTTCGTCTCGCCTACGAAGTCGTTGAACGCCTTGCTGCGGGCGACATAACCAGAGATGTCACCAAGAATTGCCAGTCAGGTTCGATAATTCTGCATCTTCTGAAAGAAGTGCCCTGCTTGTCTGGTGCTTAAATCAAAAAACGAAGACGGAAAGCGCTGCACCGGCACGACGATCATGTCGATCTCCTGTCCATACGTCTCACCCAAGAGGTCAAGAGCATCCTGCTCGGTAGCGAGAGATGACCCCTCGCCCGCGGCAAAATAGAGCTTTAGCCTCTCTATAAGCTCAATGCTGGTCATAGGTCCTCTTTGGTTTCTGCCATCAGATATCTTCATCTGGTCGCGCCGCAAAGCGGCTTGCACTTAGCCTTTCAAGCAAGCTTGCTATTCAGCTCATCGAGGCTCGGCATGCAACTCAACACCAGAACTCAGGGCCGTCGGGCCAGCGGCGTGCGAGGCCCTCATAGATCAGGATATCACCGATATCGCTCCCGCCGATCCGGATAGTGGCGAGCGTGCGGTCGTACCGGTCGGTTCCGTAAGTCTGCACGGTAAAGCTGTTAGAATTCAGCAGTTCAAGCAAGCGCGCGCTCGCCCGCTTGGCCAACGCGACCTCTTGCGCTCCACCGCAGATGTCATTGTACGGCTCCGGGGTATCGTACGCCTGCAACCGCAGGTTCGTGCCGTCTAGCCAAATAGTATCACCATCTACGACGCAGGTATGGCGTTGGCCTGAACCGCACATCTGAAACTGTGCCCGCATCTCTGATGCCACGGCGACCTGAGTACCGCTTGAGAGGAGAGTGTCGGCGGCAACCCACCCCAGAGTGCATACGCTCACCACCGCCACCACTGCGAGCGCTGACGTAAGGCGATCTTGAGACTTTTTTTGCGGCGGGGTGCGACGGCGTTTTGGGTCGAAGCGGATGACGCTCATAGCAACAGGATAGCAACTAAGCGTCGCCGCTTGTTTTCCAAGGTCCTTGGTATTGCGAGTGGCAGCTTCCGGTGAGCCTCAAGAAGCTCATGGATAACCCGGATGGGGCGCAATGGCGACAGCCCTCGACAGTCAACGGCGCCGTTTTCCTGGTGGCAGCTTAGCTCGGATGCGAAGGGCGCGGCCATCGGGTTGATCAAGCTCAAACGCTTCAGTTTGCGGACGAGGTCGCTAAGCTTGCGGAAGCCAAAAGTGCGTGGGTCAAAATCGGGGGCTAGATTTGCAAGCTGATTGCCCACTGCGCCGAGCGGTACCCAGCCATCTTCGGTGTCCATTTGCTCGATGACCCGGAATAAATAGGCGCCCGACAAGGGCTAAGACAGCGACGACGTCTGCTCCAGCCTGCTGCTCAAGGGGATCTTGCCGGTCATCCCGCCCAAAGCGAACCGCAAAGATGCCATCCCTCGCGACTTCCGCGCCTACAAAAACCGTAACCGGGTCGAGCCTATGTTCAACAAGCTTAAGCAGTTCCGGCGTATCGCAACCCGTTACGACAAGACAGCCGTCTCGTTCCTCAGCTTCCTTGCCCTTGCCGCCGCGAAGCTTTGGATGCCCACTTATGTCAACAGATCCTAGATAGATCCTGCTCCATTCGTCCGCATTGTTGATCTTCTTTGCTGATCACCCGTCGGATAGTAGCTTATTTCAGCTGTGTTCTGAACTCTTAGTTCGCCAGAACAAGCTTACATGGCGAGCTTCTCCAATATTCTAGAGAACTCGACTTGTTCGTGTTCCTCCAACTTCGCGAGCCATTTGCCATAATGACGCGCGAGTACCAACCGTGCTTCATCGACCGCCTTACGTCCGGTCGGCGTTAGTTCGATTCGATGTCGCCGCATATCCTTCTCGTCGATTGCGCGATCAATGAGCCCTCTCGCCTGCAAACTTTTCAAGTACATAGCAACTGTCGGCTTGGTCATCGATAAATGCCGGGAGAGCTCTGCTGGGTATGGCAGCTTCTCAATTCCGTCCAAAACAAAGAACTCCTTGGCTTCAAGGCCCAGGGCCTCGATTTCTGGAGCTGCTGAAGTAAGAGTCTCTGTTGAGAGCTGAAGATTCAGCCTGAAAATCCGATCTGCGCTAAGCTGAGTCATAATAGTTCCAAAATTGAACTAGTCACAAAATGAACATTTTTATTTGTTGATCCTTTGCGCCTCACCTACGTGCAAGGCTGACAATGCAAAACATCGATCCACTGATATCCCGCAGAAATCTTCTCGTGAGTGCCGCAGCATTAACTGCAACCGGAGTCACACCGGTTTTTGCAAGTCCACACCAGGAAGGTAGTAGAAGGAAACCTACCATGGAGCGAGTTTCGTTTCACAATCGCGACGTTGTCATTGCCGGGCATCTCCATCTCCCTGACTCTTTAGACCAGGGTAAGGCCTATCCCGCCATCGTTTTGGCTACCCCAGGTAGCAGTGTTAAGGAACAAATCGGCGGCATCTATGCGCAAAGCTTGGCTGAGCAAGGCTTTGTAGCCCTTACCTTTGATCCATCTTACCAAGGCGAAAGTGGCGGTCATCCCCGTGACCTAGAAGATCCGGCTGTTCGCGCCGAAGACGTTCGTTGTGCGGTCGACTACCTGATGACGCGGTCTTTTGTTAACGAAAAGCGCGTGGGCTTACTTGGAATCTGCGCTGGTGGTGGTTATGCGATCAACGCTGCACTTACTGAGCGACGCTTCAAAGCGATTGGAACGATAGTCGCCAATGATATCGGTCAGGCATTTAGGGAGATGCTGCCGTCCAGACAAGATCTCCTAGCTATGTTGGATTCGGTTGGCGCACAACGTACGGTCGAGGCTCGCGGAGGCTCAGTTCGACGAGATCAGTGGATTCCAGACAGCCTGGTGGATGCTAAAGCTGCAGGGATTTCGGACCCCGAGTTGTTAGAGGCTGTTACGTTTTATCGGGAAACGGAATACCGGCACCCCAACTCTACCAATAGACTTCTCTTCACCAGCTTCGGCAATATCATCAGCTTCGATGCATTCAATCTTGTCCCGGACCTCCTGACACAGCCGCTTCAGGTAATTGTCGGCGGGCGACGCGGTACGACCGGGCAATATGAAGCCGGTAAGCTCCTTTTTGATCTTTCGCCTTCTGAATTCAAGGACTTCTTCGTTGTAGAGGGAGCTGGTCACTATGATATGTACTACAAGCCTGAATATGTCAGCCAAGCTATCAACCGGCTAGTTCCGTTTTATTCGAAGCATCTGAGTATCTGATGGAGGGGCAGATGTTCGCAACTTCGCCACCGCTAAATTCAACGTCGGGATGCACTGGTTGTCAGCGGCGGTTGTGGTCTGCGCCCACAGAAGTGGTCCCTTTTGACATATGGGAATGTCCCGCTTGAAAGGATTTGCAGACGGCGGGAAACGACCCACGGCTGAAGAGATTGTCGCCAAGATACGCCCGGTTGACGTGTTGACCTCGCAGGGAAAAACGGTGCCGGAGGCTGTCCGCGCGATAGCTGTTACGGAAGTATCATACTACAGCTGGCGCAAGGAATACGGTGGCCTCAATGGCGGTCGGGTGAAGCGGCTCAAAGAGCTTGAGGCCGAGAACTCCCGGTTGCGACGAGCTGTATCGGACCTGACCCTGGACAAGATGATATTGACGGAGGCTGCTCGGGGAAACTTCTAAGCCCCGCTCGCCGCCGTGCTTATGTCGATCATGTTGTTAAGCAGCCTGGCATCTCGCAACGTCGCGCTTGCCGGGTTCTGGGGCAACACCGATCTACACAGCGCAAGGCTCTCGGAACCCGTGGAGCCGAACTGGCTCTGAGCGCACCACGGCGAGTGAGCCAGAGAACGTCGTTTCCCTTGACCTCGCAGGTTCCGGGGATCGCCCTGGCTGAAGTTCGCTGGCGTATTCCACGAGGTATGACGTCGGCACACCAGCGGGTTGCCTTGTCATGGTAGGATAGCGATCTTCCCAGAACTGTTCAGATGTCTGCACTGTTGACATGATTGTCTCCGATACTTGATGATGTTGGATAATCGCGCCGGACTTAGTTCGCATGCATGGTGTTGTTCGTCGCTAGGCCCGGCCGGCAGGGGCATTCGTGGAAGGAGCGGTGGTTTTTCTGGTGGCGCCTGGTCGCGACTGCCACCACAGCGCCATCAAGAGTACTCCAAGAATAAGCATGCCCAGGATAGTTGTGTTTGCGGCTGCGTTGGACCAACTCGTCCGGTCTGCGGTTGCTCCTGAAGCCTGAAGGTTTGAAAAAAAGACCTCGCCCATTCCGGCTATACCCAATACGACACCAACATGTTGAAGTGCTTGAAGAGCTCCTGAGCTGGCCCCAGCATCTGTATTTGAAGCGATGGCCAAGATCTTTGGGTACAGCGCGACCACGGCAACCCCCATGCCAAATCCACACACAAGAACAGCCGGTCCAATTTGCCAGGTGTTGGACGACGCGCCTGCAAATCGGACAGCCATATTCAGGAGAGCCAGGCCAAATAGAATGATGCCGGCACCTACGACAATCCTGAGCGACTGCGTGCTCGCGGTCAGTCGGGCAGTGACTATGGATGCAGCCATAACGCCTGCGGGGAACGGGCTGATCAGCAGACCCGCTTCCAAAGGAGAGAGCTGCAAACCAGATTGCAGGTAAATCCCAAGGACGAGTATCAGGCCCGGTGGCACGGAGAACAATAGGGTAGCGTGGAACAAACCAGACATAAACTGCCGGTGCCGAATGAGAGTCGCTGGCAGCAGTTGGGATAGACCCTTGCGATCTCGCGCAAGCTCCAAGGCGATGAAGGCAATACCGAGCAGGACGCCCACTACAGGGAGAGCGAAGGCCCACCAAGGCCAACCGAGGGACCGGCCTTCGATAATGGGTACGACCACAGCGGCAACGGCCAGACCAAATAGGATTGTTCCCGGGTTGTCACTCCTGAGACGACGCTCAGGCGACATAGCTTTCGGGATCAAAGACAAAGTGCTCAAGATTGCGACGCCCACCGGCAGGTTGACGAGGAAGATGGCCCGCCAGCCTATACCCAGAACATCTAGCTGCATCAGCATCCCGCCAAGCAACGGTCCCGACACGGCGGACAGCGACGAAACCAAGGTGAACTTACTAAAAGCGCGGCCTTGCTCCTCCGGAGGAAAAATGACGCGGATGAGAGCTAGGATCTGCGGGATCATCGCAGCGCCCGATATTCCCTGTGCTAGACGGGCAATCAGCAGGGTCTCAATATTGGGAGCCATCCCGCATATGGCTGAGGCAACAGTGAACCCGGCTACACCCCAGGCAAAGATCCTTCGCCGACCAAAGATGTCGCCGAACCGCCCGAACGGCAGCAGTCCGACGGCGAACGCCAGAAGGTAGATGACACTGATCCATTCCATCTGTGACGAAGAAGCTTCGAGGTCTTTGGCAATGGCAGGTAAGGCGACGTTGAGAACTGTTCCGTCGATCAAGTTCATGACGGCAGCGGAAAGCAAGACGACAAGTGCTAAGTGTCGTCCAGGGTGAAGCCCCGGATCAGGTAATCTATTCATGATGCCTCGAAAAAGGTTGGGTCAGCTAAACGGCTGAGGGTGTCAGCATGTGCTGGCCAATCCACTCGGTAATTGCCGGCTGCGTCGGGGACCAACCCAGTTCCCGGGACAGGCGCTTTCCCCGAACTCGGCTACTGGTCGCAAGAAGATACCGCGCCGGCATCTCCCCGTAGATCTGAGCTGCCTCCTGGAGGGCCATATGGCGTGGTTGCCCCTGCTGCAGTCGACGTGCCAGCGCTTGGCCGATGTCTGCGAACGACGCTTCGCCGCTTGCGACAAAATAGAACGAGCCTGCTGGAGCACTGTCAACGGCTAACCGATAGGCGTTCACCACGTCGCTGATGTGGACGGTGGACCAGATGTTTGCACCAGTGCCAATAATTGGGACGTAGCCAGCCTGCACTGCGGCTCTGAGCATCATGGGAACCTGGGTGCTCTCTCGCGTAATGCCCATGCCCTCACCATAAATAAGCGCGTTGGAGAGCACTACGGGATGTTTGCCGGAGGCAGCAGCGTCAAGGAAGATGTTCTCGACGGTTCGGAGCAGCTGCTGCATAGGGTGCGGACCAGCATCCGGGATAGGATCGTCTTCAACAATGCTCACGCTTGCCTCCAATCCCTGGACATCTTCTGAATAGGCCCCGATGCCACTCGTATGGACAAGCTTGGTCCCCATTCGGGCGCCGTAAACCAAAGCCTTTGCCGCTTCCATGTGCAGCGTGCTTGCGGCATTGATGATGACGTCGGAACGGCCAGCCTCTTGAGCAAGCAGCTCCTGGTCGTCGAGCTCGCCCAAGACAGGCGTGATCCCGCGTTGTTCAAGAGCCTCGGCTTTTACCTGGCTTCGCACCAGTCCGCGGACCAAATGTCCATCGGCTACGAAGGCTTGAGAAAGTGATCCGCCGATGTATCCTGCCGCTCCAGTTACGAAGATGTCCATGCTGCTCCACTCGTTGATAAACGGTTCTATGCGAATAGGTAACTTCATAAGTGCCTTGATTGGCGGACGTCAACCCTTTAATTACATCAAAAGTAACTCGAGGAATTTTCCAGTGCGTCAAGACAGCCGCCTTTCCAGGATGCTGCACGTCCTTCTTCATATGAATGGACAGCGGGAGCCCTTGTCTTCCGATGTGATCGCCGGATTGCTAGGCATCAATCCGGGTGTGGTGCGCCGCACAATGGGAGACCTGCGGAAGGCTGGGCTGGTGACCGCTGCAAAAGGTCACGGTGGCGGGTGGACCCTTGCTCTCCCACTTGATCAGATAAGCCTCTTGGCAGTTTATCAAGCGCTGGGCGAACCGGCCTTATTTGCACTGGGCCCTACGATCGACAGCCCCTCCTGCCGCCTTGAACGATCAGCGAACGCATCATTGAAGCAAGGGCTAGCAAATGCTGCGGATGCGTTCACGTCCTACCTCGCCAAGGTCACTCTAGCTGACCTTGCACCGGACGTATTTCAAAACTGAGACGTTCTAAGGCCGTTTGTGGTCCACCCCTTGCTATTCCCCGCACTCCGCCTCGCAGCAATGCGCTGCTTCAGCTGGCTCACTTCGGTTGAGCATATTTCGAACTTGGCAGTGTGGATGCACCCAACGGCACGTTTACGCTAAAGTTGAGGTGCCGAAACACGAAGGAGCCGACGACTGTCACCGCAGCCCCTAGTGCTCAGGCATGTACGAATCACGCTCGACGGTTGTCTTTAGCGCATCAGCATCGCGACGTGGTGGCGCGCCGAAGAAGCGCTTGTACTCGCGAGAGAACTGGGAGGCGCTTTCATAACCAACAGCATAGCCTACCGCCCCGGCCTCGGCTTGCTCGGCCACGAGTCTACGGCGGGCCTCATGCAACCTAATTTGCTTCTGGTACTGCAAGGGGGTCACGCCTGTCACAACTTTAAAGCGCCGGTGGAACACCGAAGCACTCATTCGAGCCACGGCAGCCATGGCATCGACGCTAAGCTGTTCGGCATAGTGTTGACGAACCCACGCCATAGCACGTCGAATACGCGAAAGCCTGGAGTCAGCGCTGGCAATCTGCCGCAATAGGCCACTCTGCCGTCCCATTAGAAGTCGAAACATCAGTTCATGCTCGAGATGGGCCGCCATGACGCGGACTTCTTCAGGACGGTCGAGTAAATTGGCGAGGCGACGCCAAGCCTCGAGCAAGGGCGGCTCGGCCTTGGTGACGCCGTAACCTGGCTGGAGTGGAGCCTCGGGCAGGCCGTCCATGTCGAGCAGCAGCGTCGAGATGAGCGCGGAATCGAGCAAAAGGTTGAAGGCGAGGTAGGGTTCTTCGGCAGTTGCCTCGCAGACCTGTCCCATTGCAGTTACCTCGGCAGCGACCACCATGCACTCGCCAGGTCCATACTCAAGGGTTTTATTGCCAATGAATGTGCGCTTACGTCCTTGCAGCACAAGGCAGACTACGGGCTCGTAAATCAGACCGGCCGAGCGAGTGGGATTTTGAATATTATAAATATGGAGGCGAGGCATCGCCGGGCTGCTCTGTCCCTCATGACGCAGAGCAATGGCTTTCATTTCGTTGAGATCTGTCATGGGGAGACGACACACCGAATGGCACAAAAGATCAAGCGAACAGCAGTATCAGGCAATGATTAGAGATCTTTAGGCATCCAGTAGTGGCACCTACGCGGCTAGGTTCCGGTTACTCAACTTAGGATTAGGAACCTTTGATGCTCTTTTACGATGCCGATAACCCGACTCCCAACGTCATGCCCGTGAGGATGTTCATCCATGAGCGGGGCGCGCTGACGTTCGATACGCAACTCGTCCAACTGGCAGTCTTGGAAAACCGTAGCCGCGAATACCGGGAGAACGTCAACAAGCGCGGCGAAGTTCCGGCGTTACGGGGTGAGGATGGTCACGTCATTACTGAGATAACCGCAATCTGCGAGTATCTGGACGAAGTGGCATCGGGCGGTCGGTCATTGATTGGCGACACAGCTGAGCAGCGTGCCCATGTTCGCATGTGGACACGTCGCGTTGACCTTGAGATTGCCCAACCAATCGTTGCCTGGTGGCGTGGAAGCAGCGATGCAGAGGACTTCTACATGGGGTTCCGAACCCTGGCTCCGGAGAGCCAGCGTTATCATCGCCTGTTGGCAGAACAAGGAATGAATATGCTTAATGAAGATATTGAGGGTCGGGACTATATCTGCGGCGACAAGATGATGCTCGCTGACATAGTCCTTTTTGGCAGCATGTTCACGATGGCCTCTACCGGCACATGGATCAACAACCGCAATCGGACGAACCTTACTGCGTGGTCTGACCGGATGCAGTCCTCCAAATCGGCGCAGGCTGCCCTTAAGGCATTCTCCGGTTCAACCGAAGCCTCAGCTACTTAGCTTACGAAGGTGCCGCCCTGCAATGAAGCAGTACCCCTGTTGTAGATCGCGGCGCGGCCTGCTGGGCGGTTCGACATTGACAGGTTGATTGGCTGCACGCCTAAGCACCTGGCATTGACTTGAAGCAGCTTACATCCTTGGCAATAAGGGTTGAGCTCTCCCGCAAATTGGAGAGCTATGGAGCGTGGCTGGCGGGCTTGCAGGTCCAGGAAAGTCTGCGCTCAAAGCCGCTTACCGCTAAACACCAGCCGGTTGCGCTTAGGTGAATCTACGCTGGCCAAGCGCCAGCTGGGAAGTGTCAAGGAGAGCCTGCCTTGCCGAAGAAAAGGTCCAAGGCACGCCTTCCTCTTCCCACCCCTAAACAGATCTCAACGATTCACTGGCTAAGCGGCTACTCGCAGCAATTGCCGGGATCCTTGTCGTGCACCTTGCATGTGTTTCGATCATTCGGCCCTACAATGACGCGACTGACGCGGGCAGATCGGATACTGGGGTCACTTGAGACGGCACGTGCCTTCTTACAAGCTCACGTTATCACTAGTACTCCCGACCAGCCATTCTCGTGTTGCTAAACATACTTGTTAGTTGTACAAGCAAATATGACGGGGAGTATGTGAGATGCAAGCGATTATCGTTGAGAAATTTGGTCCCGCTGACCAGTTGTTCCTCACCTCATTGCCGGACCTCAGCCCTGGTCAGGGTGAGGTCGTCATCGAATTGGAAGCCGCTGGAGTGGGGCTGGTGGACGTTCTGCAGCGGCAGGGCCGTTTAGGTGCTTCTGCTCCCGGATATATTCCAGGAGTCGAGGTTGCCGGACGCGTTGCTGCTATCGGTGCAGGCGTCGACGAGAGATTGGTTGGCAAGCGGGTCTTTGCCCTTGGGCAAGGTGGGTATGCCCAGCAGTTTGCTGCGGGTGCCGATGGGCTTGTCGAGTTACCGGAAGAGATTACCTCCGAAGCTGCAGTGGCTTTGGGAGTTAATGCAATGGTGGCCCGCTTCAGCATCAAGATGGCAAGACTTCGGTCAGGGGAACGCGCCTTGGTGCGCGGTGCCAGCGGCGGCATTGGCTCCATGGTAGCCCATATGGCCGTGAAGTTGGGGGCGGAGGTAACCGCAGTGACCAGTTCAAGCATGGCTGACCGTGTTGCTGCACTGGGGGTCCGGCGGGTGCTTGAGCGCGGCACCGCCCTGGAATCAGAAGGGCCTTTCGATGTCATTATTGATCCAGTAGCTGGCGATGCTATTCTGGCGCTGATCAGTACCCTTGCACCCAATGGACGTTATGTCGTGAATGGCGCGGCTGGCGGTTTCCCACCTGCCGGTGTCGCCGAAGTCATGCTCCAAGGGTTTTCAAGATCACCGACTTATTCGCTGCTTAGCCTGGACTCAGTGCCGGAGGAGGAGAGAGTCCAAGTGGCCACGGAGTTGTTCGCCGAAGCAGCTCGCGGGGAGCTAAGCCCGCTCATTGCGCAGGTCCTGCCATTGCATGAGGCCGCCATAGCTCACAAAATGCTCGAAGCCGGAGGAAACTTTGGTAAGTTGGTGCTCCACCCTTGGGTTAGATGACCGTGCCAGCGAGTACAACCATGACAGAGAGCCAGGCACGACGCACCCAAGAGGAGCGTCGGGAAGAGTCGGAGCAGCGCATGCTGGCGGCTGGGGTGCGTCTGGTTGCTCAACTCGGGCCTGAAAAACTGACGCTGACTGATGTCGGCAAAACCGCCGGTTACAGCCGCGGACTTCCCGCGCACTACTTCGGTTCGCGTGAAAATTATCTCAAGGCGCTCGCCTCGTACGTCGCGATCGAGTTCGACAAGACGCTCGCAGCAGTTGATCAAATATCTGGACTGAAAGCCGTCCTTGAGATCACGCGGGAGGTCTTGGATCAGCTCAAGGCAGATCCTACGCGCGGCTTGGCAACACAAATCGTTTTGGCTGATGCGAGGCGGGAGCGAGCCCTGTCCAAGGATATCGCAGAGCTGCGCGATAACACGCTGGCTCTCCTGTCCCGCCACATTGCGAATGGCATTGAAGCAGGTGAAATTCGACCAACAGTTGCGCCGAACTTCGCGAGCCTCCTTATAGCAGCAGGTATTTGCGGCCTCATTGATAGCCTGTTGGCCGAACCACGGTTCAATATTGCGGCGGCTGGGGACCAGTTGCTCGAGTTGATTGAACACGCGCTTTCAGCGGGATGCACCCCAATCAATGGATCTCCACCCTAGGAGAGGCCAGCCCAGGGGCGGGTGACGACATAGTCCAGGATGAGACCTTTAGGCTCATTGTTGTAGGGCCGCTTTCACCAAAGCTCTTGAAAGCTACAGGTCAGCTCTTCGGCTGAGGCTGTGTGAAAACGCCTTAATACTGCTATCATCTGGCACTGCTCTGGGGTGCGGTATGAGGGTTCTCTTGAGCTGCTGGTCGTCATTCAAGCGAGCATCTGCCGGCGTGTATTCAAAACCATGTTGACCCTGACAACCGGTCCGCATCATCGATGCCTTTGTCGATGAGCTCGATCTTGCCGAGGCCCCGTGACGGATCTGAGAAGTACAGTTCCGTCACGGGGGAAACCAACTGCAACACCCGGTGAACGCACATTCAGCAGCTGGTGGATAACGGACCGACAGGCCGAAGGCGAAATATTTGTGGCTTTTCCGTCAGATCAGACGCACCGTTAGAGCTGCTCAGGCAGCACCACGATCCCTACTCTCGCGCAACGCGCCGGAGTTGCGTGCCTGGGTTTGATTATGGCGAGGCAGGGATCGTTATGCTTCATTCATAGCCGCGCCGATGGGTAAACGGGCGCGATGCACTCCAGCCGCAACCCTGTTCCCGGCGATCTCGAGGTTCCGTCACGAAGCCAGCGCTGGTCTTAAGCACTTCAACGGGTTGTGCTTTGCGGCTTGCATTTTCGCCAAATGTCCGAGCGTCATGGCTACCTCGTCAGTTTAACGCCCAGTTGCTGAAGGAAGCCGAAATTGTCGTACTGGACCCATTCCTCAACCAACTTCCCTTCTTTGTTAAAGCGGAACAGGTTGACCAACTCCAATGTCATGACTACGCCGTTTGGCTCTATGGGGCCGACAGGCGTGGCCTCGAAGCGTTTGTCAAAAGTGCCCGACATAGTTGTGAGTGCAGCCGCGAAGTCACCTTTGGTGATAATCTCGCGTCGTTCGCAGATGAACCCTGTGAAGGTTTGTCGCATCGCTGCGAAGAACGACTTGAGTTCTGGAAAGCTCACATCGCCAGTTGGTCCATGAAGTACAAAATCGTCAGCAAAGTACGCGTCCAGCGCATCGTTATTCTCTACCGCGATTGCCTCGCGTCCAATCCTGATCAAGGCTCGCGCACGCTCGTCGTAATGTTGATCATCGGGTGAGATAAAGCCTGGCATTGTGATCTCGTGCGGGAGCTTCTCATCTGTTGCGGTGATTGCAGCGAGCGCGGCAGCAGCAGAGCTTGATGGTGCAGGGCTTCCGCTCTCGACGGATTGGGCAATAAAAGCCTGCGCCTTTAGCGCATCAAGCCGTTGGGTCAACGCGGACTGAATGCGTTTGAACGCTGATGTACCAAGGGTCAAGCGCAGAGGAGCTTGACCCCCTTCAATCATTTCGATCATTCGTTCAGCCACTTTGGTGGCATCGCCTGTAATGACAAACGCGCCAGAATCGATCCCACGTCGCACCTCACCCACGGGTGTGGCTTCATAAACTTGCTTCGGATCGGGCCGAACTAATCCTGCCGCAAAGCCTGTACTGGTGGGCCCGGGCTGGACGAGTGTAAATTCAATGCCAAAAGGGGCGACCTCCTGGGCCACCGCCTCTACAAAGCCCTCAATCCCCCATTTTGTTGCATGATAAAGACTGAAGCCCGGGTACGCGATCTGCCCGCCTTCGGACGATACTTGCAGGATACGTCCTCCGCCTTGCGCCCTCATGTGCGGCAGCGCCGCACGGATGAGCGCTATAGAGCCAATCAAGTTGGTCTGGATAATGTCGTGCACCTGCCGGTCGTTTACTTCCTCCGCTGCTCCCAGGACGCCATAACCAGCATTGGACACCAGAACATCGATCCGACCGAGGTTGCTAAAGACCTGGTTAGTTACGGTGCGCACCGACTCGGTATCGGACAGTTCAAGCGTTTCGATCCATAAACGATCTCCATAAGCACTGCTAAGGTCATCGAGGGCATTGGGGCGTCTGACCGTTGCAGCGACGCGGTCTCCGCGTTCAAGGAGCCGTTCGGTCAAAAGCCGGCCAATGCCGGAAGATGCGCCTGTGATGAACCAAGTAAGTGACATGATGGAATCTCCATTTGCGAATGCACTGAAGATGGCGTGTTCGGATTATATGCACTATCGGTATAAAGCGGCATGCCTTCATGGGATATTACCAGCAATGTCACGCCTTTCATTCGCCGAGTTGTCTGCGGTTCTTGCAGTTGCCCGGCACCGTAGCTTTCGCCTTGCTGCCAACGATCTGGGGCTTGCGCCATCGACCCTCAGCCACAATGTGCGTGCGATCGAGGAGAAGCTCGGCGTTCGATTGTTTAACCGCACAACGCGCAGCGTCTCACCGACGGAGGCGTGCGAGCGGTTGGTTGCCCGTCTCTCCCCGGCGCTGCTGGAAGTGGATCGCGCGCTGGAAGAGGTGGATTTTTTTAGGGGCAATCCTGTTGGATCAGTCCGAATCAACGCCCCTGAGACTGCGGCTGACCTGCTGCTACGGTCGGTTGTTCCTGCCGCCCTTGCTCGTTATCCCGGGTTGGCAATTGACCTCGTCAGCGAGGGACGTTTGGTGGACATTGTGGCCGAAGGGTTCGATGCAGGGGTTCGCTTGGGGGAAGCGGTGCCGCAGGACATGGTGGCAGTGCGCTTCGGTGGTGAGGAACGGTTTGTGGTCGTTGCAAGTCCAGGTTGCCTTAACACGCACGGCAGTCCCGTAGTGCCTGACGATCTGCAAACACTCCCGTGCATCCGCCACCGGTTTTCCAGCGGGAGAATTTACCACTGGGAGTTTTCGCGGCATGGGCAAGAGGTAACCTTAAATGTGCCCGGCAGAATTACACTTGACCGGATCGGAGCCATGGTCGAAGCAGCCGCAGCCGGGCTAGGCATTGCCTATGTACCAAGACGCTCTGCCGCGACGGAAATTGAAAGAGGCGTGCTGCAGACCGTACTTGATGACTGGTGTCCTGCTATCCCCGGGCTGTTCTTGTACTACCCAGGTCACCGGCACCCGCCACCTGCCTTGCGCGCGTTCATCGATGTTCTGAAAGAAATTCTGCCCTGATCCTGGATCATCAACACGCTTTGCAGTCCACAGTTTCCCAACTGCAGCAAGGTGAAGGTCGGTCCCCTTCCGCCGCGTCATTGGTTGTATACCTTGAGCGAGCAATCTAAGCGAGATCACCATCATCGCGCCTGGCCGTCTCAGCGACGTGACGCTGGCCCTTGTATGAGCCCGACCGCCCAGGATGTGCCCGCGCGTGTTCTGAGTGGACATTGTCGTACACGCCAAAAGCAGTGTGTGACGCGGGCCTTCGACGCCGATGCGTGGCACGATCGGGGAGGCTGAGGCTGATCTCGTCCACAAGGAACGCGCGGTGATGTTGCGACTCGATATCACCACCCTTGCTTGATCCGCCAGGAGCCCTCATGGCCTCGCTCGCTCCAGCGGCGTTTCCACATGGATTTTTTCCGGCGTGCTCAGGGAGTATGGCAGCTCGAATCCCCTCTGCCCTGATCTTGGGAGTAGTTCGCTAGACCAAAACGGTTCTGGATTCCTGGTCCTGCCGATGAAGTGGACCTTTATCATAGTGCTAGCGGAATCTGGGTTTTCGGTGCGCTCGTAGATCAGGGGTGCTGGATAGACTATCCCGAGTGCAACGGAAAAAACGCGGTTTGGCGCGTTGAGCCGTGATCAGCCGTAAGGCTGGAGCCGGTCAATTGCTGTTCAAGCTGTGCTGCCTTGGTCATCCATATCGGCAGGCAAAAATATCGCAGTGATCCTCGCCGGGCGTCTATTTGGGAATTTCGCTTTCGCGTAAGGTCAGAACCTCCACACCTGTGCCGGTTACCACAACTGTGTGCTCGAACTGTGCAGATAGCTTGTTGTCCGCCGTCAAAACCGTCCAACCGTCATCCGACTTTATTATTCGTCTGCTGCCCTGATTGATGATTGGTTCAATGGTGAAGACCATCCCTTGCTGCAGCTGGACGCCAGTTCCAGGATGGCCGAAGTTCTCGATCTGAGGTTCCTCGTGCATCTCGCGTCCGATGCCATGTCCACAGAACTCCCGAACAACTGAGAAGCCGCTACGTTTTACATGACGTTCGATGGCGTAACCTACATCTCCGACGTGGGCGCCGGGGCGAACTTGGGAGATTCCCTTCCACATTGCTTCCTCGGCGATCCGGACGAGCCGTTTTGTTGCAGGAGGCACATTGCCAACTATGTAGGTCTTGCTCGAGTCGACTATGTAGCCGCCCTTTTCCAGAGTGATATCGAGATTGATGATATCCCCTTCGAGGATTATCCTGTCCACGTCAGGAACACCATGACAGACCACGTTGTTGATGGAGCAGTTCAAGACATGCTGGTAACCGTATTGCCCCCTGCTGGCCGGTCGGGCGGATAAATCTTCAGTAATATATCCGTCCACCATGTCGTTTACCTGCATTGTGGATAAGCCGACCAAGCTTTGTCGATCGAGCATTTCGAATACGGAAGCGAGCGCTTTGCCCGCGATCCGCATTAGTGCAATTTCGTCGTTGTTTTTGACCATAACCAATCAATTCCGGATTCGCGGCGACCGCTGCGGATAGCGATCATCCATAATTTTGCATGAACCATGTCATGCTCGCTCACCACCAGAGAGTACGTCAGGTGAATACTCTGAACCCGGCATCGACCTGATGAGGCACTCAAGTTTCCCGGTCCAGGAGAACACTGTCCGGTTTGAAGTCCATCAAGTTGGCGAAAAGGCACAATTGGATTTTTCGAGCGCGTGGCACGCGATAATAGTGGGTCTCAAGGTAGTAAAGCGGCGTTCCAGCTAGCTGCTCCACTATCAAGCACTCAGATCGACAGCCATCCAAAGCGATTTGGCAAGCCTTTGTCCGAGGCGTGGGCTCGCGAAAGCAGCCCTAAGTCATTCACTGTGGTTAGGAGACCTGCGTTCTTTGCAAAAGAACGTCAGGTCATCCTTGCGGTTTGGTTCAATCGTGGAGGAAAGATAAGCTAATTAGAAGCCGGTAGCTGTGTCACTATTGTCATCATCGTCTTCGACGAGAGAGCGAGCTGGCTGATCCGGCCGCCCAGACTTGACACTGGGGGATGTCTCCCTTGTCACGTTAAGCCGAGTGCCAACGTTGCGCGTGTCTGCAATTGGCTGCAAAGTCGTCTTGTCGACAAAAAGGATGCTAACTGTGCCGCTTTCATCCCGTGCGTGAACCAGGATTTTGTCACCGTAAGCTTCCACGAGCTCTGCCGTTAACCCATGGCTGTCCTTGAGATTGGCGACTATCGAGGCGTACGAGCGGCCGTGAATGTCTTCCCGATTGGACAGGCTCTCCGCGCTGAACGCGCTGGAGGAAAGAAGAGCCAGGAGGAGGGCAGCCGTAGCTGATTTTAGAAACATGATACGTCCATTATGATTAGAGTCGGCGTAGTTGCGGGCCATCAGGAACCCGACGAAGCCGACGATTGGCAGGCCACAGTTTGTGTCCGACTAAAAACTAACGATCGGTCGGCCGGATTGCAAGGCGGCACCGTTTTGTTACTAAGGTACCAAAAAGCCACTATGAAAAATGCGGTGGTGCTTTGAGGAATGTGAGCGGTCTGAGCCGATGCATGACCTTTTCACCTGCGGGAGGGATACCGCTAGTCCGAGTGGAGAACACGCCAACCCATTCTGATCTGGTTCGCTGGTTGAATGCTCCTTGATGGCACAATCAGCCCATAGCCAGGCGGCTCTTCCCCTTGCGAACAGCGCAGAAGCCTATCAACGACTAGAGTTGCCAGGTCTCACCCGTAAGCTCCTGCTAGACCATTCGCATTGATGAGGTAATAACCTTTTTGGTTACAGCTCAATCGAGAACGCATTGTTAGGCATGGGGTAGGGATGTAGTCAGACCGTTCCGGCGGAGGGAAGACTAAACATCAGCAATGTCAGAGTTCTGCACGGCAAACCGGCTTTGCGAAAGTATGTTCAGCGGCCAGTGTCTGCCGCTGGGCTTCATCTGAAGTCTGGCCAGAGCCCTCGGTAGTCAGTAGAAATTCGAACAAGAAGACGGGCTGGGAAGTTGCTTGCACCTGCCGTGGCGAAATCTAGCCTTCACCTCAATAAATAGGACCTTATACTAGAGGTGCGTCGCCGTGTGTTGCTCGTCTGCTGACAATCAGTTGGGCTCTCCTGCCGATTGTCCCGGTCACGCTGGCCAGGCGGAGATTGCTTGCTCAGCAACTTCTTCTAAAGCTGCACGACTAAAACCCGCTTTTGCCTGCACCGCCATACCGTACATGACCATCATGAGGTAAGCCGCAAGCGCTGCGGGTTTTGCGCTCTCCGGCAAGTCCCCCTCAGATCAGCCATATTCGAGCCGTTCGCGAAACCGACCGCCAACTATGTGCGGCAACGGACTTCCAATAACCAGGCTCAATTACGCGCGCCTCGCTTATCGCCGAGCATCACACGCCTTTGTCTGGCCGATACCACAAGACAGCGGCTGAAACCGAAGAACGAACCTCTGTCTGCCGGGAGCGCGGGTCAACTTTGCTGATGTCAGGCCCTCAAACATTCGGGAGCAGGTTTCGCTAACCACATAGTTGGAAAGCAGCCATCTGAAACGTCATCTTAGTTTGGGTAAGCATATGCTTTTGGATTAATGCCGAGCCGGTCGGTCAATGCTCATAGCAGCGTCGGAGACAGAACATGGTCAAGTCAGGTCGTCGTGGAACAGATGTGCCGCTGCAACACCGCTTGCTCAAGCAGGCGGGTCTGTACTCAGTCCTGATCATCACCGGCCTATTATGCGCGCTGACAATTTTCGGAGGGTGGGCTGCCAAGCAAATAGACCAAGGCGCACTGGAGCGGCAGAAGCATTTCGTCATCAGCGGGCTGAGTGAAATTGCCGAGCGATTACCCGTTGATCAAGATGGCATCGCCATCTGGAACGATGCGGTCTCCGCACTCCAAACGAATGATCAGATTTGGTTGAAGGAGAACATGGTGGAATGGTCCGCCTCCTTCTTTGATCATGATCGTGTCTACATTCTCGATGCAAACGAGGAACCCGTGCGCTCAGTCGTAGATCAAGAGCTTAGGTCGATAGACGCCTTTGCCGAAGATCGAACAGCGCTTCAGCCACTGATAGCCAGATTGCGGCAAGACATCGCGAAGAGCTCAGAAGGATTGCAGGACTCCACTTCTGCAATCACCGGTATGGGCATTCTCGATTTCGTCAGACTCGCAAATGGTCATACGTCGATTGTCGGTATTCGTCCTGTCATTCCTTTCAACGATGCGATCACTCAGCGTCCTGGCACCGAGTTCCTCCTCATATCCATGATTTATATCGACGATCAGGTGCTATCGGAGGTGGGGCATCACTTTGAGCTTACGGGCCTAAAGTTCTCACATGATGACAGGTTGCAAGACGGCCTGGCCGTCGAGCCCCTGCTTGACAAGCAGGGACGTATTGTCGGCTATTTCTCCTGGGTGCCGGATCAGCCAGCGTCCGAGCTCATTGTTCGAACCGGCTGGGTCCTGCTGCTGGTGGTCGTTGCAACCGCGCTCGCGATGATCACTATGTCTGAGTTGCTCAAGCAGACCAGCGTCAAATTGCAGAGCAGTGAAGCCGAAGCGCAGTTCCTGGCCTTCCATGATCCGCTCGCTCGTATTCCCAATAGGGCGCTGTTCGAGGATCGACTTGTACAGGGGTTACAGGCCGCTCGGCGTTCTAACAGCAATATCGCCGTCTTCAGCATCGATCTCGATCATTTCAAGCGCGTCAACGACACGCTGGGGCACCCCGCGGGTGATGAGCTTATTCGCGAGGCCGCGCGCCGCATGCAGGTCATCGTCGGAGAGGAGGGAACGGTCGCACGTATTGGAGGGGATGAATTTGCGATTGTCCAGAACACCGTGAGCAGCCTGGCAGCGGCTGAGCACTTGGCACAGGAGATTATCACGTCCCTTGAATATCCGTTTGACCTCTCCGGTCATGAGGCATGCGTCGGTGCTAGCATTGGCATCGTGCTGGTAACGGATGCGAGTGAGACGCCTGAGGACATCCTGCGTCATGCCGACATGGCGCTCTACGAGGCGAAGGAAAGTGGACGGGGCAAGTTCTGCGTGTTCGCGGGTGAATTAGGCACAGCTATAAGGGAGCGCCGAGCTCTCGAGATTGATCTCCGAGATGCTGTTCGCGCCGAAGACAACGGCGGGCTGGAACTGTTCTATCAGCCCATATTCGACACTAGAACTGGAATGGTATGTGGAGCGGAGGCGCTCTTGCGCTGGAACCATCCAAAGCATGGTCAAATGTCCCCAGCTATGTTCATTCCCTTGGCCGAGGAGCGAGGCGTTATCGATCTGCTCGGATATTGGGTGTTGCGGCAGGCAGCAACCCACGCCCTCGTCTCAAAGGCGCCTTGGATTGCCGTCAACGTTTCTCCTCTGCAGTTTAAGGACGAGAGATTTGGCGCCCGGGTGCTTGGCCTCCTCGCAGATGTCGGCTTGGATCCAAGTAGGTTGGAGATCGAGATTACCGAGGGCCTGCTGCTTCAAAATTCACCCGTTGTGCAGGCAACTCTCCAACAGCTGAGAGCTGCGGGCATAAGGATCGCCCTGGACGATTTTGGGACGGGTTATTCTTCGATCAGCTATTTGCGAAGCCACGGTGTCGACAAGCTCAAGATCGACCAGTCGTTTGTTCATCAGCTTGGTAGCGACCCCGACATAGAAGGAATTGTTCGTTCAATCATAGACCTCGCAAGGGCCATGCATATGCGTGTTACCGCAGAGGGGGTGGAGACAGTCGAGCAACAAAGATTTTTGCGGGGAATGGGTTGCGATCAACTGCAGGGCTTTCTCCTTTCGAGACCTTTGCCCCAGCAAACTCTAGAACACTTGTTAATTGAACCAGGCTCAGCTGCCTAGGAGGCAAACAAGTGCCTTACACGTGACTTGATCGCGGCAGTTGAGTGCAAGAAGCATCGGCATCTTGTGCAGGGCCTGGCACTCCCCTTATAATTCTCGCGTGTGTCCGTCGTCAGACGACGAGACCGAAACACTCCTTAAAGCTCAACCATAAATCTGTGCCATTGGTGCTGATGGCGGACACGGCACTTAAATCGATTACTGGCTTTATCAACCATAGCAGATATTTGCCGCGGCTTTCGTCCGGCGCCTAGCCCTTGGCAACGTAGACCCAGAGAGCTGCCGCTTTAAAGCGGCAGCTCAGTACAATATGCCAAACCAGAAGACGCCAGATATGATCAAAGCCGTTGCAGTGTGCCGCAAAAATGCTCGCTGATGTTTGTTGCGACCGCCAGGTCTGACTCCGAAACATCCGACCCAAATACCGACACATCGCCAAACACGATCTCTTCGCTAGAGCGCGCCTCGGAAGAAGCCTTTGGGTGGTATTTGCTGTCTAGTAGCGCGCGCAATTCGGCGTTTCAGATATCGATGCTGAACTTCTAACGAGTCCGTTCCAAGCCGACGGTCGTGGAACGACTAACGTGTCCGTTTCCGGAACTATCAACCATGCGCGGCTAGGTGTAGCCCAAGTTGAAGGTTTCCACCCGCAGGGGCGTCTCGGCAGTCAACCGGCCGCATAGAATGAGCGTTCCCGTTATGCCCCTTCAGATCGTTTGCCCGGTATAGTTCCCAGCAAACTCTTCAACCCCGCAATCCCCTTATAAGGGAGATTGTCCAGGTACTACGGCGTGCCTGCACAGGGGATGGCCGAGGTGCGTCACTGGTCAGGCGGTGGTGTCGAAAACAGCGCGCACATCGGTGCAACGACCGGCAGTACATCTCAGTCGCTTATCGCTAGGTATAGCCTTACCTTCGCGCCCATCGCGATAGTTCCTCGGAAAATATCCCTCATCACAATAGCATTCATTTATCTGCCGGCAGGCAGTTTAACCGCTTGACCATCACTACCAAGTAACATAACGCTCGTTATAGTAACGTCCGTTATGTTTCGCGGCACGTTATGGCTGGTGCCATCAATCTTGGCTTTCGTCCAAGACGAGCAGTTGGACCGGAAACCAAGCGAGTTCGTCATTGTCGGCGAACGGCGCGGGTCACTTCAGACGGAACTCATCGTTACCGCCGATCAGCGATCCCGCTGATCCTGATCGTGCGCGTTCAGACTCGTAAGAAGAAGGATCACTCATGAAAAGCATTAGCAAGTATGCGTTGGCACTCAGTTTGATTGTCACACCGCTATTCCATTTTGGTGTATTCGCTCAAGAAGCCAGCTCCTCCGGAGCAGCGGCTGCGGCAACAAGCGAGATAGCCGAAACGCTCACCCCGACTCTGGGCACCGACTCCGGTTTCTCACACCATCGCACCGCGGTGGGAGATGTGCGCCTCCACTATGTCCGCGGCGGCGAGGGCGAACCACTGATCCTGCTCCACGGATGGCCTACCACATGGTGGGAATGGCACAAGGTGATGCCCGGCTTGGCGGAGAATTTTGATGTTATCGCAGTGGACACACGTGGGCTCGGCGATACGACCCGGCCTGAAGGTGGCTACGACAAGGAGACTATTGGTGGGGACATTGTCGCTCTCGCACGTAAGCTCGGCTTGACGCGCTTCTCGATCGCGGGTCACGACTTGGGCGGCCAGATCGCCTTCGCGATTGCCCGTAACAACCCCGATATGGTCCAGCGCCTCGCAATCCTGGACGTTCCCTTGATGGGGATGCCCTACTCTGAAGCCATTGCGCCATGGCACTTTGCCTTCAATAAGGTTCCAGACCTCCCGGAGCAATTGACTCAGGACCGCGAGCGCCTATTCCTCGACCAATTCTGGAGCGGGTTCACGTATAATCCACGCGGCTTTGAGGAGACCGACATCCAGGAGTTCTTGCGCACCTACACCGCCGTCGGCGCGATGCGTGCTGGTTTCAACTACTATCGCGCCTTCGAAGAGGATGCTGCTGCCAACAAGGCTTGGTTCGATGCCGGTAACAAGCTGGACATGCCAGTGTTGTGGCTTGGTGGCGAAGGTACACCAGAAGCAGACATTGCTGGAGCAGGCATCATCAGCACTGGCGGACTGCTTGGCATGCAGTTGGAGAATGCTGCTACCGATTTACGTGGTCAAAGCCTCAATGGCTGTGGTCACTGGCTTGCTTCGGAGTGCCCGGATGTTACTGAAGAACTTTTGCTAGAATTCTTCGCTGGACGATAGACGCACGACGGTTCTGCCTCCAAGGCGCACGCTTCGACTGTGCCTTGGAGACACCGCCCAAACAAACGTGCTCGACGCCGCCGCAGTTGCGTTTAAATTCCTCAGCAGCAAAACCTCTAATGGTACGATCAAGACGATCTTAGCAAACCCATGAACGACCTCCTCCCAGTGTTCGGGAGGTCGTGTGAACACGGCACTGCGATGTTAACGAGCCGAGAGGCGCCAGGGGAGGATCGTTGGCCACCGCGCGGGGCCAAAGACCCTCCCAGGCACACCGCAGTTGGAACCATGCGGACCTCGGTTTGCTTCATTTCCGGCAATGAGGACTACTGAGCCGCAGTTCGTCTCAAGACCGCGGCAGCCAAAAAGCCCACCACCAGGACCGTGGCGCTCGCCAGAAAAACTGCACGTGATCCCTGCGCATCGAAGATCAGTCCACCAACGCCGGCGCCGATAGTGATGGCGAGGTTCGCCGCGGCGACCAGCAGGCCTCACCGCTCTCCGCCTCATCGGACATCGCCTCGGTGATCCAGGTCGACCACGCGACCGGCAAGACGCCAAAGGCCATACCCCACGCTCCAACCATTAGTGCATCGACCACCATGGTCCCGCCCAGCACCGAGAGCACAACTGCAAGGCCGGACATCAGGAGCGGCAGGAGGACGAGAGTGGCGCGCAGCGACGTCCGGATGAACAAACTGGCAAGGGAGTTACCGGCGAAGGTGCCGACGCCGAAAATCAACAGGATCACCGTAATGCCGAAGGGAGCAAGGGATGTCATGGTCTCGAGGAACGGCCGGACGTAGGAGAAGAAGGTGAAATGACCGCAGAACACCATCAAGATCGCGAACAGGGCGAGAGCCACGTTCGTGCGAACAAGCAGCGTTGCCAAAGTTTCGAGCCGAGCGGCGCCAAGCGCCCGCATCGACGGCAGGGTTACCAGTTGCACCACGAGGGCCACAAGAGCAAACCCCGTCGCTAACACGAATACTGCCCTCCAGCCGAAAAGGTCACCGAAATAGCTGCCGAACGGGGCTGCGAAGACAGTAGCGGCGGACACTCCTCCGAACAGTATACCCAAAGCCTTGGGGATATCCTGGGCAGGAACCAGACGCATCATCGTGGCGGGCGAGAGTGCCAGACGCCGCCCAGCGCGACCCCGGCAGAACCCTCGCGAGAAGCAACACCGTTAAGTTGGGAGCGATGGCGACCAGGAGGTTGGACAACACGAGAAGCAACGTCAAGAACGCCAGCACATATCGCCGGTCAACACCGTTAGTGACGGCAGCCACCAGCAAGCTGGTGAAGAAGGCAACACCCGCGGTGACGGTGATGGACTGGCCCGCCATTCCCTCGGTGATCTGCAAACCGGCCGCGATTGGGGCGAGCAGGCTCGCCGGAAGGAATTTGGCATCGACGATGCCGAAAATTCCCAGAGTCATGGCTATGACGGCTCCTCAGGCGGGAGCAGTGATAGGTTGGGATTTCACGTTAGGTCTTCGAATTGGGGTTCATGGCGGACAAGGCCGGCAACCCGGTCCCGGGCACCGGTTGCGTGTTCACGTTGCGGTACGTCGCGCGTTGGCCAGGTTAGCGACGAGCATCGATTTGTTCTGTCGCTCCAGAGCCGCCCAGGCCGGCTGTCCTGGTGCACTGCGCCAAGCCTCGCTCAAGGGACTGTTGTCGACACCGTCAAAACCCAGCTCATCGTACAGACGCAGAACGAGCTCGACCGCTTCAGGGTGGTTACTCGACACTGGCACGGCCAGGCGGGCGGGATCTCCGGGGGGCTTCCCCGCAAAGGTCAGCCATGGCGCCCTGATATGGGTGAAGGCCTGCACCACCTTGGAGGTGGGCAGCTGTTCCTGGCGTAGTTCGTAGACCGTTTTCTCGCCCCGATCGATCTCCGGATAATGCCCGTCGCGCCAAATCATGTAGTTGTTGGTATCGAGGACAATCTTGCCCGCCAACCCCTCCACCGGCATCTCGTTCGCTAGCCTCAGCCGTACTGCGACAATGACGAAGTCCCCTTCCCTTGCAGCCTCCGCTGCAGTTGCCGCACGGGCGGAGGACCCCAGCTCATTAACCAGGGGCGCCAGTGTCTCAGGTCCGCGCGAGTTGGCTATGACGACCTCATATCCTTTCGCGATGGTCGCACGCGCGAGTTGGCTGCCCAACTCGCCCGCGCCAATTATGCCGATGGTGTTCATGAAACTTCTCACGCGGCCTGTATCATTGCTTCGCTTCTTGCCCAGAGCTGCCGTGCACGTTCGGTGTCCAAGGCGTATGACCGGACACCGTCGGCGAAGGGATTGGGAGTGTCGTCGACCGGCGCGACGGCACAATCCTCGAGGTAAAGCCCGCCGATCTGGTCCCGGTCGGCCGCAACAGCGGCCCAGACGGTTGTAGCTGCCGCCTGTCCGACGCTCTTGAGTTCCCCGGGCGGCAGACCGGCTTCGGCACGTGCCCTGCCCACGGTCTCGAACAAACCTTGAAGCTCCTCCTGCGAGAAGAACCGGGCTAGATCGGTCAGGCTGTTCCCAGGCATCACGGAGGCGGCGACAATACCGCGGCCGCGGTGACGCCGGTTGAACTCCACGGCGAAGAGCGCATTGGCGGTCTTCGACCGTCCATACCCTACGAACGGTTCATAGGCCTGCCGTTCGAAATTGGGATCGTCCAGATCGATGTCGGAAACACGATGTGCTTGCGAGGTCAACACAACGAGGCGTCCAGCATCAGCGAGGAGTGGCTCGATCATATTGACGAGCGCGAAATGACCCAGGTGATTGACACCGAATTGGCTTTCGAACCCGTCCGCTGTCTGCTCTAAGGGCGGAGCCATGATCCCAGCGTTGGCGATGATCGCATCGAAAGGTCGCTTCTCTGCCAGCAAGGTTTCGGCACCTGCACGAACACTCCTCAGAGAAGCCAGGTCAAGTTTCAAAACGTCGACGCTCCCCCCGACAGCGGAAGCGGCGTCCCGCACCCGGCCTATGTTGGTTTCTGCATTGGCGGAGTCCCTCACGGTCCCCACGACCGATGCGCCCCGTGCTGTCAGTGCACGAACGGTCTCGAGACCTATGCCACCAGCAGCACCGGTCACGAGGAAACGTCGGCCATTCAGGTCTAGGTTGGCCAACACTTGGTCGGCAGTTGACTTAGCACCGTATGTCATCGTCATCTCACCTTTGATATTCGTAACGTCCATTACAATAATGACCGATATGAAATCTGGACATCAGCTGTCAAGCGGTTTAATAATGACCGTTATTGAAAAATGGAGTTAAACGATGGGCCGTCACCGCGAGTTTGACCCGGAGAAGGCATTGGATGCCGCAATGGGCGTCTTCTGGGACAAGGGCTACGAAGGCGCGTCATACGCTGACCTTACCGCTGCCGCTGGCGTGGAAAGGCCCGCCTTGTATTCGGCCTTCGGCAACAAGGAATCCCTCTTCCGGCTTGCGCTTGCGCGCTACAATGAGGAGTACCTGAGCTTCATACCGGATGCTCTCGCGATGCCCACAGCACGAGAGGTAGCAGCGCACATGCTGTACAATTCCGCTGACTTGCAGACCCGCTATCCGACTCATACTGGGTGCCTCAACATCAATGGAGGAGTAGCCGCTTCGGACGAAGCCGAACCTATACGCTTGGCGCTTGTCCAAGCGAGGGAAGCGGGCGAGGTCAAGCTGCGAGATAGGTTCGAGAGGGCACAGCGCGAAGGTGATCTGCCGCCGACGGAAAACCCCAGAGCTCTTGCGATATTTCTGATGGCAGTGATGCACGGCATGGCAATACAGGCCAAAGCAGGCTTCGATCGTGCGACGCTAGAATCTGTGGCCGACCAGGCGCTGTCGGCATGGCCTGCCTAGCCGGCGCCATAGGTCAAAGCTCACGTCAAACGTCCCTATTATGCGTAGATAAGAAGAACTCCCATGACCAATGAAGAGCTGGATATTTTCTACCGACGCTACATCGTTGCTGCAAACTCTCGGAATTTGGATGCGATCGCTGATATGATTCACGACGAGGTCGCCATCGGCGGAATACCTCTTAAGCGTAAGGACTCCCTGGCCGGTTTCAAGGGGGTCGTTGATGCCGTTCCTGACTTCCACTGGCAAATAGAAGATCTGTTCACCCAGGATGGGCGTATCGCTGTTCGGCTTCAAGACACCGGAACACCAATCAAGAGGTTCTTGGGATTGGAGCCAACGGGTGCAAAGGTTGAGTTCACCCAATTCGCCAGTTACAGGATTAAGGACGGGCGTTTCGCGGAAATGTGGTTCTTGATGGACGCCGAAGCAGTCGCAAGGCAGCTGCAATCCTTTCCACTTTCCCGCGCATCCACCGGAACGTAAACCCAACGTTAGGAAAACGGGATCCTGTACCTGCTGGGATGAATGCCTCGGCAGCGTTGTGCTTGTTTGTCTTCAAACAGCTGGGCTGCCCTTGCCGAGCAGAAGACGAAGGATGAAGTCGGAAAGCGGTAAGCAGTTGAAAGGTCAATTGACTGCTAAATAGTGATTTGTTGGCGCCGCTTTCATGAGCGTGCTCGGGCTGTCAAGGCCATTCGCAAAACACTGGCACGTCGAAGTTCAGTGCCCGAAACACGAGCTCGCGAGGCCGAGGGACCTTCACGGTGATGACAACGAGATCGACGTTCGTGTCAGTCGCGAGCTGGTCGATGGAGCTACTCTTGGACGGGCGGGATCGAGCTGCTGCCAGTTGTTGCAAGGACAAGAAGTTAAGGTGCCTTGGCACGGGAGAGCCTCAATGGAGAGTAGTCAATTCGCCGGTAGTTTGAACTTGAGGCTTTCATGCTGGGCAGGAAGCGCGGTCTAGATTTAAGCTGAGAGGTCAACACCAAGAGTACTAACAGTTGAAATGTCGGACTTGCTGGTGCTCCTTACGTGTTCAAGGAGTGCCCTAAGCTTCGGGGCAAGGTTTCGCCGCGATGGATAGTACAGGAAAAACCCTGGGATCCTGGGGCAGAATGGCTCGAGAACGGTGACCAACATTCCTGTTTGAAGATACGGAGTGAATGTTTCCTCCATGCCGAAGGTTAAACCTGCCCCAGCACAAGCCATACGAACCATCAACCACATGTCGTTAGTGGTGAACTCGGGCGAAACCTCGACGTCGAAGGCACGTCCTTCTTGAGCGAACTCCCATCGATAAGGTGCTCCTCCGGGATGAGGGCGCCATCCTATGCAACGGAATGATGAGAGCTCCCGCGGATGCAGAGGAGAGCCATAGGTCTCAATAAAGGACGGGGCGGCTACGACAAGCTGCCTCTGGTTGCCCGAGACGGGAACGGCAATCATGTCCTGCTCAATTACCTCGCCAAGGCGAACGCCCGCATCATATCCCTGGGTGGTGATGTCGAACTCCTCATCGGTGACAGTTATCTCAAGACGAACCTCCGGATAGCGGCTCATAAAGGTTGCCAGAAGGTCTCCCGACAGAAAACGCTCGGCGATAGAGGACACCGCCAGGCGCAATAAACCTCTTGGAGCGCTTGCGAGATCTTGTACGTCTTCTATAGCAAGCTGTATGTCACCCATCGCGGGCTCCACTTGTGCGTAGAACTTTTGCCCTGCCTCCGTCAGGCTGACGCTTCGCGTGGTCCGTTGCACCAACGCTATTCCAAGTCTGGCCTCCAACCGCCGTAATGCTTGACTCACCCCAGAACGGGTAAGGCCGAGTTGTTCAGCGGCCTTACGGAAGCTTCTGAGACGGGCTACTGCGATAAAGACAGCAACAGAGCCAACTTCTTCCATTGGTGACGATTCCTACATGAGCCATTCATCATTGGCCAGATTGTTGAGCTAATCTTCCCGCTGTAGCATCGCGGTGTCAATCAAAGGAGCTACACAGCAATGGACAAGGTTGTTCTTGTTACGGGCGCGAGCAGCGGAATAGGTCATGGTATCGCGACAGCGCTTGGTCACACCGGAGCGAAGGTTCTGCTGGGGGCAAGGCGGGTCGACAGACTGGAGACGTTGGCGCAGCAGATCAACTCGACCGGTGGTGATGCTGTCGCCCGCCCGCTAGATGTTACCGACAGAACTGATGTTCAGGCATTTGCGGAGGCTGCCCTCAGCAAATGGGGCCGTATCGATGTTCTCATCAACAATGCTGGTGTCATGCCACTTTCACCCATGGCGGCTCTAAAGTTCGATGAATGGGAGCAGATGGTGGATGTCAACATCAAAGGAGTTCTGCACGGCATAGGTGCCGTGCTGCCCACGATGAGTAACCAGGGCTTCGGGCACATTATCAATATCGCTTCGGTAGGTGCGTTGACGGTGTCTCCAACGGCTGCAGTCTACTGCGCAACAAAATACGCGGTAAGGGCGATTTCAGATGGGCTTCGCCAGGAGAGCAAAACAATCAGAGTGACATGCATTCACCCGGGGGTGGTTGAAAGTGAACTTGCAGACACCATCACAGATGCCTCGACTGCTGAGTTGATGAAACAGTATCGGGCCATTTCACTCAAACCCGATGCTATCGCCAGAGCGGTTATTTTTGCTCTGGAGCAGCCTGAGGATGTGGACATCAACGAGATTGTTGTTCGTCCATCAGCGGCGGCTCATTGATATGTCACCACTCATTTTTGCATCAGCGGTTATCTTAGGCTTGTCGACACCGACACTAGCGGAGAACAGAATGACTACAACGCACCCATATGTCGGCATGTGGGTGACCGCCGATGGTCACGTTCGCCATGAGCTTCTACCCAATGGCAGATATGATGAGGCACGTGGTAATCGCGAAAGTGCTTATCAGGGACGCTATGAGGTGACTGGGGACCACATCGAATATTGGGACGACACCGGGTTCACCGCCGACGGCGACTTCATCGATGACGTATTGCATCACGGTGGGATGATACTCTACCGCCAAGAGCAGGGCGAGTGAGGCAAGCAAACCAAAACGATGACCTGACAGGCGCTGCTGTGAAGCAGCGCCTGAGGGCTACGGTTTCGCTTTCCCCTCAATCGAAGCAGGGTTTGTGGCTGCCGAAGTGAAATTTAGGAGTGGGTAGTCGCCATCTACCAGCTGCAGGCGGGCGCAGAAAGGGAGGCCTTGCAGATAAAGAGCCGATGGAAAAGCAATATTGGAAATAGGGATATTCTTTCGTGTGCCCCCTGCCTCAAGACTACGAGGAAGCATATAATCACACCCGTAGCGAGACACTGATGATGTTAGATTCGGCGCTAAACACTACCCCCGCATCCTCAAAGGCTTGCGCAATAACAGCCAAAGTGCGTTTGCCCGGCATTTTCTCTCCGGATTCCATCCGTCCGACTGTGTTGATCCCCACTGAGCATGCGTCAGCCATTTCGCGTTGTGACCATCCAAGAAGCGCTCTCGCAGCTCTCAATTGCGCAGGTGTGATGCTTGATACGTCAGAGGTATCCACGCCTCTCCTCCAATCGCAAGGTTCTCCACCCTTTCCGGTACAAAGCTCGGTGGAGGCAGAATAGCGCCTGCCTGTCGGGCACTTCAAGGGCGGCCCACCAGGCGTAAGAATCATCTTCGTATGCTTCGGCGCGGTCTTTTCCTGATCTCTGCCGGGGCCGAACATCCAGCGAAGCCTCTGACTCGACTATCTGCTAATGCCTCTCCACTAAAAGTGCGTAAAGCCATCGAACCGAGTACGAGCCTCTAAGTGGCTGATGATCGTAGCGCATCGCCTCGTCATCTCTGTTTTGGTGCAGGTACTGGGCGTTTGCAACAACCAACCGGGCGGCGGACTGCCTGCGCTGCATCGGAGGCTACCCACTCAAGTGGGTATCGCTAGGCAACACAAACAATGGCTGGTGTTCGCCGGAACGGCGAAAACGGGCTAACCGGCTAAAAAAGTGATTTTGGCAGCAGTGCTCGCAAGCTTCATGCAAGCCAGGCATGGCTACTGTTGCTAGCTCAACTAGCAAACCAGGGAACAGACAAGCTATGATCAAGGACATGCAGGCAGTCTCAGCCGTAAACCGGCCCGTGGGCAGATTGCGTTTCTGGTTTACCACCACGCTGGTCGTCGCTGCTGGCATTGCCGCGTCATTATACTTTGGATCCGAGCCCGTTTCGTCCCCTTCTTCAGCGTTGATGCCGCTCGGCTCTGAGTAGATAGTGCGTTGCTAAAGGTTCAATCTATTTGTGTGGTCGAAACCTCCACGGCTGCACGAAGGCACCCCACAGCAATGTGGGGTGCCATTTTTAAATGCGAGCACCAGAACATGTCAGTTGAACGCCATCGGAGATATTTTTTATCTTGGATGGATGGGAGGTTTTCAGAAAACAACGAGGCTCATGCGAGGCAGGCGGATACCATTTCCGCCAGTGCAAGGTAGGCGCAAGCATTCTCGATTATGGTATCGGCGGATTGTTGGGGGTGCAGGAATGAGACTGCTTCTGGTCGAGGATGAAGCAGACATGGCACTGCTTCTCCGCGAGGTGCTGGAGAAGCATGACTTCGTTGTTGATTGCGTCCCATCTATCCAAGTCGCCATCGAAGCAATCGAAACGATCTCACACGACTTGGTTCTCCTGGACCGGCAGTTGGGAGACGGTGATGGCGCTACACTTATTACCTTTATCAGAAAACGCCGGCCCAACGTTCCGATAATCGTACTTTCCGCACGCGGAACCGCATCGGACCGCATAGAGGGGCTTGATCTTGGCGCTGACGATTACATCCCCAAACCATTCGTGATCAACGAACTGATAGCTCGTCTGCGCGCAGTGTTGCGTCGGCCGTCATTGATGATGCCGAAACGCCTGGATATTGGAAACCTTAGCTTCGACCTTAACCAGGGAGAGGTTTTCATCGAGGGCGCGCGTCTGGATTTACCTAGGCGAGAGTACCTGGTTCTAGAGAGCTTGATGCGACGAGCCGGGCGCACAGTTCGGCGGGATGTGCTTGAGAACGAGGTTTATGGATCGGATGATGAAATCCAATCGAACTCTATTGAAGCGCATATTTCACGATTGCGCCGAAAACTGGTGCAAGCGGGCGCGCTCGTTTCCATACAACCTGTAAGGGGCGTTGGATATTTCCTGAAGCTAAGTCAGTGAATTTTTTCAAGAGCAACAAACTTGAGCGCAAGCTCACCTACCGAATGGCTCAGGTGCAAGTGGTTGCCTTGCTGTTGTTCTTCGGCGCATGCGTGTTCCCTTTGGTGATCTACCCGATTATCCGAGAGGTGGGCGACTCGAGATCATTGAACACTGAAGTCAGCGCAGAGTTCGCCAGGAGCCTTCATTTTACAGATGATGGCCGCCTGGTGAGTAGCCCAACCCCTGGTCTCAGCCGACTTTTTTCTGAGTTCCCCGAGATATGGTTTTACGCGAAAACCAGATCCGGTGCTTCAATCGCCAGTGGACAGATGCCGACTGTGTACCAAGGCATCGCTCGGGAGCTGTGGACCTTTGAAGGCTTTGATGCCCGTATGCTGGACAACGGCGATGGTGGTGCTGCTCTGCGGACCCTAGAGTCTCCAGCAGGCTTGGTCCGCGTGCTGACGGGAAATGGTCCTGTGCTCTCGGTAGCACAATTGGTAGTCTGGTTTCTCGTGGCGCTTGCTGCCGGTATCGCTGTTATTATCGTTTTGGTGAGCGCAACGATAATACCCTTTGTTGTGAGGCGGGAAATGCGTGGGCTGAAGGCAGCAGCTGCCCAGGCTCAACTCATCAATATCCGCGCACGCGGTGCGCGTATATCCGTCGACAATGTCCCTGATGAAGTTAAGCCGCTGGTGCAGTCCATCAATGACGCCCTGGCCCGATTGGACCAGTCCTATGTCGAGCGAGAACGCTTTTTAGCGGACTCAGCTCATGAGCTCCGAACACCCATAGCGATCCTTCAGACCCGTTTAGAAGCAGAAGCTCCCTTTCCCGCAAAGAACCGATTGCTAGTGGATGTTGCCCGCCTGTCGAGTTTGACCGATCAGCTGCTCGATCTACAGCGCATGGACTTGACTGGATCTGCCTTTGTTCCGGTGGATCTCAATGAAGTCGCAAGCGAGGTGGTTGGTGATCTCGCTCCGCTGGCTGAGGCTGCCGGTTATGAGATTGCACTTGTGCCAGCATCGCAAGAGGTCATCGTGAATGGCGATTTAGGAAGCCTTGCACGCGCTTTGACAAACATTGTCCAGAACGCAATTGCATATGGCGGCCAACGCGGTGAAATTTTGGTCCAAGTGAATCGATATGGCAGTATTTCTATCACCGACGAAGGCCCGGGCATCCCTTCAGACCAACGCGCCCAAGTGTTCGAGCCCTTTTATAGAGCCACCCGTTCGACACGCGGAACGGGGCTGGGGTTAAATTTGGTGGACATGATCATGCGTCGTCACCATGGCCGAGTTTATGTCGGAGACTCACGTGGAGGAGGGGCTTTGTTTGTCATCGATCTTCCCCTGCTCTCCGGTGCCAACAAGAAAGCTTAAATCAGGGGTAAGCGCGTAGACTCCTAAGCTTTCGACGCGCAAGCTCATGAACTACTGCATACGGGCAAGCCTGCAGTGACAAACAAGGACGAAAGTTCTGACGCGTCGTTGCCGACCAGGTGCCGCGTCAGTTTATAAACAAGAAAAACTGTTGGAATGGTCGTCTGTAAGCGTACCGCAAGCTTGACACTCCATGATGCTTCCAACGCCAGCAGTATGGCGTTGGAATTATGCCGCCGATAGCGGCAGCGATCTCTTGGAGCCCCAAATGCGTACTTGCCGTCTAGCCCTTAACGCCGCCCTGGCGGTCGCCCTTGGCCTACCTTTGGTGGTAGCTGCTCAGGCAGCTGACCTTTACAATTCTGCACCTATGCCGGCAACGTCGTACCAAGATGCCGGATTGACGGTTGCAACCGGTTCCTGGTCCGGCCTCTATGCTGGTGGCACGATTGGTGGCTTGACCTCCCTTGATCCGGAATTCGATCTCGATGCGTACGAGCTCACTGCCGGTGCCCAGGTGGGTTATCTCCAGCAGTTCGGCATGTTTGTAGTAGGCGCAGAGGTCCAAGGCATGTGGACTGATGATCTGCAGTATGTGCTGACGCCCGGTTCAGGCTTGCAGCAGGATTGGTCAATTGCCGCGAAGGGCAGGGCAGGCGTTGTCCTCGGTGATACCCTGCTCTACGGGACGGGTGGTGCGATCCTGTCGGAACTAAAGCCATCCGGCGCAACAACAAGCAATACCGAGTGGTATACCGGAGGAGTGTTCGGCGGAGGTGTCGAACAGAAGCTTGGCGACAATATCAGCGTCCGTGCCGAGTACCTCCAGACCCGCTTTTTTGAAGTCGACAGCGCCGTGGCGGGTGTAAACCGCACCGATGACTTAACCAACCATACCTTCAACCTCGGATTGAATTACCGGTTCTAAACAGCTCCTCCCTGGAGGCCCCGACAGGTCCAGCTTAACACGCCCACCGGTCTTTTAATGATCACGGTAGGAGGACCTGTCGGGTTTGCCCTTCGTGGGCCAAAGCCTCATGCACAAGCGACCGGATGAAATAACAACCGCCTTCAAGCTTAGATGTCGAGCGATTTCGCAGGCGACCCTTCGCTGCAATTTGATTAGAGAATGTAGTTATGAATAATTTTGGCGTCAGCAAATTAATTCGCCCTGCCGCAACAATGAGCGCGCTTGTTTTGCTCAGCGCAACGTTACTTGGTTGTGCAACTTCGGAAGAACGCCGGCAAGCCAACTTGTACCGAGACGTCAATACCTGTGAGGATTTCGGTGCGCGTTATGGCTCCCCCGAACACACTCAGTGCATGCTCATCCAGCAGCAGCGGCGTGATGGACAAGCTATGGAGAACCTCAAAAAAGCTCGCCTCTCCCAAGAACTCGCTGAGAATGCGAAGGAAATGTACGAAAGAGATCGTGATCGCTGATGGTCTGTTCGACTTCACACCAGGCTTCGTCAGGAAATTTCTTCAGGCGTATTCTAGCTGTTTCTTTGTGCCTAGCTCTTGTAAGCACCCAAGTACATGCATCCTCAGGAGAGGCTGAGGCCGATTTCGTGGATGGGGTTACAGAAGCTTGTTCTGAGAGCAGTGGGCTTCAAAATGCTCAAGCAGCGGACCTTTTGCAGTTCGATGATACACTGAACATGGTCGCGACCTTAGTCACCGGGGTGTACCCGCAGCCTTTCATGAAAGGAGCGACCGGTAAGGTGCTCTGCATTTATGACAAGGAAACGGGACAAACTTGGCTGCAGGAGGCAGACGGTTGGAGCGCTCCACGTACCCGCCAATGAATGTGGAAAGGCCACAAAATTGGCCAGCCCTAATGCTGTAGAGCCTCTGCTCTGCGCATCCGTTCTTCAAGAACCTCATGATAGCGGTCTCTCGCACCCGAGAGGCCGCTTTCCCATAAATGCACAAAATTTGAGCAGCAGGCCAGAGTAGCGTGCGAGTTGCTAGTGCACGGATAGCACGCCGGAGTGCGGCTCAGCGGCGTTTGCTCGCTGTATGCAAGCCTAGGGCAACTCCCTAATCCTTAACGATGCTGCTCACGTATTTGAATGACACAACAGCTAATCTCCAGGTCAAGCTGCATGATACACCTTTGCATCCGCAATCAGCTGCCTGATGGCCGTACCTTCCATCGGGCGGCCAAAAAGAAATCCTTGAAATTGGTCGCACCCTTCGGTGAGCAATTTGTAATACTCCTCGCGGGTCTCGACTCCCTCGGCAGTCACTACGGCCGCAAAACTTTTGCCCAATCCAATGATCGCCCGGACAATTGCCAAGCTGCTGTCCGATCCAGGTAGGCCCGATATGAACGACTTGTCGATCTTCAGCTTATCAAATGAGAAATTTCGGAGATAGGCAAGGCTCGAGTATCCGGTGCCAAAGTCGTCAAGGGCAATACTGACGCCGAGTTGCTTAATCTCTTTTAATAGGCGTATGTTCTCATCACTATTGGACAGGAAAATGGACTCGGTAATTTCCAATTCGAGGCGGCGAGCGGGAAAGTCAGTGCGTTCCAAGATGCGCGAGAGATCGGGCAAGAGGTAAGTACCCGAAAGTTGCCGTGGTGAGAGGTTGACGGCAAGCTTGACGGCTTCGGGCCACCGCCGGGCTTCTGTGCATGCCGTCTCGATCACCCACTTGCCGATCTCATGGATAAGCCCGGAGGACTCCGCGATCGGAACGAACTCAGCCGGCGACACCAAACCCATCTCTGGATGCTTCCATCGCAACAAGGCTTCACAGCAAACAACCTTGTGGGTCTGAGCGTCGACAATGGGCTGATAGACCAACTGCAACTGGGATCTTGCCAGCGCGCACTTTAGCTCTTCACGCAAGCGAAGCTCCGCATTCGCTTTCTTTTCCATCTTCGGATCGAAATGGAGATAGCTGCCCTTTTCTGTGGCTTTGGCGGTTTGAAGTGCCAAATCCGCCCGCCGCATGAGGATGTCAGAGGTGTGCCCATGCTTTGGAAACAAAGCCAGGCCCGCGCTCGCACCTATGCTCACGAGCCGGCCACCGACCTCGAAGGGCTTGTTCAATGCGGCGATCAAACGAGCTGCAAGGCGTGCGCTGGACTTCTTGGTCGCATCTTGATGAATAATCCCGAATTCGTCGCCACCCAGTCTCGCCAAGAAATCTTGTTCGCCCTTGCAGCGATTGAGCCGAACCGACAATTTGCGCAGTAAGTCGTCGCCTGCATCATGTCCCAGGCTCTTGTTGATCGCCTTGAAGCCGTCAAGATCGAGCAGGAGCAAAGCGGCCTTTGGGGCGTTCCTGCTGATCTGGAGTTCCAAAGCTGTTTGAAAAAACCTGCGATTAGGCAAGTCCGTTAGAATATCGTGTCGGGAAAGATGGTCGTTACGTTTTTCCACCGTAAGCTGTTCGGTGACATCTTCAGAAATGCCGAGCCGGTACCGCGGATTGCCTGAAGCATCGTTCACGGCAACCTGGTGGGTCCGAAACGAACGAAGGCCGGAGGACACTACAAGCCATTCGTCATTAACGTAAGCAGATTGCCCCTTAGCCAACGAATCAGGGTCCAATCGCAAGAACCGCTCGGATTGCGACGCAGCAAATTCATCTAATCCATCTTTCCCAATCAGATGCTGGCGCTGTATTCCCAGAAGTTCTTCAGCCGCCCTGTTGATCAGGACGAACTTGCCATCTTGAATGTCCTTCACAAAGATCACGGAGGAGACATTTTCCACCACAGCGTCAAGCAAGGCTCGACAACCAGCAAGCTCCTTATCTGGCTCTACCAGGCGATCATCCACTTGAGTGCAGGGCTTATCCCTGCCGTCTGACCCTTCAGTGTTATCGTAGTTCATGTGGTCGCCTTGGGAACTTTCTTGACCGGATTGTGCCTGCACGGGATCGTGACGGTTCTTGAAGGTGTTCATTGGCAAAGGGCCTGTGACCGAGGCGCACAGGCAATTGAGTGCCCCCGCTCATCTGTGAGCAGGAAGGCGACTGGCGAGTTTGGCACAGGCGATCACATGCTTTCCGAAGCAGTCCGAGACTGCTGTGCTTACAGAGGGCTAGAAGTCTTAAGCCTGGGGGTCTGTTACGCATGGACGCAAATACGGCTTAGAACTCGCTCCAATCGTCTTTGAAAACAACGTTCCCGTCCGTACGGCCGATGCGACGGGGACGTTGGGATCGTTCGGGTGTGGAGGCGGGCAGCTTGGCATGCTTGCTGGCAGCTGCTGAAGGTTTCACTCCGGTACTTTTGTTGTTCAAGATGAACACCTCGACTATGCGATCGAGATCGGATGCCTGACCTTCTGTCTGCTCGATAGCGGCGTTTGTCTCTTCCACGAGCGCCGCATTGTGCTGTGTCATCTCGTCCATCTGCCTTACAGCGGTCTTGACCTCCGAGATTGCAGAGGACTGTTCGCCGCTCGCTTCGGAAATGCTGCGCATCAAAACGCTATTTTCTTGCACAGCTGCAAGGATTGCGTTCAGTTTGGTAGCAGCGCTGTTGACCAACTTTGATCCCCCTGACACCTCATCTGCACTCTGCTGAATCAAATCCTTCACTTCAGAGGAAGCCTGTGCTGCCGACTGGGCGAGGCGTCTGACTTCGATTGCCACAACCGCGAAGCCCTTGCCTGCTTCACCCGCACGGGCGGCCTCTACCGAAGCATTAAGCGCAAGAAGGTTTGTCTGAAAGGCAATGTCGTCAATCATGCCGATAATGTTCGAGATCCGAGCAGAAGACGTTGTTATTCGTTCCATCGCAACAGTGGCCCTGCTCATCACCTCGCCACCCTCGTTGGCCAGTTGAGCGGCGGAGTTAGTTTGGGCAGCTGCTTCATGAGCTTTGTTGGCATTCTCAACAACGATGGCAGCCAGTTGCTCCATGGTTGCCGATGTTTGTTCAATAGCGGCAGCTTGGCGAGTTGTGCGCTCTGCCAGATCATTTGCCCCAACCAGGATTTCTCCCGTAGCCAGTTTCAGAGATTGGGAAGTTTGTTTAAGTTGACCGACTATTTCCGTCAGCTTGTCCGCGACGGCGTTGGTGTCGTTTTTCAGCTTCGCGAAGGATCCACTGAAATTGCCGGACACACGATGCGACAGGTCTGCTCTTGAAAGTGCTCCGAGCACCTCGCCAGTTTCGGATAGACCACGGTCAACTGTTTCCACAAGATTGTTGGTGAGCGCCGCAAGCTCGTTGAACTCTTGTTCCTTGAAGTTGGTGGGGACACGGGCATTGAAGTCGCCATTCGCCGCCGATCCCACGACCTGTTTGAAGGAAGCTTGCAGCTCCTGCATCACTTGAGCGCGAGCTTGAATACGGTCCAAGTTCTCAGCTTCTGCGACCGACAGCTGTGCTATGCGTTTGGCGTTTTCCCGGAAGGTACTTACGGCGTTAGCCATGCTGCCAATCTCGTCTTTGCGGGCAAGGAAAGGCACCTCTTTGGCAAGGTCCCCCTGGGCAAGCGCCAGCATCATAGATTGTAGTTGGTGCAGCGGACCGGTGACGTCGTGAAATACCACTTTCAGCGCAAAGGCAACAATTCCAACGCTGAGCAAGCCGATAACGGTCATGGCAACAAGAGACAGGTTCTTGGCCGCAAGCGCAGCCTGGTACTCCTGCTCGGCCACAGTGGTTTGCAACTCGATCAGCTCTGAAATATGACTGCTGATCGGGTCAATAGCGGCATAAAGCTTGGTGCTTGCAAAGTGAGCTAGTGGTGTCGCTTCCTCCCGAACCAAGAGGACTTGAAGTTCTTCAATGACCGCTTCGGCCTCCAACATCAGCTGGTTTACTTCGTCCGCTGTCTGTTTCTCAGCGGGAACCATGTATGTTGAATTATAGGCGCTCCAGATAGTATCTATCTCAGAAAGCGCGAAGTTTACAGCAGCTCGGCTTTGGTCCCACGGGACTGAACCCGCGCTCGCCTTATGAGCTGTGTCTGTCAAGTTCACAGCGTAGAGGTTCGCCACTCGTCCGAGCTGCTTCAGCGGTATGACCCGATCGGTGACGATAGTTGCGGTCTTTTGTGATGCTGTGTTCAGCGCAACAAGCCCAGCAGAGCCGACAGCAAATAAAGCGGCCGTGAGCAGTATCAAACAGAGGGTGAGGCGGGCACGTATGGTCATTGCAACAAGGCCTTGGCAACTGGATCAGATCGCTGCCCATGAAAGCAGCTTGATGGAAGTCAGGTTTGAAGGCCGGCGGTTAAAATTGGATGGAGAAAAGTAGGAATTTTAGAACGTTTTAAAAAAAGATTTTCCTTTTGCCTGGGCACTTTGGAGAACAGGATCAGAGATCCATCTGCGGCTAAACGGAGCACTTGTGTGTCATTAGTGGCAGCCGAATGCTTGCCAGGGATAGCTCCTCATGCAACTGATCCCAGAAGACGCGGGAACGTCCGCGGGCTGTTATTCTGGCGCTGGCAGTCGAGCGTGAATTTGACGGCATGTAACAACGTGCTCCGCGTGTCCTCTTCTCTTGATCTTGCAGGCAAGGGTACATTTTGCAGAAGAAGACAACTCTTCGTTCTCTGGCTTTGCACCTCGGAATTTCACTTGGAACCGTGTCCCGTGCCTTGGCTAATGACCCGCTGATTGCCCAAAAAACGCGCAGTAGGGTGCACGCAGCAGCTGAGCTCTTGAACTATCGTCCAAATAGAGCGGCCCAAAGCTTGCGCACCGGTCGAACCGGCACGGTCATACTGATCGTCGATTTTAATCAGGAAGTACTGAGCTTCAGCACCTCGATCATTGGAGGCATCACAAGCGCCCTGACTGAAGCCAATTACCAACTTCTGGTCATACCTGCTTCCAAGCATCAAGATACTGAATTGATCAAGCAGATCGTACGCGACCAGATAGCTGACGGTATTATTATTCCCCGAACGGAGCCGCATGATGCTCGAGCTCGATATCTTTCTGAAGTTGGCTTCCCGTTTGTGACACACGGGCGTACTGAGCTTGATACAGTTCACCCGTTCGTGGATTACGATAATGAGGCTTTCGCCCTCGTTGCCACGGAGGCGGTTATAGCTGCCGGCGCGCGGAAACCGGCGATCCTTTTGCCTGACAGGCGCTTCACCTTTGCCAAACACCTGTACAAGGGCTACCTGGATGCTGTTTCGGCTGCTTCGATCGCGGAGACGATCGTTCCCGATGTTGGTGTCCATTCAAGAAGCGTAAGCATCGGCCAATCAATATCCTACATGCTCAGAATGGCCGAACGACCTGACGGCTTCATTCTGCCCGGTGAGAATTCAGCGCTCGCAGCTATGGCTGCGATTTACGATGCAAATTTGCAGCCGTGCGTAGACGTTCATATCGCTGCAAAGCAGACCTCGCAGGTATTTTCATACATTCGGCCCCGAATAACAACCGTTTTCGAAGATGTTACAGAGGCAGGGGAGATGTTGGCTAAATTCCTGTTGCGCAGTATTGCTGGAGAGGGGCCGGAGCATCTAAATCATGTACAACCTGTTCAATTGCCCTTGGTTATAGGGTCGGGCGGTACCTAATGTTCCGGTAGTGGAGCCTGCTTAGCTCGCGTGCGCTATCACTTGCCATACTGGTTCAGCGGTCCGCATGCGAGGCCGGGGTAGGGACAAGTTCAGTTTAACCAGTACTGCCCTTTGCCAACGTCCGCTCCACGGCCTTGTTCAGGTCTTCCAACGAATACGGCTTTGGGAGGAAGTCGTAGCCCTTGCTCTTGATCTCGCGCTGTATAGCCGCCTCTGCATACCCAGACACCAGCAGGACCGCAATGTCGGGGTCGAGCTTCCTGAAAGCCGATGCTAGGGCCAGCCCTCCCATATCGGGCATAACAACGTCAGTAATCAGTATGTCGAACTTCCTGGTGCCGGTCAGCGATAACGCACCAGCCCCTGACTCTGCCCTCTCGACGTTTCGGTAAGCGGTGCGAAGGGCATGCGCGGCGAAGGCACGTGCGGCCTCCTCATCATCCACGAACAGAACGCTTTCGCTACTACGCCTGCGTTCCAGTCGGTCAGCAGCCAGCCTCAAGTTGTGTGTGAACACCGGAAGATTACCCCGCACGATCTTCTCAATATCGTTTTCGAGCTTGCGCCACTGGTCGTAAAACGGACTCAAGACATCCTCTGCTGTATCGATGGCATCTGCAGCATGCCTGAGACCGTCCGGAGTTTTTGATATCGCGTCGGCAAGCCGCCGCAGCCAAGAAGTGACGATCTCTTTCCACTGAAGTTCTACATGGGCCTGGCGCACCAAGCCAATGACATCGTTCAGCCGCCGAAGCAGTAATTCTGCGCGTAAGGACGCCGAATCTAGTATCTGCCTTCCCATTGCTCTGACAAGTTCCAGAACATCCGTAGTTTCAGTGCCGCGCCAGCCGCCTCTACCAGCTCGTTCTCTGCCTTCGTCCGGTCCGCCGAACGGATCGCCTCTGCGGGCAGGTCTCGACGTCCGGCCTCCCTGTTCGCCACCGACAGCGCGGTGCGTACCGCCGCAATCAGGAGTGACAGTGCATCGTCCAATGGCACGTCACGCATGAGACCGGGGTCTTCATCGCTGTCCATCAACGAGAAAAAGTCGATCCTGATCTCGTTCAACCTAGCGTCGGCCGTTTCGAGCTGAAGACGACCCCCCTCGGCAGTTCCAAGGGGCAGTCCTTTAAGGACGAGCAGGATGTCGCTCAATTGCTCTCGCGGCAGCGTTTCAAGTGGAGAATTCGTCTTGCCCGCCATCGCTGTTTCGAATGCGGCAGCCCTCCTTGCCACGGCCGAGAGTTCGCGGAGCAGGGCGTCGGCTGGTCTATCAAATCCAAGAGACATGGCACAGCCGTCAAGCAAGAGGATGCTTCTGTCATACCAGTAACTGCAATGATCGCACTGCGAATTAAGTGGCAGCAACTCACTGTTTTTAGTAGGCCCTGGATCATACGTCCGGCGCCGTGAATCTGATGCAATTCAACCAATAAAACCAATCGCATTCTTCGTTGGATTCGAACCAGAATGGGTGATCCGCTACGACAACTCCTGAACACGTCCTTGCGTCGGCTGCAGGCGCAACGACTGAGCTTGATGACGCGTCCATCATCGCGGATATGTTCGGCGGTAGCTTGAATGAGGAAAGGAGGGCTCTTGAAGCTTTTCGTCATCACCCGGTCGACTTAGGATTCGTTCGTCTGTCCCAAGGGCTGAGCCAGAGTGATCCCCGCGTTGTTTACCAAGATGTCCAATACCGGTTCGCCATTGTACTTCTTCGCGGCATCCTTGAATTGTGCCCAGCTTTCGTCTGTGGCCTACTTTCCGCTCGCCAGATCACCTCTGACAGATACGGCATTAAATCTTGTGCTTCTATCTCTTGAAAACGTGGTTCGAGCGGCGCTCTCGTTCGTGCCGAAATGCACACCTTTGAATGCGGCCCCTTGTCGGGCGAAGACTAACGCCGCAGCGCGGCCAATCCCTCTTGAACTGCCTGTTATCAAGGCTACTTTGCCGTTGCAATGCTGACCATGATCGTGGGCAGCGATGCTGTGTCAAATATTTATAGGGATCATTATAATATGGTTGCCTCTCAACGAAAACGCGGCAGACCTAGGACCTTGGATAAGAATATCGGATTGGACATTGCTGCACGTCTCTTCTGGCAACATGGCTATGAAGGCACATCAATCGCCCACTTGACCAAGGCAATGGGTGTGGCGCCTCCTTCATTGTACGCAGCGTTTGGCTCGAAGGAGGACCTTTACCGGCAGGCTCTGGACTATAATGCTGAGCATGAAAGCAAGCACCGGGCAGACGCGTTTCTCAGTGAAGTTCCGGCCTATGAAGCCATCGCATTCTATCTACACGATGCCGCATACGCGTTCACCGATCCTGCCAAGCCCAGGGGCTGTATGGTTTCCACTGCGGTCTTACAGCATGCAAGCGAGAACAAAGCCGTTGCGGAGGGCGTCACGGAGCGACGGATGAGCACGATCGCTTTGATGAAAACGAGGTTCGATCGTGCAGTCTTGGAGAATGAGCTGCGTCCCAATACCGACACTGATGCTCTTGCACATTTTTACGTCGCCATCGTGCAAGGGATGTCCGCTCAAGCATGTGACGGCGCTTCACGAGAGATCCTTATCCGCATGGCGGACGTTGCGCTGTCTGCGTGGCCGAAACCTCAACACTAGTTCCGCTATGGGTGTTCGGCGGCAGGCAGTCGCTTGGATGATCGAAGCGACCGCACTTGTTCGTTCACTGTAGGCTGAAATTTCTATTCAGCGTTAAGGAAATCTAGCACCAGAGCATTGAGCTCCGTAGGGCACTCTTCTGGCAGCCAGTGGCCACAGCCAGGCAGAACTGCAGCCCGAACGTTGTCGGCGTAAGCGTTCAACTGATCGCCTTGATATGAACCCATGCTGTTCCCGCCACCGATGGCGAGAACAGGGATAGCGATCTTGGCTACTGACAATGGCTTATTGCGCTGGGCCGTCTCGTTGAGCGCGCGGTAGTACCCCAAGCTACCTTCAAGGCTCAAAGGTTTGGCCCAGGACTTGGCGTAAAGATCGAGGATTTCAGCAGGGAACGCTTCCTTGTTGCCCGCACGGTCTAGGATGAAATCTTCAAGGAACAGCCTCTCGTTTCCAGAAAGCATGGTTTCGGGAATAGGCTTGTCAAGCGTGAAGAAGCTGAAGTGCCAGGCCAATGAAGCGCCTTGAGCTGTGAACGCGGGCCATTCGTACAAGCCCTCATCGGGAATAGGGGCTTCCATGAAGACGGCCCTTCGAATGTTAGACGGATTTTCGACTACGAACGGGTATGTGTTCCAAATGCCGATGTCATGCGCCACCACATCGATTGGCTCTTCGGGGCTGAAAATTTTGGCAAATGCTAGCAGAGTTTGCGCGACATCCTGCCCAGCGTATGACTCAGGCGAGCTGGAAAGGCCAAGTGACGGTAAATCGACCGCTACGACCGTGTGTGTCTTCGCGAGCTCCGGCATCAGATGGCGCCACTCGTACCATGTTTGTCCATAGCCGTGAACCAGGAGGGCGAGAGGACCTTCGCCACCCTTCACATGATACAAGTCGACACCATCGACGCGCAGTATGTCGGATTGGAAACCATCCGGAAGAGGGAATTCGTCTTTTTGTCCTTGCGCGGCAGTAACAGCCGGCACTCCAAAAAGCGGAGCAGCAAGCAGCATTGTTGCCGCGAGCAGGTGCGGAATGGCAGAAGGGAACAGCATCATATGATCCTTGATCAGCACGGGATTTGCGAAAACCTATTTTGTAGTCTTCGCTAAAAAATACGTAGGAGGATCCACGATTGCTGTCAAGCTTACCATACTGATCATTATGAAAAGTCTCTCGTTGAGCGGCCTGCCAGTGAATCGGACCGTTCACCCCTGTACTGGGGTAGTTCGACGATCAGCGGGTCAAAATGCGGTGGCGCGAAGGCCCTTGGCACCCAGCGCTACGCCGATCACCGCATGCTTAGCTTGAGCAGCCTGTTTTCGAGAAACGATCGGAAGTCATGCATCAGAGGATAGACAAGCCTCGCCTGATCGAGGTCAAATGACCAGCCGACCCTATTTTGCCATCGTAGCTGCTCAGCAAAGTCCTTGTTGAGATAGCGTGTGATCATGGGTGGTACTCTATACCGCGGCGGCCATTTATCGAAAACTTCATGGTAG
>JAESGH010000201.1_pt1:117500-119330 | contig 119330 bp, 118 predicted proteins | sample 9269641 | NCBI WGS metagenome assembly JAESGH01 (sample SAMN14515345, study PRJNA621665) | algae metagenome | isolation source: Phormidium tanganyikae FI6-MK23 and co-occurring heterotrophs from granitic... | place: USA: Fort Irwin, California | collected 1998-05-24 | reverse complement strand
GAATTCAATTTCACTGAGTCTATGCTGGAGACAGCGGGGAAGTCGTTACGCCATTCGTGCAGGTCGGAACTTACCCGACAAGGAATTTCGCTACCTTAGGACCGTTATAGTTACGGCCGCCGTTTACCGGGGCTTCAATTCGGTGCTTGCACACCTCCTTTTAACCTTCCGGCACCGGGCAGGCGTCAGACCCTATACGTCATCTTACGATTTCGCAGAGCCCTGTGTTTTAGTTAAACAGTCGCTACCCCCTGGTCTGTGCCCCCAATGCCTAGTTGCCTAAGCACTGGGCCTCCTTATCCCGAAGTTACGGAGGTAAATTGCCGAGTTCCTTCAGCATAGTTCTCTCAAGCGCCTTGGTATACTCTACCAGTCCACCTGTGTCGGTTTCGGGTACGGTCTAATGTTGGAGCTATTTCCAGGAACCGCTTGGAAGCCAGGTCAATCCAATAAGACCCGACAGCGTACGCGATCCGTCACTACCAACTGGCTGAGGAATATTCACCTCATTCCCATCGACTACGCCTTTCGGCCTCGCCTTAGGGGCCGGCTAACCCTGCGGAGATTAACTTTACGCAGGAACCCTTGGACTTTCGGCGACAGTGTCTTTCACACTGTTTGTCGTTACTCATGTCAGCATTCGCACTTCCAATACCTCCAGCGGCCCTCACGGGTCCGCCTTCGTTGGCTTATGGAACGCTCCGCTACCGCTTGCACAAAGTGCAAACCTTAAGCTTCGGCTCGTGGCTTGAGCCCCGATACATTTTCGGCGCAGGAACCCTTGTTTAGACCAGTGAGCTGTTACGCTTTCTTTAAAGGATGGCTGCTTCTAAGCCAACCTCCTGGTTGTTTTGGGATTCCCACATCCTTTCACACTTAGCCACGAATTGGGGGCCTTAGCTGTAAGTCAGGGTTGTTTCCCTCTCCACGACGGACGTTAGCACCCGCCGTGTGTCTCCCGCGCAGTACTTCTCGGTATTCGGAGTTTGGTTAGGTTTGGTAATACGGTAAGTACCCCGCACCCATCCAGTGCTCTACCCCCGAGAGTATTCACGCGAGGCGCTACCTAAATAGCTTTCGCGGAGAACCAGCTATTTCCGAGTTTGATTGGCCTTTCACCCCTAGCCACAAGTCATCCGAGACTTTTTCAACAGGCACCGGTTCGGTCCTCCAGTAAGTGTTACCTTACCTTCAACCTGCTCATGGCTAGATCACCCGGTTTCGGGTCTAATCCGACGAACTGAACGCCCTGTTCAGACTCGCTTTCGCTGCGCCTACGCCTAGCGGCTTAAGCTTGCTCGTCAGACTAAGTCGCTGACCCATTATACAAAAGGTACGCGGTCACCCAGGACGAACCTTGAGCTCCCACTGTTTGTAAGCATTCGGTTTCAGGTGCTGTTTCACTCCCCTCGTCGGGGTGCTTTTCACCTTTCCCTCACGGTACTTGTTCACTATCGGTCGCTGAGGAGTACTTAGGCTTGGAGGGTGGTCCCCCCACGTTCAGACAGGATTTCACGTGTCCCGCCTTACTCATGTCTCAACTGATTGCAGATCCGTACGGGGCTATCACCCATTGATGCGTGGTTTCCCAACCACTTCCGGTAACGCACAGTCGAGCACTGGCCTGGTCCGCGTTCGCTCGCCACTACTAACGGAGTCTCGTTGATGTCCTTTCCTCCAGGTACTTAGATGTTTCAGTTCCCTGGGTTAGCTTTGAACCCCTATGTATTCAGAGTTCAATACCTTCTTGTGATCTCTGTTAGTCCGAAGACAGGCCCAAGCACAGGCCGTAACCTGTCCTTGGAATAACAGAGATCGAAGGTGGGTTTC
>JAESGH010000201.1_pt1:0-115000 | contig 119330 bp, 118 predicted proteins | sample 9269641 | NCBI WGS metagenome assembly JAESGH01 (sample SAMN14515345, study PRJNA621665) | algae metagenome | isolation source: Phormidium tanganyikae FI6-MK23 and co-occurring heterotrophs from granitic... | place: USA: Fort Irwin, California | collected 1998-05-24 | reverse complement strand
GGCGACCGACCAAGTCGGCGGCGAAGCCCAACGTTCCCGTGAAGCGCAGTAGAGCGGCCCCGCCAGCGGCGGCGCCGTCTCGATGGCCGCTTTATAGGGGGACCCAGCGACGGGTGTCAACAACCCAAATGACGTTTTTTCAACGAGGGCGCATTTTTTTATCCGGCTCCCGATTTCCCGGCCTTTTGCCGCCCTTATCCCGGGCCTCGCCCCCGGCCGCACGATACCGGAACAGGCCCGCCCGCAAACAGCCGCAATTTTTCCCCACAGCCACAGTCACCGCACAGGGCCTCACTCCGGGACCAGCCCCAGATTGATTCCCGCGCGTGACGCAGGCATGCTCTCCTCTATATAGGGGCCATGCTCGTTAACGGCATCGCGCCCGGCGCCCGTCGGGCGTTTCAATGGATTCGCCAGACGCCCGATGAACGCCCCTCCGGATCTCAGAGCGCCGCATGAGCCGCTGACGCCGGAAGCGACGGCGCTGCTCGTCGACCTCGGGATCGAGCCTCCGATCACCCCGGCCGGAGCCACGCCCGCCGGCATGGACCGCCGCGGCGTCTCGCTGCGCTGGCTCGCCGCCTGCCTGCTCGTCGGCTCCTGCGGCGCGGCGCTGCTCGGCGGCGCCATCCTCGTGGCCGTGCGCGGCGACACCAGCTTCGCCGAGCGTCCCGAGCCCGTCACGCCGCATCAGACCACCTCGGCCGGCGGCGGCGCCCGCAAGGGAGACAAGCTCGTCGCCGAACAGCCGATCGCCTCTGCCAGGCACAGCGTGCGCGCGCCGATGTCCCAGCGCATCGGCGACCGCGAGGTCATCCGGGTGCGTCCCTTTGTACGCCTGTCGACCAATCTGTCGCTGACCAGCGGCGTCTATGCGTCCAACATCCCGCCCTTCAATCCGCTGCGGCTCTTCGCCGAAGGCGCGCCCGGCAGCGAACGCTACGCCGAGCCGGTGACCGACATGCCGGATGCCGACGTCTCGATCACCAAGCGCGACCTCGCCGACCTGCCGATCACGCCAGGCAAGGCGAGCCTCACCGACACCGACGTCGTCAACCAGATGGAGGAGGAGCGCGCCAACCTCGCCGCCGCCGACCGTCGCGCCGCACTGCCGATCCCGCCCCAGCTGATGCTGAGCCGCACCCTGGCCCAGGGCAACCAGGCCGCCGGCGCCGCCGGCAATCTCCTCTCCTATGCGCCCGCCACCGACACCTCCTTCTCGAACATCGAGGTCCGCGTCGTCCCGGAGAATGTGACGAATGCGCCGAAGACCCCGATCGCGGCCACGCGCGAGCCGCAGGTCGAGGAGAAGCTGCTGATCACCCGCCGCGGTGAGAATTTCGAGACCGTGGTGCGCAATGCCGGCGCCAACCGCGACCAGATCGTCGCCATGATGAGGGCGTTCGACGGCCGGGTGAAGGTCGCCGCCTTGCCGGAGGGCCAGGTGCTTCAGGCGCTGTTCGCGCCCGGCCCACGCCCCGGCGATCCCCGCCAGATCGTCCGCGTCGCCCTGCTCGAGAACGGCCGGCCCTCCGCCGCCATCGCGATCAACGACAAGGGCCTGTTCGTGCCGGTCGCCCTGCCGAGAGCTGAGTCGATCGGACCGCAGCAGAAGTCTCAGGTCAGCAACCAGGACGACGAGGAGGAAGAGGACGACGAGGGCGGCACCGGCGCGCGGCTCTATGAAAGCCTTTACGAGACCGGCCTGCGCCATGACCTCCCGCGCCCGCTGATCGACGAGCTCGTCCGGATCTTCTCCTATGATCTCGACTTCCAGCAGCGCGTGCGCGGCGGCGACAATCTCGAGGTCATCTTCACCGATGACGACGAAGGCGAGCGCGCCGAGATTCTGTCGGCGACCCTCACCGTCAATGGCGAGACGCGGCAGGTCTTCCGCTATCAGGCGCCCGAGGACGGGTTGATCGACTATTTCGACAATGACGGCCGTTCGCTGAAGAAGTTCCTGCTGCGCAAGCCGATCACCGATGCCGAGATGCGCTCGGGCTTCGGCATGCGCTACCACCCGATCATGCGCTATTCGAAGATGCACACCGGCATCGATTGGGCCAACAAAATCGGCACGCCGATCCTGGCCGCCGGCAACGGCACGATTATCAAGGCGGAATGGGATTCTGGCTATGGCCGGCGCATCGAGATCCAGCACGCCAACGGCTATGTCACCACCTATTCGCACCAATCGGCCTTCGCCAAGGGCATCGCGCCCGGCGTCAAGGTCCGCCAGGGCCAGGTGATCGGATTCCTCGGCAATACCGGCCTCTCGACCGGGCCGCATCTGCACTACGAGGTCATGGTCAACGGCAACTTCGTCAACCCGATGAAGATCAAGGTGCCGCGCGGCCGCGAGCTCGACGGCCGGGCGCTCGCCGAATTCAAGCGTCAGCGCGACGAGGTGCTGGGCCTGATCGAGAAGGCCGGAGGCCAGACCGCGCAACTGCGCTGACGATTACCTCGGCACGGGCCAGATGCTCTCCTCCCTGCTCATCGTCCTGCCCGTCTTCGGCCTGATCGCGATCGGCTATGCCGCACGCTGGATTAAGCTGCTGCGCGAGACCACCGGCGAGGGCCTCTCCGACTTCGTCTTCGTCCTCGCCGTCCCGTGCCTGCTGTTCAAGACGCTGGCGACGGCCGCGATCCCGCCGGACCAGCCCTGGGGTTACTGGATCTCCTATTTCACCGGGCTCGCCGTGGTCTGGCTGATCGCGCAGTTGGTGGCGCAGCGCCTGTTCGCCCGCAAAGGCCCCGAGCTCGTCGTCTCCGGCTTCGCCGCGGCACAGTCGAACACCGTCTTCGTCGGCGTGCCGATGATCCTGAAGGCCTATGGCGAGGCCGGCGCGGTCCCGCTCGGCCTGCTGCTCGCGGTGCATCTGCCGGTGACCATGACGGCCGCGACCCTGCTCGCCGAGGGCCGCGGCACCTCGCCGCTCCTGCTGCTCAAGCGGCTGTTCACCCATCCGATCGTCGTCGGCATCCTGCTCGGCAGCGCCGTGCGTCCCTTTGTCGGCCTGGTGCCGGCGCCGCTCTGGTCGATCGTCGACCTGATCGCCGGCGCGGCCGTGCCCTGCGCCCTGATCAGCCTCGGTATCGCACTGCGGCGCTATGGCCTGGCCTCGGGCATCGGCCTGCCGGCGATCCTGAGCTTCCTTAAGCTCGTAGTACACCCGCTGATCGTTTTCCTGCTGGCGACCAAGGTCTTTGCCATGCCGGTGGCCTGGGCCGGCGTCGCCGTGCTCTTCGCCGCCTGTCCCTGCGGCATCAACGCCTATCTCTTCGCCGAGCGCTACAAGCAGGGCGTCGCCGATGCCTCCAGCGCGATCGCGCTCTCGACCGGGCTCTCTCTCTTCACCACGATCGGCTGGCTGACCTTTCTGGGCGTCGGCTGAGCCTCCGTCCAAACGGCGCTTCGGCCCGCAAACGATTCACGTGAAACCGAGCTGCTGCCGGATCGTCTCAGGCGTCCCTCCTTGCGCCCGCTGCCCGGCAAGGCTCTGCGACAGCCGGCTCTTCGCCAGCTTCTGTCCGGTCTCGTCACTCAATAGACGGTGAAAGTGATAGCGCGGCGTCGGCAGACCGAGTAGGCGCTGCAGCAGGACATGGATATCGGTCGCCGCTTCCAGGTCCTTGCCGCGGACAACATGGCTGACGCCCTGCAGCGCGTCGTCGACCACCACCGAGAGGTGATAGCTGGTCGGCACGTCCTTGCGCGCCAGCACGACATCGCCCCAGCGCGCCGGGTCGACGACGACGTCCCGTTCCGCGCCGCTTTCGTCGAAGAGCCAATAGGACAGTGATTCGCTCGGGACCGCCGCGAGAGCCCGGTCCATGGCGAGGCGCAGGACATGTGGCTCCCCCGTATCGCGGCGTCGCTGCGCCTCCACCTCGCTCAGCGCCCGGCAAGTTCCGGGATAGAGCGGCGCACCATCGGGATCGCGCGGCCAGGGTATTCTGGCCCCGGTCTCCCGTTGGCGCACGACGTCTTTGATCTCCTGGCGAGAGCAGAAGCAGGGATAGACCAGCCCCATCGCGCCGAGCCGGTCGAGCGCCTGGCGATAATCATCGAAATGCAGGGATTGCCGCCGCACCTCCGGGGCAAAGCCGATGCCGAGCCAGGCGAGGTCCTCATGAATGCCCTGCTCGAATTCGGGCCGGCAGCGCGTCAGGTCGATATCCTCGATCCGCAACAGCAATTCGCCGCCAAAGCGCGCCGCCAGCCGCTCATTCATCAGCGCGGAGTAGGCATGGCCGAGATGCAGCCGCCCGTTCGGACTGGGAGCGAAACGGAAAACGGGTGGAGACGGCGCCATCCCCTCCTGTCTATGGTTCGCCGCATCTCCCGCCAAGCCCGACCTCCTGACAGGAGCGGGACCGACGATCGGCGATAGACCGGACCAGCATGACGACGATCTCCAGCACAGCCGATTTGGAACAGGGCATGGCCGCCCTAGCCGCGCTCGATCCCGTCTGGGACCGGATCATCGCCCGCACCGGCATCCCGCCCTTGCGCCGGCGCGAAAGTGGGTTCTTGAGCCTCGCCTCGATCATCGTCTCGCAGCAGCTCTCGGTGGCGAGCGCCCGCGCGGTCTGGGCGAGGGTCGAGAGCGTGCTCAGCCCGCTGACGCCGGAACGCGTCCTCGCCGCCAGCGACGAGGAAATGCGCCTGTCGGGGCTGTCGCGGCCCAAGCAGAAGACATTGCGTGCCGTCGCCGCGGCAATCGCCGAAAGCCGGCTCGATCTGGCCTCGCTGGAAGCGGCGACGCCAGAGTTCGTCCACGCGCATATGACCGCGGTCTCAGGCATCGGCCCCTGGACCGCGGATGTCTATCTGCTGTTCTGCCTCGGCCATCGCGACGGCTTCGCTGCCGGCGACCTCGCCGTGCAGGAAGCGGCGAAGGTCGCTTTCGATCTGCCGCTGCGGCCTAAGCCGGCCGAGCTGACAGAGTTGGCCGAAGCCTGGCGGCCCTGGCGCGGCGTCGCCGCGCGGCTGCTCTGGGCCTATTATGCTGCGCTGAAATCGCGCGAGGGCATCAACGCCTGAAGCGTCAGCCGCGCGCGATCTTCAGCGCCGTCTGCGCCGCATTGCGCAGGAAGCCGCTATCGCTCATCACCGTGACCAGCCGTGCGCCGAGCGCGATGCCTTCCGCGGCGCGCTCGGCGCTCGCGGCATAGAAGGCGACCGGCTTATTCACTGCATTCGCCCGCGCCACGATATGGCGCACCGCATCGTCGACCTCCTTGGCGGAGGCATTGACGGAGGCGCCGCCCGAGAGGGCGATCGAAAGATCGGACGGGCCGACGAAGAGCGCATCGATCCCATCGAGGGCGAGGATGTCGTCGACGATCGCCATCGCCTCACGCGTCTCGATCATCGCGAAAGTCAGCGAGAAGGCGTTGGCCTGCCGGAGATAGCTGTTCTGGTCGAGGCCGGAGGCGCCGAGGCCACCATAGCTGCCCCAGCTGCGCTCGCCGAGCGGCGGATACTTGGCGTAGGCCGCGAGTCTGCGAGCATCCTCGATCGTGTTGATCATCGGCGCGATCACGCCCGAGGCGCCGGAGTCGAGCAGCTTCGAGACGTTCTGGAACTCGCCGACGGGGATGCGCGCGATCGCCGGCTTGCCGGCAGCGTTGATCAGCGGAATCGCCCGGATGACCTCGGCCAGCGTGATCGGGCCGTGCTGCATGTCGAGCGTGACCGCGTCGAAGCCCTCCTGCGCCAGGATCCCGGCGATGCTCGGATCAGGCAGTCCGCACCAGGCGGACAACAGCGTCTCGCCCTTGGCGAGACGGTCGGCGAGCGAGGACAGCACGGTCATGAGCGCATTCTTCCGGTTGCCCGCTCTTCACCAATGGCGGGTCCAGCGACCCTGGACCGAACCGGCGGTGAAAGGCAAACCATGCGGCATGCGCCATGCTCAAGGGCGCAATGCGGCAAGAGCCGCCTTGCGCCCGAGACTCATTCAGCGGCCGGCCTGGATCTCGTCGGCCGCCTTGATCAGCAGTTCGGTCATGGTCCGGCGGATCTCGTCGTCCGCAACGGTGACGCCGCCCGCGGCGAAATCGGCCTTGACCTTGCGCAATACGTCATCATCGCCGGCTTCCTCGAAATCGGCGAGCACGACCGACTTGGCATAGGCCTCGGCATCGGCGCCGCTCTTGCCGAGCTTCTCGGCCGCCCACAGGCCGAGCAGCTTGTTGCGCCGGGCCGTCGCCTTGAAGCGCAGCTCCTCGTCATGCGCGAACTTGTTCTCGTAGGCGTCCTTGCGCTGGTCGAAGGTCGTCATCGGGTACTTATCCTCTTCGGAGCGGCAAAATCATGCTGCGGCGCGATATTAGCTTCGCCATATAGCAATGTGATGGCGGCGTGGGCTAGAGCCCATGCGTTCCACCGTTCTAAGATGCCCGGAAAGGACGGTCTCGACCGCTTTTTCCGGCCTTTGTTGCGTTTGCGGCGCGAAGGGGCCATATAGCGCGAGCGTGGCATGCTCTCACAGGAGCGAGGCCCGCGTGAACCAGCCGGATCGGCGCGCCAACATCGAACTCGAAAGAGCACGGGATTGCGCGAGAGCGTGCTGAACAGGGCCATGATCCCGCCGCGGGCAACCGCGACCAGAGAGAGGCCGACCCTTTGGATTTCCTCAAGCCACGGTATATCCCGATGAACCGCCGCCGTCGCATTTACGAAGGCAAGGCGAAGGTCCTCTATGAAGGACCGGAGCCCGGAACGCTGATCCAGCATTTCAAGGACGACGCGACCGCCTTCAATGCCAAGAAGCACGAAGTGATCGACGGCAAGGGCGTGCTCAACAACCGCATCTCCGAGCACATCTTCAGCAATCTCAACGACATCGGCGTGCCCACGCATTTCATCCGCCGCCTCAATATGCGCGAGCAGCTGATTCGCGAGGTCGAGATCATTCCGCTCGAGGTCGTGGTCCGCAATGTCGCGGCCGGCTCGCTCTCGACCAAGCTCGGCATCGAGGAAGGCACGCAGCTGCCGCGCTCGATCATCGAGTTCTACTACAAGAACGACGCGCTGAACGATCCGATGGTCTCGGAAGAGCACATCACCGCTTTCGGCTGGGCGACGCCCCAGGAGATCGACGACATCATGGCGCTCGCCATCCGCGTCAATGATTTCCTCTCCGGCCTGTTCCTCGGCGCCGGCATCCGCCTGGTCGACTTCAAGATGGAGTGCGGCCGACTCTGGGAAGGCGACATGATGCGCATCGTCGTCGCCGACGAGATCAGCCCCGATTCCTGCCGTCTCTGGGACATCCGGTCGAAGGACAAGATGGACAAGGACCGCTTCCGCCGGGACCTCGGCGGTCTGATCGAGGCCTATACCGAGGTGGCCCGCCGCCTCGGCATCCTCGGCGAGAACGAGAAGCCGGGCCCGACCGGGCCGCGCCTCGTGCAGTGAGCGTGACGGCTGCCGACCTTATGACGACCGCACGGGAGCGCTTGCGCTCCCGTTTGCGTTTTGGCGCGCTCGCGCTTGGCCTCCTCGTGATCGCCGGTTGCGCCGACCATTTCGGGCCGGGCCTCGTCCAGCTCGCCGCCGGGCGCGGCTGGGAGCCGCTGCCGATCCAGAACTGGGTCGTCAATGACGGCATCAACCCGAAGGCGATGGTCTTCTGCACGCCGCAGGACTGCGCTCGCCCGGGGGTCGCCGCGCTCCTCAGCTTCGAGGGTCGCGAGGCCGCCGACATGGCGCGGACGCTCGCTCTCAACCCGGCCCGGCTGGCGCGGGAGTTCTCGAAACGGCCGAAGGCGAAGCAGGCTGAGAAGCCGAAGAGCACCACCACCGTCTCGCGCTTCAAGCAGGACGGCACCGACGGCATCCTGGTCGAGATCCGCGCCAAGGATGGCGGGCGCCTGGCCTCGACCGCGATCCTCTACGCCCGCAAGGACAACACGCTCGCCATGGCGATCGCGGTGACCGACGATTCGGCGGCCGCCCAGGATTTCGCCCGCGCCACCTGGGCGAGCCGCTGACATCGCGGTCGATCTGAAAATTAGGAGAGCCCGATGGGTGACAAGCCGCAGCTCGACCCGCAGCTGGTCCAGGATTTCGTCCGCGCCGCGCATGGCAATCCCGAGCGTGTCATGGCGCTCGTCGCCGAGCATCCCACCCTGGTGAACGCAGTCTGGGACTGGGGTGGTGGCGATTGGGAGAGCGGCCTCGGCGCGGCCGCCCATACCGGGCGGCGCGAGATCGCCGAATTCCTGCTCGCCCGGGGCGCGCGGATGGATCTCTTCGCCGCGGCGATGCTCGGACATCTCGACCTGGTCCGGACGCATCTCGCCGCCATGCCTTCTGCCCTGACGGCGCCCGGCCCGCACGGCATCCCGCTGCTCACCCATGCGAAGATGGGCAGCGACTCTGCGAGACCCGTGCTCGATTATCTGCAAGGCCTGCTGGACAGCCGCGTCACCGCCGCACCGTCGGCGCATACGACAAACAGTTGAGCCCTCGCCGATTCGCGGCTAAGGCACCCCCACAATCCCGCCCGGAGATCACGATGAAAGCCCGCGTCACCGTCACCCTCAAGACCGGCGTGCTCGACCCGCAGGGCAAGGCGATCGAGGGCGCGCTGAAATCGCTCGGCATCGACGGCGTCGGCTCGGTCCGCCAGGGCAAGGTCTTCGACATTGAACTCGACGGTGCCGACAAGGCCGCCGCCGAGGCCGCGCTCAAGGCCGCCTGCGAGAAGCTGCTCGCCAACACCGTGATCGAGAATTATCGCGTCGAGTTGCAGGCGTGAGACTGGCCACGTCGATGGTCGTCCCGGCGACGCCGGCCGATATCGACGCGATCATGGCCTGCGAACGCAGCCCCGGCTACGAGGCGACCGTCGGCCGCTGGAGCCGCGAGGAACACCTCGCCGGCATGGCCGATCCGACGCATCGCTATTACATTGCGCGCCAGCCGGATGGCGGCATCGCAGGCTTCGTGATGCTGCAGGAGGTCGGCAACGCGGCGGATTCCATACTGGTCCGCCGGATTGCCGTCAGCGAGCAGCGGCGCGGCCATGGTCGGCAATTGCTCGGCCATGCGCTGCAGGTGATCTTCGATGAATTCGGCGCCCGCAGCGCCCGGCTGGGCGTTCGCGCCCATAATGCGAGCGGCATCGCTCTTTACTCTTCCCTCGGGATGAGGGAGGAGAGCCGGCGCGAGGAGCCGGGTCACAACGGCCAAACCGTCACGGCGATCACCATGACGATGTCCGCCGAGACCTACCGTCAGCCAAAAAGGTCGAATCCATGAAGGCCGCCGTCATCACCTTTCCCGGCTCGAACCGCGACGGCGACGTCGCCAAGGCGCTGCGCCAGGCCGGTGCGACCGTCGAGCATGTCTGGCACGCCGACCATGAACTGCCGGCCGGGACCGATCTCGTCGTCCTGCCGGGCGGCTTCTCCTATGGCGATTACCTGCGCTGCGGCGCCATCGCCGGCCGCGCCCACATCATGGATGCGACGCGGGCCCATGCGGCGCGCGGCGGCCTCGTGCTCGGCATCTGCAACGGCTTCCAGATCGCCTGTGAATCCGGGCTGCTGCCGGGCGTCCTCGCCCGTAACGCCAATCTGAAATTCGTCTGCAAGCGCCAGCACCTCAAGGTCGAGCGCAACGACACCGCCTTCACCTCGGCCTATGCCAAGGGCCAGGTGATCGATGTCTGCATCGCCCATGGCGAAGGCAACTATATCTGCGATCCCGACACGCTCGCCCGCCTCGAAGGCGAGGGCCTGGTCGCCTTCCGCTATTGCGATGCCGATGGCCAGATCACGGCCGAGGCCGACCCCAACGGTTCGCTCAACCATATTGCCGGGATCTACTCGCCGAACCGCAACGTGCTCGGCCTGATGCCGCATCCGGAGAACCTGATCGACGGCCTCGTCGGCGGCACCGACGGCCGCGGCATGTTCGAGAGCCTGGTCAACGGCAAGAAGGCAGCCTGACAAAGCACGTCATTCTCGGGCGAAGCGAAGCGCAGACCCGAGAATGTTGTCCCGGAAGAGATGCCTTCTCGTCCTGAGATGGCCGGGTCAAGCCCGGCCATGACGCGCTAATGCGTCACTTCACCAGCGCCGCAGCCTTCTGAAGCATCCGCGACGCCGCCGCCCCGTCGAGCGGGCCGACATGCTTCTCCAGAATGCGCCCGTCCGGACCGATCAGGAAGGTTTCGGGCACGCCATAGACGCCCCAGTCGATCGCCGCGCGCCCGGCACGGTCGACACCCACGGCCGAATAGGGATTGCCGAGCGCGCCGAGGAAGCGGCGGGCATTCTCGGCCTCGTCCTTGTAGTTGAAGCCGACCAGCGCGACCTTGCCCTGCTTCACCGCGGGCGATTCGGCCATCGCGACCAGGAAGGGATGCTCGACTCGGCAGGGCGCGCACCAGCTGGCGAAGACGTTGACGATCGTCGCACTGCCCTTGGCCAGATCGGCCATGCTGAAGCTGGGAACGGGCTGGCCGTCGCGCAGCAAGCCTTCGAGCGGGGCCAATGTCACCGCCGGGGCGGGCTTGCCGATCAGGGCCGATGGAACCTTGCTGGCGTCGCCAGAGAACAGCCCCTTGGCGAACACCGCCGCCAACGCCGCGAAGACCAGTAATGGGATGGCGTAGAGCCAGGGCGAGCGTCGCGCCGGCGTGGCGGTGGCCTCGCTCATGACGACGCCCCACCCCGACGGCCGGCGCCACGTTCTTCCAACGCCGCGAGCGCCCGCCGCTGGGCACGCCGGTCGAGCAGGATCGCAGTGGCAAGGCCAGCGAGGATCACGGTCGCCGCCAGATAGGCGGCGAGGATGAAGCCGGCATGAGGCCCGAGCCCGTCCATCATTGCGCTGCCTGCAGCGAAAGCCGGTCGAGACGCTCCGCCTCGAAGATCGTCAGCGTGCGCACCCGCCGGCGCAGGATTTCGGCCTGCATGGCGGCGCAGTGCAGCGCCAGCGCCAGTAACGTGAAGCCGACAGCGGTGATCACGAGCGGCCAAAGCATCGAGGAATGGATGGTCGGGCCGCTGAGGCGCAGCACCGAGGCCGGCTGGTGCAGCGTGCTCCACCAGTCGACCGAGAACTTGATGATGGGGATGTTGACGCAGCCGACCAGCGTCAGGATCGCGACGGCGCGGCCGGCGCGCGAGGGCTCGTCGATGGCGCGGCGCAGCGCAATCAGGCCGAGATAGATGAGGAACAGCACCAGCATCGAGGTCAGGCGCGCATCCCAGACCCAATAGGTACCCCACATCGGCTTGCCCCAGAACGAGCCGGTGAGCAGGCAGATCAGCGCGAAGCAGGCGCCGATCGGTGCCGCCGCCTGCTGGGCGACATCGGCGAGCGGATGGCGCCAGACCAGAACGCCGAGCGCCGACAGCGCCATCATCGAATAGAGCATCAGCGCCAGCCAGGCGGCCGGCACATGGATGTACATGATCTTGATGGTCTCGCCCTGCTGGTAGTCGGAAGGCGCGACGAACCAGACGAGGTAGAAGCCGATGGCGAGCAACAGCGCCGCCGCACCCGCAAGCCAGGGCAGCAACACGCTCGACAGGCGCATGAAGCGCGCCGGGTTGGCCAGTTCGGTAAGGCTCGCCATGAAGGGGGTGGCCGGCTCTGCTCTTATTTCGACCAGAGAGCATGTAGCAATCGCCGGTCCGGCTCACAATCGATGAGCCGCCCCTGCGACGATGAGGTCGCTATTTGTCGCTACGCTCGCGCGACGCATCGGCACCGGCATTGTCGACGACGCCGAAGCTGCCAGAGGTCACGCCCTCGCCAGCGGTGAGGAAGCCCTCTGCTGCAAGCCCACGCCTGAGCAATTCGCGAACAGCAGCGGCCCGGCTCGGCATGCGCTTGTCAAAACGCCAATTCTCGAGGGCACGAAGCTCGTCTGCGCTCAACATGATCTGCAGCCGTTCGCCGCGTTCCAGATCCGGCATAGCGCCCCCTCGCGCCAAAAATGAGTAAGCGACCATATATGGGCAAATCGCTCATTCGCAAGGAGTAGCGGCACCGGCGGTGCCTTAGCGTCATGCCACGCCAACTCCATCGGCATATATTACTAACTAATTGAAATTGTTTATCTTTTTCCTTGTGCTTCGGTCGGATTGCAGTTAGTTGTCAGGGAACAGGAGGGATTGCCGTGTTCATCACGCTTTCCGATCCCATGCGACGGGCCATTGAAGCAACTCTGCGGTCGAAGTTCGGTGAATCGCGCATCGTCAACGTCTTCGGCGTGGCCGAGGAGGTTCAGCTCCGCTTCATCGACGACAATGTCGCGCTTGAGGACATCGCTGCCGTCGTTGCACAGCTCGCGGCACAATCGGGCTGCGCGCTGGAGCTCGACCGGGGTAACAACTTCTAGCTCCAGGCCGTCAATCCGGCTGGCGCAAAGCTGTCGCTGCCGCGATACAGCCCACTGCGGCAGCCATCAGCGACAACGCGGCCAGGATCAGCAGCGGGCTCTGCAGCGGCATCGGCCCGCGCGTGGCATCAGAGGCCGAGACCCCGAAGATCAGCACGGGCACGCAGAGCGGCGCGACCAGCACCGGCAGGATCAGGCCGCCCCGGCGCAGGCTCGCGGTCAGTGCCGCAGCAGCCGCGCCGATGAAGCTCAGCGCCGGCGTTCCCAGCGCAAGGCTCGCGGTCAGCGGCAGTACGCCTTCCGCCGGCAGGGCGACGAGCAACCCGAGCAGCGGCGCGGCCAGCGTCAACGGCAAGCCTGTCGTCAGCCAATGCGCCAGCGCCTTGGCGAAAACGGCGAGCTCCAGGGGCAGCGGCGCGCTTCGGATCAGATCGAGCGAGCCGTCCTCCTCATCGGCCTGGAACAGCCGGTCGAGCCCGATCAGCGTCGCCAGCAGCGCACCGAGCCACAGGATAGCCGGGCCGATCCGCGACAGCAGGTTGAGGTCGGGCCCGAGCGCGAACGGGATCAGCACGACGACGGTGAGGAAAAAGACGAGCGCGAGCTCGCCGCCGCCGCCGGCCCGCACTGCCAAGGCGAGATCGCGTCTGAGGATGGCGAGGAAGGCGCTGGTCACAGCCCGATCCTGAGTTCGCGCGCGCCGTCGAGGCCGAGCGGCCCATGGGTCGCCGCCAGGATCGCGCCGCCAGCCGCAAGATGCCTCTGCATTAATTGCGACAGCATCGCCTGCGAGCCGATGTCGAGCGCCGCCATCGGCTCGTCGAGCAGCCAGATCGGCCGCGACGCCACCAGCAGGCGCGCCAGCGCCACGCGCCGGCGCTGGCCGGCCGAAAGATAGCCGACCGGCAGAGCCCCGGCATGCGGCAGGCCGACCGCTGCGAGCGCCTCGCTTGGACTCAGGCCGGGCGCGCCCAGCAGCTCCTGCGCGAAACGCAGATTTTCCGCCGCCGTCAGCGCGGTCTTGAGCCCATCGCGGTGGCCAACCAGATGGGCCGCTTCGGCGAGCGGCATGTCGTCGAGGCCATCGAGCTTGATAGCGCCCGCCTCAGGCCGCAGCCGCCCGCACAGCATGGCGATCAGGCTCGACTTGCCGGCGCCATTTCGCCCGGTGAGCGCGATCGCCTCGCCGTTTTCCAGGCGAAAGCCGACGCCGTCGAAGATCGCGCGACCGCCGCGGCGGCAGGCGAGCGCTTCGGCCGTCAGGGCAAATCTCTGGAATCGAATCTGCGTCACGCCGGGCCCATCTTCCGAAGCGTCATTAGTCCCTCGCGCGACGCATATCGAGCCTGTAGCGGGCTTCTTGGAATTGATCTATAGAACCCGTGGCTACGCCGCACGCCGATCCGGCGCGGGGCTCGGGCACTCCCGGGGCGGCGTGCGCGTCATGCGCAACAGGCCTTCGACCGGATTCATCCGCAAGGCGGGATTCGGCTCGTGACCGCAACCCCTTGATCAGGATGTAAGCCAAAATGGCCTCGCTCGATTCATTCAAGTGCCGCAAGACGCTGACCGTCGGCACGAAGAAATACGTTTATTACTCCCTGAAGGCGGCCGAGAAGAACGGCCTCGCCGGCATTTCCAAGCTCCCCTTCTCGATGAAGGTGCTGCTCGAGAACTTGCTGCGCTTCGAGGATGGCCGCTCGGTCACCAAGGCCGATATCGAGAATTTCGTCGGCTGGCTCGACGACAAGGGCAAGGCCGGCAAGGAAATCGGCTTCCGCCCGGCCCGCGTGCTGATGCAGGACTTCACCGGCGTGCCGGCCGTGGTCGATCTCGCCGCGATGCGTGACGGCGTTGTCGCGCTCGGCGGTGATCCCAAGAAGATCAACCCGCTGGTGCCGGTCGATCTCGTCATCGACCACTCGGTCATCGTCGACGAGTTCGGCTCGCCCAAGGCCTTCAAGCAGAACGTCGACCTGGAATATCAGCGCAATGGCGAGCGCTACCGCTTCCTGAAATGGGGTCAGGGCGCCTTCGACAATTTCCGCGTCGTGCCGCCCGGCACCGGCATCTGCCACCAGGTCAACCTGGAATACCTCGCCCAGACCGTCTGGACGGCGAAGGAGAAGGTGAAGAAGGGCAAGAAGACCGAGACCTTCGAGGTCGCCTATCCCGACACCGTGGTGGGCACCGATTCGCACACCACCATGGTCAATGGCCTCGCCGTGCTCGGCTGGGGCGTCGGCGGCATCGAGGCCGAGGCCGCCATGCTCGGCCAGCCGCAGTCGATGCTGCTGCCCGAGGTGATCGGCTTCAAGCTCACCGGCAAGCTCAAGGAAGGCATCACCGCGACCGACCTGGTGCTCACGGTCACCCAGATGCTGCGCAAGAAGGGCGTCGTCGGCAAGTTCGTCGAGTTCTTCGGCCCCGGCCTTTACAACCTGACACTGGCCGACCGCGCCACCATCGCCAATATGGGCCCGGAATACGGCGCGACCTGCGGCTTCTTCCCGGTCGACGCCGAGACGCTGAACTATCTGGAGACCACCAGCCGCAAGGCCGCCCGCGTCGCCCTGGTCGAGAAATACGCGAAGGCGCAGGGCCTGTTCGCGACCCGCTCGACGCCCGATCCGGTCTTCACCGACACGCTCGAGCTCGACCTCTCCACCGTGCAGGCCTCGATGGCCGGCCCGAAGCGTCCGGAAGGCCGCGCCGATCTCGGCGCGATCAAGAGCGGCTTCGCCGCCGCCATGGACGCCGACTACAAGAAGGGCGGCGAGCTGTCGCGCCGCGTCAAGGTCGAGGGTGAGAAGTTCGATCTCGGCCATGGCGACGTCGTCATCGCCGCCATCACCTCCTGCACCAACACGTCGAACCCTTCGGTGCTGATGGCCGCCGGCCTGCTCGCCCGCAACGCCGTGGCGAAGGGTCTCAAGGTCAAGCCCTGGGTCAAGACCTCGCTGGCGCCCGGCTCGCAGGTCGTGGCGGAGTATCTCGCCAAGGCCGGCCTGCAGAAGGACCTCGACAAGCTCGGCTTCAACCTGGTCGGCTTCGGCTGCACCACCTGCATCGGCAATTCCGGCCCGCTGCCGGCGCCGATCTCGAAGGCGATCAACGATCAGGGCCTGATCGCCGGCGCCGTGATCTCGGGCAACCGCAACTTCGAGGGCCGCGTCTCGCCGGACGTGCAGGCGAACTATCTGGCCTCGCCGCCGCTGGTCGTCGCCTACGCGCTGGCCGGCTCCGTGCAGATCGACCTGACCACCGAGCCGCTCGGCATGGGCAAGGACGGCAAGCCGGTCTACCTCAAGGACATCTGGCCCTCCAACAAGGAGATCCAGGCCTTCATCGCCAAGAACGTCACCAAGGCGATCTTCAAGGCGAAATATGCCGACGTCTTCAAGGGCGACGCCAACTGGCAGAAGGTCAAGGCGCCCACCGGCCAGACCTATGCCTGGGACGACAACTCGACCTACGTCCAGAACCCGCCCTATTTCCGCGGCATGGGCAAGCAGCCGGCTCCGGTCACCGAAATCGTCGGCGCCCGCATCCTCGGCCTGTTCGGCGACAAGATCACCACCGACCACATCTCGCCGGCCGGTTCGATCAAGGCCGCCTCGCCGGCCGGCGCCTATCTCACCGAGCATGGCGTCGCCGTCGCCGACTTCAACCAGTACGGCACGCGTCGCGGCAATCATGAGGTGATGATGCGCGGCACCTTCGCCAATATCCGCATCCGCAACCACATGATGGGCCCGAACGGGCGCGAGGGCGGCTACACCATCCACTATCCCAGCAAGGAAGAGCTGCCGATCTACGACGCGGCGATGCGCTACCAGGCGGAGAAGGTGCCGCTGGTGATCTTCGCCGGCGTCGAATACGGCAACGGCTCCTCGCGCGACTGGGCGGCCAAGGGCACCAACTTGCTCGGCGTCAAGGCCGTGATCGCCCAGAGCTTCGAGCGCATCCACCGCTCGAACCTGGTCGGCATGGGCGTAGTGCCGTTCACCCTGCAGGAGGGCACCAGCTGGGCCTCGCTCGGCCTCAAAGGCGACGAGACCGTGACCATCAAGGGCCTCGCCACCGTCAAGCCGCGCCAGATGCTCGAAGCCGAGATCACCTATGCCGACGGCAAGGTGAAGAAGGTTCCGATCCTCTGCCGTATCGATACGCTGGACGAGCTCGACTACTTCAAGAACGCCGGCATCCTGCACTACGTGCTGCGCGGCATCGCCGCGTAAGATTCAGCTACAACGATACTGGACGCCCGGCCGCAAGCCGGGCGTCTCTCTTTGGTCGTGACGGTTGTCCTATTCTGCACGCAGGTGTAAGGGGGCGGTCACAGCCATCCTCGGCGGGGGGCTTGGGGCAGGCGCGGGGCGAACGCGCCCGGACGCCATCCGCCATCATCATCCACGACGGAGCACCCGCATGTCCGCCACGTTCGAGACGGTCGCCGGCATCATTTCGGAAACTTGCGACATTCCTCGCGAGAAGATCACGCCCCAAAGCCACGCGATCGACGATCTCGGCATCGACTCCCTCGCCTTCCTCGACATCGCCTTCGCGATCGACAAGGCCTTCGGCATCAAGCTGCCGCTGGAGCAGTGGACTCAGGAAGTGAACGAGGGCAAGGCGCCGGCCGAGCAGTATTTCGTGCTCGAGAACCTGTGCAAGCGCATCGACGACCTCGTCGCCGCCAAGGCCGCCTGAGCAAGCTTAGGTCCACAAGGACCGCCGCTGGACACTGAAACGCCGCAAGCGGGGCCCGACCCCGATCGCGGCGAGACGGGTTGGAACCGCATGCGCCTCGAATATTTCGACATGATCGACAAGGTCGAGAACTTCGATCCGGCGAGCAAGCGGATTGTGACCCGCTCGACCGTTCCCGCGACAAGCCCGGTCTTCGAGGGTCATTTCCCCGGCCACCCGCTCGTTCCCGGCGTCCTGCTCACCGAGACCATGGCGCAGGCCTCGGGCTATCTGCTGCTCGGCCTCAATGGCCTGACCCAGATGCCCTTCCTGATGACGGTCGACAAGGCGCGCTTCCGCACCTTCGTCGAGCCCAACGCCGAGCTTGAGACGAGCGCCGAGCTGGTGATCGAGGGCTCCGGCTACGCCGCCACCAAGGCGAAGATCACGCTCGCCGGCAAGCCGATCTGCGATGCCGAGCTGCGCTTCCGCCTGATGCCGTTCCCCGCCGATATGCGCACCTTGATGCAGAGCCGCATCGCTGCCATCGGCCTCTCGCCGGAGGCAGCCTGACATGGCCCGCGACGTCGTCATCACCGGCATCGGCCTCGCCTCCAGCTTGGGCGAAGGCATCGAGGCGCATGCGCAGGCACTCGCCTCCAATACGGCGCCGGTCATCGATAGCCAGAGCTTCACGCCCTATCCGCTGCATCCGCTGAAGCCGCTTGAGCTCGACAAGCAGATTCCGAAGAAGTCCGACCAGCGCCAGATGGAGCCCTGGCAGCGCCTCGGCGTCTATACCGCCGGCCTTGCTCTCGACGATGCCGGGCTGAAGGACGATGCAGAGGCCAAGAGCCAGCTCCAGGTCATCGTCGCCGCCGGCGGCGGCGAGCGCGACCATGCCGTCGACGCCGCCGTGCTAACCGGGCTGCGTAACGCCAACCAGCCGGGCGCTTTCCTCAACGAGCGGCTGATGAGCGATCTGCGGCCGACCCTGTTCCTGGCCCAGCTCTCCAACCTGCTCGCCGGCAATATCGGCATCGTCCACGGCATCACCGGCGCCTCGCGCACGCTGATGGGCGAGGAACAGGCCGGTGTCGACGCCATCCGCACCGCCCGCGCCCGCATCGCGGCCGGCCAGGCCGACATCATCCTCGTCGGCGGCGCCTACAACGCCGAGCGCCGCGACATGCTGCTCCTGCTCGAACTCGGCGGCTTTCTGCGCGCCGCGGATTTCGCTCCCGTCTTCGCCCGCAGCGACGCGCCCGGCCTGATCACCGGCAGCGCCGGCGCCTTCCTCGTGCTCGAATCGGCCGAGCGCGCGGCGGCGCGTGGCGCCAAGGCCCATGCGCGCCTGAGCCATGCCGGCGCTCATCGCAGCCGACGCCAGCCCGGTTCGGTCGCCAAGGCGCTCGACGAACTGCTTGCCGGTTTCGGTCCGGTCGCAGCCGACGCCCTCGCGATCTCGGCCGCGACCGGCTGCGCCGCGATCACCGACGAAGAAGCAGCAGCGATCGCCAAGGCAGCGCCGGGCGCACGCCGCGTCGCGACCGGCGACCTCGTCGGCCATTCCCTCGAAGCCGCCTTCCCGGTCTCGGTCGCGCTCGCCGCAGCCGCGCTCTCGACCGGCGCGGCGAATGAGGCGATCGTCACCGGTGCCGCCCATTGGCGTGGCGAAGGCGCCGCCCGGCTGGTCAAGGCGTGAGGAGAAAGCCATGAGCGCAAGCCATCGCGACAGCCAGGGCCGGCCGATCGTCGCCGTCACCGGCCTCGGCATCGTCACCTCGCTCGGCCAGGGCAAGGATGCCAACTGGGAAGCCCTGACCGCGGGGCGCTCGGGCATCCACCGGATCGAGCGCTTCCCGACCGAGGGCCTGCGCACCACGATCGCCGCGACCGTCGACTTCCTGTTCGACCGCTCCGTCTCTGCCCCTGAGCTCTCCGAGAAGCTCGCCACGCTCGCCGCCGAGGAAGCGGTCACGCAGAGCGGCCTTGGCGAGGCCGGCGATTTCCCCGGCGAGCTCTTCATGGCTGTTCCTCCGGTCGAGATGGAATGGCCGCAGAAGCAGGAGCTGGCGCAGGCTGTCGATGGCGACGCCGACTATGACGCGCTGCTGCGTGTCGCCGCCCGCCACAAGCATCAGGCGATGCACGAGCTCTTCCTGTTCGGCGGCGTCGCCGAGCACATCGCCGAGAAATTCGGCACCAAGGGCTCGCCAATCTCGCTCTCGACCGCCTGCTCCTCGGGCGCGACCGCGATCCAGATGGGCGTCGAGGCGATCAGAAGGGGCGAGACTGAAGCTGCCTTGTGCGTAGGCACCGACGGCTCGGTCCATGCCGAGGCGCTGATCCGCTTCTCGCTGCTCTCGGCCCTGTCGACCCAGAACGACCCGCCGGAAGGCGCCGCCAAGCCCTTCTCGAAGAACCGCGACGGCTTCGTCATGGGCGAGGGCGCCGGTGCACTGGTGCTGGAAGACTACGACCACGCGCTCGCTCGCGGCGCGACCATCCTCGGCATCGTCGCCGGCTGCGGCGAGCGCGGCGACGGCTTCCACCGCACTCGCTCGAGCCCGGACGGCAAGCCGGCGATCCTCGCCATGCAGGATGCCCTCGCCGACGCCGGCCTCACGCCTGATGATGTCGACTACATCAACGCGCACGGCACCTCGACGCCGGAGAACGACAAGATGGAGGCGATGAGCTGCTCCGCCGTCTTCGGCGAGCGCATGGCGACCCTGCCGATCTCCTCCAACAAGTCGATGCTCGGCCATACGCTGACGGCAGCCGGCGCGGTCGAGGCGGTGATCTCGCTGATGACCATCGCCAATGGCCGCATCCCGCCGACGATCAACTACAACACGCCCGATCCCGCGATCGCGCTCGACGTCATTCCAAACCAAGCGCGCGATGCCAAGGTCCGCACCGTTCTGTCCAACTCCTTCGGCTTCGGCGGCCAGAACACCTGCCTCGTCCTGACGGCCGGGCCGTCGGCGGCATGACCCGGGTCCTCGTCACCGGCGGCGCCAAGGGCGTCGGCGCCGCGATCGTCCGAGCGCTCGTGGCCGATGGCCACGATGTTGATTTCACCTATCGCTCCTCGGGCGAGCAGGCACAGGCCCTCGCCGCCGAGATCGCAGAGACCGCACCGGGCCGCAGCGTGCGCGCTCTACCTCTCGATCTTTCCGACAAGGCCGCGCTCGACTCCTTCTGCGAGACGGTCGAGGGCGAGAGCTATTTCGGCTTCATCCACAATGCCGGCCAGCCCTATGACACGCTCGCCGCCATGCTGGTGCAGGACAAGGCGGAAGCGGCGATGCAGGTCAATTTCTGGGCCTTCACCCGTCTCGCCAAGAGCCTGATGCGCGGCATGATCCGGGCCAAAGCCGGCCGCATCGTCGCGATCGGCTCGGTCGCGGCACTGCGCGGCAATCCCGGCAACGCCGCCTATGCGGCGTCCAAGGGCGCGCTGATCTCCTATGCCAAGACGCTCGCAGTCGAGACCGGCAAGCGCGGCGTCACCGTCAACGTGATCGCGCCAGGCTTCGTCGACACCGACATGATGGCGCCCTACGCCGCCTATCGCGACAAGATGGAAGGCCAGATCCCGGCCGGCCGCTTCGCCAAGCCGGACGAGGTCGCCGGCCTTGCCGCCTTCCTGATGAGCCCGCCGGCCGCCTACATCACCGGCACGGTCCTGCCGATCGATGGTGGCCTCACCGCTCAGATGGGCGTGCATCGCTAACAGCCTGCACCAGCGCTTCACGTGAAACATGGTAAACGCGTGGCGCTTGGCGATACGCTCAGAACCGCTTATGTTCATTCTGAACCGGAGTGAACCACCATGACGGCTGCTTTCACTATTCGCCTCGATGACGAGACCCTCGCCAAGCTCGACGCGCTGGCGGCCGACACCGACCGCTCGCGCAACTGGCTCGTCGCTAAGGCGATCCAGGACTATGTTGAGCTGAATGCTTGGCAGATCCAGCGGATCAAGGAAGGCATCGCCCAGGCGGATCGCGGTGAGTTCGCCACGGAGGAAGAGGTCGAAGCCGTCTTCGCGAAGTACCGGACGAAGGCGTGAAACTTCTTTGGACGAAGCGGGCTCTCACCGAGATCGATGAGATCTTCGCTTATGTCGCCACCGACAGCCCGATCGCGGCGGAACGGCTCGCCCTTCTGATCGAGGCCAAGGCGCTGCTACTGATCGATCAGCCCAACATAGGCCGGCCTGGCCGTGTTGACGGCACTCGCGAATTCGTGGTGACGGGTACGCCCTACATTCTTCCCTATCGCGTCCGCGACGGGCGCGTCGAAATCCTCGCTGTCCTGCATGCCTCCCGGCAATGGCCGGACCAGCTCTGAAAGACCAAGACCGATGCTCTCGCTTCAGCTCCATGGCGACCGCGATCTCCGCCTCGAACAGATCGAGCCGCCGCCCCCGCCCGCTCCGGGCGAGGTCCAGATCCGCGTGCGCGCCGTCGGCCTGAACTATCTCGACCTCTGGGGCTTCCGCGGCATGGCCTTCGCCAAGCGCAAGATGCCGCAGGCGGCTGGTGTCGAGGCGGCCGGCGAGGTCGTCGCGATCGGCGAGGGCGTCTCGCGCTTCCGCGAGGGCGATACGGTGACGATGTACGGCGCCGAGACCTGCGGCCATTGCAAGGCCTGCCGCGAAGGCCGCGACAATCTCTGCGAGAACGTCGCGGGGATCATGGGCTTCCATATCGACGGCTTTGCCCGCGAACTGATCAACCGGCCCGAGCGCCTGGTGATCAAGGCGCCGAAGGGCGTCCCCTTCGAGGACGCCGCCTGCGCGCCGATCGGCTTCGGCACGGTCCAGCATATGCTGTTCGACAATGCCAAGCTCGAGCCCGGCGAATCGGTGCTCGTCCATGCCGGCGGCTCCGGCATCGGCACGGCGGCGATCCTGATGGCCAAGGCGATCGGCTGCACCGTCTACACCACCGTCGGCGACGACGAGAAGGGCGAAAAGGCCAAGGCGCTCGGCGCCGATTTCGTCGTCAACTACAAGACCGAGCGCTTCGAGGGCGAGGTCCGACAGCTGACCAAGCGCAAGGGCGTCGACGTCGTCTTCGAGCATGTTGGAGCCGACACCTGGAACGGCTCGCTGCTCTGCCTGAAGCGCGGCGGCCGCCTCGTCACCTGCGGCGCGACCTCCGGCGCCTCGACGACGATGAACCTGATGCAGCTCTTCCAGCAGCAATACCGCATCACCGGCTCCTTCGGTTGCCGGATCGAGAACATCGCGCAATCGCTGGAGAAAATGGCGGCCGGCATGAAGCCCGTGATCGATTCGGTCTTCCCGCTCGCGCAGTTCGAGCAGGGCCTCGCCCGGATCGAGGGCCGCAAGGTCTTCGGCAAGGTCATCGTCACGCTCTAGGAGGACGCCATCAGCCGGCGCTGACTTGACGCGCCGGCCGCAATCCCGCAAGTCGCGCCGCGATGGCGAGCTCCTTCCCGGACGCTGCGCCGGCGGACCGGGCTGGGTAAGAGCCTCTAACACAACCTGAGCAGGTCTGGATGGGTCTTGGAGGAGCCGAATGCCAGGAGGAGCGCGCAGCCGATATCCTTCGATATCGGCAAGTCGTTCCGACGCCGCAGGCGGCCCTCCAAGGCCCACCTTCGGCGCCGGGAATTCGCCCGCCCGCGGCGTCGCACCGCTTGCCGATACCAACGGTATCGGCTGCACGCCGCTCCTGGCGGAGCGGACGAATTGCCGGCGTCCAGACCCGCTCAGGTTGTGTTAGAGGCTCTAAGTGAGGCAGCTGAAGCAATTTGCGACGCGCATCGGCGCCGCGCTGATGATCGGGCTGATCCGCGCGATCTTCGCCTTCCTGCGCGCGCTTGGGCCGGAACGGGCCTCCGATCTCGGCGGCTGGCTCCTGCGCACGGCCAGCCCGCTAATCCCGGTCAACCGCGTCGCCTATGCCAATGTCCGCGCCGCTTACCCCGGCATCGATGATGCCGAAGCCAGACGCCTCGTCCGTGGCGGCTGGGAGAATCTCGGCCGCACCGTCGCCGAATACGCCCATCTCAAGACGCTGTTCGACTATGACTATCACAACCCCGATCCGAACGGCCGGATCGAGGTCGTCGGCATCGAGCATTTCATCGCGCTGAAGGACGACGACAAGCCGGGGCTGATCTTCTCCGCCCATCTCGGCAATTGGGAGCTGCCGGCGATCTGCGCCGCCACCTACGATCTCGACACCACCGCCGTCTTCCGCGCGCCCAACGACCCGGCGATCGCCGCCGTCGTCCACGAGATCCGCTCCGGCGCCATGGGCGGCCTCGCCGCCGCCAAGCAGGGTGCCGCCTTCGCCATGCAGGGCGTGCTCGAGAATGGCGGCCATCTCGGCATGCTGATCGACCAGCATTTCACCCGTGGCGTAGTCGTGCCCTTCCTCGGGCGGCCGGCCCTGACCAACCCGATCCTCGGCAAGTTCGCCCGCCGCTTCGAATGCCCGGTGCATGGCGTACGCGTCATCCGCCTGCCGAACCGGCGCTTCCTTATCGAGCTGACGCCGCCGCTCGATCTGCCGCGCGACGCCAATGGCGAGATCGACGTCACCGGCGCCATGGCGATGATGACCGCCGTGGTCGAAGGCTGGGTCCGCGAGCACCCCGAGCAGTGGCTCTGGATGCACCGGCGCTGGCGGCCGAACCTGATCAGCGCCGAGGCGCTGGCACGTTTTCGCGATCAAGCGCCGCAACCGCCGGTTTTCAAGGCAACGTGATTTCCAATTGATCCGATAGTGGCGCTTTTGGTAACCGCCTGCTTCTATACAGGCGTCGAGTTCGAATGATGGTCCGCCAGATCAGCCACATCGCTGCCGCCGCTGCTCTCCTGCTCCTCGCAGGGGTCCCGGCGCATGCCCAGCAGCCGGCAGTTCAGCCGAAGGCGGTGGTGGAGCTCTTCACCAGCCAGGGCTGCTCGTCCTGCCCGGCCGCGGACGCGCTCTTTATCGAGCTCGCCAAGGATCCCCGGCTGATCACGCTGACCCTGCCGGTGACCTATTGGGACTATCTCGGCTGGAAGGATACGCTCGGCCAGGAAGTCTTCAGCAAGCGCCAGAAGCTCTATGCCAAGGCGCGCGGCGACGGCCAGATCTACACGCCGCAGGCCGTGGTCAATGGCACCACCCATATCGTCGGCTCCGACAAGGGCGGCATCGACAAGCTCGTCAAGGAGCAGGGCAAGGACGGTTTCCCGGTCAAGATCGACCTCGCCGAGGCCGATGGTGCGCTGCGTATCAGCCTGGGCACCGCCCCGTTCACCGGCGAGAAGCCGGCCATCGTCCTGCTTCTGCAGGTCAGCCGCACCGCGACCGTACCGATCGAGCGCGGCGAGAACAGCGGCAAGACCGTGACCTATGCCAATGTCGTGCGCGGCATCACCCGGATCGGCGAGTGGAAGGGCGAGGCTGCGACCCTGACCGTCCCGCTCGAGACCGTCCGCTCAGCCGCCAAGGCCGATTCCTATGTCGTGCTGGTTCAGGGCGATCCCTATGCCCGCCAGAGCGCAATCCTCGGCGCCGCCCGCGGCCCGGCCAAGTAAACGACTTCTACAGAATCACCACCTTGTTAGGCAGCTCGTCGACATCGTCGGCGGCCGGAGGCGCATGGGCGGCGAGTACCGCGCCGACATCGCGCACAGCCGCGATCAGGCCTTCGCGCAGGGCATCTTGCGCTGCGGCGGCGAGCAGGGGTTCGACGATCTTCTGCCAGGCCTCGCCGTCGACCTTGGCCGAGATGCCGGCATCGGCGACCACTTCGGCGTATCGCTCCTGCACTGCGATGTAGAGCAGCACGCCGGTGCGCCCGCGCGTCAGCGTCAGCCCGCGCGCCGTGAACTCACGGAGCGCCGTCTCATGTGCCTGCCGCCGCTTGACGAAGCCCGGCACGAAGCGCCCGCCGCGCCCATACCAGAGCAGGGTCGCGAGCAGCAGCGCCGCTGCGATCAACTGGGTGAGGAAAATGCTCGCCGCGCTCAAGGTGGTCAGCAGCAGGAGCGGCCAGGGCACGACCAGAGCGAGCGCCAAGGCCAGCACCAGCGGCACCGCGACATAGCTGCCAGCGGCGCGGTCGACGACGACGACGATCTCGCCGGAGGTCTGCCGCTCGGCCTCGCGCACGGCATCGGCGATGGCGTCGCGGTCGTCGGAATTCAGCATCTCACCAATCCCCCGAGGCACCGCCACCACCGGACGAGCCGCCGCCACCCGAAAACCCGCCCGAACTCGACCCACCGCCCCAACCGGAACTCCAGCCCCCCGAAGACGAGCCGCCGCTCCAGCCCGAACCGCCGGAGGGCGGCAGCACGATCCAGCGCCCGTCGCGCGTCCGGTGCCGGCGCGCGCCACCGGAGGAGCGGCCGAGCTCCCGCATGAAGCTCACGATCAGGATGAACACCATGATCATGACGAAAATCACCGCGGCGGTCTCGACCCAGGAGGATTCATCGCTGCGGATCTGCGCCCGCCGCTGCCATTCCTCGGCATCGCCGGTCAGGATCGAGAGGATCGCGTCGACGCCGCCCTCGATTCCTCCCGCGAAATCGCCGTTCTTGAATTTGGGAGCGACCGCGGTGGTGATGATCACCTTGGAGAGCGCGTCGGTCAGCGCGCCTTCCAGCCCGTAGCCGACCTCGATGCGCACCTTGCGCTCATTCGGCGCGACGATGAGCAGGACGCCGTTGTTCTTCGCCTTGTCGCCGAGTTTCCAGGCCCGGAACAGGCCGTTGGCGAAGTCCTCGATCGGATAGCCCTGCAGCGAGGGCAGCGTCGCGACCACGACCTGGTCGCTGGTCTTCTCCTCATGTGCTTTCAGCTTCTGCTCGATCCGGCTGAAGGCCTCGGCATTGAGCAGGCTCGAATTGTCGACGATGCGGCCGGTGAGGGCGGGGTAGTTCGGCTCGGCCGCAGCGGCGAGGAATGGGAAGAGCAGGAAGAGGAGCAGGGTGGCGAGCCGAAGAGCAAGCGTCATGCTCGGGCTTGACCCGAGCATCTCCTGATCGAGATTCTCGGGTCTGCGCTTCGCTCCGCCCGAGAATGACGGTGCGTCAGTGGTTGCCGCGACCAAGCTCACGCAGGATCACGCGCTCAAAATTTCACCGCCGGCGGCCGTTCCGCTCCAGCCGTCGCCGAGAAGCTCTCCATCGGCTTCGCGCCCCAGAACAGGCGGGCCCAGATCACGCCCGGGAAGGTCCTGATCTCGGTGTTGAAGGCCTGCACCGCCTGGATGTAGTCGCGCCGGGCGACCGTGACCCGGTTCTCGGTGCCTTCGAGCTGCGACTGCAATGCCAGGAAGTTCTGGTTCGACTTGAGATCGGGATAGCGCTCGACCGTCACCATCAGGCGCCCGAGCGCGCCGGAAAGCTGATTCTGGGCGTCCTGGTATTCCTTGAACTTCGCGGGGTCGGTGATCGTGGAGGCATCGACCTTGACCTGCGTCGCCTTGGCGCGCGCCTCGATCACCTGGGTCAGGACCTCGCGCTCCTGCTGGGCATAGCCCTTTACCGTCTCGACCAGATTGGGGATCAGGTCGGCGCGGCGCTGATACTGGTTCTGCACCTCGCCCCAGGCCGCCTTGGCCTTCTCCTCCAGCGTCGGCACATTGTTGTAGCCGCAACCCGCCAGAACCAGGCCGAACAGCCCGACCAGCAGCATGACGAGGGGCCGGCGAAAGGCCGGAGACTGCACGAGCACCATGACGAACCCCTTCGGCTTGGCAAAACAAACTTGGCAGGACAAATCAGGCCCCGACCATAGCCGCGCCGTCCGGCAGATCAAACCAGCGCCGCAAGCATGGCGCGCAAGCTGGCAAGCGCGCTAGTCTGCGCAGCAATCGAAGAGGACAGGACCATGCCGCATCGATCGTCCGCATTCGGTACCCGCTCGATCATCGCTCTCGGCCTTTGGCTCGCTGCGGCAACCGCAGCCCCGGCCCAGACCATAGCGCCCGCGCCGGAAGCTGCGACCGGCCGCACCGCCAAGACGCTCGGCACCGCACAGCGCTACATGGCCGCAGCAGCCAATCCGCTCGCTGCCGCCGCGGGCCGCGAGGTCCTGCGCGCCGGCGGCAGCGCCACCGACGCGGCGATCGCGATCCAGCTCGTGCTCAACCTGGTCGAGCCCCAGAGCTCCGGCATCGGTGGTGGCGCCTTCTTCGTCTACTGGGACGAGGCCGGCCGCCAGCTGACCACGCTCGACGGACGCGAGACCGCGCCGAAGGCGGCAAAGCCCGAGCGCTTCCTCGGCGCCGACGGCAAGCCGATGAAATTCGTCGATGCCGTGGTCGGCGGTCGTTCGGTCGGAGTCCCCGGCACGGTCCGGCTGCTCGAAGCGGCGCACCAGCGCTGGGGCAAGCTGCCCTGGGCCGAGGTCTTCGCACCGGCGATCAAGCTGGCCGAGGATGGCTTTGCGATCTCGCCGCGCCTCAATGGCCTGCTCGCGCTGGAGATAAACCTCGGCAAGGATGCCACCGCCGCCGCCTATTTCTACGAGGCGGACGGCAAGCCGAAGGCGGTCGGCACCGTCCTGAAGAACCCGGCCTTTGCCGCGACGCTGCGCGCGATCGCCGGGCGCGGCGCCGACGCCTTCTATGAAGGCGAGATCGCGCAGGACATCGTCGCGACGGTGACCGGGCACGCGAGCAATCCCGGCGACATGACGCTCGACGACCTATCCGCCTACAAGGTCGAGGAACGCGCGCCGGTCTGCGGCCGCTATCGCGCCTATATGCTCTGCGGCATGGGCCCGCCGAGTTCGGGCGCCGTCGCCGTGCAGCAGATTTTGGGCATGCTGGAGACGAAGGACATCGCCCGTCTCGGAGCGGGTGCCGAGGCGGCGCACTGGTTCGCCGAGGCCAACAAGCTCGCCTTCGCCGACCGGGCACTCTATCTCGGCGATCCCGCCTTCGTCAGCGTCCCGACCAGCGGCCTGATCGACGAGGACTATATCCGCGAGCGCGCCAGGCTGATTAGCCCGGACAAGGCGATGGCCAAGGCCAGCGCCGGCACGCCGCCGAACAAGCGTGCCTTCCTGTTCGCGCCGTCCGAGGGCGTCGAGAACGGCACCAGCCATATCTCGGTGATCGACGCCGCCGGCAATGCGGTGTCGATGACGACGACGATCGAGGACGGTTTCGGCTCGCGCTTGATGACCAAGGGCGGCTTCCTGCTCAACAACGAGCTGACCGATTTCTCCTTCGCTCCGTCGGAAGACGGCAAGCCGATCGCCAACCGGGTCGAGCCCGGCAAGCGGCCGCGCTCCTCGATGGCACCGACCATCGTCTTCGACGCCTTCGGCCGGCTCTATGCCGTCACCGGCTCGCCCGGCGGCAGCCAGATTATCGGCTATGTCGCCAAGACGCTCATCGCTCTGCTCGACTGGAAGATGGACCCGCAGCGCGCCGTCGACCTCGCCAATTTCGGCAATCGCAACGGCCCGACCGAGCTCGAAAAGGCGAGCGAAGCCGAAGCCTGGAAAGCCGCGCTGGAGGCCAAGGGCCATGAGGTCCGCCTCATCGAGATGACCTCGGGCATCCAGGCGATCGTCAAGACGCCGGAAGGCTATCTCGGCGGTGCCGATGGCCGTCGTGAAGGTGTGGCGATCGGGGATTGAGGCCCGGCGCTACCCGCAGCGCGCCAGGCGCCGCGATGGCTTGCCGCGTTCCGACCAGACCAGCACATCCCCATCGCGCACGAGACTGATACGGCGCTTCTCGGTCATGCCTTCGCCATGGCAGGTCGCTGCGATGTCCCAGCGGCCATTGCCGCCATCGATGCGGTCGAAGCTGCAGTAGAACTCGTAGCCGTCGACCCGGCGGGCGGTGAAGCGCATGGCGATTTCGTCGGTGGTGCCGAGCTTGTTGCGGCACCAGGCGGCTTCATGAGCCCAGCGGCCGGCATAAGCGGGCTGCTGGGCAGTCGCGGTCTGAATCAGTCCGAGCGACGAAAGGCTGATGAGCAAGGCATAGCGAAGCATGGCATCCCCCATCATGGTGACGATGCCAGATTTGGCGAACTCAGACGGGTTTTGTCGAGATCAGCCTTGCGCGGGCTGCCTCGGCTCGCCGCCAGCACCGCGCCCGGCGATCAGCCAGTAAACGAAGCCGGTGGCTGCGCCGACCAGGAAGAGCGCGGAGACGACCTGCAGCTCGCCTGCGCTCGGCGCCCTCGCCATGCCGAGCATGGCGAGCGGCAGCAAGGCCGCCAGAAGGCCAGTGAGGCCACTCTGGATCAGGCCGCTGCGGAAGCGGAAGAGCTCGGACGCGATCGCGACCAGCACCACCGGCAGGACCAGGATGGCGAAGCCGAGCCGGCCGAGCAGCGAAAACGCCGCCTCGGCGGTCGGGCCGGGATCGAAGCCGCGCTCGGCCTGGTCGAACAGCGCCGCGAGCAGACGCTCGAAGCCGCCGCCGATCAGCAGGCCGAGATCGGGCGAGGCGACGCCGGCGATCATAAGCGCGACCAGGCCGGAGCCGACCGCGAAGAGCAGCGCGAACGGGATCAGCAGCAGCCAGCGCAGCATCAGTGCGCGGCCGCCGCAGCGTCGACTTCGCCCTGCTCCAGCATCAGCCGGGCCCGGGCCGAGAGTTTTTCGGTCTCGCTCTTGAGCTGGCCGCAGGCCGCGAGGATGTCGCGACCGCGCGGCGTGCGCACCGGCGAGGCATAGCCGGCCCTGAACACGATCTCGGAGAAGCGCTCGATCCGCTCCCAGTCCGAGCACTCGTATTTAGTGCCGGGCCAGGGATTGAACGGAATCAGGTTGATCTTGGCCGGAATGCCCTTGAGCAGCCGGACCAGTTCGCGCGCCTCGGCGTCGCTGTCATTGACGCCCTTGAGCATCACGTACTCGAAGGTGATCCGTTTTGCGTTCGACAGGCCGGGATAATTCCGGCAGGCGTCGAGCAAGTCCTTGATCGGGTACTTCTTGTTGAGCGGAACCAGCTCGTTGCGCAGATCGTCGCGCACCGCATGCAGCGAGATCGCCAGCATCGTGCCCATCTCGTCGCCGAGCGGGCCGATCTGCGGCACCACGCCCGAGGTCGAGACGGTGATGCGCCGGCGCCCGAGCGACAGGCCCTGATCGTCGGTGATCACGCCGATCGCATCGCGCACGCCGTCGAAATTATAGAGCGGCTCGCCCATGCCCATGAAGACGATGTTCGAGACAAAGCGCCCGCCATCATTGGGAACGAAGGCGCCGTCAGGCGCGCTGCGGTTCGGGAAGTCGCCGAGCCGGTCGCGCGCCACCATCAACTGGGTGACGATCTCTTCTGTGGTGAGGTTGCGCACGAGGCGCTGCGTACCGGTATGGCAGAAGGTGCAGGTCAGCGTGCAGCCGACCTGGCTGGAGACGCAGAGCGTGCCGCGATCGACCTCGGGAATATAGACGCATTCGATCTCGGCGCCGCGGTCGCGCGGACCGGTCGGGGCCATGCGCAACAGCCATTTGCGGGTGCCGTCGCTGGAGACCTGCTCGGCGGTGACCTCTGGCAGATCGAGCGTGAAATGCTCGGCCAGAAGGGCGCGCAGGCCCTTGCCGATCGTCGTCATCTCCTGGAAGTCGCGGACGCCGTAATGATAGATCCAGTTCCAGAGCTGGCCGACGCGCATGCGCCGCTCCTTCTCGGGAACGCCGATCTCGGCCAGCGCCGCATCGAGGCCGGCGCGGGTGCGCCCGGCCAGCGAGGGCCTGCGCATAACAGGTTCAGCCGCCGGAGAGGCGGCTTCAGCAACAGAAAGATTCATCGGGACTCGGCTCGCAACGGGCTGTCAGCCCGGAATTGGCCGCCTCATAACATAACGGCGGCTAATCGCGAAATTGCCTTACTTGCAGGCGTCCTCGGCCCGCTTGACGATCTGCGAGATGCCGGCGAGCGAATACTTGTCGCTGGTCGCATTGCCGCGCTTCGAGGTGCCCTTGATCTCCAGGCCGGAGCCCTTGCGCAGCGCATCGAGCATGCGGCCTTCCTCGGCCGGGTTCTTCAGCCAGACATTCTGGCCCTTGGCAACGAGCGCGAAGCGGTCGCTGCCGATGATCGCCTGATGCTCGACATCTTCCTTGAGATCGAAATTCATGACGAGGCTGATCTCGTTGCGCACGCCCTCGCCGGGACGGCTGGAGATGAACAGCAGGCCCTCGACATCCTTGAGATTGGCCGGAACGCGGGTCTCGGCCTTGGACAGGGCGTAGCAGATCTTCGAGCGGCCCTGCTGCGAAGAGAAGGCCTGCCATTTGCCGGCCGTCTCGAGCAGCAGCGCCTGGCCCTGTCCGCCGGCCGCGGCGGGCTTCGCCGGCGCCGGCTTGGCGGCTGGAGCGCGCTGCTGCGCCTGCGCCGGAACGGCCGCAAAGGTCAGGACCGCCAGGCCGAGCAGGGCAGCGGCCTGGAGCGAATGACGGGCGGAAGAGAGAGCCGGAATGCGAATCATGGATCGCCAGTAACCAACAAAAACCTTAACGCCGAATGGAGAATGCGCGGGATCGGCGATCCGGATTGACGCAACGCGTCGGATAGAATGTCACGATCCTGGCGAAAATGCGAACGTCTGCTGCGGGTGCGACAGACGGACGACGCCTTCTCCTTCAATAGTTTAGGAACAGCTCCAAGCTGGTTCCGTTCGGCTTCCGCCTGTGCCAGCCTTGTGCAGCTGCGAAGAACCGGGCGGACGGGGGATGGAGGATCAATGAAGGCGCTGCTGTGCGAAGCCCTCGGGCCGGCCGAGACCCTGGTGATCCGCGACCTGCCCGAGCCGAAGCCGGGCCCCGGTGAGATCGCGATCCGGGTCAGCGCCGCGGCGCTCAACTTCTTCGACACGCTGGTGATCCAGGGCCGCTATCAGGTGAAGCCGCCGCTGCCCTTTTCGCCCTCGGCCGAATGCGCCGGCGTGGTCAGCGCCGTCGGTAACGGCGTCACGGATTGGCGGGTCGGCGAGCGCGTCGCCGCCTGGCTCGGCCACGGCGCGGCGCGCGAGACGGTGGTGGTCTCCACCGAAGCGGCGATCCGGATTCCCGACAAGCTAAGCGATCATCAGGCCGCCGGCCTCTTTGTCACCTATGGCACGGCGATGCATGGGCTGATCCAGCGCGGTGAGATCAAGCCGGGCGAGACGCTCGCCATCCTCGGCGCCGCCGGCGGCGCCGGCCTCGCCGCCGTCGAGATCGGCGCCCTGCTCGGCGCGCGGGTGATCGCCTGCGCCTCTTCGCCGGAGAAGCTCACCCTTGCCCGCGAGCATGGCGCGACGGAGGGGATCGACTACGCCGCTGACGATCTGCGGGCGGGGCTGCGGCGCCTCGTTCCCGCCGGTCTCGACACGCTTTACGACACGGTCGGCGGCGCGCTCGCCGAACCGGCGCTGCGCTCGATGGGCTGGGGCGGGCGCTATCTCGTCGTCGGCTTCGCCGGCGGCGAAATTCCGAAGATCCCGCTCAACCTCTTGCTGCTGAAGGGTTGCGACCTGCGGGGCGTGTTCTGGGGCGACTTCGTCCGGCGCGATCCGGCCGGCCACCGCGCCAATATGGAGCGCCTGCTGGCCTGGGCCGCGGCCGAGCGGATCCGCGCCCATGTCCACGGCTCCTACCCGCTGGAGCAGGCCGCCGAAGCGCTCGCGCTGATCGCCGAGCGCAAGGTCCAGGGCAAGGTTGTGCTGGTGCCCTGACCATTTGAGTCATCCCGGGCGACCGGAGGGAGACCCGGGATCCATTCCTGAACCTTTTTCGGAAAGGCTCCGGAATGGATCCCGGATCAGCGCCGCTATCGCGGCTTGTCCGGGATGACCGCAGAGTGAGAGAGCCTTCACAGATCGGTCAGCATCTCCTTGGCCTTCTGGCGGTGCTGCGGCGTGATCGAGCCGGCAACCGCAGCGAGCGCCGCCGCGATCACCGCGGCATCGTCAGTGAAGCCGAGCAGCGGCATCACGTCCGGGATCGCATCGAGCGGCAGCACGAAATAGCCGAGCGCCGCCAGCAGCGTCAGCTTGACCCGCCGCGGCGTCGACGGATCGCGCGTGCAGACCCAAGCCGCGAGCAGGTCCTCGGCGAAGGGGATGCGCTTCGCCACGCGCTTCAGCCGGCCGATGAACTCGGAACCGAAACGCGCCTCGTCCCGCAGGCTCTTGCGGATCGCCGCCATCTCGTCAGGGGTGAAACGCTGGCCGAAACCGAAGCTGTCGCTCATTCCTCTCTCCCTTGGCGCGCCAGTTCTAGCCCGCCGTCGACGCAAAAATGTGGCCCCGCATGAAGGGCTGCACAAGGGATCGACTCAGAATCGCACGCCAAACCCTCTTGGATGGCGAGCATCGCGCCTCTAAAGCCGATGCAGCAATGTCAAAAGACGCGAGGGACGCCATGAAGCTCGACTCCTCCATCGCCGCGATCGTCACCGGCGGCGCCTCCGGCCTCGGCGAAGGCACGGCCCGCATGCTCGCCGGCCACGGCGTCAAGGTCGCCCTGTTCGATCTCAACGCCGAGCGCGGCGAGACGATCGCCAAGGAGATCGGCGGCCTGTTCTGCGCCTGCGACGTCACCGACGAGGCTTCGGTCGATGCGGCGCTGCAGAAGGCCCGCGCCGCCCATGGCGTCGCCCGCATCGTCGTCAACTGCGCCGGCATCGCGCCCGGCCGCCGCGTCGTCTCGAAGAAGCGCGACACCGGCGAACTCGTCGCCCATGACCTCGCCACCTTCGAGAAGGCGGTCGCGATCAACCTGACCGGCACCTTCCGCCTGATCGCCAAATCGGCGGTGGCGCTCGCCGGGCTCGATCCGATCACCGAGGACGGCAGCCGCGGCATCTTCGTCTGCACGGCGTCCGTCGCTGCCGAGGACGGCCAGATCGGCCAGGCCGCCTATGCCGCCTCGAAGGCCGGCGTCGTCGGCCTGACCCTGCCGGTCGCGCGCGATCTCGCCGGCGTCGGCATCCGCATCGTCACGATCATGCCCGGCCTGTTCGAGACGCCGATGTTCGCCGGTCTGCCCGACGATGCCCGCACCTCGCTCGCCGTCTCGGTGCCGCATCCCTCGCGTCTCGGCCGGGCCTCGGAATATGCCGCCCTGGTCAAGAGCATCGTCGAGAACGACATGCTGAACGGCACCGCGATTCGCCTCGACGGCGCCATCCGGTTGGCGCCGAAATAGCTTCAGCCGAGCTTCACCAGGTTCAGCGCCGGCAGCGGCCCGCCGGGGAACTGCACCAGCCGCGCTCCGACCGCGAGCGCGCCGAGGTCGATCCCGTAGAAGCCGAGCCGGTCGATCAGGCCGGCGACCTCGGCCTTCGCGGCGGCATCGTCGCCGGAGAGAAAGAGCACGCGTCGACCACCTTCGGCCGCCGGATCGCCGGCGACCAGCCCGGGCTGCAGGTGATTGAAGGCCTTGACCAGGCGCGCGCCTGGCACCAGCCCTGCGACGATCTCGCTCGAGGCCCGGCCATTGAGCTCGACCGGCTTGAACAGCGGCGCCTCGATCGGGTTGTTGGCGTCGATCACGATGCGACCGTTCCAATCCGGCAGCCCGGCGAGCGCCGCCGGCAGTTTCGACCAGTTCACGGCGACGAGCACGATGTCTGCGGCAGCCGCCTGCTCGCGTGTACCAGCCGTGATCGCCGGGCCGAGTTCGCGCACCAGGCCGCTGAGCGAATCCGGCCCGCGGCTGTTGGCGACGGTCGCCGGAATGCCCGCTCTGGCGAGCGCGCTTGCGAAGGCGGTGCCGATCTGGCCGCCGCCGATGATGCCGATGCTGGACATGGCATTGGTTCCGTTCGTGACGGTTGCGGGGATCAGGCGGTGAAGCCGCCATCGGCCATCAGTTCGGCGCCGGTGATGAAGCCGGCCTCCGGGCTCGCGAGATAGGCGACGGCACTGGCGATCTCCGCCGGCTTGCCGTAGCGGCCGACCGCCATGCCGGGGCCGACGATCTTCGACACCGGGCCGCCATCCGGATTCATGTCCGTGTCGGTCGGGCCGGGATTGACGATGTTGACGGTGATGCCCTTGGGGCCAAGATCGCGGGCCAGCGATCGGTTGAAGCCTGACAGCGCGCCCTTGGTCAGCGTGTAGAGCGAGGCGGTCGGAAAGGCGGCATAGCGCGCCATCGACGAGCCGATATGGACGATGCGCCCGCCCGGCTTCATCCGCCGCACCGCCTCCTGCGTCGCGACGAAGGCGCCGGTGACGTTGACCGCGATCATCCGCTCGTAGTCGGCGAAGGCGATCTCCTCGATCGGGCCTCCCAGGGCGATGCCGGCATTGTTGACGAGGATGTCGATGCCGCCGAAGGCCCCGACGGTGCGCGAGATGGCGGCGCGGACGGCGGCCGGATCGCCGGCATCGGCGGCGATGGCGAGCGCCGTGCCGCCCTTTGTCTCGATTTCCGCGACCACCGCCTCCGCCTTGGCCGGCGAAGCGGAATAGGTCAGCGCGACGGCGGCGCCGTCGGCGGCGAGGCGTTTGGCGATGGCCGCGCCGATCGAGCGCGAGCCGCCGGTGACGAGAGCGACCTTGCCGGCCAGGGGTCCATGCGTGGTCATTGTTTGATCCCTTCGGATGTGGGCGCCGTATCGGCGCCGTCGGGATCGGATATCGCCCATTCCCCTCGCGAGATTTAGCCGGTAATGATGCGAATAACTTTCAACTGATGCTTGAAGGCGAAGTCATGGAGTCGCTCTCCAACCTCGAATCCTTCGTCCGCAGCGCCGAAGGCGGCAGCTTCTCGACCGCCGCGCGTCAGCTCGGGCTGACGCCGGCCGCGGTCAGCCGCAATGTCGCGATGCTCGAGCGCAATCTCGGCGTCCGGCTGTTCCAGCGCTCGACGCGCAGGCTGACCCTGACCGAGGCGGGCGAGAGCTTCCGGCACGCGATCGTCGGGAATCTCGCGGAGCTGCAGGCGGCGATCGCCGGAATTTCGTCGGCGGGAGGCGAGCCTGCCGGCGCGCTGAAAGTCTCGCTCAGCCCGACCTTCGGGACGAGCTATATCCTGCCGTTGCTGCCTTCCTTTCTGACGCGCTATCCCCGGATCAGGCCCGAATGGCATTTCGAGAACCGGCCGGTCGATCTCGTGGCCGAAGGCTATGACGCCGCGATCAGCGCCGGTTTCGAGCTTGCTCCGGGCCTCGTCGCCCGTGCATTGGCGCCGGCTCATATCGTCGCCGTCGCTGCGCCCGCCTGCCTCTCGGGGCGGACTTTGCCGCTCGATCCTGCAGGGCTCTCGGCCTTCGACGGCATCGTCATGCGCGCGAGCCGCACGGGCCGTGTCCGTCATTGGACAATGCGTGACGCGGCTGGAGCGGAGATGTCCGCAACGCTGCGCGAAACGATCGTTCTGAACGACCCTGCCGCAATGTGCGAGGCGGCGCTGCTGGGACTCGGTGTCGCCCTGCTCGCCGTGCCCGACGTGCTGCCGCATCTGGAAAGCGGCGCGCTCATCCGCCTCATGCCGCGCTGGTACGCCGATGCCGGCGCGATCTCGCTCTACTATTCGGGGCGGACCCTGCTTCCGGCCAAGACCCGTGCCTTCATCGACCATGTCAGCGAGGCATTCCGCCGCGAGCAGCTGGCGCAGCGCCTGGCCGGCGGCCTCGGCTGACGACGTCTCAGGCTTCGGTGGGGCCCTCGCGCTTGATCTCGTGCTTGAGGATCAGCGGCGTCTGGGCGAGCGCGAAGATCATGGTCAGCGGCATCACGCCCCAGACCTTGAAGGCGACCCAGAAATCCTGGGTCTGGGTCCGCCAGACCACCTCGTTCAGCGCCGCCAGCACGAAGAAGAACAGGCCCCAGCGCAGGGTCAGCCTGCGCCAGCCCTCCTCGTCGAGTTGCAGCACGCTGTCGAGCACCAGCGCCAGCAGCGAGCGGCCGAAATAGAGGCCGCCGAGCAGGATGCAGCCGAACAGTGTGTTCACGATCGTCGGCTTGACCTTGATGAAGAAGGCGTCGTCGAGCGCCAGCGTCAGCCCGCCGAAGACCGTCACCACCACGGCGTTGACGATCGCCATGCGCGGCAGATGGTTCATGATGATCTTCGACAGCGCCAGCGCGATCAGCGAGGCCGCGATGAAGATGCCGGTGGCGACGAAGATGCGCCGGTCTTCGGCGACGCCGAACCAGCGATCGCCATAGGAATTGGCGAAGAAGAAGATCGCCAGCGGCCCGAATTCGAGCGCGAGCTTCAGCAGCGGATTGATCGGTCTTGTCTCGCTCGGGCTCGCCGCCGTCCCGCTCATGCCGCTTCTCCCAGTCCTGCCACGGCGCGGGCGAAATCGCGCGCCGAAAATGGTTCGAGGTCGTCGACGCTCTCGCCGACGCCGATGAAATGCACGGGCAGGCCGAACTGCGCCGCCAAAGCCACGAGGATGCCGCCGCGCGCCGTGCCGTCGAGCTTGGTCATGACCAGCCCGGTGACGCCGGCCGTCTCGCGGAAGGCTTCGACCTGGCTGACCGCGTTCTGGCCGACGGTGGCGTCGAGCACGAGCAGCGCCGCATGCGGCGCCTCGGCGTCGAGCTTGCGGATCACCCGCACCACCTTGGCCAGTTCGTCCATCAACCCCGTCTTGTTCTGCAGCCGCCCGGCCGTGTCGATCAGCAGCACGTCGGTACCGCTGGCCTTCGCCTTCTGCAGCGCCTCGAAGGCGAGCCCGGCCGCATCGGCGCCCTGCTGGCCGGCGACGACCTCGGTGCCGGTGCGTTCGCCCCAGACCTTGAGCTGCTCGATCGCCGCAGCGCGGAAGGTATCGCCCGCCGCCAGCATCACCGACTTGCCCTCGGCCCGGAACTTCGCCGAGAGCTTGCCGATCGTCGTCGTCTTGCCCGAGCCGTTGACCCCGACCATCAGGATCACGAACGGCTTTTTGGTGGCATCGATCGCAAGCGGGATCGCGACTGGCGTCAAAATCGCCTCGACCTCGCGCGCCAGGATCGCCTTCACCTCATCCGGCTCGATCTGTTTGTCGTAACGGCCCTCGCCGACGGCCTTGGCGATGCGGGCCGAGGTCGCAAGGCCGAGATCGGCCTGGATCAGGATGTCTTCCAGATCCTCCAGCGTCCCGGCGTCGAGCTTGCGCTTGGTGAAGAGGTCGCTGATGCCGGTCGTGAGCGCGGACGAGGTCCGCGACAGACCGTCGCGCAGCCGGCGCCACCAGCTGCGCTTGGGCTGCGCCGGCTCGGGCGCGGGCTCCGGCGGCGCGATCGGCAGCGGCGCATCCTCGCCGAGCAGGATTTCCGGCGCGATCGGCGCCTCAGGCTCCGCTTGCGGTACGATCTCGGCGACAGGCTCGGCTGACAGGTCCGGCGGGGGAGCGGGTGCCGGTTCCGGCGGCCGCGTCTCGGGCTGGTCCAGTCCGAACAGCTTCGAGAAGAAGCCGCGTTTCTTCGGTTCGGTCTCGCTCATCGCTCGTCCCGCCGCTGCGAGCGGCGACGCTTGGGGTTGCACCGCCCTGCGGTCATGTTTAGCGCAATGCCATGACCACGCCCGAGCGACCAGCCTTTTCGCAGGACGATCTGCCCTTCGCGCTTCTGCATCGCGACGCGATGATGCTTGTCATCGACAAGCCGGCGGGGCTTCCCGTGCATCGCGGTCCGGCGGCGAAAGGCCGCATCATCCCGGTGCTGACCGATCATCTCGACGCCCTGCGCTTTGGGCTGCCGCGCCGGCCGGAAGCGGCGCACCGGCTCGACAAGGACACCTCCGGCTGCCTCGTGCTCGGCCGGCATCCCCGCGCCATGACGCAGCTCAACCAGCTCTTTCGCGATGGCCGCATCGGGAAAACCTATTGGGCGGTCGTCGAAGGCGACCCCGCCGAGGACGCAGGATTGATCGATTTGCCCCTGGCGAAGCGCTCGCCCGAACGCGGCTGGTGGATGAAGCCGGACGCAGGAGGCCTGCCCTCGCAGACGCGCTATCGCGTGCTCGGCCGTGGCCATGTCGACGGTACGGCCATCGCCTGGCTGGCGCTCGAACCGCTGACCGGCCGCACCCATCAATTGCGCGTGCACTGCGCCGCCAGCTTTGGGCCGATTCTTGGTGACGAAATCTACGGCACAGCGCCGCGCGACGCCGGCCCGGGCCTGCACCTGCATGCGCAAAGCATCGCGATCCCGCTCAATCCGAAGCGCGAGCCGGTGACGGTCTTTGCCGCCCCCCCGCCCCATATGCGCGCTGCGCTCATGGCCTGCGGCTGGTCCGCCGACGACAAGCTTTCCTAAACCCTAACGCCGCCGCGACCGACGACAAGACCTCGTCAACCATTCCCTAAGGCGCATCTGCTATCCCCGGTTGCACTGGCCCACGGGGTTTCTCATGCTGGATAAGGTGGCGAGAACGGCGGAAGCGCGCGATGCGCTGCTGACCTTCGCACAGGCGCGCGCCGACATCGCCGCCGACGCCGGGGCGAACGCCTCGCTCGCCACGCTTTTGGGCTGGGTCGAGAGCTATCTGATGCGCGAGCATCCCGATCTCGGTCGCACCGGCGCCGTCTGCCCCTTCACCCGCCAGGCCGCACGCATCGACACGGCGCGGCTCGCCATCTGCACGGCAGGGCCTGATGAGGAGGAACGGGCCTTCACCCTGATCCGTGGCAGCTTCGGCGCGCTCGACGCCATTCCCTGCAAGCCGGGCATGGTGCATTTCCGCACCGTGATCGTCGGCTTCCCGAACTGCGCCGGCGAGCGCGGGGTCGCCATGCTGCAACGCGTCCAGAAGCGCCACAAATTCCATTCCCTCGCGCGCGGCCGCATGATCGGGCTGATGTATGAAGGTTCCGACGCGCCGGGCTTGTGGAACCGCGATTTCCGGCCGCTGCGCGCGCCGCTCCCCGTCCTCGCCATCCGCCATATGGTCGAGCACGACGCGCCCTTCGCGGCCCGGCATCCGCTCCTGCTCGCGCCCTATCTCGCGAAATTCCGGCTGGCGGGCGCAAAGCGCCTGGTGAACCATCTCCGCGGCCAAGGTTGAGCATGCCCGCCAAGTCCATGCGCCGGGATACGGAAGGGTTGCTCTCGCCCCCCGGCGAGGCGGCCACGGGCTTTTCGGTCGAGATCCTCACCGGCCGCGACGCCTTCCTTTCCCTGAAGCCGGAATGGGACGACCTCTTCGCCCGTGCCGGCCTGCCGCAGCAGCTCTTCCAGCGTCATGCCTTCCTGCGGCACTGGTGCGACCACTATCTCGCCGGCGATGATCGCCTTTGCCTTGTCGTTGGACGCGAGGCCGGCCGCCTGGTCATGCTCTGGCCGCTGGAGCGTCGGCGCCGCCTCGGCCTGGAGTTGGTGCGCCTGATGGGCGCGCCGGTCGCGCAGTTCGGCGACGTGCTGATCGAGCCGAGCCCGAAGCGCGAGCAATGGCTGGAGCGGGGCTGGGAGGCCTTGCGCCGGCGCGGCGTCGATCTCGTCGAATTGCGTCTGGTCCGCGCCGATGCGGCGCTTGCCCACTGCAACCGGCTGGCGACGATAGCGCCGGTGGTGAGCCAAGAGGCGCCCTTCGCCGATCTCGGCCTGCGCGTCGCGCCGGACGGACCGAGCCTGATCTACCCGGCGCGCGACCGTTCCAACTACCGTCGCCGCCTGCGTCGCCTCGCCGAGCGCGGTGAGATCGCCTTCGCCGATCAGGAGCCCGGGCCCGCAGCCGCCATGCTCGCCGAGCAGGCGGTCGCGATGAAGCGCGCCTCCCTCGCCCAGCATGGGGTCGTCGCACCTGCGGTCCTCAATCCGCGCTTCGGGCGATTCTTCGCCGCCGTCGCAGCCGACCGGAGCGAGGATGCGGGCCTGCGCCTCTCGGTCGTGACCTGCGACGGCCAGCCGGTCGGGATCGATCTCTCCTTCGACTGCAAGGGCCGCAGCTTCGGCCATGTCATCGCCAGCGATCCCGCCTTCGAGCGGGAAGGCCTCGGCCGGGTGCTGATCCACCACGCCTTCGCCAGCGCCAGGGCGCGCGGTAACTCGATCTTCGACCTCTTGGCGCCAGCCGACCCTTACAAGCGCGAGCATGCCGACGGGGCCGTGGCGGTGCGCGATTTCACCGTGCCGCTCAGCTGGCGCGGGCAGCTCGCCTGCGATGTCGCGCTACCGCATCTGCGACCGACGCTGAAAGCGATCGCCAAGCGCTTGCCGGCAGGCTGGGTGCGGCGCTTCGCAAACTGAAACGCGGAAATACCTAGAGCAGTTCCGCGTTTCTTCGAATCGCGAAACTGCTCTAAACTTTTGTTTTATCGCATTTTCTTCACGCGAACCGGTACCCACTTCGCTCGAAAATGCTCTAGCTCGCCATCGCGTCCATGGCGCGCGCCAGCCTGACGTCAAGCTCGGTCAGGCCGCCCGCATCATGCGTCGTCAGCGTCACCTCGACCGTCTTGTAGACGTTCGACCATTCCGGGTGATGGTCGAGCTTCTCCGCCAGCAATGCGACGCGGCTCATCCAGCCGAAGGCTTCGTTGAAGTCGCGGAAGACGAAGCGCTTGCTCATCGCCTCGCGGCCTTCGGCCAGCGTCCAGCCGGTCAGGATCGACAGCGCCTCCTTGCGGGCCTCGGGGCTCAGGCGCTTTGGCCGGTCATGTCCCATTGTCACCTCCGCTGCGACATCGCGCCGCTCGGCCGATTCGGATAGGACAGGCCGAGCGGGTAGGCCGCCTCCAGCACATAGGGGCCACCGCCAGTCGAATCGCGCGAGGACATCAGCGCGAAGCGCCGCGCCGTGAAGCTGATCGGCCGCACGATCGGATGCAGCGCAAGGTAATGCGCGACATCGACCGGCGAGCCATCGCGCAAGCGCGCCAGTGTCACATGCGGCGTGAATTTGCGTGATTCGGCCGGCAGGCCGAGCCGCCGCATCAATCGTTCCAGCTCGCCCTGCAGCTCATTGAGCTTCTGCGAAGGCTGAACGCGCGCGAACACCGCGCGCGGTCGATCCCCGCCGAAGCTGCCCAGCTGGTCGAGCGTGATCGTCAGCGGTTCGCCGCCGACATCGTTGAGGAAGCTGTCGACGTCATGGGCCATGCGCCGGTCGACATCGCCGAGGAAGCGCAAGGTGATGTGGTAGTCGGCGGGCTCGATCCAGCGGGCGCCGGCCAATCCGCCGCGATGCAGCGTCAGGCTTGAAGCGACCTCAGCGGGAATTTCCAGGGCGGTGAATAGCCGGGGCATGACGAATCAGTGCCAAGCATTTGTGACTCTGGCGAGACGGCAGCCTCGCATCATGCGCCACTGACGACAAGCCGGCTCTGCTTCCGACTCAGGGGCAGGGATTGCCGACCCGCTGATGGATCGCGTCGATCCGCGCCTCGAGCTCCGGAGAGATCGTGACCTTGGCCGAGCCGATCGCCGTCCTGAGCTGCTCCATGCTGGTCGCCCCGATGATGTTCGAGGTCAGAAAACAGCGCGAGGTCACGAAGGCCAGCGCCATCTGCACGGGGTCGAGCCCGGCCTCGCGGGCCAGCGCGATATAGGCCTTGATCGCCTCTTCCGAGCCTTCGGTCTGATAGCGCTGGGCGCGGTCGAACAGCGTCGTCCGCGAACCCGCCGGCCGGGCACCACCCAGATACTTGCCGGAGAGGTAGCCCTGGGCCAGCGGCGAATAGGCGAGCAGCCCGACCTGCTCGCGCATGGCGATCTCGGCCAGCGCCGTCTCGAAGGTCCGGTTCAGCAGGTTGTAGGCGTTCTGGATCGACTGCACACGCGGCCGGTCGGTCCCCTTCGCCTCGGCGAGGAAGTTCATCGTACCCCAGGCGCTCTCATTGGAGAGACCGAGATGGCGGATCTTGCCGGTCTTGACGATTGCAGCGAAGGCGTCGAGCTGCTCGGCGAACGGCGTCTCGTCCTCGGCTTGCGCGAACGCCCCCTGGTTGAAGCGCGACGGGTTCGAGCCCCATTGCATCGGCCGGTCGGGGAAGTGGATCTGGTAGAGGTCGATATAGTCGGTCTGGAGCCGCTTCAGGCTCTTGTCGACGGCTTCCTCGATCTGCCGGCGGTTGACGCGGGTCGGGCCCTTGTCGTCGCGGAACCAGTCATTGGCCGAGCGGCCGACGACCTTGGAGGCGAGGATCACCTTGTCGCGATTGCCGCGCGCCTTGAACCAGGTACCGATGATCCGCTCGGTTGAGCCCTGCGTCTCGGCCTTGGGCGGAATCGAATAGAGCTCGGCCGTGTCGAAGAAATTCACGCCCTGGTCGAGCGCGTAGTCCATCTGCTCATGGCCCTCGGCCTCGGTGTTCTGCTGGCCCCATGTCATCGTGCCCAGGCAGATCGCCGAGACGTTGAGATCGGTGCGGCCGAGACGGCGGTAGTCCATGGCGAAAGGCTCCGATGGCGGACGCACCGGAACGCGTCGCGCATGACTGAGGTGATGGCAGGATGCGCCCTTGCTCAGGAGCGCGGGCGCAGGGAGGCGAGGAACCGCTCCACCGTCGGCAGGATGCGCTGCGCGATGACGCGCACGCCCTCAGCTTTCGGATGCAGCATGTCGGGCTGGTTCAATACCCGGTCCCCGGCGATCCCGTCCAGAAAGAACGGGTAGAGGATCAGCCCATGCTTCTCGGCGAGCTTCGGATAGATCGCGTCGAAACGGGCGACATAATCGGGGCCGTTGCTGCGCGGCGCATACATGCCGGCGAGAAGCACCGGGATGCCGCGCGCCTTCAGCCCGGTCACGATCGCGTCAAGCGACGTCTCGGTCAGCGCCGGATCGACGCCGCGCAGGGCGTCATTGGCGCCGAGTTCGAGGATGACGCCGTCGGTCCCGTCGGGCACCGACCAGTCGACCCGCTCCAGCCCGCCCTGCGAGGTGTCGCCGGAGACGCCGGCATTGGCGATCTCGACCGAAATCCCCTTATCGCGCAGCATCTTCTCCAGCACCGTCGGGAAGGCTGCGCTAGCAGGCAGGTTATAGCCGGCAGTCAGGCTGTCGCCGAACGCGACCAGCTTGAGAGGCTTGGTCTGGGCGGAAGGCGCGGCGTTCATCATAAAATAGCCCAAACTGGCGAAGACGAGCAGCATTGCCGCCCAAATGCGCGGCGACAGCTGGATTCGTGACGGCAAGCGCCCATATCGATTGGCGGCGCGACGCATGGCGGTTCTGATCCCTTCGGCTCGGAAAGACGGTCGAAGCGACGGCATCTGATGGGATGAAAGCGGAAACATGGCGGCGAGCGAAGGAACCCCGGCAGTGATCGAGCTGAGCGATGTCGAGCTCAGTCTGGGGCGTGGCGCCGCCCGCGTCCATATCCTAAAGGGCGTCTCGCTGACGATCCCGCAAGGGCAGGCCACCGGCCTTGTCGGCCCGTCCGGCTCAGGCAAGTCGACCCTGCTGATGACCATGGCGGGGCTGGAACGTCCCGATTCCGGCGTGGTCAAGGTCGCCGGCCAGGACCTCGGCTCGCTGGGCGAGGATGCGCTCGCCCTCTTCCGCGGGCGCCATATCGGCATCGTCTTCCAATCCTTCCACCTGGTGCCGACCATGACGGCCCGCGAGAACGTCGCGCTGCCGCTCGAACTCGCCGGCGTCGACGATGCCTTCGAGCGCGCCGCGGCCGAGCTGCGCAATGTCGGTCTCGGCGAGCGCATGGATCACTACCCGGCCCAGCTTTCCGGCGGCGAGCAGCAGCGGGTCGCCATCGCCCGCGCCGTCGCGCCCGACCCGGCCATCCTCGTCGCCGACGAGCCGACCGGCAATCTCGACGAGAGCACCGGCCGCTCGATCGTCGACCTCATCTTCGCGCTCCGGCGCGAGCGCGGCGCCACCCTCGTCCTGGTCACCCACGATCTCTCGCTCGCCGCGAGCTGCGACCGCACCGTGCGTCTGCGCGCCGGCCGCATCGAGACCGAGGCCGGCACTGAGGCGCTGGCGATCTGAGATGCACGCCCCCGTCAAACCGTCCGCTTCGCCTTCGACTCCCGCTCGCCGCCCGGTCGACCTGAAGCTTGCCCTGCGCCTCGCCTGGCGCGATCTGCGCGGCGGCCTGCGCGGCTTCGGCGTCTTCATCGCCTGCCTGGCGCTCGGTGTCATGGCGATCGCCGCCGTCTCCTCGGCCTCGCGTGGCCTGAGCGAAGGGCTCGGCCGCGAGGGCCGGCGCATCCTCGGCGGCGATGCCGCCTTCAGCCTGATCCACCGCGAGCCGACGGCGGAGGAGCACGCCTTCCTCGCCCGCCATGGCAAGGTCTCGACCATCGCGACCCTGCGCAGCATGGCCAATGCCGGCGAGAAGGGCGCCGCCCTGGTCGAGGTCAAAGCCGTCGACGGCTCCTATCCCGCCATCGGCGAACTGCGCACCGATCCTGCCCAACCGGCCGCCGATCTGCTCGCCTTGCGCGACGGCGCCTATGGCGGCATCGCCGATCCCGTCCTGTTCGGCCGGCTCGACCTCAAGCCCGGCGATACCGTGCTGATCGGCTCGGCCCGGGTGCAATTGCGCGCCAATCTCGTCTCCGAGCCCGACAAGATCGCCGCCGGCGTCGGCTTCGGCCCGCGCCTGATCCTCTCGCAGGACGCACTTCGCGCCTCCGGCCTGCTCCAGCCCGGCAGCCTGGTGCGCTGGACCGCCCGCGTCATCCTGCCGGACGGCGCCAGCAGCGACGTCGCGCTCGACGCCCTCCTGGCCAATGCCGCCCGCGAGCAGCCGAACGCCGGCTGGGAAATCCGCTCGCGCGCCAATGCCGCGCCGAACTTCCAGCGCAATATCGAGCGCTTCACCCAGTTCCTCACCCTGGTCGGCCTGACCGCGCTCCTAGTCGGCGGCGTCGGCGTCGCCAATGCGGTGCGCCGCTTCGTCGAGGCCAAGCGGCTCGATTTCGCCACGCTGAAGGCGATCGGCGCCACCGGCGGCAAGGTCGTCGCCATCCATTTGACCGAGGTCATGCTCGTCGCCGGCTTCGGCATCGCGATCGGGCTCGCGCTCGGCGCCACCGCGCCCTTTGCGCTCGGCTATGCGCTCGCCGACATCCTGCCCTTGCCCTTCGAGCCGACGCTCGCTCCGGTGGAGCTCGCCATCGCCGCGCTCTACGGCCTGCTCACCGCGCTGGTCTTCGCCATCATTCCCCTCGGCCGCGCCCATGACGTACCGGTCTCGGCCCTGTTCCGCGACCAGATCGAGCCCGACCGGCGCCAGCCGCGCTGGATTTACAGGGCGATCTTCCTCGCCGCGCTCGCCGGCCTCGTCGGTGTCGCGCTCGTCTTCGCCTATGACCGGCGCATCGCGCTGATCTATATCGGCGCCGCAGGCGGCGTGTTCCTGCTGCTGCGCCTGATCGCCTGGGGACTTATGGCGCTCGCCCGCCGCGCCGGGCGCCCGCGCCAGCCGGCGCTGCGCCTGGCACTCGCCAACATCTATCGCCCCGGCGCGCTGACACCCTCGCTGGTGCTCTCACTCGGCCTCGGCGTTGCGCTGCTCTCGACGCTCGCCTTCATCGACGTCAGCCTGACCAGGCAATTGACCCAATCGCTGCCGCAGAAGGCGCCGAGCTTCTTCTTCCTCGACATCCCCAATGCCCAGGCGGCCGAGTTCGACCGCTTCCTCGCGCAGCAGCGCCCCGGCGCCCATGTCGAGCGCGTACCGATGATGCGCGGTCGCATCGTCAGCGTGAACGACGTCCCCGCCGAGCAGATCAAGGCGAGCGAGCAGATGGCCTGGGTGCTCGAGGGCGATCGCGGCATCACCTATTCGGCCGGCATGCCCGAGGCCTCCAGGCTCGCCTCGGGCGAGTGGTGGCCGGAGAACTATCGCGGCGAGCCGCTGGTCTCCTTCGACGCCCGCGCCGTCGAGGGGCTCGGCCTCAAGCTCGGCGACAAGCTCACCGTCAACGTGCTCGGCCGCAACATCACCGCGCGCATCGCCAATTTCCGCGACATCGAATGGCGCTCGCTCGGCATCAACTTCGTCATGGTGTTCTCGCCGAACACTTTTGCCGGCGCGCCGCATACCAACCTCGCCACCGTGACCGACAATGGTGCGGCGCCCGCGACCGGCGATCCCGCTTTGATGCGCCAGCTCGCCATCGCCTTCCCGGCGGTGACGGCGGTCCGGGTCAAGGACGCGCTGGAAGCGGTCAACACCATCGTCGGCCAGCTCGCCGGCGCGATTCGCGGCGCCTCCGGACTCGCCATCAGCGCGAGCCTGCTGGTTCTGGCTGGCGCCCTGGCCGCCGGGCAGAGGGCGCGGCTCTATGACGCGATGATCCTGAAGACGCTCGGCGCCACGCGCCGCTTCATACTTTCGTCGTACATCCTCGAATACGCAGGCATCGGCGTCGTTTCCGCCCTGTTCGGGCTCCTGGCAGGTGCCGCGGCCGGCTGGGGCGTCGTCACGCAAGTGATGAAGATAGATTTCGTCCCCGATCCGACAGGCGCTATTGTCGCCGCGACTGCAGCGGTCGTGGTCACCGTCGTGTTCGGATTGATCGGAACGCTGCAAATACTATCGAAGGCGCCCGCTTCTCATCTGAGGAATTTATGAGGTCTGACTCAAGTCGGTCTGACATAAACATGAACGGACGGTAATGTTGCATAGACTGGCCACCGAATTTCTATGCCCCGGGCGGCGCTAACCATGCTTGCCTCTTGTAAGGGCGCCTGATCCCCCTCATATTCTGCGATGTCGCCACGTTGGTGCGCGGCGGCGGGCGTCGCAACGGCGATGTCCGCCAGGCAAAGTTTCAAGGGGAACTCTCTCCATGAGCGATTTCGACCGCAACGCTCAGGTCTGGGGCGCCGGCCGCGCCCAGCAGACCAGCGCCGTCGAGATGGACCAGGGCCTGCGCTCGTTCATGCTCGGCGTCTACAACAACATGAGCATCGGCCTGGCCATCACCGGCCTGATGGCGATCGGCATCTCCATGCTGGCGATCGCCGGCTACTCGCCCTCGGGCAAGGTCACCGCGCTGACGCCGCTCGGCCAGGCGCTGTACCTTTCCCCGCTGAAGTGGGTGGTGATGCTGGCGCCGCTGGCCTTCATCTTCTTCTTCTCGTTCAAGGCCGAGAGCATGAGCTCGTCGACCGCGCGCGCCATGTTCTTCGCCTTCGCGGCGGTGATGGGCATCTCGCTGTCGTCGATCTTCGTGGTCTTCACCGGTGAATCGATCGCCAAGGTGTTCTTCATCACCGCGGCCTCCTTCGCTGGCCTCAGCCTGTTCGGCTACACCACGAAGAAGTCGCTGTCGGGCATAGGCTCGTTCCTGATCATGGGCCTGATCGGCCTGGTGATCGCCTCGGTGGTCAACATCTTCCTGGCCTCGAGCGCGCTCTCCTTCGCCATCTCGGTGATTGGCGTGCTGGTCTTCGCCGGCCTGACCGCCTGGGATACGCAGCGCCTGAAGGAAATGTACCTGTACTCGGACATGGACTCCGAGTCGGCCGCGAAGCTCTCGGTGAACGGCGCCCTGTCGCTGTACCTGAACTTCGTCAACATGTTCCAGATGCTGCTCTCGCTCTTCGGCTCCAAGCAGGAGTGAGCCGGGCGACAGCCTGAAAGAACGAAGCCCCGGCCTCACGGCCGGGGCTTTTCTTTTGGCCTGAGCATGAGATGGAAGGGCTCAGCTCACCACGCTCAATCGCTTGTCGAGCACCTTGAGCACCCGGCCGAGCTCGGCTCCGCGCTTCAGGATCAGCCCGGTCGCGGTCACCACCGAATAGGCGCCCTGACGCCGGGCCAGCGACGGGTCCTTGACGATCCGGTAGAGCGGCACCTCGGCGGTGCGCCGGAAGACCGAGAACTGCGCCTTGTCGCGCAGGAAATCGATGGCGTAGTCGCGCCATTCGCCGGCCGCGACCATGCGGCCATAGAGATTGAACAATTCGTTCAGCTCACGCCGGTCGAAGGTGACCGAGGATGGCGCGGCAGCCGGAAAGGCGACGACCGCGCCCGCTCGCTGACCTGGCGGAGTTTCGCTTTCGCTCATCGCGCCTCCTTCCATTTCTCGCCCCTTATTCGGCGAGGGATGATGCGCCTGCCCCCGGAAGCTGGCAAGACAACTTGATGACGGCAGCACCATCTTCTCGCGGCCGGAATGCGATTGCCATGATTTTGCCGCGCTTGCGCCAAGCGAGCGCCCCGTTGCGGCATTCAACTCCGAATCGTTGCCTCGGCGGCCCGGCCTGTCCGGTTCCGGACACGTCAGCCCCCCAGCCCCTCCGGCGCTGCGGCGGGCCGGGCCAACGAGTCGAGGCCAACTCACGGCTGGCGGTTTCCGCCGGCCGTTTTTCTTTGGCTGAGGCTCAGCGCGACGCGCCGTGATATTCGGGATTAGGCCGCATATCGACCGCCGAGGCGATCCGGTTCGACATGTTGTAGAAGGCTGCGACCGCGCCGATGTCCCAGATGTCGCGCTCGCCGAAGCCGACCTTGCGCAGGGCTTCCCGGTCCTCCTCTTCGATCTCGTGCGGCGCCTCGGTCAGTTTCACCGAAAAATCGAGCATGGCGCGATGGCGCGGCGAGAGCTTTGCGGCGCGATAGTTCATGACCATCATCTCGCCCAGCACGGGGTCGCCGGAGAGCTGGCGCACCGCCTGGCCGTGCGCGGTCAGGCAGTAATAGCAGCGGTTCACGCTGGAGACCGCCACAGCGATCATCTCGCGCTCCAGCTTCGACAGGCCAGAAGGCGCCAGCATCAGATCGTTGTAGAAGGCAGCGAAGGCCTGGAGCTTGGCGTCGTCATGCGCATAGGCGGTGAGCACGTTCGGGACATAGCCGAGCTTCTCCTCGCATTTGGCGAAATAGGCTTTCATCTCGCCGGACAGTTCAGCTTGCGGCAGCGCGAGTGCCATGACGGCCGGCGGTGCGTCCTGCTTCGCAGGCTGCTCGCCCACCATCGCTTTGTCATGCTTCTTCGTCATCTCTGCACTCCTGGCGCTGATATCCGCGCGGATAGGGCACAACTTGCCGTCTCCGCGCCATATTGGTGCAATCTGGCTGCTGCGATTCGACGAAAGTTGCAGCGGCCGGTGAGCTATGTCATCGCTTCGGCAAAATAGCAGGGGGAAGAAGACTATGGCCAAGCGCGAAGCGAATGCCACGGCTGCTGCCGTCACCGCGATCGAGGCTGCTGCCCGCGATCTCGGTTCGGCGATGCCGGCGGAATTCCCCAAGCTGCTTTATGGCCGAACTGTCGCCGAGGATCTCGTCGCGCTGCCGCCGGAGCTGCTCGCCCGCGCTGCCGACGCCGCCTATTCCCATCTGAGCGGCAGGCGCAAACCCGGCGAGCACAATCTGCGCTTCCGCGACGAAGCCGTTAAGGAAGACGGACGCGAGCGCCAGATCACGATCCTCGAGGTCGTCAACGACAACAAGCCGTTCCTGCTCGATTCGACCCTGGCCGAGCTGACCGAGCAGGGCTACGAGCCGCGCCTCGTCGCGCATCCCATCCTCGCCGTGGTGCGCAAGGACGACGGCACCTTCCAGTCGCTTGCCGGCGAGGCGTCTGGCCGCGCCGTCGAGGGCACGCGCCGCGAAAGCCTGATCCACATTCATCTCGACCGGATCGACACCGCCGAGGCACGCGACCGCCTCGCGGCCGGCCTTGCCCGCGTCTATGTCGATGTCGGCCTCGCCGTCGACGACTGGGCCGCGATGCGCGGGCGAATCACCGAGGTGATCCAGTCCTACCGCGCCAATCCGCCGCCGCTGCCGGAGGACGAGGTCGCCGAAGCCCTGAACTTCCTCGAATGGATCGCCAGCGACAATTTCACCTTGCTAGGCGTGCGCGCCTACCGCTTCGCCGGCGGTGACACCGCCGCCGACCCGGTCGATTCCTCCGGCCTCGGCATCCTGCGCGATCCCGATGTCCGGGTGCTGCGCAAGAACCGCGAGCTCGTGGTGATGACACCGGAGATCCGCGCCTTCCTGGCCAAGCCGCAGGCGCTGATCATCACCAAGGCCAACGTCAAGAGCCGCGTCCATCGCCGCGTCCATCTCGACTATGTCGGGGTCAAGCTCTTCACCCCCGACGGCCGGCTCGACGGCGAGTTGCGCATCGTCGGCCTGCTGACCTCGAACGCCTATACCGGCAGCGCCCGCGCCATCCCCTATCTGCGCCTCAAGGTCGCCCGCATCCTCAAGAGCACCGGTTTCGATCCGTCGAGCTATTCCGGCCGCGCCCTCTACAACGTGCTCGACGCCTTCCCGCGCGACGAGCTCTTCCAGATCGACGTCGAGACGCTGGAACGCTTCGCCCTCGACATCATGCAGTTGACCGAGCGGCCGCGCATCCGGGCGCTCGCCCGCGCCGACGAGTTCGACCGCTTCGTCTCGGCCCTCGTCTTCATCCCGAAGGACCGCTACGACACCACGGTGCGCCGCCGCGTCGGCGAGTTCCTCGCCCGCATCTACCAGGGCCGCCTCTCGGCCGCTTATCCGGCCTATCCGGAAGGCCCGCTCTCCCGCACCCATTACATCATCGGCCGCGACGAGGGCCGCACCCCCAAGGTCGACCGCAATACGCTGGAAGCCGGCATCGCCGCGATCGTCCGCACCTGGAGCGACGGCCTCAAGGACGCGCTCGACGCGCAGAAGGCCGGCCCCGCTGCGCGCTCCCTCGCCGAGCGCTATGCGGAAGCCTTCGGCGCCGCCTATCGCGAGCGCTATTCGGCCGAGGATGCGCTGGTCGACGTCGACATGCTGCAGAAGCTGTCGGAGGAGCGGCCCCGCGCGGTCAACCTCTACCGCCGCGAGGGCGACGGGCCGACCCGGGCCAATCTCAAGCTGTTCTCGCGCGGCGCCGCGATCTCGCTTTCCGAGCGCGTGCCGATGCTGGAGAACATGGGCTTCCGCGTCGTCAACGAGCGCACCTTCAACATCACGCCGCAGCAGAACGGCGGGGGCAGCGCCGACACCCGCGTCTGGCTGCACGACATGACGCTGGAGCGCGCCAGCGGCGGCGAGATCGACATCGAGAACCTCGACCCGACGATCGAGGCGGCGCTGATGGCGCAGTTCCGCGGCCTCACCGAATCCGACCGCTTCGACCAGCTCGTCCTCGCCGCCGGCCTCGCCTGGCGCGAAGCTGCGTTGCTGCGGGCGCTCGGCCGCTATCTGCGCCAGGTCGGCGCTCCCTATGCGCAGGACTACATCGCCGACGCGCTGACCCGCCATTCCGGCATCGCCACCGGGCTGGTGAAGCTCTTCATCGCCAAGTTCGACCCGCGCCTCTCCGACAAAAAGCGCGCCGAGCAGGTCGCGGCCGAACGCGAGCGCATCGAAGCCGCGCTCGCCGACGTCACCAGCCTCGACGAGGACCGCATCCTGCGCCGCTTCGTCAACCTGATCGACGCGATCCTGCGCACCAATTTCTTCCAGATCGGCGTGGGCGGGCATCCGCGCAGTACGATCTCGTTCAAATTCGCCTCTGGCCAGGTCGACGGCATGCCGCTGCCGCGCCCGCTCTACGAGATCTTCGTCTATTCGCCGCGCGTCGAGGGCATCCATATGCGCTTCGGCAAGGTCGCCCGCGGCGGCCTGCGCTGGTCGGACCGGCCGCAGGACTTCCGCACCGAGGTGCTCGGCCTGGTCAAGGCGCAGCAGGTCAAGAACGCGGTCATCGTCCCGGTCGGCGCCAAGGGTGGCTTCGTGCCCAAGCAGTTGCCGCCGGCAAGCGACCGGCAGGCCTGGCTGGCCGAGGGCACCGAGAGCTACCGCATCTTCATCCGCACCCTGCTCGAACTCACCGACAATCTCGACGGCGAGAAGATCGTCCCGCCGCCGGATACGGTCCGGCATGACGGCGACGATCCCTATCTCGTCGTCGCCGCCGACAAGGGCACCGCGACCTTCTCCGACACCGCCAACGCGCTCTCGGCCGAAAAGCATCACTGGCTCGGCGACGCCTTCGCCTCCGGTGGCTCGCAAGGCTACGACCACAAGGGCATGGGCATCACCGCCCGCGGCGCCTGGGAAGCGGTGAAGCGGCATTTCCGTGAGATGGACGTCGACATTCAGACGACGCCCTTCACCGTCGCGGGCGTCGGCGACATGTCGGGCGATGTCTTCGGCAACGGCATGCTGCTCTCGCCGGCGATCAAGCTCGTCGCCGCCTTCGACCATCGCGACATCTTCCTCGATCCCAATCCGGATTCGGCCAAGAGCCTGGCCGAGCGCCAGCGCATCTTCGCCTTGCCGCGCTCGTCCTGGGCCGATTACGACAAGTCGCTGATCTCCAAGGGTGGCGGCATCTTCTCGCGCCAGGCCAAGAGCATCGCTCTCTCGCCCGAAATCCGGCAGGCCATCGGCTTCGACAAGGCCAACGTCACGCCGGCCGAGCTGATGACGGCGATCCTGAAGGCGCCGGTCGACCTGCTCTGGTTCGGCGGCATCGGCACCTATATCCGCGCCAGCGACGAGACCGACGCCCAGGTCGGCGATCGCGCCAATGACGCGATCCGCGTCACCGGTTCCGAGCTGCGCACCAAGGTGATCGGCGAGGGCGCCAATCTCGGCGCCACCCAGCGCGGCCGCATCGAGGCCGCCCGCAATGGCGTGCGCCTCAACACCGACGCGATCGACAACTCCGCCGGCGTCAACACCTCCGACGTCGAGGTCAACATCAAGATCGCGCTGGCCGATCCTGTCCGCGACGGCCGCCTGCCCGAGAAGAAGCGCAACGCCTTGCTGGCTGCGATGACCGACGAGGTCGGCCTGCTCGTCCTGCGTAACAACTACCTGCAGAGCCTCGCGCTCTCGCTGACCGAGGCGCAGGGCATCCAGGCGAGCCCGCATCTGCGCCGGCTGATGGTTCAGCTCGAAGAAGATGGCCGGCTCGACCGCGGCGTCGAGTATCTGCCCTCCGACGCCGTGCTGATCGAGCGCGAGAAGCGAGGCGAGGGCCTGACCCGGCCGGAACTCGCCGTCCTGCTCGCCTATGCCAAGCTCGCTCTGCACGACGCGCTGCTCGAATCGGCGATCCCCGACGACCCCTATCTCAAGAGCGAGCTCGTCCGCTATTTCCCGCAGCCTCTGCGCGAGGGCTATGGCAAGGAGATCGCCGGGCACCGGCTGCGCCGTGAGATCGTCGCGACCCAGCTCGCCAACGCCATCATCAATCGCGGCGGCCCCGCGATCGTCGCGACTTTGGCGGACCAGACCCGCGCCGAGGCGCCGGAGATCGCCGCGGCCTATGCCGTCGCCCGCGACGCCTTCGACCTGATCACGCTGAACGGCGCCATCGATGCGCTCGACGCCAAGCTGCCGGGCAAGACCCAGACCGGGCTCTATGCCGCCGCACAGGAGCTGGTCGTCGACCGGATGCGCTGGTTCCTGCGCCGCGGCGTCGCCAAGCCCGGCGCGATCGAGCAGACGGTGGCGCATTATGCGAAGGGCGTTGCGGCCCTCGACGGCGCACTCGCCGAGCTGCTGCCGGACGCGGCGGCCCAGGCGCGCAGCGCCCGCATCGCTGCGTTGACGACCGAGGGCGTGCCCGAGGCGCTGGCGGCGCGCGTCGCCAGCCTGCCCTGGCTCGCCGAGGCCACCGACATCGTCGACATCGCCAGCCGGTCCAAGCGCGACATCGTCGACGTCGCTCGGATTCATTTCGGAGCCGACTCGGTCTTCGGCTTCTCGACACTGATGTCGGCCGCCGCCGCCGTGCCGGCGACCGACGATTACGAGCGCCTGGCGCGCCAGCGCGCGGTCGAAACGCTGACCGACGCCCATGCCGGGCTGACGCAGGAGATCGCCACCGGAAAATCCGGCCCCGACGCGCTGAAGGACTGGCTGGCGGAGCGCGGCGCCGATGCCGAACGCACCCGCGCCACCGTCTCGGCCATTGCCATGTCCGGCCTCTCCCTGCCAAAGCTGATGGTGGCGGCCGGCATGCTGGCCGATCTGCCGCGCCGGTAAGGCCAGCAGACCGGACAATCGTCGTCGCGGCACCTGTCGTGCGCGGCGACCTGAGGAGCGAGCGTAGTTATGAATCCCGAAGACGACGGCGCGGTTGCGACCCGGATCGACCCGAAGCTGCTGGAGATCCTGGTCTGCCCCGTGACGAAGGCGACGCTGGAATACGATGCCGCCCGTCAGGAGCTGATCAGCCGGGCCGCCAAGCTCGCCTATCCGATCCGCGACGGCATCCCGATCATGCTGCCGGAAGAGGCACGGCAACTGGAGGGGTAGTGTCGGTAGTGCCTTCCCCTTCTCCCCTCGGGGGCGAAGGGTTCCAGAACCCTACAGCATCTCGCCCTTGAGCAGCCGCGGCGTCGGCCCGGCCAGTCCGGCCGCCTCGCGGATGAAGAAGCGCTTCAGCCCCGGCATCCGCTCGACCAGGCCGAGGCCGAGATCGCGCGCCAATCGTAACGGCGTCGAATCGTTCGAGAACAGCCGGTTGAGCCCATCGGTCATGACGCCCATGGCGACTGTGTCGAAGCGCCGGCCCTTCTCATAGGCCTCCAGCACCTCCGAGCCACCGACATCGAGGCCGAGCCGGGCCGCGTCGACGATCGCCTCGGCGAGCGCCGCGACATCCTTCAGGCCGAGATTGAGCCCCTGGCCGGCGATCGGGTGGATGACATGGGCGGCGTCGCCGAGCAGGGCCAGCCGCTCGCCGACGAAACGGCGTGCCACGCCGAAGGCAAGCGGATAAGCGCCCGGCCGGCTTTCCAGTGCGATCTCGCCAAGCTCGAGACCGAAGCGGCGCTCGACTTCGAGCAGGAGATCGCTCTCGTCGAGTCCCAGCAGCGCCGGAACGTTCTCGCTGCGCTCGGTCCAGACGATCGAGGAGCGATGGCCGAGCTTGCCGCCATCGGCCAGAGGCAGGATCGCAAAGGGCCCCGACGGCAGGAAGTGCTCGACGGCTCGCCCCTGATGCGGCCGTTCATGACCGATCGTCGCGACGATTCCCGATTGCGGATACGACCAGCCGACCCAGCCGATGCCGGCCTGCTCGCGCAGTTTCGATCGCGCCCCGTCGGCGGCGACCAGCAGAGCGGCATCGAGGGTTTCGCCTCCGGTGAACGCCACCGCGATCGCGCCATCGTCCTCCGTGCCGGAACGGACGCCCTCGGACCGCAACTCGACGCCATTGGCGCGTGCGACCTGGAGCAGCGCTGCCATCAGCGCACCGTTCTCGGCCATATGGGCGAAGGGCTGGCCGGGTTCGATCTCGCCGTCGAAGGTCAGAAACACCGGCCGCACCAGATCAGGCGTGCGGCTATCGGTGATGATCATCTCGGTCATCGGCGTCGCGGCCGCTTCGGCCAAGCGCCAGATGCCGAGCGCCTCCAGCATGTTGCGCGCCGCCGCCGCGACCGCATAGGCCCGGTCGTCGGCGCGCGGCGGTCCCGCGAGCGTGGGGTCGGCGACGATCACGCGAAAACTCCCGCCCAGCGCCTGCTTCAGCGCGACCGCCAGCGTCAGCCCGGCGACGCCGCCACCGGCGATGACGATGCGCTGGCTCGCGCCCTCGGAACTTTGCGCCATGGTTGTCCTCGCATCGCGCCGCTTGACGCGGCCGGATCGCTCGTTGCTGATGCAACACTCCGCCGTCTTGCCCATAGCCGGCCCGGGCCGCAAGCCCGCGCCGCGCCGGTTTTCCAGCCGATGAACCCAGCCGCGAACACTCTGCTCCCGATCTTCGATCTCGAACCGCTCGGACACAACCGGTTCCAGGGTCGCAGCCCCGACAATGGCTGGACCCGCGTCTTCGGCGGCCAGGTGATCGGCCAGGCGCTCTACGCCGCCTGCAAGACGGTCGAGGAGCGCCAGCCCCATTCGCTGCACGCCTATTTCATGCTGCCGGGCGATCCGACCATCCCGATCGTCTACGAGGTCGAGCGGCTGCGCGACGGCGGCTCGTTCTCGACGCGGCGCGTGCTGGCGCTGCAGAAGGATGCAGCGATCTTCGCCATGTCGGCCTCGTTCCAGATCGCCGAGCCCGGCTACGACCACCAGATGCCGATGCCCGCCGTGCCGATGCCGGAGGAGCTTCCCGATCGCGACGGCATGGAGCGCGACGTCCTCCCGCACATGCCCGAGGCCGTGCGCGCCTATTACCGGCGCGAACGGCCGATCGACATCCGCCCGGTCGAGTTGAGCCGCTACGCTGCGGGCGCTCCGCGCGAGCCGAAGTTCAACGTCTGGGTCAGGGCGGCGCAAAAGCTCCCGGACGAGCCGGCGCTGCACCAGAGCGTGCTCGCCTACGCCTCCGACCTGCTGCTGCTCGATTCCAGCCTGATCGCCCACGGCACCAGCGTGTTCGACCGGCGTGTCCAGAGCGCCAGCCTCGACCATGCCATGTGGTTCCACCGCCCCTTCCGCGCCGATGACTGGCTGCTCTACGCCCAGGACAGCCCGTCGGCCTCGGGCGCGCGCGGCTTCTCGCGCGGGCTGATCTTCGACCGCGACGGGCATCTCGTCGCGTCGGTCGCGCAGGAAGGGCTGATCCGGCCAAGGCCCGATCGCGCCTGAGAGCATCCGCCTGCTTTCGCGGCATCTGCCTAATTAGTAGCCATTATTGCCCGCTGAACCGCGCCTGATCATGGCGGAATCGCGGCATTGCCCGCTCGCGCGCCACATCCAGCGGTTGGCACGCGGCTTGAAAGGCTTCCCCCGGCGCGCCTGGCTCGAAAGGGCGCGAGAGGCGCAACCACGTCGCTTGGATCGCGGTCCGACGGCGCACAAGCGGGGTAACCCAGCCATGAAGATCGTGATGGCCATCATCAAGCCGTTCAAGCTGGAGGAGGTGCGCGATGCGCTCACCGCCATCGGCGTGCACGGACTGACCGTGACCGAAGTGAAGGGCTATGGCCGCCAGAAGGGCCATACCGAAATCTATCGCGGCGCCGAATATGCCGTGAGCTTCCTGCCCAAGATCAAGATCGAGGTCGCCGTCACCGACGATCTCGTCGCCAAGGTGATCGAGGCGATCACCGCTGCTGCCCGCACCGGCCAGATCGGCGACGGCAAGATCTTCGTCTCGTCGATCGAGAAGGCCGTGCGCATCCGCACCGGCGAGACCGACGGCGACGCCCTCTGATTTCCGACCTTCCCAGGAGTTTTTCGATGAACAACAAGACCCTTAACCGGGCCGGGCTGGTCGGACTGGCCTTCGCCGCGATGGCCGGCGCCGCGCTGGCGCAAACCCCGGCCGCACCGCCCGCCCCCGTGCCCAACAAGGGCGACACCGCCTTCATGATGAGCTCGACGATCCTCGTCCTGCTCATGACCGTACCCGGCCTCGCGCTGTTCTATGGCGGCCTCGTCCGCTCCAAGAACATGCTCTCGGTGCTGACCCAGGTCTTCGCCATCGTCTGCATCGTCAGCCTGATGTGGATCATCTTCGGCTATTCGCTCGCCTTCACCAATGGCGGCGGCCTCAACGATTTCGTCGGCGGCTTCTCCAAGGCCTTCCTGCGGGGCGTCGACGGCAACTCGGTCGCCGCGACCTTCTCCAACGGCGTCGTCATCCCGGAATATGTCTATATCGCCTTCCAGATGACCTTCGCCTGCATCACGCCGGCCCTCATCGTCGGCGCCTTCGCCGAGCGCATGAAGTTCTCGGCGCTGCTGCTCTTCATCGTGCTCTGGGTCACCTTCATCTATTTCCCGATGGCCCACATGGTCTGGTACTGGGGCGGGCCCGACGCGGTCGGCAATGCCGCCAAGGCGCTGGCTGACGCCGGCACTGACGGCAAGGCTGCGGCCCAGGCGGCGCTCGACGCGGTCAATGCCGATGCCGGCATGCTGTTCAAGTGGGGGGCGCTCGACTTCGCCGGCGGCACCGTCGTGCACATCAATGCCGGCATCGCGGGCCTCGTCGGCTGCGTGCTGATCGGCAAGCGCATCGGCTTCGGCCGTGAGCTGATGGCCCCGCACTCACTGACCATGACGCTGATCGGCGCCGCCCTGCTCTGGGTCGGCTGGTTCGGCTTCAATGCTGGCTCCAACCTCGAGGCCAACGGCACCGCGGCGCTTGCCATGATCAACACCTTCGTCGCCACGGCGGCGGCGGCAGTGGCCTGGCTCTTCGTCGAATGGGCTGTGAAGGGCAAGCCCTCCATGCTCGGCATGGTCTCGGGCGCGGTCGCCGGCCTCGTCGCCGTCACCCCGGCCGCCGGCTTTGCCGGCCCGATGGGTTCGATCGTGCTCGGCCTCGTCGCCGGCGCGGTCTGCTTCGTCTTCTGCTCGACCGTCAAGAACGCGCTCGGCTACGACGACTCGCTCGACGTCTTCGGCATCCACTGCGTCGGCGGCATCATCGGCGCGCTGGCGACCGGCATCCTGGTCAACCAGGCGCTCGGTGGCGCCGGCATCCCCGACTATTCGACCAAGCCCGGCGAGCTGGTCGCTGCGACCTACGAGTTCGGCACCGCCTTCATGGCCCAGCTCAAGGCGGTGCTGTTCACGCTCGTCTTCAGCGGCGTCGGCTCGGCGATCCTCTACAAGATCGTCGACGTGATCGTCGGCCTGCGCGTCGCCCCCGACCAGGAGCGCGAGGGCCTCGACATCGCCGAGCACGGCGAGCGCGCCTATCACGACTGAGCCGGAAGGCTCAGCTCGCCGACACCATCGCCCCGGCGGGAGACCGCCGGGGCTTTTCTTTTCGCGCCTCTAGTCGCGGCTCTCAGCCCGGTCGAGCACGATCTCCAGCACCTGCACCGCCTCCGGCAATTCGATCAGGAACTCGGCATCGCGTTCGAGATGATGGATCCTGCGCGGATCCGGCCCGGCGAAGCGCGACATCGCCTCGACGCTCTCCCAATAGGAGATCGTCACGAACTCGCTTTCGGTCTCACGGTCCTCGCGGAACATCTGGGCGCCAAGCGCCTTTTTTGCCAGCGGCCGGACCCCAACCTCCAGCAGATAGTCGGCATAGGCATCGGCCTTCTCAGGCACGGTACGGCCGCGCCAGATCCGGGCAATTCTCGCGATCCTGTCATCGCCATCGGTCATCTCGCCCTCCTTGCGGGTGCAGCCCAAAAATGCGTTGGCCGGGGCAATCGTTCCCCGAACTGCTGACAACACGCGGCGGCAGTGCAAGGTTAAGCGGGCCTTAACCGGACCTTCCTAACCTGCCGGTTCGATGGGGCGGTTCCGGCCGCCTTCCTGACTGACGCCCGCAGACACGGCCCGATGCGCACGATCCGACGCTCCTCATCGCTGATCGACCGCCTGCCCGATCCGGTGCGCGAGTTCCTGTCGCGCCGCGCCGCCGAGATCGCCGGCATGGCGATGCTGGCGCTGATGGTCGCCATCGCCGTCGCCTTGGCCACCTGGTCGGTCGACGATCCCAGCCTCAACAACGCCACGCGCGGCACCGTGCATAACCTGCTCGGCCGGCCCGGCGCGATGATCGCCGATCTCGCCATGCAGCTGCTCGGCCTCGGCGTGGTCGCGTTGCTGCTGCCGCCGCTGCTCTGGTCGCTCCGCCTGATCCGCTTCCATCTCTTCGATCGCAGCGCCCTCAAGCTCGTGCTCTGGGTCATCGGCATCGTCTCGACCGCTGCGGTGGCGAGCGCGCTGCCGGCGACGCCGCGCTGGCCGCTGCCGACCGGCATGGGCGGCGTGATCGGCGATGCCCTGCTGCAGGGCACCCGCAACATCGTCGGCCTGGGCGGCACCGCCCTTGGCGGCCTCGTCGCCTTCGTCTTCGCCGGCATCGCCATTCTCTCAGTTACCGCCGCGGCCGGCTTCGGCTTCGTCACTGACGAGGATCCAGAGCCCGACCATGACGACGATGCCGCCTTCGCCGATGGCGAGGAGCGCCGCGACGACGAGCCGGGCTTCTCCGTCATCCTGATCGGCTGGGTCGCCCATGGCGCCATGGCGCTGAAGGCGGCGATCCTGCGCCGCCTGCCACGCCCGCCGCAGCCGGCTTCTGCCAGCGCCGGCGCGATGCCGGTTCCGACCCAGTCCGGCCGGGTGCGCCGCGAGCCGAACTTCACTGACGACCCGGAGGCCTACCGGTCTCCTGTTGTCGCACCCGACCTCGTGCGCGCCCCTGCGACCAAGGCAGCGAGCGCTCGCCCGGCCTATGACGATGACGACGAGCCGTTCGAGGCGCAGGACCTGCGCGATCTCAATGCACCGCGCGTCGCCCAGCCGGTGCGCGCGCCCAAGCCGGGAAAACGCCTGTCGCGTGAAGCCCAGCCCTCGCTGCTCGACCAGGAAGGCTTCGAGCTGCCGCCGCTGACCTATCTGGCCGAGCCGAAGAAGATCCCGGCCAACACCGTCTCGACCGATGCGCTGGAGCAGAACGCCACCTTGCTCGAAGGCGTGCTGGAAGATTTCGGCGTGCGCGGCGAGATCAGCCAGGTTCGCCCCGGCCCTGTGGTGACGCTCTATGAGCTTGAGCCTGCGCCTGGCACGAAATCCTCCCGCGTGATTTCTCTCGCGGACGACATCGCCCGCTCGATGAGCGCGGTGTCGGCGCGTGTTGCGGTGGTGCAGGGCAAGAACGCGATCGGCATCGAGCTGCCCAACGCCAAGCGCGAGACCGTCTTCCTGCGCGAGCTTCTGGCATCACAGGATTTCGAGGGCACCAAGCACAAGCTGGCGCTCTGCCTCGGCAAGACCATCGGCGGCGAGCCGGTGATCGCCGACCTCGCCCGCATGCCGCATCTGCTCGTCGCCGGCACCACCGGCTCGGGCAAGTCGGTCGCGATCAACACCATGATCCTGTCGATCCTCTACCGGCTGAAGCCGGAGGAGTGCCGATTGATCATGGTCGATCCCAAGATGCTCGAGCTCTCGGTCTATGACGGCATCCCGCATCTGCTCACCCCCGTCGTCACCGACCCGAAGAAGGCGGTCGTCGCGCTGAAATGGGCGGTGCGCGAGATGGAGGAGCGCTACAAGAAGATGTCGAAGCTCGGTGTGCGCAACATCGACGGCTTCAATCTACGCGTGGCGGAGGCGGCAGCGGCAGGCGAGGTCATCACCCGCACGGTCCAGACCGGCTTCGACAAGCATTCGGGCGAGGCGATCTACGAGGAGGAGGCGATGGACCTGTCGCCTCTGCCCTATATCGTCGTGATCGTCGACGAGATGGCCGACCTGATGATGGTCGCCGGCAAGGAGATCGAGGGCACGATCCAGCGTCTCGCCCAGATGGCGCGCGCCGCCGGCATCCATGTCGTGCTGGCGACGCAGCGCCCCTCGGTCGACGTGATCACCGGCACGATCAAGGCGAACTTCCCGACGCGCATCTCCTTCCAGGTGACCTCGAAGATCGACTCGCGCACCATCCTGGGCGAGATGGGCGCCGAGCAGCTGCTCGGCCAGGGCGACATGCTCTACATGGCCGGCGGCGGCCGGATCACCCGCGTGCACGGCCCGTTCGTCTCGGACACCGAGGTCGAGAAGGTCGTGGCGCATCTGAAGACGCAAGGACGGCCGGACTATCTCGACGCGGTCACCGCCGAGGAGGAGGCCGGAGCGGGCGAGGACGAGGATGGCGCGGTCTTCGACAAGACCGGCATGGGCCAGTCCGAGAGCGACGACCCCTATGAGCAGGCGGTCGCGGTCGTCCTGCGCGACAAGAAGGCCTCGACCTCCTACATCCAGCGCCGCCTGCAGATCGGCTACAACCGCGCCGCCTCGATCATGGAGCGGATGGAGAACGAAGGCATCGTCGGCCCCGCCAACCACGCCGGCAAGCGCGAGATCCTCGTCGAGACCGGTAGGGCAAGAGAAGACGAGGATTGAGCCGGAGGGCTCAGTCCGACCAGGACAGCAGGATCTCGTAGGCGATCGGCTTGACGACGCGCATGTCGGGGTTCGACGAGGAGAATCCCTTGTCGCCCGAGAGCCGGTCTAGCGCCTTGGCGTCGGCGCCTTCGGGGTAGCCGAAGCGGATCGTCAGCCGGCAGCCGCCGAAGGCCTTGGCGAGCTTGCCGCCCTGCCAGTCGTTGGCGGTGCCGGAATAGTCCCAGTCGAAGCCGAGAATGCTGAAGGGCTTGCCATTGGCGGCCTCGACAGCGGCGAGGGCGCTGCCGATGGCGAAGCGCTCGCCGGCCGGCCCGGCCACCGCCCAGGCCGAGCCCTCGCGGACATAGATCGTGCCGGGCCCGCGCCGCTTCTTGCCATCGCGCCAGATCAGTTCGAGCCGGCGCTTCCTGTCCTTGGAAAAGAGGACGGCGCCGGCAGCCTTCTCGCCCTCGCCGATCTCGATCCTCGCGCGCTGAACGTTGCCGGCGCCGAAGGCCTTGATCAGGGCGGCTTCGTCGGCGTCGCGGGCGAAGGGGCCATTGCAAGCGAGCAGGTCTGCAGTTTGCGCCGAAGCCGCTTTGGCCAAGGCGACAAGAGCGATCGTCGCCAACTGCAATAGAGCCAGTTTCGTCATGCGCGCCCCCCAGCGAGCGAATGGCAGGCCGACGATGGCGCCGCCCGCGTCAGACCTTGGGAGGCTTTGAAGCACGATCGAAGACGGGAGTCGCCTCGGTCTTGCCGGCTGGGTCTTGGCCAGTCGGGATGTCTTCGGCCGCGTGGCGGACGGCCTCCTCCTGCTCGGTGAGCCCGTCCATGGTGTCGTTGGCGTCGCTGCCGGCGTCATGGACATTTGTCGTGTCGCTGGCGCGGCGGCGATCACTGATCGGTGCTTCCCGATCCGGGCGGATCGACGCATCCTCGGGGCGCACGGGTTCATTCGGAATCCGCTCGTCGAGCAGAGCGGGGTTCTCGCGCGGTTTTCCATCCTGCGGCATGGCTTTGCTCCCTTGCTGGTTGCCTGCCGAACCAAGCTGCGAGCTACGGCATTGTTCCGTGCTGCCTGCGGCGAACCTTCGCGCGGCAGGGGCGTTTGTGGAGGCATGCAAGGAGTGCTCCCATGACGATGATCCATCAGCCCGGAGGACCGCCGGGCGGCGTGCCGACCAGCCCGACGCCGCCCCCGGAACTGCCGCCGATGAACCCGGGCGAGGTCTCCCCGGCGCCGCCGATCGAGAATCCGCCGGACAACGAGCCGAACGGCATCCCCAACGATCCGCCGCCGGAACTGCCGCCGAATGCGCCGCCTGAAGGGCCACCGGCGACGCCGATCGACCTGCCGCCTGCGCGCGATCCGCGCGAGCCGCAGGAGCGTAGTCAGTAGAAGAGCGCATCAATGGATGATGATGTCGCCGGCATGACGGCGGAGCAGCTGATCGCCGAGGTCAAGCGTCTGCGTGCCGGTATCCGCGCGCATCGCGACTCGTCCGGCCACGATCTCTGCTGGCATCATCCGCAGCTCTGGGGGCTGCTGCCCGAGCAGATCGAGCCGGATATCGCGGTGCCGCCCTGGCCGAAATTCCTGCGCGGCTGCCTGCGCTATCGCGAGAGCCTGGACCGGCAGCGCCCGGGCGCTGCCGTCCTGGATCGTGAGTATGGCGAAGGCGGCCCGCAGGCCGCCTCGCCTCAGAGCGCTGGGCGGTCGCTCTCGCCGAGGTCCCAGTAGAGCCCGGCCATCAGGCCGAGCGCCTCGCGCGGGATCGCGACGGGGACGTGCTCGTTCGGGGCATGCTGCGAGCAGCCGGGATAGGAATGCGGCACCCAGATCGTGCGCATGCCGACGATATCGGCGAAGATGTCGTTGGGCAGGCCGCCACCAAGATTGGGGAGAAGGGCCGGCTTCTTGTTGGTGCTCTTCTGGAGCGAGGCCAGCGCCCATTCGACCCACGGATCATCGGGATCGAGCCGCGTCGCGTTGAAGACCGCATCGCGCGCCTTGGTGATCTCGACCATGCCGAAACCATGGCGATCGAAATGGCGGCGCAGCGCCGGCATGACGTCGTCCGGGTCGATGCCGACGACGAAGCGCAGGGCGCAGCGAGCCCAGGCGCTTGGCGGCACGGCGTTGACCGGGGTCTCCGGCACGCCGGACTTCATCGCCAGCACGTCGAAGGAGCACCAGCCGAAGACCTGTTCGGCCGGCGAGAGGCCGGGCTCGCCCCATTCGGGGTCGATGGTCGGGCCGTCCGGGCCGCCGTCGATCTCGCAATCGGCGAGGGCCTTGCGCACGGCGGCCGGCAATTCCTTCGGCACCCATTCATGGATGCGGATCTGCCCCGTGGGCGAGGTGATCGAGGCGATGGCATGGGCGAGCTGGATCGCGGGGTCCGAGAGGATGCCGCCCCAATTGCCGGAATGGTGGCCGCCCTCGCGCGCGTTGATGGTGAGGTCGAAGGTGACGCCGCCGCGCGCGCCCAAAAAGATGGTCGGACGCTCGGCATTGAGGCGCGGCCCGTCGGAGGCGATCAGCACGTCCGATTTGAACAGCTCCTTCTGCTCGGTGCAGAGCTCGCGCAGGCCGGGCGAGCCGCATTCCTCGCCCATCTCGATCAGGTATTTGACGTTGAAGCCGAGCTTGCCGCCGCGCGTCTCGAGCACGGATTTCAGCGCGCTGATATTGATCAGGTGCTGGCCCTTGTTGTCGACGACGCCGCGGCCATACCAGCGGTCGCCGCGCTCGGTGAGGGTCCAGGGCGACAAGCCCTCGGCCCATTGCGCATCGAGGCCGCGGATGACGTCGCCATGGCCGTAGCCGAAGATGGTCGGCAGGCCCTCGGCCTCGATGCGCTGGGCAAAGAGGAAGGGGCCCTTGGCCTTGGGATGGTTGAGGATCGTGCAGGTGAAGCCGAGGCTCTCCAGCAGCGGCTGCATCTCCTTGTCGAGATATTCGGCGAGGACCGGCGCCCGATCCGGATTCTGGCTCTCGGTCGGCATCGCGATCAGGCGCGACAGGTCGCTCTTGAAGCTGCCGGAGTCGAAATAGTCGAGCGCATGGGCGATCGCCTTGGCGCGGGTCATGGGGCGTTCTCCGTCTGGATTTGAGTAGCCTAACTCTCAGCCCTCATCCTGAGGAGCGGACGTCAGTCCGCGTCTCGAAGGATGCTCCAGTACCTTCCGGAACCTCCTGAAGCATCCTTCGAGACGCCGCTGCGCGGCTCCTCAGGATGAGGGCTGTGGGGTGCATCAGTCAGTTGCGCTTGTCGGGCGAGATCACGTCGCGCAGGCCGTCGCCCGCGAGATTGATCGCGAAGATCAGCAGAGCGAGCGCCGTGCCCGGCAGGGCGATCAGCCAGAACGAGAAGAACATGTAGGCCTTGGCCTCGGAGACCATCAGGCCCCAGGAGGGCAGTGGCGGCTGGACGCCGAGACCGAGGAAGGAGAGGGCGGCTTCGAGCAGGATGGCACTCGCCGCCTCCAGCGTCGCGACCACGATCAGATGCGGGGCGATGTTGGGCAGGACCTCGCGCAGGATGATCCGGGTCGTGCTCGCGCCCGAGGCCTGTGCGGCCGTGATGTAGTCGAGCGAGCGAACCTGCTGCGTCGCGCTGCGCATCACCACGGCGAAGCGGTCCCATTTCAACAGGCCGAGCACCAGGATGACGATCCAGAGCGAGGAGCCGATGATGGCGACGACGGCGAGCGCCACCAGGATCACCGGCATGGCGAGACGGGTGGTGACCATGAAGGTCACGGCCATGTCGATGCGGCCGCCGAAATAGCCGGCGAGCAGGCCCATGGTCGTGCCGATCAGCCCGGCGATGGCGACGACGCTGATGCCGATGACCAGCGAGATGCGGGCGCCGTAGAGCAGGCGCGAGAGATAGTCGCGCCCGAGCGGGTCGGTGCCGAGCGGGTGGATCCAGTTTCCCTTCTCGTACCAGAACGGCGGGACGTTCCGCGCCGTCAGGTTCTGCAGATAGGGGTCGTGCGGCGCCAGCACCGGGGCGAGCAGCGCCAGCACGATGAACAGAACCAGCAGTCCGAAGCCGAACAGGAACGACTTCTGGGCCAGCGCCCGGCGCAGTAGGCGGCGCCCGCCGGTGACGTCGCTGGCCGCTAGGGGGAGGGAGGTCGCGTCGCTCATATCAGGATACCCGGATGCGCGGATCGAGCCAGGCATTGGCGATGTCGGCCAGCAGCGTCAGCAGGACGTAGACGACCGAGAGCAGCAGGACGATGACCTGCATGACCGGGAAATCCTTGTAGGTGATGCTCTGATAGGCGAGGTAGCCGAGGCCATCGAGCGCGAAGATCGTCTCGATCACCACCGAGCCGCCGAGCAGGAAGCCGAGCTGCACCGCTGTCAGCGCCACGACCGGCACCGCGGCGTTGCGCAGCGCGTGGGTAATGACGACGGCGTAGGGCGAGAGCCCCTTGGCCCGGGCGGTGCGGATATAGTCGGCCGAGAGCACTTCGATCATGCCGGCGCGGATCAGCCGCATGAAGGCCGGTGCCGTGTAGTAGCCGAGCGCGATCGTCGGCATGACGTAGTGCAGCCAGGTCCCCGAGCCGGAGACCGGCAGCCAGCGCAGCGTGATCGAGAACAGCATCACCAGGATCAGCGCGAAGAAGAAGTTCGGCATCGCCTGGCCGAAGACGGCGATGGCGAGCGCCAGCCGGTCGATCCAGCTGTTGGAATAGATCGCGGCGAGCACGCCGAGCGGGATCGAGATCGCCAGCGCGAAGGCGAGCGATGAGAGGCCGAGGATCAACGTCACCGGGACTTTGGCGAAGACCAGCGAGGCGACGTCGGTCTTGAAATAGATCGAGGTGCCGAAATCGCCCGAGAGCGTCTTCAGCAGCCAGTCGAGATACTGGACGACGAGCGGCCGATCGAGCCCGTAGGTCTTGCGGATGACGTCCAGGTCAGCCTGCTGCGCGCCTTCGCCGGCGATCGCGACCGCGATGTCGCCGGAGAGGCGCAGCAGGAAGAAGGCGATGGCCGAGACCGCGAGCGCGACGAGCAGCGCAAGGCCAAGCCGTTTGACGATGAAGCCGAGCATGGCTTGCTTCCAATTGTGAAGGTGATGTCCGCGCCGGGTTATAAGCTCGGCGCGTCATGGTCGGCCTTGAGCCGACCATCTCTTTCAGGAGATTCTCGGGTCTGCGCTTCGCTTCGCCCGAGAATGACGCTTGCGCGTCACTTCCAGCCCATCTCCCAGAAGCGGACGAGCTCGTCCGGATAGGCCTTGAAGTTCAGGTCCTTGTTGGCGACGTAGTAGACCGGCAGCGAATAGAGCGGCACGGCATAGGCCTTGTCGGCGATGATCTTCAGGCCGGCCTTGTAGGCCTCCTTGCGCACCGCCGGATCGACCGAGTTGTTGCCCTTCTCCAGCAGGTCGCGCACGGCCGCGTCGCGGGTGACGTCCTCGCTGCGGAAGGCGAAGTAGTTCGGCGTCGCGGCCGAAACGTCGTTGACCGAGAACGAGCCCCAGGTCTGGTGCGTCAGCATCGCCTTGTTGGTGGCGATCTGCTCGCGCATCGCGGCGTATTGCAGGAAGCGCAGATTGGTCTTGATGCCGACGGCCTGGAGATAGCCGATCAGCGCCTCGGTCTGGTTGCGCTCGCGATAGGCGACGATGTCCATGGTCAGGCTGGGATGGCCGGCTTCCGCCAGCAGCGCCTTGGCCTTGGCCGGATCATAGGGGTAGCGCGCCGCGCCCTCGTCGGTGCAGCCGAACTGCGAGGGGAAGCAGATCGTGTTGATGACGCGCGAGCCGGAGCCGACGATGTTCTTGACCATCGCCTCGCGGTCGATGGCGTGGATGATCGCCTTGCGGACGCGCTCGTCCTTGAGGGCGGGAGCCGGCGTGCCGTCGAGAATGTTCATCTGCATGAAGACGATGCGCATCGTCTCGCCGGAGACGACCTGCAGGGTCGGGACCGTCTGGAGCTGGTCGGCCTGGTCCTTCGGCACGTGCATGATCAGGTCGGCGCCGCCCGAGAGCATCTCGGCCATCTGGGTCTGGCGATCCGGGATGAAGCGGATCTCGAACTTGCCGATCTTGGGCTGCGGCTTTGGCGAATCCTTGAAGTAGTCCTTGTTGAGCTCGAGCGTGATCGACTTGCCCGGCACATAGTTCGAGACCTTGTAGGGGCCCGAGCCGATCGGCTTCTCGTTCTGGCCCTTGGGGCCGACCTTCTCGTAATACTCGTTCGGATGGATCACGACCGGGCCGGCGAGATACTCGATCGCGGCCGGGAAGATCTCCTTGGTGGTCAGCCGGACCTTGTACTTGTCGAGCTTCTCAGCCTCGGCGATCCAGTTGACATTGCCCTGGGTGACGACCTTGTTCTCGGGCTTGGAGATGAAGTTCAGCGTGTAGACGACGTCGTCGGCGTCGAACTCCTCGCCATTGTGGAACTTCACGCCCTGGCGCAGCTCGAACTCGATGGTCTTGTCGTCGACCTGCTTCCAGCTCTTGGCGAGCTGGCCCTTGTACTCGTTGGTGGCGGGGTCGCGGTAGATCAGCGTGTCCCAGACATTGGCGCCGATGATCACGCCGATGCGGACATTGTTGAAGAACGGATCGACGCTTTCCGGTGCCTGGTCATAGGCGAAGCGGACGGTGTTGGCGGCCTTCTGGGCCAAGGCGGGCGTCGTAAAGGCGGTCGCAGCCAGAATGGTTGCGGCCAGGGCCGTTGAGGCCTTGTCGAAGAAGCGCATGTTTTCCCCTCGCAGCGTTGTCGCTTGTCTCGGTCGGCGGGCAGCCATGGGCCACCGTCACGCCGGCGACACAAACTCTGCACAGCTTCGTGCTTGCCGCCATAAGAATGAATCGAAAGGATCGTTGCCGAGACGGCAAGGGGCGGTTACTGCACGCGCATGCAGACTCCAGCCTTGCGGTATTTCCTGGCGGTGGTGCGAACCGGCTCGATCAGCGCGGCGGCACAGCGCTTGCGCGTCGCCGGCTCGGCCGTCAGCCGCCAGATCGCCAATCTCGAAAAGGAACTGGATGCCGCGCTATTCGAGCGGCGCTCGCACGGCATGATCCTGACCCAGGCCGGCCAGACGCTCGCGGCCTATGCCCAGCGGCTCGAGCTGGAGAGCGAGCAGGTCGTCAGCGAGATCCGCGAGTTGCGCGGCGCCAGCAAGGGCCTGATCCGGCTCGGCGTCACCGAGGGTTTCGCCGTCAGCTTCATTCCCGAGGTGATCTACGCCTTCCGCCAGCAGCATCCGGATGTCGCTTTCGACGTCAAGGTGATGTCGCCGCAGGTCGTCACCGAGCATGTCCGTACCGGCACGGTCGATCTCGGGCTGACCTTCGTGCTGCAGCAGGAGCGCGGCATCACCATCAACTGGCAATGTGCGGCACGGACCTACGCCTTCGTCGCGCCGCATCACCCGCTGGCTGGCAGAGAGGCGGTCCGGATCGAGGACATCTTCGCCCACCCGGTCGCGGTGCTCGATAGCGAGGCGACGGTGCGCAAGATCGTCGACATCTATTTTTCGGCGCGCGGGCTGACCGTCGACGCCGTCCTGACCTCGACCAATGTCGCGGGCTTGCGCCATTTCTGCAAACTCGGCGGCGCCGTGATGTTCGCCAGCTCGATCTCGTTCGGGGCCTCGATCCGTGATGGCTCGATCGTGGCGCTGCCGCTGAGGGATGGCGACCTGCCGCCGCGCAGTCTGCAGATCCAGAGCATGTCGGGCCGGGCGTTGCCCAAGGTGGTGACCAATTTCATGGGCGTTCTGATCGAGGAACTGCAGCACGCCGATGTGCTGGCAGCGATGGCGACGGAGCCGGTTTCACCTTCCGAGGCCCGGCAAGCATGAGTGTTTCGATGAAGGCCGGTGCGCCCGACATCATGGTGCCGCATCCGCACCAGCTGGTGGCGCGTGATGCGATCCTGGCGGCGCGGGCGGCGGGCAAGCCCGGCTTCCTGCTCGGTGACCTCACGGGCCTCGGCAAGACGCTCTCGGCCTGGCTCGCCATCTCCGCGATGCCCGAGCAGGAGGTGCTGGTGATCTGCCCGAAGGGCGCGATCCCGCAATGGCGGCGCACCATCGCCCATGCCGGCCTGCCGGCGAAGAAGCTCACCCTAATGAATTTCGAGCGGACGAAATCGCTGCTCGCCCCGCCGCCGGCTTCGAACAAGCGCTCGACGCGAGCGAAGAACAACGAGCTCGCCAAGCTCGGCACGCCGAAGCGGGTCTGGCCGCTGGTCGTGATCGACGAGGCCCACCGCATCCGCAATCCGAACTCGCAGCAGGGGCTGGTCTGCCGGCAGATGGCGGCTGCCGCGGAGTTCACGATCTATATGAGCGCGACGGCCGGACAGGCGCCGCACGAGCTGTCCTATCTCGCGCGATTACTGGCCGATGCCACAGGGGCGCCCGGCGGCGATCTCGACGGCTTCCGGGCGCTGATGAAGCGGCTGAGGATCGGCAAGGCCAAGGGCCGGTGGAAGAACTGGAGCTGGGAGCCCAACGAAAGCGATCGCAAGGTCATGGCAGACCTGCTCTATCGTGGCCGCAACGCCATCGGCCTGCGCCGCCGGCCCGAGGAGATCGCCGGCTGGCCGGAGGTGCAGCGCGAGCTTGCTCCTGTCGCGCTCGATACAAGCGAGCGCAAGCTCTACGATGCGACCTGGCGCGAATTCCGGCGCGAGCTGGGGTTAGCGGGAGGCTCGACCCGCAAGCCCGCCGGCTGGGCTGCCGATCTGCGCTTCCGCCAGAAGGCGAGCCTCCTGCGCACCGCCGGCACCGCGGAATTCTGCCAGGACCTGCTGGAGAATGACGAGCAGGTGGCGATCTCGGTCGCCTTCCTCGAAACCGGGGCGATGCTGGCCGAGAAGCTGTCGGGCAAAGGCTGGCGGGTCGGCTCGATCACCGGCGAATATTCCGGCGAGGCCAATGAAGCCACGCGGATCGCCTTCCAGACCGGCAAGCTCGATGCCGTCGTCTTCACCGTGACCGAGTCGATCTCGCTGCACCGGGCCGAGATGCCAGGCGGCGAGCGCGAGCGGGCGCTCGTCGTCCATGACCTGCGCCACAGCGCGATCCAGCTGCAGCAGATCGAGGGGCGCTGCCATCGCGACGGCCAGCATGCGACGATCTTCTACGCCTATGCCGAGGATACGGTGGAGGAGAAGGTCGCCGCGACCGTGCTCGCCCGCATGGCGGCGATGGAAGGCCTTGCCGGCGACGAGACGGCGCTACTCGACGCCATCGCCGGCGAGGTCGAGCGGGCGGCGCTGGCAAGGGAAGCGGCCTAATGCTCGCCGATCAGTTCATCTGCGAGCGCGGCGGTTCGTCCGGCGCACGCTGGCCGACGCGCTTGGCCTCGTCGACGACCCGCTCGCTGGCGCCGACCGCCTTGTACCAGAGGTCGCGCGTATAAGCGCCCTGATGGACGATGGCGTCGTAGCCGATCGCAAAGACAGCGATCACCAGAAGAATGCGAAACATGGGTATCCCCCGTCCAAATTAGTCCTCGCAAGAGAACGCGGTGGCCCAAGCGCGGTTCCGATCCGTCGCGCCGCGTGGGGTGCGACGATCATGCAACCTGGAACCTCTGGCGGGCGGGAGGCGTTTGGATCAATATAGAACATATCATGAACATGGAGGCGGGCTTGGCACAGCTCACCACGCTTCAGAAGCTGGAGATCCTCAGCGACGCTGCGAAATACGACGCTTCCTGCGCCTCCTCAGGCACAGCCGAGCGCAATTCGGTCGGCGGCAAGGGTGTCGGTTCGACCACCGGCTCCGGCATCTGCCACTCCTATGCGCCGGACGGGCGCTGCATTTCGCTGCTGAAGATCCTGCTGACGAATTTTTGCTCCTACGACTGCGTCTTCTGCATCAACCGCAGTTCGAGCAATGTCCGGCGGGCGCGCTTCTCGGTCGAGGAGGTCGTGGCGCTGACCCTGAACTTCTACAAGCGCAACTATATCGAGGGCCTGTTCCTCTCCTCCGGCATCATCCGCTCGCCGGACTACACCATGGCCGAGCTGGTGCGTGTCGCCGAGAGCCTGCGGCTGGAGCATGACTTCCGCGGCTACATCCATCTCAAGCTGATCCCGAGCGCGAGCCAGGAACTGATCGACCGCGCCGCGTTGTTCGCCGACCGGGTCTCGATCAATGTCGAACTGCCGAGCGAGACCTCGCTGAAGCGCTTCGCGCCGGAGAAGCAACCGCTCGACATCCGCAGCGCAATGGGGGGCCTCAAGCTCAGGATCGACGAGGCCGCCGCCGAGCGCGAACGCTCGAAGCGGGCGCCGGCCTTCTCGCCGGCCGGGCAGAGCACGCAGATGATCGTCGGCGCCGACGATGCCAGCGACGCCACCATCCTGCAGCGCAGCGCCCAGCTCTACGGCGCCTATGGCCTGCGCCGGGTCTACTATTCCGCCTTCAGCCCGATTCCGGACTCGTCGAAGCAGTTGCCGCTGTCGGAGCCGCCGCTGATGCGCGAGCACCGGCTCTACCAGGCCGACTGGCTGACGCGCTTCTATGGCTTCGAGGTCGACGAGATCATGGCTGCGGCGCCGGGCGGCATGCTCGACCTTTCCGTCGATCCCAAGCTCGCCTGGGCCCTGCGCCATCGCGGCCGCTTTCCGGTCGATGTCAACCGAGCCGACCGGGAACTGCTGCTGCGCATTCCTGGCCTCGGCACGCGCAGCGTCGACCGTATCCTCGCCATGCGCCGCTTCCGGCGCCTGCGGCTGGAGGATGTCGGGCGACTGGTGCGCTCGCTGCGCGTGCTTCGGCAGTTTATCGTCACCGCCGATTGGCGACCGGGCGCGGCGCTCGACGGCGAGAGGCTGAAAGCGCAATTGGCGCCGAAGCCGCAGCAACTGGCGCTGCTCTGATGTTCGTCGCGCGTCTTTCCCATCCCGCCGATTTCGAGGGCTGGCGCGGCTTCGCCCGGCGCTTCGCGCAAGCGCTGGTGGCGCCCTCGGCGATCGACTGGCGCGTCGGCGATCACGACACCGGCCTGTTCGGCGAGGACGTGGTCGAGGGTGGCGAGAACAGGGCGCTGAGCGTGCCGCGCGCCTTCGTCGGGCTGGCGCAGGAGGTGATCTGCCACAGCGATCCCGCGCGCTTCGACCTGCTCTATCGCCTGCTCTGGCGCCTGCAGGAAGAGCGGGAGCTGCTCCAGATCGCCTCCGACCATGATGTCCACCGCGCCGAGGCTCTGGCGCGCTCGGTCCGGCGCGACATGCACAAGATGACCGCCTTCGTGCGCTTCCGCGAGGTCGAGGACGGGGAGGGCGGCGAGGCCTTCGTCGCCTGGTTCGAGCCCGAGCACCACATCCTGGAGAAAGTCGCGCCCTTCTTCGTCGAGCGCTTCACGACGATGCGCTGGACGATCCTGACGCCGCGGGGAACGCTGCTCTGGAACGGGCGCGAGCTTCGACTCGGCGAGGCGGCGACACGGGCGCAGGCGCCGAGCAGCGACGCGATGGAGGAGTGGTGGCGGACCTATTACGCCAGCATCTTCAATCCGGCCCGCTTGAAACCGAAGGCGATGAAGGCGGAGATGCCGGTGAAATACTGGCGGAACCTGCCGGAGGCCGAACTGATTTCTCCCCTGATCGCCGATGCCACCAGGCGAACGCAGGAGATGATCATGAGTGCTCCGACCTCACCGCAGAAGCGACGACCTGCTGCGGCTGCGTCGGAACCGGTCGCTTCCGACCTATCCGCGATCGAGAGCTGGGAGGACGCTGCCGCGGCCGCGCGCTCCTGCCGGCGCTGCGATCTCTGGTGCGATGCGACGCAGACGGTCTTTGGCGAGGGGCCGCGCAGTGCGCCGGTCGTCTTCGTTGGCGAGCAGCCTGGCGACCATGAGGATCTCGCCGGCAAGCCTTTCGTCGGCCCGGCCGGCAAGGTTTTCGACCGCGCCATGGCCGATGCCGGGCTCGACCGCAGCCGCGCTTATGTCACCAATGCGGTGAAGCACTTCAAATTCCAGCTGCGCGGCAAAAGGCGCATCCACGAGAAGCCGAATGCCGGCGAGGTCAAGGCCTGCCGCTTCTGGCTCGATCTCGAGCTCGGCTTCGTCAAGCCGCAATTGGTGGTGGCGCTGGGCGCGACCGCGCTCAAGGCGCTGACTGGCCATGCCGGGCCGCTTACGGCGGCGCGCGGGCGCGAGCTTGCGTTGCCGGATGGCACGCCGTTGCTCGCGACCGTCCACCCCTCCTATCTGCTGCGGCTGCCGGACGAGGAGGCGAAGGAGAACGAGACCCGGCGCTTCATCGCCGATCTAAAGCTGGTCGGCAGCCTCGCGCCGGGCTTGCGCCTGCCGAGAGCGGCTTGACCGGGGCCGGTGCGCAGTGTCCGCTGCCGCCGCGTTTGGAAGAGGCGGTTCGATGTTCGACGATCTCAAGGGCAAGCGGATGCTGGTGACCGGCGCTTCCTCGGGGCTCGGCGCGCATTTCGCCCGGTTGCTGGCGGGGAAAGGCGCGCTGGTCGCGGCTGCGGCGCGCCGAACCGAGCGGCTGCAGGAGTTGGCGCGGGAGTGCGAGGGCCTGCCCGGCCGGGTCGTGCCGCTGGCGCTCGATGTGAGCTCGGTCGCGGCGATCGAGGCAGGCGTCGCCGAAGCCGCCAGGCTGCTCGGCGGGCTCGACGTGCTCGTCAACAATGCCGGTGTCGGTGAGACGGAAGCTGCGCTCTCGGTCAGCGAGGCGCAGTGGGACAACCAGATCGACGTCAATCTGAAGGGCTGCTTCTTCGCGGCGCAGGCGGCGGCCAAGATCATGGCCGAGCAGGATGGCGGCGGGGCGATCGTCAACATCGCCTCGATCCTCGGCGAGCGCGTCGCGGGGCGGGTCGCACCCTATGCGATCTCCAAGGCCGGGCTGATCCAGATGACCAAGGCGCTGGCGCTGGAATGGGCGCGGCATAGGATCAGGGTCAATGCGCTGGCGCCGGGCTATGTCGTCACCGACATCAACCGCGAGTTCTTCGCCGGCGATGCCGGGGAGGCCCTGAAGAAGCGCATCCCGATGCGCCGAGCCGGCGAGCTCGACGATCTCGACGGGCCGCTCTTGCTGCTCTGCTCGGATGCCGGGCGCTACATGACCGGCGCGGTCGTCGCGGTCGATGGCGGGCATCTGGTCAGCGGGCTTTAAGGTAACAGGAGGACGCCATGCACAAGCCCGAAGGGCACAACGCCGTCTCGCCCTATCTCCTCGTCGCGGATGCCGAACAGGCGCTCGCCTTCGCCAAGGCGGTGTTCGGGGCCGATCCCAGCTTCATCGCAAGGCGCGAGGATGGCGGGATCATGCATGCCGAGTTCAGGATCGACGATTCGATCGTGATGCTGGGCGAGGCGCCGGGCGGGCCGGAGTCCCATGTCCATGTCTATGTTGCCGACCCCGATGCCCTGATCGAGAAGGCATTGGCGGCCGGCGGCACGCTGATCCAGGCGCCCTCCGAGAAGGGCGATGGCGATCGCCGCGGCGGGGTCAAGGACCCGGCCGGGACGAGCTGGTGGCTGGCGCGGATGGTCGATCCGGCAGGGCGGACGAAGACGAACGCGCTCTAGGATGCGGGCAGCAGTTCTTTCAGCCTGATGAGCGCGATCTTCTCGACTTGCGCGAGCGCCGTCGCGAATTCCTGCTCCGGTGTGCTGGTCAGTCGCTGCTCGAAGGAGGCGAGGATGTCCGCCTTGCTCAGCCCCTTGACCGCCAGGATGAAGGGGATGCCGAAGCGGGCCTTGTAGGCCTCGTTCAGCGCGGTAAAGCGGGCGCGCTCGTCCGAGGTCAGCCGGTCGAGCCCGGCCGAGCCCTGCTCGCTCGCCGATTCCGGCGTCAGCTCGCCGGCGGCGGCGATCTTGCCGGCGAGGTCGGGATGGGCGTCGAGTAGGGCCTTCTGTCGTTCGCGCGGCGCCTTGCGCATCACTGCGACCATCGCTTTGTGCAGCTCTTCGGCGTTGTCCTGCGCCGTTGTGAGCCCGGCGGCGTGGGTCTGCTCGGCGATCCAGGGCGAGTGCTCCCAGACCCGGCCATAGACCTCGGTGAACAGCGCCTGCGGCAGGCGCGAGGGCGTGTAGCCGCCGTCCGGCGGATGCGTCCTCACCCAATGACGGGCGATGTCGAGCCGGGTCGCGACCCAGACGCGCTCATGGCTCTGGACATAGTCGAGGAAGCGGGTGAGCGCCGCGGCGCGGCCGGGCCGGCCGACGAGGCGGCAATGCAGGCCGATCGACATCATCTTCGGCGCGGTCTCGCCCTCGGCATAGAGTGTGTCGAACGAGTCCTTGAGATAGGCGAAGAACTGGTCGCCGCTGTTGAAGCCCTGCGGCGTGGCAAAGCGCATGTCGTTGGCGTCGAGCGTATAGGGCACGGCGAGCTGCGGGCCGTGCGGGCCTTTCAGCCAATAGGGCAATTCGTCGGCATAGACGTCGGCGGTGTAGAGGAAGCCGCCTTCCTCCATCGTCAGCGGGATGGTGTTGACCGAGGTGCGGCCCTGATAGCAGCCGAGCGGGCGTTCTCCGGCGAGCTCGCTCTGGATGCGGATCGCCTCGAGGATGTGGGCGCGCTCGGTCTCGGCGGGGGCGTCGCGATAGTCGATCCATTTCAGGCCATGGGTGGCGATCTCCCAGCCGGCTTCCTGCATCGACGAGACGATTTCCGGATAGCGCTGCAGCGCCGAGGCGACGGCGAAGACCGTGACCGGCAGGTTGCGCTCGGTGAACATGCGCCAGAGCCGCCAATAGCCGGCGCGCGAGCCGTATTCGTAGATCGACTCCATGTTCATGTGGCGTTGGCCCTGCCAGGGTGCGGCGCCGACGATCTCGGAGAGGAAGGCCTCCGAGGCTGCATCGCCATGCAGGATGCAATTCTCGCCGCCTTCCTCGTAATTGACCACGAACTGCACCGCGATCCGCGCTTCGCCCGGCCAGTGCGGGTGCGGGGCGCTGCGGCCATAGCCGACGAGATCGCGCGGGTAGGTCGTGCTCATGAGGTGATTCAAGTCCATGTGGCGGTGATTCAGGAACGATCGGCAAGCGGCTGGAACGAGGGCTGTTTTCCGCGATCCGCTTTACCGCGGAGTTGCATCCTGTCGAAGGTGGGGGAGCTGCTCTTTTCGGAGATGCTCCTGTTCCGAAAACGCCTCAGCTGCCGCGATAGGTCGAGTAACTCCAGGGCGAGGCGAGGAGGGGCACGTGATAGTGGCCCTGCGGCTCGGCGATGGCGAAGCGGATCGGCACCAGGTCGAGGAAAGCGGGCTCGGGCAGTTTCGTGCCGAGATGGCGGAAATAGTCGCCGATCGCGAAGGTCAGTTCGTAGCTGCCGACCGGCAAAGTGCCGCTGAGCAGGGGCGCATCGGTGCGGCCGTCGGCGTTGGTCACCGCATCGACGATGCGGCTGCGGCTGCCGTCGGGCAGCAGCGCATCGAGCGCGATTTCGACGCCCGCGGCCGGCTTGCCGTTGACCGTGTCGAGCACATGCGTCGACAGACGCCCCATGCTTGAACCTCCCGTTGAAGCCGCGCTGCGCGGCCGGAATGACGCTTGCCTTCCAAGGCTGCGAACCTAGTCTGGACTGCGATGCAAGTTCTCTTCCGGATTCCGCCCTGTCAAATGGTGAGGCGATTGCCGCCCGCGCCTCTCCCTCCCCCCGCTTGCGGTGGGGAGGGCGGGGGTGGGGGGAAGCGCCGCTTGGCGAAACGATTCAGGGCAGAGCTCCAGCTTTTCGGCCCCCCATCCCTACCCCTTCCCCAACGCAAGCGGGGGGAAGGAGACAGGTCGCGCATCCGTATTGACGCGGAGCCTGCCCGTGCTTGAGGCCTATCTGATGGAATGGGGCAGCCAGCTCCTGCGCTGGCTGCACGTGATCGCGGCGATCGCCTGGATCGGCTCGTCCTTCTTCTTCATCCATCTCGACGCGTCGCTCCGCGCGGCGCCCGATGCGCCCAAGACCGAATCCGGCCAGCCGACCCAGTTCCTCGCCTGGCAGGTCCATGGCGGCGGCTTCTATGCGATGCGCAAATACCTGGTCGCGCCGGAGGTGCTGCCGAAGGAGCTGACCTGGCACAAATGGCAGGCCTACTGGACCTGGATCTCCGGCTTCTTCCTGCTGGTCTGGGTCTATTACGCCCAGTCGGAACTCTATCTGATCGATCCGGCGGTGATGGCGCTGTCGCCCTTCGCAGCGGGGGCGATCGGCATCGCGGCGCTAGCCGGCGGTTGGCTGCTCTACGACCTGCTCTGCAAATCGCCGCTTGGCAAGAACGACGTCGTGCTCGGCCTGCTCGGCTTCGGCTATGTCGTCGCGGCGAGCTGGGCCTTTGCCTCGGTCTTCTCCGGGCGCGGCGCGCTGATCCATACCGGCGCGCTGATGGCGACGATCATGTCGGCCAACGTCTTCTTCGTGATCATGCCGGGCCAACGCAAGACCATCGCCGCCATGGTCGCCGGTGAGGTGCCCGATCCGAAATACGGCAAGCAGGCCAAGCAGCGCTCGCTGCACAACAACTACATCACCCTGCCGGTGCTGTTCCTGATGCTGGCGAACCACTACCCGGTGACCTACGCCAATTCGGCGGTGATTCCGGTGCTGGTCGCGCTGATCATCGTCGCCGGCGCGCTGATCCGGCACTTCTATAATGTCCGCCATGCCGACCATGCCAAGTCGCCCTGGTGGACCTGGGCGGTGGCGGCGCTGGCGCTGTGGCTCGCCTTCTGGGTGGCGATGGCGTCTTCGCCAGGCGGGCGCGAGCGGCTCGGCCTGAAGCCGCTTGATCCAGTGAAGCCGGTGATGCTCGCCGGCCTCGTGCCGCCGTCGCCGGAGGTCGCCAACATCGTCACAGGCCGCTGCGCCATGTGCCATGCGCCCGAGCCGTCCTGGCCCGGCATCGGCATCGCGCCCAAGGGCGTCTTCCTGCACGAGCCCGAGCTGATCGCCCGCCAGCGCCGCGCCATTGGCGTACAGGCGGTGCTGACCCATGCCATGCCGCCGAACAACCTCTCGGGCATGACCGCGGACGAGCGGCGCGTCCTCGCGGCCTGGGTGGCGCAGAAGCGCTGAAACTACGCCGCCGGCGCGGCATGGTGACGCTGCAAAGGCACAGCAGGGCGCCTCATCCACAGCGTTCAGTTTCATTCAGTTTCGGTTCATCGCGGAACCTTCATCGTCGACCGTGATCACATCGGCGTGATCGGCGCGTGATCGTGCGCGCCGGGCGCGCCGGGGGGCCTTGGGGGTCCAGTTGAAAGCCGTGTGGAGATCGGGCTCCAGCTACTGGCTGGCGGCCGTGCTGTTCTGTTGCGCCTGGGTGGCGCTGTGCTGGCCCTGGCTGTCGGGGGCGGTGACGATTCCGTTCGACGCCAAGGCGCATTTCCAGGCGCAGATCCAGTTCCTGGCGCAGGCGCTGCATTCCGGGCAGTCGCCGTTCTGGACGCACAATGTCTTCGCTGGCTCGCCCCAGGTCGCCGATCCGCAATCGCTGATCTTCTCGCCGGCGATCCTGCTGGCGCTGTTCAATCCCTCGCCGAGCTTCCGCGCCGTCGATGCCTATGTGCTGGCGCATCTGCTGGTCGGCGGGCTCGCCATGCTGATGTTCTTCCGCGACCGCAACTGGCATCCGGCGGGCGCGTTGCTCGCGGCGCTGGTCTTCGCCTTCGGCGCCTCGGCCGCTTGGCGCGTCCAGCATGTCGGGCAGATCGCCAGCTTCGCCTTCTTCGGGCTGTCGTTCTGGCTGACGGCGCGGATGCTGCAGCGCGCCTCGCTGCGCTATGGGCTGCTCGCCGGCTTTTCCGCCGGCATGATGGTGCTCGAGCCCGACCAGGTCGCGCTGCTCGGCGCCTATATCCTGATCGGCATGGTCGTCGCCTACTGGCTTTCGGAAGGCTGGGCCGGCGTCCGCGAGAGCCTCGCGCCGATCGCGGCCGCCTGCTTTGCCGGCATCGTCACCATCGCCGTGCCGCTGCTCTGGACCTGGCTCTTCGCCGAGGCGACGACGCGGCCGGCGATCGATCTCGTCGAGGCGGGTAGAGGCTCGCTGCACCCGGCCTCGCTGCTGACCGCCTTCGTCGGCGACCTGTTCGGCGTGCGCGATCCGTCGGTAGAGTTCTGGGGACCTTACGCCCCGGACTGGAACGCCAAGGAACTCTTCCTTTCGAAGAACATGGGGCAGGTCTATCTGGGGGCGCTGCCCTTCCTGCTGCTGATCGTGCCGGGGCTGACGCGCGGCTGGCTCTGGGACAGGGCGATCCGGCCCTTCACCATCCTGTTCGTGCTGATGGTGCTGTTCGCGCTCGGCCGCTACACGCCGCTCTTCCACCTGGCCTATGACTATCTGCCGGGCGTCAAGGTGTTCCGGCGGCCGGCCGATGCGACCTTCCTGATCGGCGGGCTTGGCGCCGTGCTCTCGGGCTATCTGCTGCATCGCATCCTCAGCGAGGAGAAGCCCGGCGCGATTTGGCGTGACCTCGGCATCGGCGCCGGCGCGATCGTCCTGCTGATCGGGCTGGCCCTGCTGGTGGCGCGCCAGGCTGGCCATCTTGGCCAGGCCTTGCTGCCGAGCGCGACCGCCGCGGCCTGGTTCATCAGTGCGCTTGCCCTCCTCGTCGTGTTGACGCGCTGGCGTGGCGTTGCGGCCCCGCTTGCCGCGAGCCTGATCGTCACCGGCGTCGTCGCCGCCGACCTCGCCGCCAATAACGGCCCGAACGAGGCCACGGCGCTGGCGCCCGAGGTCTATGATGTGCTGCGGCCGGAGACCAAGAACGAGACCGTCGCCGTGCTCAAGAAGCTCACCGCGCAGCCACCGGATTCGCCGCGGCGCGACCGGGTCGAGCTGCTCGGCCTGGGCTTCGAATGGCCCAATGCCGGCATGATCCACGGCTTCGACCACACGCTGGGCTACAATCCGCTGCGGCTCGCCGACTTCTCGGACGCGGTCGGCACGCGCGATTCGATCGCGGCGCCGGGCGAGCGCGTGTTCACGCCGTTGTTCCCGTCCTATCGCTGCCGCCTCGCCGACTTTCTCGGCCTGCGCTACATCGCGACCCGGGTGCCGATCGGCGAGGTCGACGGCAAGCTGCGTGCCGGCGACCTCAAGCTCGTCGCCTACACCAAGGACGGCTACATCTACGAGAATCCGCGGGCGCTGCCGCGCGTGATGTTCGTCGGCGGCTGGCAGCTCGCCGATTTCGAGGGGATGAAGTCGGCCGGGCAGTGGCCGGATGCTGATCCGCAGCGCGTCGTCCTGCTCGATCAGGAGCCGGAGCCCGGCGTGCCGGATGGGCCGGTCACGACCAATGCCGAGGTCAAGCTCAAGCGCTACCGCAACACCGTGGTCGAGATCGAGGTCACCAGCGCGCAGCCCGGCTTCGTCGTGCTGAACGACATCTGGCATCCCTGGTGGAAGGCCGAGGTCGACGGGCAGGAGGTCGACATCCTCAAGGCCAATGTCCTGTTCCGGGCCGTGCAGGTTCCGGCCGGCACGCACAAGATCCGCTTCAGCTTCCACCCGCTCGATGGCGCCATCGCCGAACTGCGCGATCGCGTGACGCCGCCCGAGGAAGAGGGCGTGGTCGCGGAAGCGCCCACGCATAGCGGCCCGTCAGGCTCGCCGGCGACGCGGATCCAGCCGGTGCCGGCCGAGCCGGTCACACGCCCGGCGCACGACATGGCTGCGCATGACATGCTGCCGCCCTCGTCGGCGATATCGGTGGTGCGGTAGGAGAGGTTAGGGCGCGACCCTTCTCCCCTTGCGGGAGAAGGTGGCCCGAAGGGCCGGATGAGGGGTCTCTCACGTCTTTGAAGTCTGAGTCGTGGGCCAGCGATTCCGGTTGCGCGACCCCTCTCCCTAACCCTCTCCCGCAGGGGGAGAGGGGACACGTCGCGCTAAGCCTCAAACCACCCCGAGCTTCTTCTGCAACGCGCTCGACGAGGTCGTGTACTGGAAGGTCAGGCGCTTCTCCGGATAGACGTAGCGGTGGACCTTCTGGGCGGCGAGCGCCGCCTCGTGGAAGCCCGACAGGATCAGCTTCAGCTTGCCCGGATAGGTGTTGATGTCGCCGACGGCGAAGATGCCGGGCACATTGGTCTCGAACTTCTCGGTGTCGACCGGGATCAGGTTCTCGTGGAGGTTCAGGCCCCAATCGGCAATCGGGCCGAGCTTCATCGTCAATCCGAAGAAGGGCAGCATGGTGTTGCAGGCGATCTCGAACTCGGCGCCGGCATTGTCGCGGCAGATCGCGCCGTGCAGCTCATTGCCTTCGCCCTTGAGGCCCATCACCTGCCCGAGCCGCAGATCCATCGCGCCGGAGGCGACGAGGGCACGCATCTGCTCGACCGAGTGGGGAGCGGCGCGGAAATCGTCGCGCCGGTGCATCAGCGTCACCCGCTTGGCGATCGGCTGCAGGCTCAGCGTCCAGTCGAGCGCCGAATCGCCGCCGCCGACGATCAGGATCTCGCGGTCGCGGAAGGCCTCCATCTTGCGCACGGCATAGTGCACGCCGCCGCCGTCGCTGCGGCCCTCATAGGCCTCGATCCCGGGGATCGGCGGCTTCTTTGGGAGGAACGAGCCGCCGCCGGCGGCGATCAGGATCGCCTTCGCCTCGAACACCGTGCCGGCATCGGTGCGCAGGCGGAAGCGCGGGGCCTCGGGCGTGCCCAGCACCTCGACCCGCTCGATCATCTGGTTGAGGTGGAAGGTCGCGCCGAAAGGCTTGATCTGCTCCATCAGATTGTCGACCAGCCCCTGGCCGGTGACGAGCGGGAAGCCGGGAATGTCGTAGATCGGCTTCTCCGGATAGAGCTCGGCGCATTGGCCGCCGACCTTGGGCAGGATGTCGACGAGATGGGCCTTGATGTCGAGCAGGCCCAGCTCGAACACGGCGAACAGGCCGCACGGGCCGGCTCCGATGATCAGCGCGTCGGTCTTAACGGTCTCGCCCTCGATGGCGGCGACGATAGTCATGGGTCACGGTTCCTAAAGACGGCTTCAAGGGCCGCCGGTCGTCACCCGTTGCCGGAAATCAGCCGGCCTTGCAATGCGACATGGCGCAAGGCCGGGCGGGCCGGGCCGCATGCGGGAGCGGCCTGGCCTCAGCCGCCGGTCTCGGCGGTGAGGCCGGCCGCGGCAATGCCGGCGACGGCGGCCGCCTCATCATTGTCCGAGGTATCGCCGGAGATGCCGACGACGCCGATCAGGTTGCCCTCGGCATCGCGGACCAGCGCGCCGCCGGGCACCGGCACGACCGGGCCACCGACGGAGAGGGCGACGCCGTTGATGAAGTGAGGGCGCTCCAGCGCCATCTTGTTGAGGGTGCGCGGGCCGACGCCGAGCGCGATCGCGCCATTGGCCTTGCCGAGCGCGATCTCGCCGCGCTTCAGGCTGGTGCCGTCCTGGGCCAGGAAGAACTTCTGCGCGCCGCGCGCGTCGAGCACGGCGACGGCGAGCGGCTTCAGCCCGTTCTCCCGTGCGTATTTCAGGATGCCGTCGACGATCACGCTGGCCTGTTCGAGGGTGAGGGCGGTCATGGCTGGCCTTTCATAGGTATCGATGACGGAGCTGTCGGCTCGGCTCCGTTCTGCCAGCGCCGGCGACGCGAGGGAAGGGTAGACGTCACCTTTCGTCTTGCAGTTGTCGCCCCGAGCGGGCTTCATGGAGTGCCCGTCTCGGGGCATGTTCCGCAAGGTGAGCGCCATGTTTGCGACCAGAACATGCCCCAAGGCAGTCGAGTGGCGCAAAGCCCGATCGTCCGGCCGATCCTGGCGGCGGCGGGCGCGTTAGGAGAGCATGCTATGGGTCTGTTCAGTTTCATCAAGGAAGCCGGCGCCAAGATCTTCGGGTCGAGCTCGGCCAATGCCGCAACATCTGATCAGTTGCAGAAGGAACTGGCGGGTCACGGCCTGCCGTCCGACGTCAAGATCGACGTCTCGGGCGACAAGGTGAAGGTCTCCGGCAAGGCGATGACCACCGAGGAGGCCGAGAAGATCATCCTGGCGATCGGCAACACCGCTGGTGTCGGCCAGGTCGAATCGGAGCTGATCGTCAACAAGGAGGCCGCCGCCGCCGTGTTCTACACGGTGAAGAAGGGCGACACGCTCTGGAAGATCGCCGAGGAGCACTACGGCAAGGGCAAGGGCGCCAAGTACACCGAGATCGTCAAGGCCAACACGCCGCCGGTGAAGGACCCCGACCTCATCCTGCCGGGTTGGGTGCTGCGCATCCCGCCGCTGGCCTGATCAAGCCGGACCCGATCAGGTTCAACAGCCTGACCGGCTGATCCGCCTCCTACGATCTGGACGAGCCCGCCGACGGGATTCGGCGGGCTTGCAAATTAGTTGCGAACGAAACTATCATATGCCGGAAGGCTGCTTTGGGTGACGTTGGGGGTTGGTCGCGCCCGGCTCCGCGCTGGAGCGTGCAGGGGATGAGATCGGGAGATCGTCGCGCGTTCCTTCGGACGCGAGGCCGTGATCCGGCCTTTTTTGTCCAAGCATTGAACTGAAAAGTGAATTCCACTTTTCAGTTCAATGCTCTAGGCGGTCTTCGTCGTGGGATGCCCCGCGGCAGGGTGAACGAAACAACTTAAAAATCCCGGGGAGGGGACCTCATGACTTTCGATCGTCGCAGATTCCTGACGCTCGCCGGCTCGGCCGTTGCCGCGCCCGCCGTGCTGCGCTCCACGCGCGCCAATGCCCAGGAAGTGACGCTGCGCATGCACCACTTCCTGCCGCCGGTGGCGAACGGCCATTCCAAGTTCCTGAAGCCCTGGGTCGACAAGGTCGGCGCCGAGTCGAACGGCCGGATCAAGATCGACATCTTCCCGTCGATGCAGCTCGGCGGCACTCCGCCGCAGCTTTTCGACCAGGCCCGCGACGGCGTCGTCGACATCGTCTGGACGCTGCCCGGCAACACGCCCGGCCGCTTCACCGGCATCGAGGCGTTCGAACTGCCCTTCGTCGCCAACAAGCGGGCGCTGGTGAACTCGCTGGCCCTGACCGACTATGCCAGCGAGCACCTCAAGGACGAGTTCAAGGACATCCATCCGATCTGCTTCTGGGCGCATGATCACGGGCTGATCCACGCCAACAAGCCGGTCAAGACGATGGAGGACCTGAAGGGTCTGAAGCTGCGCTTCCCGACCCGGCTCGCCGGCGAGGCGCTGCGCGCGCTCGGCGTCAACGCCATCGGCATGCCGATCCCGCAGGTGCCGGAATCGCTGGCCCAGCGCGTCATCGACGGCTGCGTCGTGCCCTGGGAGGTTGTGCCCTCGATCAAGGTGCAGGAACTGGTCAAGAACCACACCGAGATCCCGGGCTCGCCGACCTTCTATGTCGCGACCTTCGTGCTCGCCATGAACAAGGCCAAGTATGAGGGCCTCGCGCCGGACCTCAAGGCGATCATCGACAAGAACTCGGGCGCTGCGGCTGCTGCCATGGCCGGCAAGGTCTGGGACGAGCAGGCCGTCGTCGTCTCCGAGATGGTCAAGAAGCGCGGCAACAACATCGTCACGCTGGAGCAGGCCGAGGCCGATCGCTGGCGCAAGACGACCGAGCCGGTGATCGAAGGCTGGGTCAAGACCGCCAAGGACAAGGGCCTCGATGGCGAGAAGCTGCTCGCCGCCGCCCGCGCCGCACTGACCAAGCATCAGAACGCAGCCTGAGCGTCTAGATGACCGACAGGGCAGGGGAAAGGCCGCCATCGCGCATCGACGCGGTGGCGGAGGCGGTCGCGCTCAGCGGCGGAGTGCTGCTGATCGCGGTCGCGACCATGGTCGTGGTCAGCGTGACCTTGCGCAGCGATCTCGTCGGCAAGGCCGGCGTGCCCGGCGATTTCGAGCTGGTCCAGATGGCGACCGCGGTCGCCGCCTTCTGCTTCCTGCCGCTCTGCCAGCTCAGGCGCGGCAACATCTTCGTCGACACCTTCACCCTGAAGCTGCCGCAGCGCTGGCGCGACGGGATCGATGCGCTCTGGGATGTCGTCTACGGCCTTGCCATGGCGCTGATCGCCTGGCGGCTCGGCGTCGGGGCGCGCTCGGCGCTCGCCAGCGGCGAGAACACCATGGTGTTGCAGCTGCCGAGCTACATGCCGATCGCGCTCTGTGCGGTCCTGGCCGGCTTCGTTTCGCTCGCTGCTTTTGTCAGCGCCAGCCGCCTGTTGAGGCAGCCCCGATGAGCGGCGCATCCCTCGCGATCACCGGCTTCGTCGTCATGCTGGCGCTGATGGCGCTGCGCCTGCCGATCGGTCTCGCCATGCTGGTCGTCGGCAGCGCCGGCTATATCCAGCTCAACGGGCTCGAGCCCTTCCTCAATTATATCCGCACCACGCCCTACCAGATCTTCGCCAACTACACGCTCTCGGTGATCCCGCTCTTCGTGCTGATGGGCGCCTTCGCCGAGCGCTCGGGACTGGCGGGCGACCTGTTCAAGGCGGCCTCGGCCTTCGTCGGCCATCGTCGCGGTGGCCTCGGCATGGCGATGATCGGTGCCTGCACCGGCTTCGGCGCGATCTGTGGCTCCTCGGTCGCGACCACCGCGACCTTCGCCCGTGCCGCGCTGCCGCAATTGCGCAGCTATCGCTACGACCCGGGCTTCGCCTGCGGCGTCACCGCGGTCGGCGGCACGCTCGGCATCCTGATCCCGCCCTCCGTCATCCTCGTCGTCTATGCGATCTCGACCGAGCAGAACATCGCCAAACTGTTCCAGGCGGCGCTGATCCCCGGCCTGATGGCGGCGACGTTCTATTGCATCACCATCTGGATCATGTCGCGGCTCGACGGCACGCTCGCGCCCGCCCATGAGCGCCTGCCCTGGCGCGCGCGCTGGCCGCTGCTGATCGGCGTCATCCCGGCGCTGACTGTCGCGGTGATTGTGGTCGGCGGCATCTATGGCGGCGTCTTCACACCAACGGAGGGCGCGTCCGTCGGCGCCTTCATCATGCTGCTGATTGGCCTGTTCCGGCGCACGCTCGGCCTCTCCGAGATCAAGCAGGCGATCCTGCAGACGGCCGAGACCTCGGCGATGATCTTCGCGATCCTGCTCGGCGCCGAGGTATTCAACGCCTTCCTGGCGCTGACGCAGGTGCCGACTGCGGCGGCCGAGATGATCGCGGCCTCCGGCTGGGCGCCCTACACCGTGCTGGTCGGCTTGCTGCTGTTCTACATCGTGCTCGGCGGCGTGATGGACGAGCTCGCCATGATCCTTCTGACGCTGCCGGTGTTCTTTCCGATCGTGACGGCTTTGGATTTCGGCATGCCGACCGACGACATCGCGATCTGGTTCGGTATCCTCGTGCTGGTCGTGGTCGGCATCGGCATGACCTGCCCGCCGATCGGGCTCAACGTCTTCGTCGTCGCCTCGCTGGCGCGCGACGTGCCGGTGACGCGAATCTATCGCGGCGTGCTGCCCTTCGTCGCCGCCGATGTGGTACGGCTCGCCATCTGCGTGGCATTCCCGGCGCTGAGTCTCTATCTGGTGAGGCTCCTGAACTAAGCGCACCTCGAGAGCAGCAGCATGATCGTACACGACCTCGACATCGACGCCGTCAAGGCGGGGCTCGCCGACGGCTCGATCCTCATCGTCGACGTGCGCGAGCCGCATGAATTCGCAGCCGGGCACATTCCCGGCTCGCTGTCGCGGCCGTTGTCGCAGTTCGATCCGGCCGACCTGCCGGACGAGCCGGGCAAACGCGTCGTGCTCTCCTGTGCTGCCGGCGTGCGCTCGCTGCGGGCGCTGGAGTTCGCGCAGGCAGCCGGCCTCGACATCGACAGCCACTATATCGGCGGCTTCAAGGACTGGGCGATGCGCGGCGAGCCGGTCGAGCGCTGAACCCCTGAGCCCTCATCCGGAGGAGCGCTCCGTAGGAGCGCGTCTCGAAGGATGCTTCAGGAGGCTCCCGAGATCGCTGGACCATCCTTCGAGACGACCGCTTGCGCGGCCTCCTCAGGATGAGGGCTGAAGGTATCGGCTGCTGTCCTGTGGTTGCGGTTCGGTTCGCCAGCGTCGATAACGGGGCGCGGCCTCAAATCCGGCCGCGGTCCACCATAGGTGTCCTGATGAAGGCCTCCCGCCTGCTGAGCCTTACCCTCGCAGCCCTGCTTTCCACCGCCTCCGCAGCCCCGCTCGCCTTCGCGCAGGCTGCCCCGCAGAGCGGAGCCAAGCGGCCGGCGCAGGACCCTGAGCTCCAGGCGGCGATCGCCAAGTCGAATGCCTATACCTCGCTCTCCAACCGGACGATCCGGGCGATCGAATCCTGGGATCGCTACAAGAGCTGGGTCGATATGAAGAAGGGCCCGACCGGCAAGGAGCGCTACATCGCCTACGGGCTCTACAGCCTCTATGACGTCAAGGACGAGATCGCCAAGGCCGAGGCCGCCGCCGGCCAGCCACCGGCGCAGCCCGAGCTCGACGGCGCGGTGAAGCGCTACATCGCCGCCTATCAGGAGCTGGCGCCGCTGATCACCCGGGCCGAGCGCTATTACGAGCGCAAGGATTATCGCGACGACAACGCCGCCGAGGGCCGCGAGCTGCACGCCAAGATGGTGCCGGCGGCGGAAGCCTTCCTGCACGAGCGGGCCGCCTTCAGCAACCAGCTCAACGGCTACAAGAAGGGCATCGACGCCCGTGAGCTCGCTGCGATCGAGGCGAGCGAGGGCCGCCTTGCCCGTTGGCAGCTGCGCAACATCATGATCAATGCGCGCGCCGTGATGGACGTGATGCCTAGCAATGAGCGGCCGATCGTCGACCTCGCCGCCTTCGACACGGCGCTGGCCGGCTATTCCGGGGCGATCAAGGAGATGGATCGCTTCAAGGACAGCAACCCGTCCGGCGTGCCGATGATCGATTCCTCGGCGAGCTCCTGGCTCGGCAATCTGCGCGACTTCCGCGAGAAGCTCGGCAAGTCGAAGGGTGATGTCCGCAAGGGCGCCGCCAACGATGCCAACCGCATCGTCTCCAGCTACAATATGATGGTGAGCATGTCCGACAGCGCCGCCCGCATGATCCGCTGAGTTTCAAGGCCCGTCTGCCTGCACTGTGTGCATCCCGGCCCCCGCGCGTGGGCCGGGGTGACGCCGCGGCGATCCTGCGCCAGTCTTTCTCATTCGAGTGATCCGAAGGAAGTTTGCCGATGCGTCCGATGAAGTTCGGGATGGGCCAGCCGGTGCGGCGGGTCGAGGATCAGCGCCTCACCACCGGCACCGGCCGCTATACTGACGACACCGCCGTCGAGGGCGCGCTGCATGCCTATGTGCTGCGCTCGCCGCATGCGCATGCGACGTTCAAGATCGTCGACAAGCAGGCGGCGCTGAAGCGCAAGGGCGTCAAGCTGATCCTGACCGGCGAGGATGTCGCCCATCTCGGCGACATCCCCTGCAAGGGGCTTATCAAGGACATCGATGGCAAAGACGTGAAGCCGAATCCGGTGCCGGTGCTGCCGGTCGACACGGTGCGCCATGTCGGCGAGGCCATCGCCTTCATCGTCGCCGAGACGCTCGACCAGGCGCGCGACGCCGCCGAGGCAATCGAGATCGAGTTCGAGACGCTACCCTCGATCACCGGCATCGCCGAGGCGCTGGAGAACGGGGCGCCGCAGGTCTGGCCGGACCGGTCCGGCAATGTCGCCTTCGAGGCCGAGCAGGGCAACGCCAAGAAGACCGAAGCGGCTTTCGCCAAGGCTGACCGGACCATCTCGGTCACCATCGTCAACAATCGCCTCGCCTCCAACTACATGGAGACGCGCGCCTGCATCGCCGAATACGACAAGGCGACCAAGCGCTGGACCCTGACGCTCGGCAGCCAGGGCAGCCACGGCACGCGCGAGATCCTGGCCGACTACATCCTCAAGGTCCCGCAGTCCCGCATCCGGGTGATCACCCCCGATGTCGGCGGCGGCTTCGGCACCAAGATCTTCATGTACCGCGAATACCCGCTGACCATGGTCGCGGCCGAAAAGCTGAAGCGGCCGGTGCGCTGGGTCGCCGACCGGACCGAGCACTTCCTCGCCGACACCCATGGCCGCGCCAATCTCAGCACCGCGACGATGGCGCTCGACAAGCGCGGCAAGTTCGTCGGCCTCAAGGTCGACCTCGCCGCCGACATGGGCGCCTATCTCTCGCAATATGGGCCCTTCATCCCCTGGGTCGGCACGACGATGACGCCGGGCTGCTACAGCATCCCGGCGGTGCATGTCCGCTTCCGCGGCGTCTTCACCAACACCACCCCGGTCGACGCCTATCGCGGCGCCGGGCGGCCCGAGGCGGCCTATCTGATCGAGCGGCTGGTCGATGCGATCGCGCGCGAGACCGGCAAGACGCCGGATGCGGTGCGGGCACTCAACTTCGTCAAGCCGAGCGAGATGCCGCACAAGACGCAGACCGGGCCGGTCTACGATTCCGGCGAGTTCGAGGGCCATATGCGCCGCGCCATGGAGGTGGCGGACTGGAAGGGCTTCAAGAGCCGGCTGAAGGCCTCGCAGAAGGCCGGCAAGATCCGCGGAATCGGGCTCGCCTGCTATATCGAGGCCTGCGGCGGCGGCGGGCCGGAGAGCTCGACCGTGATCCTGGAGAAGGACGGCACAGTCACCGTGCTGATCGGCACCCAGTCGAACGGGCAGGGGCATGAAACCGCCTATTCTCAGCTCGTCGCCCAGCATCTCGACATCCCGCTCGACCGCATCAAGGTCGTCCAGGGCGATACCGACAAGGTCGCGACCGGCTCCGGCACCGGCGGCTCGCGCTCGATCCCCGTCGGCGGTGCGGCGCTCAACGCTGCGACCGGCATCCTCGCTGACAATCTCAAGAGCATCGCCTCTGATGCGCTCGAAGCCGCCCCAGGCGACCTCGAGATCGTCGACGGGGCCGTGCGCATCGTCGGCACCGACAAGAAGCTCGATCTCAAGGCGATCGCGAACCTGCCCGGCGCCAAGGCGGACCAGCTCAGCGTGCATCAGAGCTGGACGCCGCCGGAGGCGACCTATCCGAACGGCACCCATGTGGTTGAATTGGAAGTCGATCCTGCGACCGGGGGGACTGAGATCCAGAACTATGTCGTGGTCGACGATTTCGGCGTGACCCTCAACCCGATCATGCTGCAGGGCCAGGTCCATGGCGGCGCGGCGCAGGGCATCGGCCAGGCTCTGATGGAGGAGATCCGCTTCGACTCGTCCGGCCAGATGCTGACCGCGACCTTCATGGACTACGCGCTGCCGCGGGCGATCGACGTCCCGAACTTCCATTTCGAGACGCGCAACGTGCCTTGCGTCACTAACGCCCTCGGCGTGAAGGGGGCGGGCGAGGCGGGGGCGATCGGTGCCTGTCCGGCGGTGATGAACGCCATGGTTGATGCGCTAAACCGCGCCGCGGGCGTCAAGGCGATCGACATGCCGGCGACGCCGGCCAAGGTATTCGCGACATTGAAGGGAGCGGGGTATCAGCTCTGATGCAAGGAGCTGATTGCGTTCTTGCAATCAATTTCACGAGAATGCGACTTGGCGCTGTCGTGCGCCTGCGTTGATCTGGAAGAGTTCAAAACAGCGCCGGGTGCGGCGCTGCCTTCCGGAGGATTCCCACGCATGCTTCGCACTGCTTTCGTCGCCCTCGGCCTCGCCGTCGGCGTCTCCGCCGTTCTGGCCCAAGCCAATCCGATCTCCGAGCGGCGCGATGCCATGAAGGCCGTCGGCGCCGCGACGCGCGACGGCGCAGCGATGGCCAAGGGCGAGGCGCCGTTCGAAGCCGCCAAGGCGCAGGCGGTGTTCAAGGCCTATGGCGATGCCGCCAAGAAGATGCCCGGCCTTTATCCGGATACCGCCAAGACCGGCGGCGAGACCACTGCGGCTCCGAAGATCTGGGAAGACCAGGCCGGCTTCAAGGCCGCCTTCGCCAAGTTCGAGGCCGATGCCGGCAAGGGCGCAGCCGTGACCGATCTTGCCGGCTTCCGCACCGCCTTCGGCGACGCCACCAAGAATTGCGGCGCCTGCCACGAGGTCTACCGCGTCAAGAAGTGATGGCAGTCTGACAGCGCCAGATTTGACCTGATCGAAGGAGCGGGCTTCCCTAGAGCCCGCTCCAATCAGTTTGCATGGAAAGCTGATTGGAGAAGCGGTCTCTAATCCGTCTCTGGGAAGGCCCGCTCTATCCGTGTCTGCGGCGCCCAGGGGCGAACCCTGTCGCGATACGAGCGTTGTTTGCCGGGGACAACCGAATGAGGAACCGATGCGCCGCCTGCTGATCACGCTTCTGGTCTTCATCGCGCTCGGCGCTGCCGGCTTCTTTGTCCTCACCGATCCGCGCGTCGTCTCGCCCGGGCCCGAGGTAGGCACGCTGCCGGCGCCCGATGTCGAGAACGGCAAGCTGCTGTTCGCCGCCGGCGGCTGCGCCTCCTGCCATGCGACGCCGGGCCAGGACGACAAGACCAGGCTCGGCGGTGGCCTGGCTCTGGATTCGCCCTTCGGCAAGTTCCATGTGCCCAACATCTCGCCGCATACGCGCGACGGCATCGGCAACTGGGGCACGGCCGATTTCATCCAGGCGATGGCCGCCGGCGTCTCGCCTTCTGGCCAGCATTATTATCCGGCCTTCCCCTACACCTCCTACCGGCTGATGCCGCCGCGGGCTGTCGCCGATCTCCTCGCCTATATCCGCACGCTGCCCTCGGTGGAGGGCAGGGCGCCCGGTCACGAACTCGGCTTCCCCTTCAACGTCCGCCGCCTCGTCGGCGGCTGGAAGCTGCTGTTCTTCGACGGCACGCCGTTCAAGGCCGATCCGAGCAAGAGCGAAGAGTGGAATCGCGGCGCCTATCTGGTGAATGGGCCGGGGCACTGCGCCGAATGCCATTCCAGCCGCAACCGGTTCGGCGCCATCGTCCAGGCGACGCGCTTTGCCGGCGGTCCCGACCCAGAGGGCAAGGGCTGGGTGCCGAACATCACCCAGGCCGAGGACGGGCTCGGCAAGTGGTCGAAATCCGAGATCGCCGAACTGCTCAAGACCGGCTTCACGCCGAGCTTCGACAATGTCGGCGGCACGATGGCGGCGGTGGTGCGCAACATGGCGCAATTGCCGGATGCCGACCGGCTGGCGATGGCGGAATACCTGAAGTCGCTGCCGGCGGTACAGGGCCCACCGCGGCCGCAGAAGGCGGCTGGCGGGTAGGGGGAGGAAGTTAGGGCTACCTTTCGAAGCCAGCCCTCAGTCCATCACTGCCGCTTTGAGGATGCAGACCATCAGGGCCGTGCCCGGCTGGCCGCTGACGCAGCGGACGACGTGCTGGCGGTCGCAGCGATAGCGCAGCGTCTCGCCGGCCTTGGCGCGCTGTGTGATGCCGCCGACCTCGACCTCGAACTCGCCGGCGCTGACCGAGAGCGATTCGATTGAGCCGCGCTGATGGCCTTCCGAATCGAGCTCGCCGCCGGGCTCGGCGCTGACTTCGTACCATTGCAGCCATTCGACGGTCTTGATCCAGCCGATGATGGCTAGGCGCAGCTTGCCGTCCTCGGAGACTAGGATCGGGGTGTCCGGCCGGGCGATCTTCTCGATGAAGGCCTCTTCCTCATTGGTCGAGAGCACGCGCTCGATCGAGACGTCGAGCGCCTGTGACAGCCGCCAGATCGTCGCCAGCGTCGGATTGGTCTCGTTGCGCTCGATCTGGCTGATGATCGACTTGGCGACGCCGGACTGTTCGGCCAGCTCAGAAAGCGAGAGGTTATAGGCCTTGCGCAGCCGCTGGATCGTCTTGCCGAGTTGGCCCGAGATCACCTGCGCGCCTGATTCCAGCTCGCGGCCACCACGTTCCCTGGTTTCGATACCCATTGCGCTCTTGCCTGCCGTCGCCTCTTGCCCGTTTCGGAATTGCCCTGTTTGGGAAAGAGAACGATTGTTTGTCTTAGCGGACAATGCCCTGGATCGCTCCAAGCGGCAAGTCGAGGGCGTCAGACGGAGCGGGACGGGCCGACCTCGCGGGTTTCCTTCTTGAGGAGACCGAGCTGCTGCTCGCGCAGGATGACGTAGATGCCCGAAGCGATGACGATCAGCGAGCCGAGCAGCACGGCCAGGACCGGCCACTCGCCAAAGACGAACCAGCCCAGCGCCGTCGCCCAGATCATCGTCGAATATTCGAAGGGCGCGATCAGCGAAGCGTCGCCATAGCGATAGGCCTGGACCAGCAGCATCTGGCCGAGGCCGCCGAGCACGCCGATGGTGACGAGCAGGACGAAATCCTTGAGGTCCGGCACCGTCCAGCCGAGCGCGAGGGTCAAAAGGCCGAGCAGCGAGGTCAGCGTCATAAAGTAGAAGACGATGGCGCCGGTCTTCTCGGTATGGGTCAGGAGGCGGACCTCGATCGAGGCGAAGGCCGAGCAGAAGGCACCGGCAAGCGCGAGCAGCGCGCCGATGGCGGGGCCGCCCGAGAGCCCGTGGCCGAAGCTTTGCACGCCCATATGCGGCGAGAGCATCAGGAGCACGCCGAGGAAGCCGACGGCGACGGCGGTCCAGCGATAGACGCGCACGCGTTCCTTCAGGATCAGCGCGGCCAGCACCACGACGATCAACGGCGCGGCATAGCCGATCGCGACCGCATCCGAGAGCGGCAGCAGATGCAGCGCGGCGAAGCCGAGGAACATGCCGGTCGAGCCGATGACGCCGCGCTTGAGATGGCCGCGCAGATTGCTGGTCTTGAGCGCCTCGGGGAACTCATGGCGCCAGGCTAGCCAGATGATCAGCGGGATCAGCGCGAAGAAGGAGCGGAAGAAGACGAGCTCGCCGGTCGGATAGCGCGAGGCCAGCGTCTTGATGCCGGCCGACATCAGCGTGAACGACAGGGCCGAAAGCAGCTTGAGGCTGATGCCGAGGAGCGGTGACAAGGGAACAGGTCGGGCGCGAGGACTGGAGGTCTTGTGCAAGACGTCCGTTCCTTAGACCATGAGCAAGGAGCCGTTCCAAGCGCCGATCTTGCAAACCGGACCGGCGCGCTGCGGGAGGCGATGGCTGGCGCGGGTCAGGCGAGGGGGTATTCGAGGATCTCGTCGCCGCGATCGTCGAAGCTGCCGGTCGAGCGCCAACCGAGATGGCGATAGAAGCCATAGGAGCGCACGGCCGGGTCGGACGAGCAGCTGAGGAACAGCCTGGTGAAGCCGCGCTCCTTGAGCTCCGCGACAACGAGAGAGAGGAGCGTCCTGCCGACCCCCTGTCCCTCATAGTCCGGCAGCAGCGCCACCACGGCGATCTCGCCAGTCTCGCGCTCGCCGAAGCAATAGCCGACGATCCTGCCGTCTTCGGTCGCGACATGGCCGGGCAGGCTGCCATCGGCGACGGCGGAGCGCCAGCTTTCGAGCGTGACACCGGCCTCTGCGAGGCGTTCGACCGAGAAAGCGTTCTCTCGTGTCCTGCCGCGCAGGACGACACAGGCGGGTGTGTCGTCGGGGACGGCGCGGCGATAGGCGATGGTCATGGTCGGCTGGAGTCTCCTTGGCCCTCATCCTGAGGAGCCGTTCCGTCAGGAATGGCGTCTCGAAGGATGCTTCAGGAGGCTCAGGAACCATCTGGAGCATCCTTCGAGACGGCCGCTGAGGCGGCCTCCTCAGGATGAGGGCTCACATTTTTGATGCGCCTTCAGAAATTGGCCCGGAACGAGCCGCCGTCGATCAGGAAGTTCTGGCCGGTGATGTAGCCGGCATGGGCGCTGGCGATGAAGGCGCAGAGCTTGCCGAACTCGTCAGGCGTGCCGAGGCGGCCGGCCGGGACGGCGGCGAGCCGCCGCTTCGTCGCTTCCTCGATGCTGATGCCCTGCATCTCGGCGACCTTGTTCGTCGCGGTCTTGATCCGGTCGGTGTCGAACACGCCGGGCAGGATGTTGTTGATGGTGACGTTGGCATGCGCGATCTCGCGCGCCACGCCGGCGAGGAAGGCGGTCAGGCCGGCGCGGGCGGCTGAGGAGACGTCGAGCCCGGTCAGCGGGGTCAGCACGCTCGCAGAGGTGATGTTGACGATGCGGCCGAAGCGCCGCTCGATCATGCCGTCCACGACGCGCTGCACCAGCTCCAGCGGCGTCGCCATGTTCTGCGCGACGCCTTCGAGCAGTGCCTCGCGCGTCACCTCGCGGAAGGGCTTGGGCGGCGGGCCGCCATTGTTGTTGACGAGGATGTCGACCTCCGGCGCGGCGGCGAGCAGCGCGTCCTGACCCGCCTTGGTCCCGACGTCGGCGACGACGGCGATCACGGTGGCGCCGGTGCTGGCGCGAATCGCGGCCGCGGTCTCCTCCAGCGTCTTGCCGTCGCGGCCGTTGACGATGACCTTGCAGCCCGCTTCAGCGAGTGCCTGTGCGCAGCCACGACCCAGCCCCTTGCTCGAGGCGCAAACGATGGCCGTGCGGCCGGCAATACCCAGATCCATTGTCGTCTCCCGGAAAGATCCGTGCGTGTGCAGGCAGGCAAAGCACGGTTTCGCCGCCGCGTCATCAAAGCGTAGTGCAAATCAGACACACGCCGGGGGCATCGCAACAGGATGGGTCGGCGGGTATGAGCGACGACAGCGACGCCAAGCAGGTTCGCAGCATCTTCATCTCGGACCTGCATCTGGGCACGCGCGGAGCCCAGGCGGATCTCGTGCTGGAGTTCTTGCGCGACTATGATGCGCCGACGATATACCTGGTCGGCGACATCATTGATGGCTGGCGGCTGAAGAGCGGCTGGTATTTCCCGCAGTCGCACAACGACGTGGTGCAGAAGCTGCTGCGCAAGGTGCGTAAGGGCTCGAAGCTGATCTACGTCACCGGCAATCACGACGACTTCCTGCGCGACTATACCGGCCTGCAGTTCGGCGGCATCACGCTGGTCGACGACATCGTCCACGAGACGGCTGACGGCAAGCGCATGCTGGTCATCCATGGCGACCTGTTCGACCTCGTCGTGCGCAACGCCAAATGGCTCGCGCTGCTCGGCGACTGGGCCTACACGATCGCTCTCTTCCTCAATCACGGCATCAATCGCGTGCGCAGGACCTTACGCCTGCCGCACTGGTCGCTCTCGGCCTGGGCCAAGCACAAGGTCAAGAACGCCGTAAATTACATCGGCGAGTTCGAGCAGTGCCTCGCCGACGAGGCGCGCCGGCACAAGGCTGATGGCGTGATCTGCGGGCACATCCATCACGCCGCCCAGCGCGACATCGGCGGACTGACCTATATCAACACCGGCGACTGGGTCGAAAGCTGCACGGCGGTGGTCGAGCATGACGACGGCCGCTTCGAGATCGTGCGCTGGCCGCAGCATCGGTTCAAGGGCGAGAAGCCCGCCTTGCCAGCCCCCGCGACGCGTCCTGCGCCTGTGCCGAGCCTCGTCGAGGCGGCCTGATGCGCGTCTTGATCGCGACGGACGCCTGGCGCCCGCAGATCAATGGCGTGGTGCGCTCGCTGGAGCGGATGGTCGAGGCCGCGCCGGAATTCGGCGTCACCCCGCAGATGCTGACACCGGAAGGCTTCTGGCAGGTCGGCCTGCCGTCCTATCCCGATATCCGCATTGCGCTGGCGACGCGCCGGCATATCGCCAGGCGCATCGCCGAGTTCGGTCCGGATCATATCCATATCGCGACCGAGGGGCCGATCGGCTGGCTGACCCGCGCCGTCTGCCTCGCCCAGAAGCGCACCTTCACCACGAGCTACCACACCCGCTTCCCGCAATATGTCGCGGCGCGCTGGCCGATTCCGGAGAGCTGGAGCTACCGCTTCCTGCGCCGTTTCCATGGACCGGCGGCTGGCGTGATGGTCTCGACGGCGACCGTCGAGGCGGAGCTCAGCGCCCATGGCTTTGAGCGTATCCTGCGTTGGGGGCGTGGCGTCGACCTCTCGCTTTTCCATCCCCGGCCGGAGAGCGTGCTCGACCTGCCACGGCCGATCTTCCTCAGCGTCGGTCGCGTTGCGGTCGAGAAGAACCTCGAAGCCTTCCTGTCGCTGCGCCTGCCGGGCAGCAAGGTCGTGGTCGGCGACGGACCCGCCCTTGCCGACCTCAAGCGCGCCTTCCCCGACGCGCATTTCCTCGGGGCGCGCGAGGGCGAGGACCTCGCTGCGATCTATGCCTCCTCCGACGTCTTCGTCTTCCCGAGCCTGACCGACACCTTCGGCATCGTGCTGCTGGAAGCTGCTGCGAGCGGGCTGCCGGTCGCCGCCTTTCCGGTTCAGGGGCCGAGCGACGTTTTCGCCGGCGGCGAGGCTGCCGTGCTGCACGAGGATCTGCGCCAGGCCGCGCTCTCGGCCCTGCGCCTGCCGCGCGAGGCCGGGCTCGCACTCGCCCAGCGCCATAGCTGGCACAGCAGCGCCGAGCAGTTCTACGGCCATATGCGGCGGGCGATGCAGGCCGCTACTTGTCGGCAAGACGCTGCGCGCCGAGTTGGCGCCGGGTTCGAATGCGCTTTCCGTCCGGCTGGAGCCGGCGGAGCGGGAGGAGTTCGCGTAAGTCTGGATCAGGCGCCCGGCGTCACAGCCGGCGCGAGCGCGCATGGCGCGGCAGTGCGGGCTGCGGCGCGCTCGCCGGCTTGAGCTCGCTGCGGAAATCGTCGCGGCGCTGATGCACCGAGGCGATGACGAGGCCCATTGGCACGCCGAGGCCGACCAGCGCCGCTTCCGACAATTGCAGGCTGGCCTCGATCGTCTCCGGCACGGCGTCGTTGACGCCGAGCTCGTAGAGATGGCGCGCGTGCTTGGCGTCGCGCGCACGGGCGACGATGACGAGATCCTGCCGCATGCTGCGCGCTGCCGCGACGATCTCGTCGACGGCGCGAGGATTGTCGATGGTGACGATCAGCGCGGTCGCTTCCTCAAGGCCGCAGAGCCGCAGGAACTCCGGCCGGGTGGCGTTGCCGTAGAAGGCGGGGCGGCCGGCCCGGCGCTGCGCCGCGATCAGGGCCGGATCCGCGTCGACGGCGATGTAGGGCACCTTGTGCTGCGAAAGCATCTCGCCGACCAGCCGGCCGACACGGCCGAGGCCGACGACGATGGCGCGCGGCGCGTGGTCATCGGGCGGCAGGATATTCGCTTCGTCGGGAAGCTTCACGGCAGGGGCGAGGCGCGCCGAGAGCTTCCGCGCCATGCGGGCGGCGAGCGGCAGGAAGATCATGGTCAGCGAGACGCCGGCAAGCACGAGCGCGGCGGCGTTCTGGTCGACCAGCTTGGCCGCGACGGAGGCGGTCAGCAGCACGAAGGCGAACTCGCCGCCGGGGCCGATCATGATCGCGGTTTCGAGCGCCGTCGGTACCGACAGTTTGAAATAGCGGGCGAACAGGAAGGTGATCGCGACCTTGGCGAGGAAGAGCCCGGCGGCGATGCTCAGGATCGCGACAGGCTGGGCCGCCAGGGCTGCAGGGTTCACGCTCATGCCGACGGTGAGGAAGAAGACGCCGATCAGCAGCGACTTGAACGGCTCGATCGTCACCTCGATGGCGCGGCGATACTCGGTCTCGGCCAGCAGCAGCCCGGCGATGAAGGCCCCGAGCCCCATGGAGAGGCCGGCTCCTGCGGCGATCAGCCCTGTGCCGAGCGCAACCAGCAGGGTTGCGGCCATGAAGCTCTCTGAAGAATCCGTCGATGCGACCAGGCGAAAGAGCGGGCGCATGGCGAGGCGGCCGATCACGACGATGGCGGCGATGGCCGCGATCGCCTGCAGAAGCGCCTGGGTCAGACCGGCGATCAGCGAGCCGCCATTCTGCGCGCCGAGTACGCTGACCAGGAAGAGCAGCGGGATCACTGCGAGGTCCTGGCAGAGCAGGATGGCGAAGCTGGCGCGCCCGGCCGAGGAGGTGATGCGGCGATGGGCTGAGAGCAACTCGACCACCATCGCAGTCGAGGACAAGGCAAGCGCCGTGCCGATCAGCAGCGCCGCGGCAGCCGGCTGTCCGAAGCCGTAGGCGATGGCGCTGATTGCCGCGGCCGAGAACGCGACCTGGCCGAGGCCGAGCCCGAAGACCAGCCGGCGCATGGTCATCAGGCGCTCATAGGAGAGCTCCAGCCCGATGACGAAGAGCAGGAAGGCGACGCCGAGTTCGGCCGGGCCGGCGAGCGCCTCTGCGCTGGAGACGGTGATGGTGCTGAGGATCGGGATCTTGGCGACGAGGCCGCCGAGGCCGTAGGGGCCGAGCACGGCACCGCAGGCCATGAAGGCGACGACCGAATTGACGCGAAAACGCTTGGCGAAGGGCACGATCACGCCGGCCGTGGCGAGCACGACCACGGCGTCACGATAGGCGGAAGGATCGATCGTCCCGGCCACGTCACCCTCGAAGAATCAAGCGAAGCTGCTGATCTCTCAGCTTTGCGTCCCAGGGCCTTGCAACACAAACCAAATCACGCATCGGGCTGACGAAAACTTGCCCCGCCGCCGGCTGACCTCTAATCACGATGCCATTCGCGGCGGCAGCATGGCCGCGATCTCGCCACGCGAAGGGTTCCGCATGCGCTTTACCGGCACCGCCTCCTATGTCGCCACCGAGGACCTGACCGTCGCGGTCAATGCCGCGATCCGGCTGGAGCGCCCCCTCCTCGTCAAGGGCGAGCCCGGCACCGGAAAGACCGTGCTGGCGGAGGAGATCGCCGCTGCGCTCGGCGCGCCGCTGCTGACCTGGCACGTCAAGTCGACCACCAAGGCGCAGCAGGGGCTCTATGAATACGACGCGGTCAGCCGCCTGCGCGACAGTCAGCTCGGCGATGCCCGCGTCTCCGACATCGCCAACTACATCAAGCGCGGCAAGCTCTGGGAGGCCTTCGTCTCGCCGGTGCGCCCGGTGCTGCTGATCGACGAGATCGACAAGGCCGACATCGAGTTCCCGAACGACCTGCTGCTCGAGCTCGACCGCATGGAGTTCCATGTCTACGAGACCGGCGAGACGATCCGCGCCGCGCAGCGGCCTGTGATGATCATCACCTCGAACAACGAGAAGGAATTGCCGGACGCCTTCCTGCGCCGCTGTTTCTTCCACTACATCCGCTTCCCGGACGCCGAGACGATGCAGAGGATCGTCGAGGTCCACTTTCCCGGCATCAAGAAGCGCTTGATGGAGGAGGCGCTGCGCCTGTTCTTCGAGGTGCGCGAGGTGCCCGGCATCAAGAAGAAGCCCTCGACCTCCGAGCTGCTCGACTGGCTGAAGCTGCTGGTGGCCGACGACATCGGCCCCGAGGTGCTGCGCGAGCGCGATCCGCGCAAGCTGATCCCGCCGCTGCATGGCGCGCTGCTCAAGAACGAGCAGGATGTCTCGCTGTTCGAGAAGCTCGCCTTCATGGCGCGCCGGGAGAACCGCTGAGCTTGGCTTCAGGCATTGCGTCGCAGGGCGGGATCGCGGTGGCCAGGTCGACCTTGGGATCGACTTGTCGGACCGCTTCCTTCAGGTCGAAATCGCGCATCAGCAGAACATAGTCCTGCGTCTCCGAGGTCTTGAGATAGCCGGTCATCGTGATCGGCTTGCCCGAGAGCTCGCCGAGCCGGCAGGCCTTGTCAGTGCCGAGCGCCAGGCTGCCGCGATTGCCGCTGTTCTGCGGTCCGGCGAACATCTCCTCGCGGAAGGCGCCGAGGCGGGCGGCGTCGCTCGGGCTCAGCCTGAACACGATGAAGCGGCGTCCCGGTGAAGCCATCGTTGGCAGCTTCGCCAGCTCCACCGCATCGCGCACCTCCTCCAGCACGACCTTGCGCTCATGCCTGCCACCATCCTTCGGCAGGGCGACGAGCGTCATGGTGACGCCGCCGGGAAGCGTGCGGATGTCGGCCGGCAGGCTGATGCCGGCGCGCAACTGGGCGAGATCGGTGGTCTTCATGTCGATCTTGGACAGCTTCGGCAGCGAGGTCAGCGGTACGTGCCCGCAGCCGGCGAGAAGGCCGCAAACCAGGACTGTAGCGGGCAGGGCGGTGCGCATCGGGTTTTCCATGGAGAATGGCTTTGACATTCATAAATTCATCTATTAGTTTAATTTTATCAATCATGGAGTGAAGTGAGATGGTGTCGTCTGCAAGCTTGACCCAAAGCCCGCCCGCTATGGCGAGGCTGCGCCGCGTGAGCACAGTCGCGCGCATCATGTGCATTGCGGCGGCGGCGCTGATGACGTTCGGAGCGGTCTGGCTTTGGTGCGATCCCGAGCAGCTTGCGGCCCATGCCCGCACGATCGGAGTCAGTGCCCCGATCACGCCGCTCTCGGACCGTGGCCACTGGATTGCCCTCACGATCGGCCTCGTACCTGTGGGTCTCTTCGTTGCCGCGATGTTGCGGCTATCGAACCTGTTCGGCCGCTTCGGCCGCGGCCAGGTGCTCGAGGAGGAGAATGCGCAGCGCCTTACGCAGGTCGGCTGGCTGCTGACGGCGATGGGCGTCGCGACGCCGCTGGCACGCGCGCTGCAAAGCGTCGCACTGACCTTCGACAACCCGTCAGGCCAGAAGCAACTGGCGATCACGCTCGATCCGGGGACGTTCGGCGTGCTGGCGGCGGGAGCCGCGCTGGTCGCCTTCGGGCTGGTGCTCAAGGAGGCGGTTCGGCTCGCGGACGAGAATCAGAGTTTCGTGTAGGAGTTGGGCGATGCCGATCGTCGTCGAACTCGATGTCATGCTGGCGCGCCGCAAGATGCGCTCGAAGGAACTGGCCCAGCGGATCGGCCTGACCGAACAGCAGGTCTCGCAGCTGAAATCCGGCAAGGTCCGCGGCATGCGCTTCGATACGCTGACGCGGATCTGCGCCGTGCTCGACTGTCAGCCGGGGGACCTGCTGCGCTATGAGCCCGGCGCGGAGGATCTCGCGCTCGATCTCGATTCAGCCGAGGCCTAGCCCAGCCCGAGCAGTGGGCGCGCCTGCAGCGCCGCGACGAGCGCGGTCGCGGTGAGTGCGGCATAGGCGGCGGAGACCGTGCCGAGGGCGACGAGGCCGGCCTTGCTCTGCCGCGTCATCAGCCAGAGCAGGATCCCAATCGCCGGGATGATCTGCAGGGCGTGCAGGCCGAGGAAATGGGCGAGGCGCAGGTCGCCGATCGTCAGCGACCAGCCAAAGAAGGGGATCGTCCGATGTGCATCCGGGACAACACCGACATAGTGCCCGCTCGCACTGGCGCTGAGGATCGCGCCGCTGGCGAGGCCGAAGACGCAAGTGAGGGCGAGCCCGATGACCAGCGACCGGCGCACCAGTTCCGGCATCGGGGCGGCGTCGCGGCGGGCGAGGCCATAGGCGAGGAAGCCCGGCGCGATCGTGAACATCACCGCGCCGATCCCCATCGCGACGTAAAGCGCGATGCCGACCCAGTCATCGCGGTTGTAGTGCGAGGCTTCGAGCCGCGAGGCTCGCCAGCCGATGTAGAGCACTTCAAGGACGATCGGCACGATCACCGGCCAGACCATGTAGCGCCCGAGCCAGGAGGCACGGAAGCGCTCGCTCGCGAGCGGCAGGAACACGGCCAGCGTCAGCAAATAGAAGGCGACCGAGAGCTCGAATTTCAGCGGCTTGATCCAGGTGTCGACCCCTTGGAACTGCCTTGGGTCGATCAGCCATGCGAAGAAAGTCGGCACCGCCAGAGCGAGCATGGCGAAGGCTGCGGTCGTCAGGCGGGGCTCCAGTTCGAGATCGGGCAGCCAGGCCGGGAGGCGGGCTTGCAGGCGCGCGATCCGGTCCTCGCGAGCCAGGCGGAAACAGGCTTCGATCAGCACGTAGGTGATGAAGCCGAACGGGCCGAACAGGAAGACCATCGGCAGCACCGGAAGCATCAGCCAATGCGGGATTTCCTCCGCTTGCGAGCGGCGCAGGATCCAGTTGCCGAGGAAGAGGTCGAAGGCGAGGTAATGCACCCAGCCGGCCAGCAACAACGGCTTCGAGGCGAACAGGGCCGCGACCGAATCGAGCGAGGAGAAGCCGCCCTTGGCGTCGTGCCAGTGGACGGCGATCAGCACGGCATAGCCGAGCGAAAGCAGGACCGGGATGATCCAGCCAGCGAGCGCGGCCGAGATACCGCGCCAGCGCGGCAACAGGATCAGCGTGAGCCAGCCGAGCATCGCCAGCTGGCCCGCCAGAGAGAAGGCGCCGTCCAAGGAGAGAGGCATCATGCACTCCGATCTTGACGCTGTTCAGTTGCGGGCTTGTCCTATTGCGTTATCTTAACGGCGTCAAGTTTCAAGCTGGCGTGCGGGCAGGGCGTGCGATGGATGAGAAAGTCGGCAAGCGGGGCGGCTATCATCATGGCGATCTGCGCCAGGCGATGATCGAGGCGGCGGAGGCCGTGCTGGTGGAGAAGGGCGTCGGCGGCTTCACTCTGCGCGAATGCGCCCGCCGCGCAGGCGTCTCGCCGGCGGCTCCGGCGCATCATTTCGGCAACCTCGTCGGCCTGCTCACTGCGATTGCGACGCTCGGCTTCGACGATCTCTCGCAAGAGATGGAGACGGCTGTCGCGAAGGCGCAGGCGTCCGGTAGCGACCGGCTCGCCGCGATCTGCGAGGCCTATCTTGCCGTCGCACTGGCCACCCCTGGCCGCTTCCGCGTCGCCTTCGGGCGTCTCGGCCTGAAGAACAACGACGAGGAATTGCGCCGCGCCGCCATTCGCGCCTTCGGCATCCTGGTTCGCGAGACGAAACGGGCGCTCGGGCACGCGGTCGATGCCGATGTGCTGACGCGGCTGCCGTCAAGCTATGCCGGTGATGCCGACCTCGCCGAGATTCTGTTCGTCTGGTCGGTCACGCACGGTTTCTCGACGATGCTGATCGATGGCCAGCTCGCGCCGCTGGAGATGCAGCCCGGCGGGCGCGAGCGCCTGATCGCGCTCTATTCCGGCCGGCTGATGGCGATGCTGCTCGCCGCCGTGGCAAGTACTGCGGGCGTGCCACTCGCAAATCCCGCCAGCCATGGTTAGATGGCGGCCATGCGCCGCCTGATGCTCCTGCGCCACGCCAAATCGGCCTGGCCTGCCAACACCGCCGACCGCGACCGGCCGCTCGCCACGCGCGGGCGGGAAGCCGCCCCGGTCATGGGCCGCTATCTCGCCGAGGAGCTGCTACTGCCCGACCTCGTCCTGATCTCGCCGGCCAAGCGCACGGTCGAGACCTGGGAGCTGGTCAAGCCGATGCTGCCGGAGAAGCCGGCGACCCAGTTCGAGCCGCGCATTTACGAGGCCAGCCGGGAACGCCTGCTCAAGGTCGCGCAGGAGACGGACCCCGAGGTCCGCACGCTGCTGATGATCGGCCATAATCCCGGCTTCGAGGAACTCGCCGCCAAGCTCGCCGGCCATGGCGACCGTTATGCGGCGGCGCGCATGGCGCAGAAATATCCGACCTGCGGCCTCGCGGTGATCGATTTTTCGATCGAGGATTGGCGCGACCTCGCGGCGCAGGGCGGCCGGCTCGACCGTTTCGTCACGCCGGCCTCGCTGGGCGAGGGGCCGGACGAATGAGATCGGGGTCGTACACACCCGCCCTCATCCTGAGGAGCGCTCTGAAGGAGCGCGTCTCGAAGGATGCTCCAGTTGTTTCCGGAGCCTCTTGGAGCATCCTTCGAGACGCCGCTGCGCGGCTCCTCAGGATGAGGGCTGAGGGTATTCCGCAGCGGCTTTCGAATCCGCTGCCCCGGTGAGCGAGCGCTCCTATCTCGACGAGGCGCGCAATGCCGCGCTCGCCTTCGGCGACAGCGTGCTGGGCTTTGCGCGGCCGCGCCTGCGCATCGGCGTCACTGGCCTGTCGCGCTCGGGCAAGACCGTCTTCACCACAGCGCTAATCCAGAACCTGATCGAGGGCGCCAAGCTGCCGGTGCTCAAGGCCTCGGCCGAGGGCCGCATCGCACGCGTCCGGCTGGTGCCGCAACCCGATCCCGAGATCCCGCGCTTTCCCTATGAAGCGCATCGTGCCGCGCTGTCCGGTCCGGACCGGCGCTGGCCGGAGTCGACGCGCCGCATCTCGGAGCTTCGGATCGAGATCGACTATGAGCGCGCCGAAGGCTGGTTCAAGGGGCCGGCGACGCTGACCCTCGATATCGTCGACTATCCCGGCGAATGGCTGCTCGACCTTGCCTTGATCGGGCAGGACTATGCGAGCTGGTCGGCACAGGCGGTCGCAGATGCGCGCAAGGCGCACCGGCTCACCATCGCCGCGCCCTGGCTCGACGATCTCGGCCAGCGTGATCCCACCGGCCCGGCTGACGAAATGGCGGCCGAGGCTGCCAGCGATGTCTTCAAGGCCTATCTCGCCGCCTTGCGTGCCGATCCGGAAGCGGTGGCGGTGACGCCGCCCGGGCGTTTCCTGATGCCGGGCGACCTCGAGGGCTCGCCGGCGCTGACCTTCGCGCCGCTCAATCTGCCACCGGGCGTGCAGCCGCAGGCCGGGACGCTTGCCGGGCTGATGGCGGAGCGCTTCGAGGCCTATAAGAGGGTCGTGGTCGGGCCGTTCTTCCGCGAGCACTTTGCCCGGCTCGACCGGCAGATCGTGCTGGTCGATGCTCTGGCGGCGCTGGATGCCGGTCCGGCGGCCCTCGCCGATCTCGAAACCGCGCTCGGCCAGGCGCTGTCGGCCTTCGCGGTCGGCCGCAACAGCCTGCTGTCGAGCCTGTTCGCACCGCGGATCGAGAAGGTGCTGTTCGCCGCGACCAAGGCCGACCATCTCCATCATACCAGTCATGACCGCCTCGCCGGGGTGATGTCGCATCTGGTTGCCCGCGCCGCATCGCGGGCGCAAGGGGCAGGGGCCAAGGTCGAGGCGATGGCCTTCGCCGCGATCCGCGCCACGCGCGAGGTCCGCATCCGAGAGGCGCGTGAGGAATTGCCGGCGATCGCCGGTGTGCCTGAGGCGGGCGAGGTCGTCGACGGCGAGGTCTTCGACGGGCAGACGGAAGCGGCGATCTTTCCCGGCGACCTGCCGGAGCGTCCCGAGGCGATCTTCGATCCCGATGCGCCGCGCTGGCATGTCCGGGCGCCGCGCTTCCGGCCGCCTCTGGTCAAGCCGGATGCCGGCGGGCGCTTGGTGCCGCCGCCGCAGATCCGCCTCGACCGCGCGCTCGAATTCCTGATCGGCGATCGGCTGGCGTGAAGGAGGGGCGAGCATGAGCAAGGCGCCGCGCGCCATCCGCCTCGATCCGCAGGATGGCTCTTCCGACGACGCCGTCTTCGGCAGCCGCGGCGATGTCGCCGTCGTGCCCGAGGTAGAGCCGATCGAGCCCGAAGCCGTGGCGACGCCACAGCCGAGGCCTCGCCGCTTCAGCTGGGGCAGTCTGTTCGTCGCGGCGCTGTCGGGCCTCCTGGCTCTGTGCGTCACGGTCTGGGCCGAGCAGACGATCCGTTGGCTGCTCGCCCTCAACCCGGCCGTCGGTATCGCGGCGCTGGTTTGCGCCGGCGTCGCGGCGATGGCGCTGCTGGTCATGCTGCTGCGCGTGCTGCGCGACATCCTGCGCGAGCGGCGGGTCGAGGCTCTGCGCGAGCGTGCAGTCTTGGCGCTCGCCGAGAGCGACCTTTCCAAGGCGCGGGGCGTCGCCACCGATCTCGACAAGCTTTATGCCGGCCGGCCCGAGACCGCGAAGGGCAGGGCGGAACTGACCGCCCATACGCCGCAACTGCTCGCTGCCCGCGACCTGCTGACGGTCGCCGAGCGCAGCTTGCTTGCACCGCTCGATGCCCTCGCGCAGGCGCAGGTAGCGCAGGCGGCGCGACGGGTCTCGCTGGTGACGGCGGTGAGCCCGCGCGCGCTGGTCGACGTGGTCTTCGTGCTCGTTGCCTGCGCAAGGCTGCTGCGGGCGATCGCCACGATCTATGCCGGCCGTCCCGGCGCGCTCGGCCTGTTCCGGCTGGCGCGGCAGGTCCTCGGCCACCTCGTCGTTACCGGCGGCGTGGCTGCAGGCGATGCGGTGATCCAGCAGGTGCTCGGCCAAGGGCTGGCGGCGCGGCTTTCGGCCAAGCTCGGCGAGGGCGTGCTCAACGGGCTGCTCACCGCCCGGATCGGGCTTGCCGCCATCGCGGTCTGCCGTCCGCTGCCCTTCGTCGAGGAGACGCCGCCGGGGCTGTCGGATGTCGCCGGCGACCTCTCGGGCTGGGGCGGCAAAGAGGGGTAAGCCCGGCAGAATTTGCCGGCGTCGGACGATTCTGCCCGGTCGGAAACGTCTGGAAACCTTTCGAAAACCATCCAAGCTGTTGAAATAACTCAGGCCTGGCTCTGGCACAGGCCGTGCAAACTCACCCTCGGTTCGACATGCCGCCCATGGGGGGCGCTGTCCAGGTCAGTTGACCAGGTGAGGTTGCGATGGGTGTTTTCAGTGCTCTGACGACGGCCGTGACGGGCATGCAGGCCCAGTCCTATGCCCTCGAGAATATCTCCGGCAATATCGCGAATTCGCGCACCGCAGGCTTCAAGCGGGTCGACACCAGCTTCTCCGACCTCGTGCCGGATTCGGCGCTGAACCGGCAGATCGCCGGCTCGGTCGCCTCCTATAGCCGCGCCACCAACACGATCCAGGGCGACTTGAACGCCACCCGCATCGACACCAACGCCGCGATCAACGGCGACGGCTTCTTCGTGGTCGACCAGCGCCAAAGCGGCGTCGGCGCCTCGACGATGTTCGCCAACAGCAACCTCTACACCCGCCGTGGCGACTTCGACTTCGACGCCGACGGCTATCTCGTCAACGGTGCCGGCTACTATCTCAAGGGCCAGAAGATCGATCCGGTCACTGGCCAGGTGATCGGCAGCCAGCCTGACGTGCTGCGCATCACCAAGGACCAGTTCCCGGCCAAGGCGACGACCCAGATCGAATACAGCGCCAATATCCCGGCCTATCCGAAGACGAACAGCGCCAATACCGCGACGCCGGGCTCCGAGCTGCTCAATGCCGGCACCGGCTTCGGCACGAACCCCGGCGTCACGCCGGGTGGCACCGGCACCGTGGTCGGCAGCGACCTGACCACCTTCCTCAACCGCTCGATTCCCGGTGGTCAGGTCACGGTCTACGACACCCTCGGCAAGGCGACGAGCGTCGAACTGCGCTGGGCCAAGGTCTCCAACGCTGCGGCCGGGCCTCCGGCGGTGGCCGACACCTGGAACCTGTTCATCGCCGAGAACACCGGCGCGACCGGCGCGACGGTCGCCTACCGCAACGTCGACACCCCCATCACCTTCGATTCGACGGGCAAGATGACTTTGCCTGCCGGCGGCAACATCACCATTCCGCCCATGACGATCGGCGGTACCGCGATCTCGCCCGCCGCCACCCCCATCGTCATCGTCACCAACGGCACCAGCCTGACGCAGAACGGCGACACCAGCGGCCAGATCGACGCGCGCAGCATCCGCCAGAACGGCTACACCGCCGGCACGCTCGACCGGGTCTCGATCTCGAACGAAGGCCAGGTGATCGGCACCTTCAGCAATGGCCAGGTGGTGGCGCTGGCGCAGATCGCGGTCGCGCGCTTCAACGCTGCCAATGCGATGAAGCGCCTCGATGGCGGCGCCTTCGAGGAGACGATCGAGTCCGGTGCACCGATCGTCGGCCTCGGCACCTCGGCCCTCATCGGCGGCAACGTCGAGCAATCCAACACCGACATCGCCGACGAGTTCTCGAAGATGATCGTCACCCAGCAGGCCTATTCGGCCAACACCAAGGTGATCAGCACGGCGCAGGAAATGCTGCGCGACGTCTTCAACATCATCCGCTGAGCGGCTGAACGCAGTCTGGCCTGACGGTCCAGAAGGGCCGGGCCGAAGGACAAGAGCCAAAGACGACAGGAGTTGACGATGGGTCTCAACACCGCACTCGGCACATCGATCTCCGGCCTGCGCAATGCGCAGGTCGGCATCGGCGTGGTCTCGCAGAACGTCGCGAATGCCGGCACGCCCGGCTATGTCCGGCGCACGATCTCGAACGTCGATTCGATCTCCGGCAGCACCGTCGGGGTCAGCAATCCGAACGTTCAGCGGCTGCTCGACCGGATCGTCCAGCACCAGCTCCTGCAAGAGAGCTCGGGCGCGGCCTATACCTCGACCCGCGCCCAGGTCTTCGCCAATCTCGACAAGCTTTATGGCGCGCCCGGCAGCGCGACCGCGCTGGACTCGATGTACAGCAAGTTCACCAGCTCGCTGCAGGCGCTGCAGAACGACCCATCCTCCTATACCAACCGCACTGCGGTCCTCGACGCGGCAAGCCTGCTCGCCAACCGGCTGCGCGGCCTGTCGGACGGCGTCCAACAGCAGCGCGCCCAGGCCGAGGCCGGCATCGGCGCGGCGGTGACGCGCACCAACGAGCTGCTCGAACAGCTCACCGACGTCAATGCGCGCATCGTCAACGCCCAGCAGAGTTCGGGCACGGCGGATCTGCGCGACCAGCGCGACCGGATCATCTCCGAGCTGTCGCAATATGTCGAAATCCGCACCGACGAGCGGCCGAACGGCTCGGTCAGCATCGCCACCGCATCGGGTACGCAGCTCTTCGACGGCCGCCCGACGGTCAAGTTCGAGTTCGACGCGCGGGCGAATATCGGTCCGCAATCGCAATGGAGCGCCGATCCCGCCCAACGGAGCGTCGGCACGATCGTCGCGCGCGACCTTTCCGGCAACAGCTTCGACGCGATCGCCAACAACACCTTCCGCTCCGGCGAGATCGGCGCGCTGATCGAGTTGCGCGATAAGACACTGGTGCAGGCGCAAAAGCAGCTCGACGAGATCGCGGCGCAGCTTTCCAGTGCGCTCTCCGATCGCGAGATCGCCGGCACGGCGGTGACTGCCGGCGCGGCCACGGGCTTCGATGTCGACCTCAACGGGCTGCAGGCCGGCAACTCGGTAACGCTCGACTACAAGGTCACGCCCGGCGGCCAGACGCAGCGCTTTACCTTCGTGCGCGTCGACTCGGCGGCGTCGCTGCCGCTGCCCGCCTCGGCTCAGGGCGACGCCAACAACCGCGTCATCGGCATCGACTTTTCCGGCGGCCCGGCTTCGGTCGCAGCGCAGATGCAGGCGGCCGTTGGGCCTGGCTTCACCGTCTCCAACACCGGCTCGGTGCTGCGTATCGTCGACGACGGCGCGGCCGGGACGCGCGACGTCGTCGGCCTGACAGCGCGCCCGACGCAGACCTCGCTGACAGGCGGCACCGGCGAACTGCCCTTCTTCGTCGATGGCCGCAGCAACGCCGCCTATACCGGTTCCTATGAGGGCGGCGCGCAATCGGTCGGCTTCGCCTCGCGCATCGCCGTCAACCCGGATCTGATCGCCGACCGCTCCCGGCTGGTGATCTACAACACCAGCCCCGCGACGCCTCAGGGCGACACGACCCGGCCGAACTTCCTTTACGACCGGCTGACCTCGAGCCAGCGCAGCTTCACCAATTCGACCGGCTTCGACGGCTCGACCGCGACTTCGACCGGTACCGTCTCCAGCCTTGTCCAGCGCGTCGTCGCCGGCCAGGGCCAGGCGAGCGAGCAGGCCAAGCGCCTCGACGAAGGCCAGCAGGTCGCCTTCGCCTCGGTGCAGAGCCGCTTCCTCGAGGACACCAAGGTCAATGTCGACGAGGAAATGTCGACGCTGATCGAACTGCAGAGCGCCTACGCCGCCAACGCACGCGTCATCTCCACCGTCAAGGAGTTGCTCGACGTGCTGATGAGACTGTGAGGAGATAGTCGATGACCATCACCGCCACCGGTACCGGCGCCTACCGTCTCGCCGATCGCAGCCAGTTCGTCTCGATGCGAGGCCAGCTCGACGATCTGCAGCGCCAGCTCGCGACGCAGAAGAAGTCGGAGACCTATGCCGGCCTCGGCATGGATCGCGGCGTCAGCCTCGATCTCAACAACAAGCTCTCGATGCTCGACGGCTACCTGACCGGGATCCAGCGCGCCGACGTCAATCTCAAGCTGATGACCAAGGCTGTCGAGAACTTCACCAAGCTCGCTGGCGAGACGCGCGCCGATGCGCGGCCGGACAGCTATGTCGAGACCTCGACCGGACGGACCTCGCCGCAGGTCCTGGCCGAGGAGAAGTTCAAGCAGACGCTCGACTTGCTGAATTCGCAGGTGAACGGGCGCTACCTGTTCTCCGGCCGGACCTCCGATGTCGAGCCGACGGTCAGCTATTCGCTGATCATGGATGGCGACGCCACCCATGCCGGGCTCAAGCAGCTGATCTCCGAGCGCAAACAGGCCGATATCGGCGCCGGCGGCATGGGCCGGCTCGTCACCGGCGGCGCTGGCACGAATGCGACGATTGCCGAAGAGGCGGCCGGGCTGCCCTATGGCTTCAAGCTGACCGGCGCCACCAGCAGCACGGCGGCGATGACGGCGGCCTACAATGCCGGGCCGCCGGCCGACATCGCGGTCAATGTCGCCGCCCAGCCGCAGGCGGGCGATATGCTGAAGTTCGCGCTGACGCTGCCCGACGGCTCGACCGAGGAGATCACCTTGACGGCGCGGGCGGCCGGTACCACGGGCGACCCCGCCGAAGGATTCCTGATCGGGGTGGACGCCAACGCCACTGCCGCCAATCTGCGCACCGCGATCGGTGCAGCCTTGTCACGCGAGGCGAAGACCTCGTTGTCGGCTTCTTCGGCGCAGGTCGCAGCCAAGGACTTCTTTGCCGGCAGCCCGGGCAACCCGCCGCTCCGGGTGCCTGGTCCTCCCTTCGACACCGCGACGGCCGCGCCGGCGCCCGGAACCTCCGCCAATACCGTGATCTGGTATCAGGGCGACGATGCCGCAGGCTCGGCCAGGGCGACGGCGAGCGTCCAGGTCGACCAGGGCCAGCAGGTGGCAGCCGGGGCCCGCGCGAACGAAGAGGCGTTCCGCACCGGCCTGGCGCAATTCGCGATCATGGCGGCGGAGACCTTCCCGACCACTGATCCGAACTCGAAGCTGCGCTACGAGGCGATGACCGAGCGGGTCCGCAACAATATCGGTTTCGCGCCCGGTACGCAGAACCCGTCGGAGATCATCGTCGAGCTCGGCTCGGCCCAGACCGCGATGGCCCAGGCCAAGGAGCGGCACACCGCGACCAAGGACTATCTGAGCACGACGCTCGCAGGGGTCGAGGACATCACCAAGGAGGAGGTGGCGATGCAGATCCTGGCGCTGCAGACCACTCTGCAGGCGAGCTATCAGACCACCTCGATGCTCTCGCAGCTGCGCCTGACGAACTACCTCTGACGTTGCCGCCCGGCGGCAAAAGAAAACGGCCCGGGGCGATCCGGGCCGTTTTCCTTTGTCCGAGATGTCGCCTGGTTCGCGCTCAGCGGCCGCGCAGGCCGGCGGCGATGTCGCGATTGATGTTGACGAGGATGCCGATCGCGGCCGGTTCCGGCGCTGCCGCGATCTGGAAGGTCCGGTTGAAGATGAAGTTGGCGAGGCCAAGGATGTTGCGCTTGATCTCGACCGGCAGCGGGTTGTCCTCGGCGACCACGGCCGAGACCAGCAGGGTCCAGAGCTTGCGGTTATAGGCCAGGGCTGCGTCGAGATCGCCGGAACGGGTGGCCCAGTCATCGACGATCATCTGGAGACGGGCGCCTGCCTTGAGCAGCAGGCCGGCTTCGAGTTCGCGCGGTGACTGGACGTTCTGTGCCGTCTTCGACGCCGCGGCGTAGGCATTAAACCCGCTTTGCATGCTCGAGCAGTTCCGCCTCGTAAGAGATCAGCTTCTTGGCAGCCTTGAGAGCTTTGTAGAGCTCACCGCTTAAGATGCAGTTATTGATTTCGGACATATGCGGCAAAGCGCTCGGCGCGGCCTGCAGGAAATCGCGCACGAGCTGGAAGTAGACTTCGTGCTGCTCGGTCGGATCGCCGGCGAGATACATCAGCTGCAGCGCAAGATAGATCTTCTTGGCTGGCGTATCGGCGGTCGCGCCGGTGAGGATGTCCTTCTCGCGCAGGATCGGCGCCTCACCCTCGATGAAAAAGCGCGTGCGCTGTTCGTCATTGCGGATGACGACCGAGCCGATGATGATGCGCTCGTTCGGCTTGAGCTCGACCTTGAGGGCCATGTCTGTCCCGCCTTCTGGCTAAGCATCGGACCGAAAAGTGGATCCCACTTTTCGGAAGAATCCGATGCTGCAACAATTGGTGGATCATCGTGACCGCGTCCGTTCGGACGCGCGATGATCCACGGGGAGGGGTATCAGCCGAACAGGCGCAGCACGCCCTGATCGGCCTGGTTGGCGAGCGAGAGGGCGGTCTGCGAGAGCTGCTGGCGCGTGTTGAGCGCGAGCAGGCTGGCGCCTTCCTCGTTCGGATCGGCGAGGACGAGATTGCCCGCGCCGGTGATCAGGACGTTCGACAGTTCCTTGGTGAAGTCCTGGCGGGCCTGGGCGACCGAGAGGTTCGAGCCGAGCGTCGAGGCCAGCGACTTCAGCGAGCTCAGCGAACTCGTCAGCGCGGCAGTCGCCTTCTCGAGATCCATGTCGTTCTGGAAGTTGATGAAGCC
>JAESGH010000198.1_pt1 | contig 122368 bp, 122 predicted proteins | sample 9269641 | NCBI WGS metagenome assembly JAESGH01 (sample SAMN14515345, study PRJNA621665) | algae metagenome | isolation source: Phormidium tanganyikae FI6-MK23 and co-occurring heterotrophs from granitic... | place: USA: Fort Irwin, California | collected 1998-05-24 | reverse complement strand
TGTAAAAATCGGTGCATTCCTTCCAACCCAAAGGAACTTCAGAAGCGGGCTTCCTGAAAAGAAAAACCACCTTTCCGTTTTCGATTGGGGCGGTTTTTAATTCTAACCGTTTTAAGCGAGCTTCATGATCATCAACCTGCGATTGATTGGCTTTTTGATCTAAACTTTCCTGAATACCTTTCAGCGTTTGAAGCTTTACAAAATCCGCCCAAGTGTATTGGTTCGGTGGGGCAGCATTTCCGAATTTTGCGGTTCGTTTTCTAATGAGAACTTTATTTTGCTGATCCTGAAATGTTTTTGATATTTCCACCTCATTGACAAAAACGTTTGCTGTGATCGGACCACCCTCAAAAAAAAGCACTTCGTCATTGATAGCAACCACACCCGGCGAAACGGTATTCGCTGAACCGGCTATGGGATCACAACCCGCCAGGATTGTCATGTGACCTGCAACGCTTCCCAATACATCATAAAGCCTGATCGCTTCCATAATGTTCGCCATAAGGTCATTGGTTAAAGGAACCCCGCCGGTCTGTAAAAATTCTATATTCAGTTTCATATAATAATTTCGATTTTGTAATTTTTTGACTGGAGCATGTAATATTCAATTTCTGCCCGCAGCTGTATTTGATTGATATCGGAATCCGGAATCTTTACAATGAAATCAAATTCAGAATACAATTCCGCCTCCGTGTAGATATAAATCGGATTTTCATTACCGAAAAGCCATTTCGTCTTTGTACGCCACTGATCGTCTTCCGCTTCAGTATAGAGATAGGTTGCATCGAATAATACCGCCTTAACAATTCTTATTCTTCGTTCAACCGGATCAAAGACATCATTAAGCCTTTTTTGCATGGAAAACTTTTGGCAGGTCGTACTAATCCTGATCAGATACTGTCTTCTTACCTTTAAGAATTCCAAGTATATTAATTGTAAGGGAGTCAGAAGCACAAAGACAAAAGCTGTTAAAAAGTTCCCTCGCATATAGAGCGGTAACCATTCAGTGGCAAGTTTTCTGAAACTTATTTTATAAACTTTATCCATTATACTATAAATTGAAGCCCTGTAAAATCTTCTACTTTAAATCTTCCAGATGCAGGAATTACTGACATTATCACCGGTTGATATAAACCGTAACCCGTTTGCGCCGGATCAATCCATTTTGTTTCCATACTTAAAGTTTCAAGATCCACAACACCATCAACGGCCAGAATCGCGGCTTCAAGTTTTTGAATACTGAGTTCTCCGTTAAATGGTAAGTTTTTTAAAAATCCTTCAATTGCATCTTTAACCGGATATTTACCGCTCACAATATTCATCCCATCGTTAAGTAGGACCATAGGATCATATTTGATCCTGAAGGCAAATTTTAAGAGGTCCGGCAAATAGTTGATTACAGTTACATGATCACCCGCCGGTGCTATTTCTTCAAGAAATTTTATAAATGCTTTCATAACATCTGAAGAAAAAATATCATTCATATTTTCAGGGGCAATCTTCAGTACTATTTTGGCCCTGCCATTATCAACAAGCCGGCTACAAGCTGCGTATTTAATAATCTTAGAATTCTGAATAATATCATCACTCGCAATTATTTCTTCTCCATTAACCAAATAAGTATTTTTAAATTGGTCGGAATCTTCGATCAGATCAAATCCGTATTGAAATCTTAAAGCCTCGAATCTGTATCTTCTTAAATGGAAAACTTTTTGCGTTGCAATCAGCTCTTTTATTTCCTGAAGGAACAAGTTACAAGCCTTCTGAAAGTTAAAAATACACCAGGCAATTACAATTAAAAACTGTCTCCAGATGGAAACCTTTGATTCAGTGTCAAGTTCATCAAGTAAAGTATTTGCCGCCTTTGCAGTTAGCATTTCATTTAATATTTCTTCAAAACTTCTATTCATTTTAATCTACTTTTAAAGTGCCGCCTACTCTCATAGTACCTATTCCTTTATGTTCAGCAAACACTGTTTCATCGTGAACACCAGTTGCAGGCCTTATCCCATTGGCTGCATAATAATTCAGCACGTCGATATTTCTCTGAATTGTTTCCGGAATGGTGATGACTGTTCCGGAAATCGGCGTATCTGATACAGCCATATTGTTTGCCGCTGCGATATCAAATGCATTGAGAACATCACCTGTATGTTGTAGTGCCAAATCCATAAAGGATTGATTTCTCAGAACAGTTATCTTCATTGAGTTTTACCACTTAATTGTTTATACTTCCTTAACTCTTCAGTAAGCTTTTCCACTTTTTCTTCCAATTGATGAATGGTTTCCGTGGCATCACTGAACTTTTTAATCACTTCCTGTTTTTCAATTTCAGACAGTTGGAGTTTTTCAATAGCTTTTTCAAGACGCCCACCCAGATCATCGGCTAATTTCCGGTAATACTCCAGAAGTTTTTCAGCGTTTTCGATCTGAGAAGCTTCAGCTTCAGCTTTAGCTTTCTTTCTACCGAAAAACCAACCGCCAAAACCTGTGGCTAATGCTGATAGTAATATTCCGGCATTCTCTAATAAAATTTGTTTCATGGTTAGGTAATTTTCCCCTGTGTTAAGGGACCACCGCCTGAAGGACATACCCCAATGACGGTAGCATTTGTTATTAGTTCTTTTATAATTTCATATATGGCATCTACCAAAGCATCTAATGCTTCATCAGCATCGGTAGTATTATTTCGTGCTAAAAGCAACTTCTGTTTAATTTTTGCCTTTGCGGCGGCCTCAATTATTGGCATTAAATACTATTTTAAAAAGTTATTAAATCGGTTCTGTAACAGTTGGAATTCAGGATCTGTTAATAGCTCTATAGTTATCCCGGAATTGGTTTTAAAAACCATATTCCTGCAAGCCTGGATAAAATCGGACATTAATTTTTTTAGCGTTTCATTTTCCTTTTTTATAAGGAAACCGTCATCAATAGTTAATTCACAATTTCCTGCTTTTATCTCCAGTCTGTCAATTTCTTCAGCACTCAGTAGAACCGGTGTAGTTTCCGTATTGTTCAGCATTCCGATAATGATGAGCGCACCTACCTTTGGTTTCTGATCAAAGCAACCGGCGCCAATTAAGATATCAAAGAACTCAAGGTCATCATCAACCCCTTTTGCATCACAAGTTCTATTCTCCCAGTCAACGGCTGTCACTTTGGCCCATTGCAAGATCAGTGTTTGCTGTTTTTTATTTTTCCTTCCGGAAAGGTTTACAAATTCATCTATTTCCGCGCTCATTAGTATGCTCTTTGTCCTAATTCAATATTTTGTCTATATCCATCTTTACCAAAACTTTTCTGTACCCGATCTATGTAATATGTGCCTGTTCTGTCTGGATACTGAGTGCTTGTCAGATAAACCTTTTCTCCATGCTGTACACTGTCAAGACCGAAAGTGGTGAAGGAGCCATCAAAGCCATCCTTTTTCCGATCGTTGTACATTTTTTTTACAGCAGCTTCCAAATCCTTTTTTTCACGAAAAGTAAAATGCCAGTTTAACGTTTCCTTTGGATCATCGTCACCAAATTCAAACTCCAGTTTCTTTCCTTTTCCAAATATTGATTTTCCTACGATTTTGATTAATCTTTCTTCCCTACTTAAATAATTAAGATTATTATCTACACAGTTCCTTTCTAAATCAAAATGATGAACCTTTTCAATATCTGAGAACGGTTTTGCTATGGTCAGTTTTCCGTTCCGGATAAAACTGTAAATACTCATATCTTTTTGCAGCTTATCAAATACTTCCCCTAAAGTCGTTTTGCTAAATCTAACGGCCCCAAGTTGAATATCAGCATCAATATCAATCGGATACTTTGTAACGTACTTAGAAATAAACTCCTTTAAGCCTACAGTTTTAGCTGAAAAGTTCACCGGAATACGCCTCAACATCCTCATATCATCTTCCAGCTTTATTTTAATTGGAAAATCCGCTGAAACCTGAGATATATAGCCACTGAATTCTTCAATTAATATTTGATCGTAACCCAGGCGAATTATACATTTTGTGTCCCGTTTAAAGACTTCATTAACCTTTAAGCGATCAAAGTCTTTTGTATTACGGGGCAATGTTATTTGTGCGGTTGCTGTGAGCATTTTCCAACTTTTTTCAAGTTCTACACTATTAATTTTAAAAATGGAGAACTCTTCTGAAGTACCAGGATTAAATATTATTTCTGCACATTGTGTCAAGGTCATTTTTGAGGGGTTTTGAAAATTAATTCAAAAGGCTCATCACTGGAACATTGCAACTCAATCGGGATAACATTTGGGCTACCTTCAATGCTTTTAATATCAATATCATCAATAACTAAATGATAGATTTCTTTCCAATTAAACAAATCACTTTCGACTTGAATCGAGTCCACTGCTCTCGACCACTGGACGATCTTTTGCTCATATTCGCGCGCTGACATCTCATCAGTAATACATAAGGTTCTAATACGGATACTCCAGTCTTCAAACCCGAATATTTCCTTAACTGTACCGTTACCACCCAAAATATCAGTCCTTGTAATATTTTTCGACTGGCTAAAGTCAACCATTGTCGCCGGCGGAAACCAAAAGTCATCAACTTTTCGTTTCACAATTCTGCCTTTTTCATCAAAATGTTGGTAAAGTCCGCCCCTGAATTTCAATGGAAAAACAATAGGAGTTCCGAATCTACTCAAACGCTCAGCTTCCGGAAGTTCTGCTTCTTTAATACCTATTCCAGAATACTGTATTTCCGGCTGTCTTTGCTTTCCAATTGGAACCGTAAGATAAACGGGGCTGCTTACTCCAAAAGCAAGCTTAAAAAGCTCTGCGATCTCAATACGTCTATCCATTATTATATTTTATGTTGTTCACAATATCCTCATACCTCTTACCGTCTCGCTGTAATTGAATCCTAATTTTCCGTTCAATTGCCGTCCGGTTCTCTTTACTTTTGATAAAGTGTTGGAGATTTACACCCAGAATCGGATCACTCTTTAATTCTCCTTGTCGTAACTGTAAAATGATAGCTACTTCCTGAAGCTCACTTTTCCCGGTTCTGAAGTCACCTCCTATAATCATTGGTTCATTATTTTCATTGAGTAAAATATCTTTCATATCAATCCAGTGCCACCATACCATCACGGAGGCGGTCATTAATTTTTGAGATTACAGTATTCGCAGCCCGTTCCATGCTCCCGTAACTTTTATCAATACTAAAATGATTATGCATGTTAACCGTTACGTTTATTGTTTTTACACCGGCTCCATTTTCGTTTACGGATGTTTCACCGTCACCCTTTTCGCCCTTTTTCTTTTTACCTTTTTTCTTCTTATCCTTATCGCCCCCCAGAACACTGTCAGGTGAAAGGATTTTTGGTGTTTTCTCTTTCTTTTTTTCGTCTGCTGCTCTTTTCTCAGCAGCTGCTTTTGTTGCAGGAAGAACAGCCTTACCATTATACATGACCAGTTTTCCATCCTTTAAGGCTTTATCAATATCCTGCTTCTCGTATTTCGCTTTTGTCGATGGAAGAACGGCTTTCCCGTTGTACATAACCAGACCACCGCTTTTCAGCGCTTTTGCGATGTCTTTGTTATCCCTGGCCACAAGGTCTTTTTTCTCTTCATCGTTAAGCAGATCCATTTTGCCGCGCATTTTCATCATGCCGGCTTCCAGGTCGGTTCCGAAAATAGAATCCATCCATCCGGCAATCTGCTGTATTGGTTTGAGCAAAACATCCAGTAAAACCTGACCAAGCCGTTTTAAACCTCCGATAATCCCGTCAGTTTGGAAGGCCTTTTTAATGCTATCCCAGTGGTCATAAACATTCTTAAAAGCAGATATTATAAGGCCGATTGGTCCCATGAACATAACCAATGTAGCACCCCAATCATCCCAATATTTAATTGCCAATGCCACGAAACCGATTAAAGCAGCAACGCCTACAACAATAAGCCCGATGGGATTGGCTGTCATGGCTGCATTCCAAAGCCACTGAGCTGCCGTTGCTATTCCGGTCCAGGCACTTACAAGTTTTTGAGCGAGCGCAGTATTTTTAAGCCAGGAAACAAATGTTTTTAATGGCCCCCAGTTCATCGTTTTGTTCCAAAGATTTTGCGCAATGGTAGAAACCCCGGTCCAGAATGATAGAAACTTTTGTCCCAGTCCTGCATTTTTAACCCATGTGACGAAATTTTTCAGCACCGGACCAAATCCATTATAAATATTAGCGAGGTCAGCACCAACTTTCAGGAATTCGCCGCTTGCTTCTGTAACCGAAATCACCGGTGCGATAGAATCAAATATGCTTGTTTTCCAGTCATCGACCTGGGCGGACCATCTCTTCATCCTCTCATTCCAGTTTCCCATATTTTCGGCGGCCATTTCATAGGCATCTTTCGTACCGGTAACCTGTTTAGTAAGATCTTCCTGATACTGAATGGTTGATAACATCGCCTGGGCGCCCTGTACGTTTTCTGTTCCGAATATAAGCGCTAATGCATTCATATCATGACCTACCTTATTAAGTTCCTTCAGACGGTCTGTAAATGGAATGGTGGTATCAGATATTTTTTTGATATCCACGCCGTACGCCTTCAGGTATTCAGAGGCATCATTGCTGAGCGTTGCCGGTGCAGCCATCTTTAAGATCGCATTACGGGCTGAAACTCCAAGTTTACCAACCTCCACACCACCTTTGGCCATTCCCTGAATTAAAGCGTTAGTTTCCTCAAAAGTCATATTACTCATTTTGGCAACACCGCCGGCTTCAGAGAGCGCTTTTGAGATATCCGGAACCTCCACGGAACCCGCCTTTGCTGAAGCAACCATAACATTCATCATTCGGTCCATTTCTTCCGCCGCTTTCATCGGATCGGAAAGATCCGTTTTGAATTGAATCATGGAGTTGGTCAAAGCTTCCTGTGCGCCTGAAACATCGTTTTTCATGGTTTTCGATAAGACTGCGACATTTCGGCCCATCTTAGCCAGGGCTTTGTCGTTTTCAGCAATCTCAGGCCCCAGTTTTCCCAGGATCCCCTGATAAGCTCCCAACTGTGAGGCACCATTGCCGCCGAACTCCAGGGCAAGATCACGGGCGCTTTCGCTCATCTTTGACATCTGTTCATCCGTGGCGCCGGTAAGTCCTTTGAGTTCGTGCATTTGCTCATCAAAGGCAGCTCCTGGTTCTTTCATTTCTGAAAGACGGTTCGTGATCCTGTCAATCCCTTCAGAGACAGACCCCCATTTTATAGCATTTACATCATCTAAGGATCTCTTTAGTTTGTCCGTTTTTTTCTTCGTTTCATCGATCTTTTTCCCTGCTTTGTCAAAAGAATCATCGATTTTGTCACCGGCACTTTTTCCTTCCTGGCCAACGGATTTAAACTTCGGAATAATATTTTCCGAAAGTTTTAAGACCCAGGTTGTAGTTGCCGTACTCATTACTTTGTTTTATCATAGCAGCCTGAAGCTGCTTTTATAGTTTATGGTTATTAGTTATTTTGAAACCTGTTCCGGGAATAGTTCATTAAGGACTTCGGTAAGGGCGTTCTGCATGTTGATCTTATAGATTTCACTATCAAAGCGCTTTACAAATGCATAATCATTGACCAGGCGGCCAAACTCTTCGTCACTCAGCGTATCAGGATCAAGCCCGTACGTAATGCGAATAATAGCATTTGCTTTTCTTATTGAATCAATCCCCAGAATAGGGTTGCCTTCATCGTCATCGAGAATTTCGATACGTGAGGCGTCTATAGCTTTTTTGCCTCCAGTTCTGCTTCTTTTACCATCGAAGTGATGAAAGTGGTCACTTTGGTGAAGACCACGGCATCTTCTTCGATATCCTGAATATCACCTTCAACCACGCAATTTGCAAGCATAATGGTTTGAGCCAGGTCTTCATCATTTTTATCAATTGCCTCACGTACAGCACTGGAAGTGGCGCGACTGGGCTTTTTAATAATAAATTCAGATTCGCCGTCTGGCGTCACAACCTTCAAATATCTCAGTCTCTTTCCGTGCTTCAACCTGAAGGCTTTTACTTCTTCTTCAGAAAAGCGTCCGAAATCATCGGATTCATAGTACAGATCATTGATAAGTTCTTTCTGTGTTTTCTCTATGATTGTATTTTCCTGGTCATTGGTTTCGACCATTTGTGTAGTTTCAGTTTTTACGTTTGTATCCACGTTTAAATAGTGTTTAAAGGTTAATAAAAATTTTATCGGACATTCCAGTCGATATGCGAAACAATAAGCTCCAGTTTTATTGCCATTGATCCGTCTCCTTGTTTGACGTCAATTGAATTACCGGTAAATTCCACGTTACGGATGATATCTTTTCTGATCTTTCCGGTTTTCATTGCAAACTGAACCACGATATCAGATGGTTCAATATCCTGAAGGCGTGTTCCTGGTGGCAACGTATCCAGGATTGCGTCAACTTCTTCCTTCAGCAAGGTAACTGAAGCCTTCGCTTCGTAGTTTCCTTCTGATCTTCCCACCATGTATTGGCCCGCGGCGTATACATTTTCCTTTTTGGTTGTATCGTCATACGCCAGTTCGGTGATTCCTACTACATCATGAGCAAATAAGTTTGTCGTGATGTTATTCCAACCCTGTAATTTTCCCAGGGAATTAATAATACTTCCTGCTCTCATTATTTTAAATACTGTTTGTTAAGCCCAGTGATACTTCAAACTCATGTACAATACCATGAGCAACCAGGGAACACTGGATTTTAAATGGCATACTTTCGTCCGGATATTGTTGCGGATCCAGGAATAAAGAATAACCGCTGATTTCGTCAGCTTTGACCATCTGATCCAGAGCCGCTTCCAGTAAGGTTTCCCAGTTTGAAATCGTTGTAGTTTTCACAAACCCAGTGGATGGATCTTTCGGCACTTTCGATTTTACTTTCGGAAGCAAGGTTCTGGAGATAAGTCGCTTTGCTTTATTCCAGGTTCTGTTCCTTTCGATGTAAGAATAATCACTGGCGGCCGATACGCATGTGGGTGAATTGCTAAAATAATAATCAGCTTCAGCTTCATACTGAGCGGCGAAAATGTATTTTTTATCGCTTAGGTCTTTGATCTGTACATTTGTCAGCTCTTCTATACTCTGACCAGTGGAAATTCCCACGTTAATAAATCTTCCAAGTCCTGAATGTGTCAATGGATACGTGTCAATTGCTTCGCTGCCGGATGGCTTTCTTTCGATGTTCACCGACCCGATATTTTCAGCAACGTTTCTCACATTAATCATACCCAAATAAGCACCAACAGAAGCGTATTTTGAATACGTTGCATCAAGTGCCGCAATATCTCTATCCTGGGCGATTACTACTGAAATTTTAGCCCCCTGTTTCGTGGAAAGATCAACCAGATCATTCAGCGCTATAGCTTCCGCCGGCCCTCTTCCTTCGAGGATAATGTAATCCAGGTCAATCCCCTCATTCAATGCCTCTGATGCAAGAGCCGTCTGAATGGCGTCCACTTCACCCGGAAGCGTGGAAAGATCGTTTGTAAATCCGGCAAACGCAATACCTTTAATTTCCCTGTTTTTCTTCAAAGCTGTAATCACAACAGGGATTTTGCTTTGAATTGTACTGTTAGCTTCTACCGGTAGAATGTACAAAGTACTTTCCGGTGCCAATCTGAAGTTTTCAGAGATATGGTGATACGCCAGGGTTTTATTATTAGCATCGGTTGCTTCAGTTAAGCCCAACACTTCCGCATCTTTCGTTTCCAGTAGTTTTTTAGCCTGGCCATAAACAAGAGTAGATCCGGCAATGCTCATGGATACCACCAATAGAGAAACGTCATCTGTAGCGGGTGCGGTCCTTCCAAGCCCGCCGTTTATTTGCTTGACTTTAATTGCTTGAAATTTTCCCATTATTCAGGTTGATTTTGTGATTCTTCAGTTTTTGTTCCTTCAGTCAATTTTTCAGCAATTAAAACCTTTAGCCTTTCAGCGCCTACATTGTGGTGTGCTGCTTTTCCATAAAGCTCTTCATATTGTACTTTTAACGCTTCCAGTTCTTTTGCTTCAGCTTCAGGATCCTGATCAGCTTCTTTTGTTACCACCGGTGCAATATGTAAAGCAAGCGTTCCATTGACTGTTTGTACATCTTCAGAATTCACATTTACAGTCACGTTTTCCCATTCATCTGTCAATGGAACGGCCTGAAAGGCCTGTGTTCTTGTAATAGTGTGAAACTTCAGTCCTGGAATTCTCCTGCAATGTACACGCGCCCGGTTATCTTCAAAAAAGATGAAGCCATCTTCAGCGGCATAGACGATATCAACGTCCTGGTGTTTTTCGTTATTGAATAGATCTGCTGAAAGTTCAAGCAGTTCCTGTAATGATTTAGTATTTTTCACTTTAAAATATTTTTCTACGGATTAAAAACCTGATGAGATAAGCCAAAGCGACCAGACCGACCGCCCAGATCACGAGTGACCCGATCACCATCTTTGCTTCTTGCCATTTAGTTAGTGGAACCGGAACCGGAACCGGCTTGTGTGTGAGCTCGTATTCTTTTCTAAATTTTTCTTTCCAATGAAAAAAAAGATTTTCGGCCTCCTTCTGGCAATCGACTGACAAAACGCCGTTTTGCAGTTTCACGTTAGGAATTGCCAAATGTTTTCCGGCTTTGTTTTTTGGAAGTGACTTCGCTTTTTCTGAATTTGAAATCTCTTTTAAAACGGGTTTCCCGTTGATACACTCGATGTAAGCAGAATAAAAAGAACTATCTTTTTCGACTACTAAAACCGTATCCTTTACGGTTTCTGTCTGATAGATCAGACGTTCTGTTTTTTCTCCTGGGAGCTGCTTGCTTTTACAACCGGTAAAAGCAAGGCAACCCAGAATTAAAAATATAAATATGAATGCTGTTTTCATTGATTAGTTAGGTATCCTGATAAATCCCTTGAAAACTGAGTTCTTCCGGATCCTGTAGGCGACTTCGTAACCTTCGCGGCTTCCGTCATCATTGGTATTACCTTCGATGGTTTTCACAGTACCATTACCGTAAACTTCCACCACAAATCCGGTATGTCCCTGGCCTTTTCCGAAATCCATTATGAATATATCTCCAGGCTTAGGTCCTCCAAACTTCAGTTTTGGATTGATCTCATTCCACTGGCGTAATACGCCGGCTGTTTTTATCAGGGGGTTAGTTGTTTTTAGTTCTTCAGCGGCCTTTTTGACCGACCAATAAACAAAAGCCATGCACCACGCGTATCCTTTACCAAGCCCAACACTTTTAAGATATGATTCCACTGCTGGTCCAGCATTGCTGTTTTTGGGAATTTCCTGTACGCCGTTTTGGCTTTGAGCGATTTTTAATGATAATTGATTGAGTGTTGACATGGCTTCTGATTGATATAGTAAAATGGTTATTAGTTATTATTAAGCTGCTTTTCCTGATCTGATAGCGGCAAGACCTTCATCTTTGATCGCTACGCACACCCAGTGCAATTCAAATCCAATTTCGTGACGTCTAAACTGAGGATTCTGAGTTTTGTCGATTGCAAAACGTTCAGCTGTTCCCGGTGCTTTCGCAGTCATTGGAGCGAAGAAACAAACGGAAGCTTCAGTTCCTTCAGTAGCGCTGCCATACGGAATTTTCACGCCTGCATCCGTAAACTCAGGAGCATAAATACTTTCGTAGATTTTAAATCCGTAATATTTGGCGGCAATGGCGCCCTCTTCGTGGTTCATGTAACGCTGGTTGAACTTTTCGTCCTGCTCCAGTAAATCATCTACGTGATCCGAACATAAAACCAATACACGCCCTTTTTTAGGAACTTTCAGTTTATCAAGTTTCTTTTTAAGTGTTCTCAGGTCCTTAGTGATTAACCTTTTTCTGCCAGTTCCGTCATCCGGTCCTGTTGTCACCAATACAGGCGATACCGGGCTATCCTCTTCAGGTGTTAAGGAAAACAAAGCATGTTCAGCCGTAACATCTTCCAAAGTTTCTCTGTGTTGAACCTGAACGTCATTCACTTTTTCGTACGGAAGCGCGTAAAGTTCATCCGATGTTACTTCAGTGTTTTCCGTTTCATACTTATGAAGAGAAATCTTGATGTGACCATCTTCACGCTGTGACCCGTTGATTGGATAAATTTTATTATCAATAAGAACTTTCGGGGCCGTTCCCTGGATCGGAATTTTGATCACGTCATTTCCTACCCATTGCGGTTTTGAAGGCACTTCCTGAAGCCAGGTATGCTCATGGTTAAAGTTCTTAACCAACTCAGTAACCGCCAACTCATTTTTAAGCGCTAAAACGCTTACTACTTTTTGTGACATAGTTAATTAGTAAAAATTATTTTTTAAGAGAATAAGCAGCGTTCATTTTCTTAACCAATTCCGGATTGGTTTCGCATAGATCATTGAAAGCCTGTGGATCTTTTTCCAGGTAATCATCAATGGTCCAGTTTTCTCTTCCTTTTGGGAGTTCACCGTCAGCAGTGTGCTTTTGACTTTCGGAAGCAGCAGTAACACCTTTCATACCGTTTAAAATAGCTTCAGTTGATGCCGGATCCTGAATATGTAAGCTGACATAGGTTTCTTTCATATCTGCTGTGATCTTTTTATCCAGGATTGCTTTATTAACAACCCTTTCGGCGTTGGTTTTCGCCTGTTCTTTAGAAACAGCCTCAGAAGCAGCGGCGGCTTCAGCTTTGTTTTTGTTTTCTGTTAATCTGGTAAGAACTTCCTGCTCTGTAGCGGTAGCTGACATACCTAATGCAACTCTTAATTGATTGATGTCCATTTTTGTATCGTTGTTGTTTGTATTGTCGGGTTTTTTGGCAGTTGGCTGCGGAACATTCGGACAACCACAAGCGACCATCATCGCCACGGTTGTTTCATCCACTTCAATTTCTTCGTCGATGATTGTCGATATCAGGCCCTTTTCTTTGGCTTCTTTTGCATCCATCCAATAGTCATTTTTCCATAGATCGTCAACCTCCTCTTCAGTAATGTTCAGTTTTTTTGCATAAGCAGATCGGTAGACATTTGTTAAATTGGTAAGAGCCTTCAGTTCCGCCTTCACTTGGTCTTCGTTTCCGCTTGCCCAGGTTAGCGGCTTATGAATCATAAATTGTGACGTGCTATAAGATTGAGCTTCAAAATGACAGAGAAACATCGTTGCAGCAGAAGCAGCCAATGATCCAATAGTGACCAGTACATTATCAAGTCTTTTTAGTTCATTGATCGCTTCCTGGGCTTCAAATACTGATCCGCCTTCAGAATTGATATATAGTTCAGCAGTTCTGATATTTTGAGCCAATGCAGCATCAATTTCCCATTTAAAAGATGATGCAACGTCACCCTGCCAGATCCTACCGGACAAACGAAGTTTTAAAACCCCGTTGGTAACTGCTGCCTCAATTTTTGTCTTTTTTGCCATTCCGTTCGTTTTACATTGGCAAAATTGCACTGGCTTTTTTTTCCTGTAAAATCGGTGTACCAGATCGGTACGATTCACGGTACGATTTAGTACGATTTACGGTACGATTTAGTACGGGAATTTTACAGGGGATTTTCTTCACCGCAACTTTGCTTCATTAATTATACAGTGATAAGATGGCCAAACAAGAGCAGAAAAATCTCGCATTCTTCTACTTTACAGAAGAAAGGATGGAAGCAAAGGAAATTGCGATAAAACTCAAAGTAAGACCTAATACGGTAGGTGACTGGATAAAAAACGGAAACTGGAAACAGATCAGGGATTCAAAAATTAATCAGTCCGGGCAAAGGCTTGACCGGATCCAACAGGTTATTGATGACCTTGCCGTGGAACGGTTGGATATCATGAAAAAAATCAAGGAATACCCTCAGCAGATCCGCGAACTTGAAAAAGAGATCCGCGAGGTTTCCAATAAGAATATTCAGGTTGAACTAAAAACCCAGGTCGCGGAACTGAAGGCAGAAGAAAAAGACCTGAAGCGGCAAACGGTTTTTATAGATCAGGGAATTGCCATGTGGAACAAAACACTGGCAAACTTTCACACTGAAAACAAAATTACTCTAACCAGGTATATCGAAATACAGGAAAAAATCTTTGGCGCTATGAGGGAATATGACGAAAAATTATACATGAAAACTTTAGACTTTCAACACGAACACATCCTTCACGCCGCAACACTATACAATTAGAGCATTTAAAAAGCGTTTAAACGCCTTTTTTAGCCCTTAAAAAACTAATAACGACCAAAGACATGAAACGACAGGATAAACTGGCTTTAGAGCGCTATCTCGAAAAGTTAGAGTTTGCGCGCAGCGCAGGCTCACCAAACCTGAACGAAACAAAGAAACAGAAAGAAAAAAGAATTGACGGATACAAAACTGATATCCGTGGGATGGTAGAATATTATTTTCCACACTATGCAACTTCAGCATGTGCTGACTTCCAAATCGAATTTGCTGAGCTTATCGCAAAACACAAAACATTTAAAGGATTCTGCCAGTGGGGCCGGGCGCTTGCAAAATCTGTCTGGAGTAATATCATTATACCTTTCTGGCGATGGCTTTGTGGTGAGCCGGTATACCTGGTTATTATCGGGAATTCATTTGATAAAGCCAAACAGCTCCTGGAGGATATCAAAGCAGAATTTGAGGCGAATCCCCGTATTATTTCGGATTTCGGTGAGCAGCAGCAAATAGGTAACTGGGAGGATAAAAAGTTCGTAACAAAAGGCGGCTTTATCGGCCAGGCTTTAGGGATGGGACAATCTGTGAGGGGTTTAAGAGTGAAAAACACCCGTCCTAACATGATTGTTTGTGATGATATCGAAGATAAGCAACTTGTAAAAAATCCAAAAAGACAAAATGAAATTGTAAAATGGATTGAACAGGATCTTATTCCATGTATGGACGGTGAATATCGAAGATGGTGGCAAGCAAACAACCGTTTTGCACCGGTAATGATTCAGACAAAACTCCAGGACAAACACCCGAAATGGATTGTACATGAAGTTAAAGCGTATGATCCTGTAACTTATAAACCCACCTGGCATCAGAAATATTCAGATGATTATTTCCGGATCCTGATTGAAGATCCTTTTGAAGGGATCGGAACGCTTGCCGGAAATGCTGAATATAATCACCAACCACACGTTGAAGGAACTCACTTTAAAGATGAAATGATCAACTGGGTAGATATGTCAATCGAAGAATTTGAGCATATCGTTGGTCATTGGGATATCGCATACGCCGGGAACGAAAACAGTGATTATAATGCAGTAAATGTTCAGGGGCTTATGGCGAAGAAATTCTACATCTATGATCTTTTCTGTAAACAAACAAAAATGAAAGCAGCACTGCTATGGATGAGTTTTTTTGATAAAAACCTGCCTCCAGGCGTCCGGGTTCACTGGCAATATGAATCCCAGTTCTGGAATGATGAAGTACAGCGGACCATTGAAGAAGTCGAGGAAGAGACAGGCGTAAAACTCAGACTAAAAAAAGTTACGATCAAAGGGAATAAGGAAGACCGGATCTTATCATTGGTGTCCTACTATCAGAACAACCGAATGTATATAAACAAAGCCATTAAGGGAAATAATGATACGCAGGTAGCATTAAGCCAGCTTAAAGGAATTGAACCAGGTTATAATGGCCATGATGACTGGCCGGACAGCCATGAAGCCACCACAAAAGAACTTGAAAAATACACTCCAAAGAAAAAAGCTAAAAACCTAATGGGTAAAATGAAACCAAAGAATGAACGTATATGATTTACTTACAGAATAAAGATTTAAACACGTACACGCTTGAACGCCTACTGGATGAAAGCGTGGCTGATTTTGAACAGGCCAGGGACGAACTGGAGGAACACCGAATCACAGAAGTGAAATCCATGATTTCAAAATACTATGATGTTGAGACAATTTTTTCCAAAACTTCACCGGTACGTCATCCACATATCATAAAAATCCTGGCCAAAATGGTAGGATATGATATGAAGAGACGGAACGGAAGGAAAGCCGGCGAAAGCAATGAAAAGGATCTGGAATGGGCGGAACGGGAACTGGATAAGATGCATCGCGGTATTATCAAGTTTGATGATCTGCCGGCTAAACCCTCAGAATCAACAGGAACAACAGCCTCAAAAATGCTGTATGGCAATTTAAAAAATGAAAACTTTTATATCTGATGAAACCATTTAAACAACGTTTAAAGACAAATCCAATATACAGAGCCGCTGAAAAATTTTTCATTGGCAATGCTTCATACACCCAGTTAAACCAGGTAATGGCAGCGGGAAAAAGACAGAATCCGTCTATGCCTTCAGATGTGGTAAAACACCAGGCAACCATTATGAGAGTGGAAGATCTGGCTTCATGGAAAACGGCCGTAATGCTCGCAACGGATCCGGATAACCCGGACAAAACAAATCTGCATGCGTTATACCGAAACCAATGGACCGACAATCACCTGGAATCTACAATTGAAACAAGGATAGCCAAAACGCAACAATCTCCTTTTAAGCTTGTAAGCAAAACAACAAAAGAGCGGGATGAAGAGGCTGAAAAACTTTTTAAAACTTTATGGTTTCAGGAATTTATCAAACTGGTCCTGGAGTACAAGTTTGACGGCACAAAGCTTATTGAAGTTTTCAAAACCAATGAAGAAGGATTTTTAACGGAAATAAAAGAGATTGAGCAGCCCTATTTCAATGCAAAGAAAGGAATTATCCTGAAGGAACCTGGTCAGACCACTGGTGAAGATTATAGAAACGGGCCGCTTTCCACTTATTATATTCAGGTTGGTAAAGACTACAAAGATTTAGGGATCCGGGCTTTAATTGCGCCGATTATCTTGGCTAAAAAATTGGGTCTGGGTTCATGGCTCGATTTCATTGAAAAGTACGGCGTACCGCCTTTGTTTGTTACTACCGACCGGGAGGATGATGAACGATTACTGGAGCTTTTTGAAATGGCAACAAATTTCAAAAGCAATAATTTCATGATCGGTCGTGGAAACGAAAAATTTGAAATTCCGAATATATCATCTACCAATAGCCAGGAAGCATTTGACGGATTGATCAAACGGGCTGACAATGAAACTTCCAAAAGAATTCTGGGAGGAACAGGACTGACTGATGAAAAAGGTTTTGTGGGTTCCGTGGAAATACAGTTTGAATTAGCGCAGTTCCGGTTTACTTCAGATAAACTTCTGGTCCGAAATGTTGTTAACGAAAAACTTATTCCGTTACTCGTAAAGCTATCACCTGCTTACTCAATTCTTGCAAACTATGATTTTGAGTGGGATGATGAAGATGAAATGACTATTGATAAGCTGATTAAAATTATTAGCGGATTAGGAAATTATTTTGATTTTGATCCTGAGCAAATTGAACAGATTACCGGTCTTAGAATTTTAGGAATTAAAAACGCCGGTTCCGGTGTCACCCAACCAGAACCCGCCGCTCAGGGTGCTTCAAAAAAAAAAGCCCTGACATAAACGCATTTCTAAAAACCAGGGCCGTTTTGCGCGATATCGAAGCGGCCTATAATGGAAATAGCTGTGATTGTAAAGAATGCAAATCAATATCTGAAGCTTTCAAAGCTATTGATCTGGAACCGTACGCCAGGCTAATACAAAAGATTGCTAAAGATATGCACGATGGCAATTTAAAACCGGAAGATCTGAACAAAGACCTTGTAAAACAAATTTACAAAGATCTGTCAGAAGGTGCTGAAACAGTTTATGGCGACAAGTGGAAAAAATTTGATGTAAAAGAACCACAATCCCTTCAGCAGAAATTTAAAAAAAATCTCTGGCAATTTTCAAGCGCAAAGACTTACACACAACTTCAGGAAATGAACAACAATCTCCTGGATAAAGGGAGAATCCGATTATTTCCGGAATTCCTTCAGCAAGCAAGGAAAACCAATCAAAAGTTTAATGAGAACTATATCCAGGCAGAACACCAAACAGCAATAAAAGGCTGTCAGGCGGCTGAACAGTGGAAAATTTTCATGAAGGATGCCGATATCTTTCCAAATCTGGAATACAGAACCGTTGGTGATGATAGAGTACGGCCGGAACATGAGCTGCTAAACGGCATAATCAAACCGATCGGAGACGCCTTCTGGAAAATCTATTATACCCCGAATGGATGGCGCTGCCGGTGCTACATCATCCAGACAGCTGCAAAAGCAACACCCGGCAAATTTGACGATGAATCCGTACTTCCTGAATTCCGTGGAAACGTTGCCCTGGATGAAGAAATTTTCACGAAGAAAGGCGGGTTTTTCAAGCTGTTGAATATGGATCACAAGGCGAAAGTAAATGCCGAATATATGAAACTAAATGCACCATACGATGAAGCATATACTGCACAAAACGGGAAAAAAGTGTATGCAAACATCTTTGCTGATGAATCTGACAAGGTGAAAAATGTGGAAACCGGGATGATCATTGCTGAAAAACTGGATAAAGATGTATTTGTACGACCTCATATTGACGTTCAGAACCATAAGAATCCGGAATATTTGATTGATGGTAAACTGGCCGACCGTAAAGAACAACGCGGGAAAAATATTTCTTCAAACCTTAACTCAGCAAAAAGGCAAGGCTGTAAAACGGTTGTTTTTGATATTACTGAAGATTTCAGACAGTCTATAGAATTTTTCAAAAATCAGTTAAGAGGCCATTTAAAAGCACATTACAAAGGTGCTTTTGAGGAAATAATTATTATCACCGGAAACAAGGCTGAAACAATAAAGGTAAGGGATTTAATTAAATAAAGAAGGGCGCCATACCTCGCGCCCGTAAGGAAGAAGATCAGATCACTCTTCTCTTCAATGCAAATATACAAAAATTATGGAAGTTCAAACACCTATGCCGGATTTTGAAGGTATTGCTGCTGAAGCAATTGACAAAGCCCGACGTTATGCAATGATATATTGTCTGAATTATTTCAAAGACAGTTTCCGTAAACAAGGATTCACAGATCAGAGCTTTGATGCATGGGATAAAAGAGTAAGCCCGGACTACCGTCCAGGTGGAGCGCTCTTGATCTCAACATCATTTCTATTGGAAAGTATTAAAGTACTATCAGGAAATAAGCTTCAGATCGTATTCGGATCGTATGCTCCATACGCGGGGCTTCATAATGAAGGCGGAACCGTTCAAATAAAGATCACCGCGAAAAGCAGGAAATATTTCTGGTATATGTTTAAAAAAACAAAAGATGAAAAATGGAAGTGGATGGCATTAACAAAAAAAAATGTGATCACTTTTAAAATGCCGAAACGTCAATTTATTGGTGAAAGTGCGAAAATGATGGAAGGACTGGATGACTGGTTCTTTGAGTTTATTGTTCAAAAATTTAAAAATTTATAATGGAAAGTTGGAGTAATCTATATGTGGAAATGGCTGAAATACTGGCCGCCGATTTAAACGAGAAAGAAATTGAAAAGTACGGTATGCTTAATACCATTGCCGGCCGTGAGAACAAAACACCGATAAGATGGATTGACCTTTGGAATAATCAGGTGAATTTTTTATCTGATGAACTTGAATTCCCGGCACCGGCGGTATTTTTTTCTTACCGAACAATGGCAATTACTGACCTGGGGGAAAAAACACAACAGATCACCCTTCAAGTCGATTGCTTTTACTTTTATGAAACTTTTGCCAATACCTTTCAAGGATCATTTAACCAGGACCATGCAATTCGTTTCCTGAAGATCATGGACTTTATTAATAGTCGTTTCCACGGAACATCCGGGATAAACTACAATTCCATGAGAAAACTGGGTTTTAACCCTGAAGATACCGGTGGAACCGGAAACCTTTATAAAATAACTTTTGAGTGTATCATCCGGGATGATAGTGCCGCTCAGGATCCGGAAGAAGGAACATTCTCAGGAATCGACTTTGAGGCAGGATATCAAATCAATCAACCATAAAAAAACCCCGCTAAAAAATAGCGGGGTTTTCTTTGCTTTAAAAATAACACTTGTATGAGAAATTGTTTTGTTTACTTCATTGGCTTTTGGTTTTAGTTTTCAGTTATTAAAGTTTAAATGTATAGGTAATTAATTTACTTGCAAATTATACCCTGTGGAAAATGATATTTTCTACAGTTGCGGTACTGTAAAAAAAATTGTGGGCCAAATTTGCTACTATCCAATCAAAGCTATGCTTTTGCACGCCGTACTCCTGAATATCTGACAGTCTTTTATATTCTGCTCTGACTGCTCTGTGTCGGTTTTCAGTGGTTGTTTTAGTTTTTTTCGCATCACACATGCTGCAAAAATATATGAAGTTTTTTTTCCTGCAAATTTCATATAAAAAAAATCCTGTAAATACAGGATTTTAAAATCTCATTAACCAAAGAGGCTCACTCAGTTCACTTATTGAATAATTACCTTTCATTTTATATCTGGATTTTGATAATTTTTCGATATCAGCCCCTGGTTCCACATACTTTTTCCAAATTGGAAACAACGTCCTATATTTCCCCCTGATACTTCTAAAATCCCACCTTTTAACACCCGCAATTTCAAGGTTTTTATCATCACCTTCCATATAAGTATAGTATGTAATAAGCAAATTATCGTCAGTGTCATTTTCGGTATTGTACACTAAATAATCAAAGCTTTTTTCAGTCCCTTTCTCAATAAATTTATAATCCTTTCCTGTTGTTTTAATGATGGCGTCTATTTGGCTGACAAATGAAGCCGAATCCAGGTTTCTAAAGGATGTTTGCGAGTAAAAAAGAACTGGAAAGAGTAGAAATAGTAATGTTTTCATGTAATATTTTTTTGTAAAAATAAAAAAATCCTGCATAACAGGATTTTATAATTAATCTTTTGTTAAATAGCCAAACCAGAAAATATCCCTCAGTTCAAGTTTAGCGCCTTCTTTTAAGGTAAATTTGATATTACTCTTGTCTATCACTTTGCAATCCCAAGACATTGCAAATCCCTGGCCTAAAATGCCACATTCTAAATGCTCAAGTATTTCGTTGATGATATCTTCCTGAGCGCTGATTTTGAATTCAGTCATAATCTATAATTTTGGTTTAATTCTTATTTGTAAAACTTTGTTTCCCACTTTGTGCCACATATTCTCTTCTGATGGTTCGTCATTGTCTTTTACAGCACATTCAACAGCGTATTGATCATCATCCTGGTATTTCCAGATTTTAATCTGATAACCGCGAGCTTTCAGGGCTTCGATTACTTCAGTTTTTGAATACATAAATCCGTTCAATTGCAGCATTTCGACCTTTGTATTAGGTTTGTGCTTTACAGTTGCTCCAAATAGTTTAAATTCTTGCATGATTATTTTTTTTTGTAAAATTAGATTGTTGTACGGCACTTTAAAAACGGTTTTCCGTACTTATGTAAGTTTAGGTTTTATGAATTCCGTTTGAAATTCTTTGATTGCAACATTGGTCCAGATATTTTCATCTGAAGGAATCTCTTCACCTTTTACAGCACACTCAGTGTTGAACCACTCTTTAATAAATAAACTTCCGTGCATTGACCTTTCGTGGTAAGTTCTGAATGGTATTATTAGGTATCCTTTTTTTCTTAATGCTTCTAAAATCTCACTTTTAGAATATTCAAATCCGTTAATTTTCATATCTATTCCCAGTATCTTCCATTTAAATAGCTTGATGCATAAAGAATGTTTGTTCCTTCTTTTCGTTTTTGTGGGATGAAAATATCCAGGTATAGCATTGCATCCATCCGCGAAGGGTCTGTGAGATTATTCCACGCCTTTAAAGCTTCAGCTTTCTTTCCGAGTTTATTGGGATATTTTTTATAAAAACCATCAAAAGAAAGATCTGTCATTTCCTTAAATATCCATTGACTGGATGGTGACTGATGTTTGATCTGGGAAATGCAGTACATCACATTTGCCGGAATTTTTGTTTTGATTCTTTCCACCAGTTCATCGGTCCATTCCCCGTCAAACTCAACAGCCGTTAAAACCCCGTTTAAACCATATTTAAATGATATTCTTAATCCAGTTTTTCTTCCAATTGCTAAGAATGTCCTCATAGTGCAATTAATTTTTGATGAAACTGGTTTTTGTACCTGCGAATACAGTTCTGTTCAAAGGGTTTAACCTGATTAATTTGACTATTAAAGATGAAAGATTCATAGAGGGCTGCAATGTGATAAGCTTTAAATTTCATAAGAAAAAGCTTCTTTGTGCCTTTCTTCTGAAATTCCTTCATCATAAGCTTATCTCTAACTTCTTTCAGCAGCATAATTGATACCGTGCGGCTCAGTTCACCGTTCTCCTGTATGAATTCACCCAGTTCATTGAGATAATTAATCATCACCCTCAAATCTTCTGCGTCGGTCTTTACGCTGATTTCCGGATAATTTTTGTCTAATATGTTCATTTTTGTTAAAAATTTTCTTACTTGTTAAAACCCATTTACCACAACCGGTGCAGAAATAAGCTCGTACCGGAAGTATGGTCCGGGATGAAGTTCTGCGAATGAAGTTTTTTGTTGTATTCGCTTCTTTTTTGCTCGCAAAACCTATTTTATTACACATTAATTCGCTGATGGAGGTATTAATTTATTTTTATGATACCAGGCTTTTGTTCCTGGCGTGCGTGCAGATCTTTCATAATTATTTTCCATACCTCTAAACTGGATCTCCAATTCTTTCAATTCTTCAAGACTATGGTCATTTAGCCGTTTTTTAAACTTGCTCATGGTAAGCATCCAATTATTAAACTTATCCCAAGAATCAGGCTCTTTTAAGCCTAATCTGCTTGCAATCGTCAGGATGTTTGACCGATGATTCTTTAAACTTTGCTGAAGCTTTGCATGAGCAAGCTCCTGTTCGTTTGACATTTCCATCGGAAAGAACACATTATAAATAGTTTCAATCTCTTCAGGCGTTAGTTCATCGATGTTAGTAGTTCTGCGAGTGTGCAGATACACTGTTTGACTGATTGCAAAAGCTGAATGCTTTGTTTCAATCTTCTTTTTCAGGGTTTTAATTCTTAAATTCATTGTATGTGATTTTATTTGCTCCCAGGGGCGGAATCGAACCGCCCAGAAACCGTTTGGGATTAGTTGATCCGGTAAAGTTTTGGTATTGTTTTTCTCATAATTTAATATTCTACAATGTTATATTTTCTTTTTACCCATCGTCTAATCCATCGGCGGGACTTTCCTAATGTTTCATATTTTTGAACATCAATCCTTATTTTTCTTATTAAAGATTCGTCAATAGCGGTTTTAAGTGCCTTCATATCTGCTGAGTTACCTATAAAACCTGATGGAATTTGGGATATTGAAACACTTGTCAAATCTTCGTAATGAGATACTAATTTGTTTAAATCGTTTGTTTGCATTTTAATCTTCTATAAATAAATTTTGTTTTAAAAACTCTTTTTCCTCTCTTTGTAAGGCCGCTTTTGATGAAAAATCCGACCTTAATACCTTCCAGTGAAGGTTGTTTCTATCTTTATACTTCAGCAGCAGATTATGTTCGTCTGCTCTGATTATGGTGAACCCGGCACGCATTACTTTTAACTGGTCTTTTTGTGTCATTATATTATTATTTATGTGATGAAATCATTCTTCATTATCTGAATTTTGAGGATTTTTAACTTCAGCATTTTCATAGAATATTTTATTGATGAAATTAACGTCCCTTTCAAAAACAATCGGAGATAGTAGTTTTATGAAACGATGCCACTTTCCGTTAATAAATGCATACCTGTGGTAATCTATGTACATAAAATCAGTCTGTCGGCTGTGAAATTGCTCTAATGCCTTATAAGAATTGAATTCTTTAGTTTTCAGATCTGCTCCTCCTTCAAAGTATTCAAGCTTAAACATTTCTGCATTTTCGATTTTTAATCTCTTTTTAAACTTCGCCACTTTTTCTCTTTTTAATTATCAAATAGTGAAGGAATTGAAACAGCGGCTTTCTTCTTTCCGGCACCTTTCCAGATAACAAATTCTTTGTTCCCGCCGAATCGGCTAGTCGGTAAGGTAATTCTGAAGCTTTCAACAAAAGACTTGATGTCACACATGAATTCAATATCTTTTGCGTGCTGACTTTTCGGTGATCCATTCTTCGCCCAGGCGATAATGATGAACGCTTTTTTAGGAAATTTGGCAATCAGGATCTTGAACTGGTCAACGGTAAGCTTCATATAATCCAAACTGTCAATAATGATAACCTTTGACCTGCTTTTTTTGATGTATATCACCAGTTCGTCAAAGGATCCGCCAGTCAAAAACATTACTTTTCCGGCAACTTCATCCATGTTATTACGGATTATAGCATCCTGAAGGCTTTTAGAAATACCTTGTTCCGGGCTTACATACGAAATCTTACCAAACGATGCCAGATACTTTGCAAACCTGACAGTAAATTCAGTTTTACCTTCACCGGATCCGCCATACAAAATCATTTTAAAATTCTTTTCCGGCTCTCCGAAACTTTCAAGCCATTCGCCTGTAAAAGCGAATGTATCAAAGGTCTTATCTATAAAGGCCTTTACTCCGATTGCTCTCATATTTATTGTGTTAAAATTTTATTTGCTCCCAGGGGCGGAATCGAACCGCCCAGAAACCATTTGGGATTTATTTTACCATTTTCCAGGTAATAAAAGCGCTTACAATCACTCCGACCAGAACGCCGCCCATAAAGCAGCAGGTCCCTATAATTAACATTTGTTCCATCAGTCAATTGAAAAAGTGAAGTTCACACGTCTTTTATTACCTTCACCAAAATCAACCATTTTGTAACCGGTTACAACGCGTGAAGTTCTGATATCAATCATGCCCTGGATAATGATATCCATTCCTTCATTAAACAGATCGCTGTTAGCCTTGTCGCGCATCTTATTTAATTCCCTTACTTTTTTTGGATCATAGTTCCCTTGTATATCTGTTTTGAGCGCGATATTCAGAAACTCCATAAGGATTTTTTCATTTTCCGTTTCTCCTGCCAGGGCTGCCATGTATTGTTTAATCTTTACAATACCTTCAGCTTCAGTTCCGTTAAAGGTTGTCCGTGTGTTCCATCCGATTTTTATACTGGCAGAACCATCATCGAGAGTGAAAGTGTGTGTATCCTGTTCTCTTTTTTTATTGCCATAAATACCGGCTCTCAGGTCAATGATCGGTTCCATGTTTGCAAAAAGTCCCAGGATCCGGGATTCTAAATCCTTTCGTACATCAATAAAATAATCGATGTTTTCAACCACCACGCTATCTTCAAGACCCTTCAGAATCTTTTTATCTGCAGTCAGTTTTTCTTTAGCCTTTTTTTTATCTTCTTTGAACTTTGTAGCGACAGCTTCAATTTGCTCAGGTGTTAAATCTGGTATTTGAATTGTGTTTTCCATTATTTATATACTTTAAAAGAGTGAAAATTTCCGTTAGTTACATCGTAAACAAGAGCATCCCAGTTTCCGTTGAATTGAGCAGTTGGTTTTACAATTCTAAATCTTGTTTTTTCTTTGTTTAAATAAATTTTTACTGTTTTCATAATGGTTTAATTATTTACTTGTATTGCTTTGATTTCATCTATAAGAGTTCTGACAGCATATGAGTTTCCGTAATGAAAATCTAACTGAACTGATGGAAGGCTATGCAGATAATCTTCAAAAGGCTTTGTTTTGGATTGCATTAAAGCAATTGAGGCCTGCACATCTGTAATGTGTTCTGTCATGATCTTTTTAATCTCTTTGAGACTTTCGATGATCTTCTCTTCTGTGGTTTCTTTTGTAATCATTTTAGTTGTATTGGAGTTTTAATTTTTCTCTTTTAATAGCTCTTTTGAGCCGGCGGATATCTTCAATAACCTCAATCGATTGGTTCCCGTCACGGGTCTGAATGATTTTTTTTAGCGGGTTGCATTCTTTGAATAGTTGAATCTGAAGGGAATTGTTATGAATACCGTTTGCGGAACAGATCAGCTGTGCATCTTTCTGGGTTGTACCAATCAGACCGAGGTACGTTCTACCGAAACGGCTTTCAATTTCATCGAATCCCAATTTTTTAAGCCTCACACCATCACGGATTCTTTTCTCCAGATATTCGGTACCTGCAAGTAAGCAGCCCATATTATCTTCGTTTTCATCAAAAAGATGAATGAACCATCTGATTGCGCTATCTCTCAGCTTACCAGCATCATCTACGATTAAAAGAGGTTTTCTGCCTTTTCTCTGGTTGAAAAACTCTGAAACTTTAGCGCCCAGTTTGTCAACATGCACATAATATTTTGTAGAATCTATTCCCAGGCTTTTACAAAGTTCCACAAGGAACTCACGTTTTGCCCATTCACGGCATTTGATATAAAAAACCTCATTATCAGCGTTCAGTTCGTAGTATTTTTCCAATGGTTTTGTTTTACCTCTACCGGCCGGTGAGGAAAGAATCATGAAAAACGCTTCGTTTTTTGCATCGGTGCAAATGTTCGCTACCTTTCTGTATCCCATTGTTTCGGCGATCTGCCACTCACTTTCATCAAATCCAAGTGAAAACCCAACCTTTGACCACATTTCCGGTTTGATCAGGTCCCAGTTTCGGTTTATCATTTGTGAAACCGTCGCTGTACTCACTTCGCACTTTGTTGCTACTTTGGCATAGCTTCCAAGTCTAGTTTTTTCGTTTTCAATGAGAATTACAATCTCATTTTTTTGTAAGTTTGTCATATCAAGGTTTATTTATTAATAAGCATTACGATCATTTAAGTAATCGCTTTCAAAGTCATCCGGTTGTACATCACTTCCGGATACTTTTTTAACCGGTCGATCACCATAATAATCATCTGCCGTATTTGTTATATCTTTTTTACCGTATTTGCCAAGCATATAATTCTCTTCTCCAATTGATTGCTCATAGTCGATACTTTTCAAAGATTCAATTGCTTTTTCACGGGCTTTGGCAACTCCGATCTGCTGAAGGTTTTTATTAGGACCTTTTGTTTTAGCAGGAACAAAAAACTCAGCTTCACAAAGTGACTTCAATAGTATTCCGTGATTTTCCCATAGATATACGACGCTTAAATCTTCAATATCATAGGAAAGAACAACTGATTCCAGGTGATAATTTTTGATCACGTCATAATATGCCGGGCTAATGAAATAGTGCATTTTAACGCCGTAAATTTCAGTTTCAATCTGACCGTTGTTTCTGATCTGGATGTTTTTCTTTTTAAGTCCGAATAACATGGATATGGTTGCATCTGAAACCTCAATTACATGCGGCTTTTCTGACTGATCATGAATTTGGCGCGGTGAAAGATTTATTTTTGAATGTTTACGGCTGTATTTTGAGTATAGTGTATCTCTGAAGGTTTCAATGATGAATGTACTTTCTTCAACAGCTGCATACATATCAAATCCGGCCTTCTTACTTTCTTTTTTGATTCCTTCAAGGTATTCCGGTGATCTGAAAGCCGATAAGCTTCGCGACATAATACCATCACCATAAAAGAAATCAGAATCCGGCATCGTTATCTGCTGTAATGTTCTGAAGAACCTTTCAACTCCTGCTTTGTCATTTGCATTGTGAGATATTTCGATTTTCACACCTAATGCTTCCATTCTTGCAAACAGTGTCTCAACTTCCGGAGTATTGTGGCCAGGGAAACGGTCAGTAATAATTTCATAAGGTAGATAACCGGTGTTTTTAACAGCCATTGCGATTGCATCAGTGTACACCCTTCTATTTTCAGAGTGATCGAAAGAATAACCCACTATATCACCGCTGTGAACGTCTCTGATAGCAACAACCATCAGGAACTTTTCAACCTTTTTCTTTTTACCGGTGATTTCGTCGACTATTTCAACAGAATGACCGATAATATTAACACGGGTTGCATCCATTTCCCAACAGTCTCCTGCATACAAAGCACCTTCAGTAGGGATATATGATTTATGAATATGCGATTTTCTACTGGATCCAAATCTTTTTGATGTTAGAAATTTTGTCCCTGGCAATTCAAATATGTTTTGTCCGAACCAACGGCGCGAAGGAACACGCTTTCCAGTGAGCGAACACATATCCGTTATTTTACGGATTATGTAATCGTTACTGTAGTTTTTTGGCATAGATCGAAGCTGTAAAGCCCAGGATACAAGTTGAGGATCCGCGAAAACCATTGAATTACTGTTTCCGGCTCTCGGAAGCTTTATGATATCAGGAATTGACAGGCTTTCCGTCGCAAATAGTTCGTCAATTTTCTCTTTAAGTCTTAAATGATGATGTGGGATATATTGCAGATCTAACTTTTTCAGAACAGGTTCCAGGTCCTTGTACAGTTTATTCTTTGTACCAGGGTAAGAATCTTTGTGATCCAGTATGAAGTCGATTACCGCGCACGCTTTAGCAAGTGCCAGGCGTTGTATTTCATTTGCATCGGTGTAAAATTCTAAATACGATCTGTAAACATTGTTTAAATGGCGTTTAAAGTCCGTTTCAAAGTTGGAACTTTGCTTTCCTTTGATGTAATCTTCATAGTTTCTTACCAATTCAGTAGCATCACCAAACAATTCTCTGTAATTTTGTGGCGCTCTATTGGGAATACGTGAAAGATCATAATAAAATCCTGATTCCATTTTCGCCCAACGCCAACCTTTTCCTGTATCCGGAAGTATATTATGGTGATGGTAGCAAGCTTGAACAGATGCCTTATAGCGCGGGCGCGCTTTTGTTCTTAAAAAATCTTCTGACATTCCACAAACGTCAATTACTAAACGCTGTGACAGCCAAACTGTTTGTTTGTCGCCAGAATTTCGTATAATAATATCGCTGTGTAAAAAATTCATTGTCATTTATTGTTCCCAGGAGCGGAATCGAACCGCTCAGAAACCATTTGGGATTATTATTTGTAAGTAATATTTACCGTTAAACCAAAAAGCATGAAGTAAGTCGCTTCTTGACTTTGACCACTGTTCGCATCTGTTACATCAATTTTCTTGTAACTAAATACATTTTGAATAAGCTTTTTCATGTTGTTAATGTTTAGATAGTTCTATATTTATTTGTTCTTTTGCCTCAATCAGCTTTTTTTCGCAATCCAAATAAGTTTGATATTTGTCTTTTGGTGACTTTCTGTCCTTTATAGACTTCGCTGTAGTATAGCTCCAGCCCAACAAACGGGCGACCTCGCTCACTTTTATTTTGATTTTCTCATTGCTGCTTGTCATATTTTCTTATTTTTGCGTAATAATTATACGCAAATATACAAACAAGTTTGAACTATGCAAACAAATTTGAATATAAATTCAAACTTCTTTGAAAGAACCTTACGGATTACCGCATTTTACGGATATTCCGGCGTTCCTGAGCTTGCGAGGGCCCTGGGCTATAGTTCTCCTGAGAAATTATATAGGTTAAAGAAAGAAAATGCGAAGCCTTCAATTGATATTTTACAAGATTTATCAAACAAGTTTGAAGACTTAGACCTGAATTGGTTCGTGACTGGAGAGGGCGAAATGCTTAAATCCAAAAGTAAAAATAATGTCCTCAAAATCTTTGAGGACATTAATGGGGACGTAAATGAGGACAAACCAAAAGTAAAAAAAACGTCCACAATTGCCGCACCCGCTGTAGTTACTGTTGATTCTTTAAACAGGGATAATATTGTGTTGGTACCTCAACGTTTAAAAGCCGGTTATCTCAATGGCTATGCTAATACAGCGTTTATTTCTAAACTTCCCGCATATCGTATGCCTGGGCTTAATAACGGGGTGTTTAGGATGTTTGAGATCGAGGGAAATTCTATGTTTCCCACACTTCCAGACAAAAGTTTTGTAGTTGGTCAGTTCGTGGAAAATTGGGAGCGCGATATTAAAGATAATCAGATCTATGCAGTAATTTCCAATGAGGTCGAGGATGGTCTGGTTAAAAGATGCATTAATAAGATTAAAAAATACAATAATTTAATTTGCAAATCAGATAATCGAAGGAATTACCCAACCCAAAACATTAACCCTGAAAGCATAAAGGAAATATGGGAAATTAAACTGCACCTTAATTTTCATTTACCGGATCCTGCTGATATTTATGATCGTATGAGCGATTTTGAAGGCGAAATAGAAAGTTTAAAGGAAATAATCAGGAAGGCTAAACTGCTTTAATAACGTTTTTACGAAATCCAGCCAACAAATACCTTATGAAAATATCGCATTAATAACGCTTTTTATCGCGTAATATCGGTTTTTTTCATATACCTTTTAATGCTCAAAACTTCAATTTTCGCCTATTTTTCGGCCTTTTTCTAACACTATACTATTTTAACATTTAGATATACCCCTTAAGGTTCTTTTGGCAGACAGAGAAGCTCCATTAGGTTGGATATACCTTAAAATGTATGATGATAAAAGTTTTGAATTTATATCTAATGGACTGATAAGAAGTGATGACAAATATCCGGGTACTTACGAATTAAAGAATGATACAGTTTATTTCACATATAACGGTTTAGCTCCAAGGGCTGGTTCGAAAGCAATAATAGCAAATGGTTTCGTAAATTATTTTGGAGGAAAATATCCTGAACGCATTGAAATAAAATTAAACAAACTGTTAATTAATAAATAATAAAAACACCATTAAACAACACTCTTCTGCACTTTCTTCCCCTCCAAAATCATTTTGCAATCCTTCTCCTTTTCCGGATCATATACATGGTATTTGGTTTCCCATTCTTCAAGCTGATATAAAATCGGAAGTAATGCTAAACCTTTCTCGGTCAATGAATATTCTACTCTCGGAGGGATCTCTTTAAATTCTTCACGAATCACCAGTCCGTCGGCTTCCATCTCTCTCAGTTGATCGGTCAAAACTTTTCTGGAAATAACATTAATGCGCACTGCAAGTTCCCCAAAACGCAGTTTCCGGTCTTTGATCACCAATACAATAATAGGTTTCCATTTGCTTCCCAAGGCAGACATCGCTTTACCAAGAGGACAGCTGTATTGCATTAATTCATTCTTTTTCATAGAGGTTTATTTTAAATTTTGTTGGTCTTTTTTGAACACAAAGGGCACAAAGATTTTTTTAATATGTTCTGTTTTAAGGCTCACAAAGCCGTTCTACTTATAAGAGGGCGCAGAGATTCTGATTCGATCAATTTCCCCAATATTCGAGCTAAACTCATCGACGCCTCTAAACCTTAATCTGCCTTCTTCCTGAACACAAAGTTCACAAGGATTTTTATTTACTAACTGTTTCAAGTTTCACAAAGCCGCGCTGCTTATAAGAGTGTACAAAGGATTTAAGCTTATGTACACTTATGCTGTTTATGAGTGAACTTTACAATAAAGCATACGCTTATCTTTTGATCGTTTTGCGGTTAAAACCAACTCAGAGATTAATCTCAACTGTTACTTAAAAGTTACTAATGTAAGTTACCGCAAAGTTACTACTTTTTTTCTTTATAAGATACAAATGTGAACTATTATTAGTTACTTTGTGTAACAAATATAATAAGTAAATCTAAAATGAGCACAGAATCATTATTTACACCTTTCAAGTATAAAAATTTAGAATTAAAAAATAGAATCGTAATGGCTCCGATGACGAGAGCACAATCAGATAACGGAGTGCCTACGCAGCAAATAGCAGACTATTATGCAAGAAGAGCTGCAGCAGAAGTTGGGTTAATCCTTTCTGAAGGAACCGTGATCAACCGGCCCGCTTCAAAAAATATGCAGAATATCCCGGATTTTTACGGAACAGAAGCCTTAAACGGATGGAAAAACGTAATTGATTCCGTACATGAAAATGGCGGAAAGATGGGACCTCAGATCTGGCACGTTGGAGATACCAGAAGTACTCCGGATTATCCGGCTGTAGACATGGAACAAGCATCGACGATGACACTGGAAGATATTCAGGATACAATTGCTCAGTTTGCAGCATCTGCAAAATCCGCGAAAGATCTTGGTTTTGATGTAGTTGAAATTCACGGGGCGCATGGTTATCTTATTGACCAGTTTTTCTGGGAAGGTACCAATAACAGATCTGATGAATACGGCGGAAAAACCATTAAAGAAAGAAGCCGTTTTGCGGTGGATGTTGTAAAAGCGATCAGAGCTGCAGTGGGAGAAGACTTCACGATTATCATTCGTCTTTCTCAATGGAAGCAGCAGGATTATTCAGTAAAATTGGCCAATACTCCAGAAGAAATGGAAGAATGGCTATTACCTTTAAAAGAGGCAGGAGTTGATATTTTCCACTGTTCCCAAAGAAGATTCTGGGAACCAGAATTTGAAGGTTCTGACCTGAATTTCGCAGGCTGGGCAAAAAAAATTACCGGGCAGCCCACCATTACCGTAGGTTCTGTAGGACTGGAAGGTGATTTTATGGCTGCTTTTGGAGGACAGGGAACGGAAAAAGCAGATTTAACTGAACTTACAAGAAGACTGGAAAGAGGTGATTTCGATTTGGTTGCCGTTGGTCGCGCACTGCTCCAGGATCCGGAGTGGGCTAAAAAAGTTAAGGAACAGAATACCGAGGCTCTGCTTGACTTTTCTGCAGAAAGCTTAGGGGTATTATACTAAAGTTTGATTATCAATGGTGAATCTGCTTTGCTGCCAATTTGATTTTGACAACTTTTCTGAATTGGCACCGACTATTCACTAACAGAGCAAAATTCACTGTTGATGATTTTACCATATCTTGATTACCTATTTAAATTTTTTTACAAAAACCGCTTTAAGATTATTCTCAGAGCGGTTTTTATATTAAAATAAAACCACTTTCCGGAATACAGAAAGTGGTTTTTTAACAGATTTAAATATCTAATTGTCAGATGAATATGACAAAAATGATCAATTTTTAAAGACCAATACTTTTAGTTGGCTTCAGTTGTTTTTTGATGTTTTTCGGAAGCGCACTTTTGTGAACCAGAATAGCGGTAGATTTATATTCTACATAAGGTCTTGTTACATAAATGTACCCTTCAAAATCATTCGTTACGCCCCAAGAATTTTTTACCATATAATATTCTTTTCCGCTTTGGTCTTTTGCCAGTCCTACGATGTGCATTCCGTGGTCATCGGTCGTTGAGAGGTTGTTTAAAGCCTGCTGACGCATATCTTCGGTAATGGTTTTGTCTTTTTTAGGTTCGGTGAATAAAGTTCCTTTATTTTCATTGTTGATCTGATCAAGATTCATATCCGGAACGTACGCTACACCGTTTTTGTAAGAAAAATAAGGTTCTGAAACATCCGTTGCCCATCCAACAGAATACCCTTTATTAACAGCATTGTCGATAATCGCCGTTAGATCTTTCATTGGAACATTCCAGTCGGAATCATGGCTCCAGTTATCAGGAATCGGCACGACGAATTTTTGGTAATACGGATAATCTTTATATGAAGAGATTTCAACATAGTCTTCCGGGTTGATTCCTACAACTTCTTGTGCAAAAGATTGCGGCGTGTAAGATTTTCCTTCGTAAGTGAAGTTAGCCGGAACTTTCCCAAGATATTGATCTAAAATCGCATCAACAGAAGACATCCAGTTATCCGTTAATTTTCCTTTGGAACCTGCCTGAACCAGACTGTCCAACACTGGTTTAAGTTTGCCCTGCATTTCAGAGAAGTTATTCAGGGTCTGTCCCTGCTTAAGACCTGTGTAAACGTCTTGTGGAACCGCTCCGTACTTTTTGTACATATTGATGACATCATGCAGTTCTCCGCCGTCGCCCCAGCTGATCGCTCCATTGTTTAACACATATAATTTTGCTTTGTCGTGGTAAGAATTTCTTGCCGTGAAGATTTCTGCAAGGTCAACCGGCTTTTTTCCCATCCTCTGCATTTCAGACTCAAGAAAAGAGTTTCCCGAGTAGCTCCAGCATGTTCCCGAAGAACCCTGGTTTTTCACCGAAGTTGCACCAACGTCTTTCAGCGTGGTAAACTGGAAATTGGCATTTTGAGACTGGTTGTTTTTTAACTTGTTTATTAAGTCATCCTGAGCAAACATCATACTTCCTGCAGACAAAACAAAAAGTAATGATACAAATTTTGAATTTTTCATTACTAAAAAGATTATTTATACGAATAGTCGTTCATATTACAGATTTGTTACAAAAACAAAGGTTAAATTGAATCTTCAGTTTTCAGATGAAAAATTTTTTATCTGGAGCTGTTTCGCGCTTTCGCTACTCGCTTTTTACTTGTTTCGGCGGCGGCAAAGCCGCCGCCGAAACAAGTAAAAGAGCTCAAACATGCCGCTCAATCACGGCTAGGGCAGAGTTCATTTATTATAGCTTTTAGACAATACTCAAAACATTTATCATGATAAAAAAAATGCATAAATCTGTGCAAATTCGTGAAATCCGTGGTAAAAATAATCACGTCCAAAATATTAAATTTATTGTAAATACTTCCAGACCATAAATTTGTATCCAATCACTTTTTTAAATAAGGAATTCTCTGTAAATCTGTTTGATCCGTGGGAAATTATAACAAATTCTCCGTTTTATATGTTGCTTTCGTTTGCCTCACTCATCAGATTTCCTTACTTTTCAAAAAAAAGTTTTTACCATGTTTCCAACCTTTTTGAAACTTTCTGCATCTGTGTAGATATAAAGCCTGATTATGGATCGAGAGTTACTACTACAATGTCAGCGGAACGAACGCAATGCACAGCGGAAAGTCTATGAAAAGATGGCGGGAAAATTATATTCGGTTTGCAGACGGTATCTGAAAAATGATGAAGATATCGAAGAAGCACTGGCGGATACGTTTTATAAAATTTTCACAAAAATAGACCAGCTTCACAACCCTGATATTTTTGAAGCGTGGGCCAGAAAAATAACGGTTAATGAATGCCTGCAAAAGTTAAGAGCAACAAAGCGTCTGCATATATCGCTGGAGGAAAATCATATCATAAGTTCCGATACGGATGAACATGTTTCTTTTGAAAAAGATATTCTGCATCTCCTCAACTTCCTTCCGGAAGGCTGCAGGGCGATATTTAATCTTTTTGCGATTGAAGGCTATCCTCACAAGGAAATAGCAGTTATGCTTTCCATCAGCGAAGGCACATCAAAATCTCAGCTCAATTTTGCAAGAAAAAAACTTCAGGAACTTCTGGTAAATCAAAATGTTTAAACTTTACAACAATGGAAAATAATCACGATATCGATAAAACGTTCAACGAGGCTTCTCAGTCTTTAGAAGAACCTGCAACATTTCCGGGATTTGATAAAGTTTGGGCTAAAGTTGAGGAAAAGCTGGATCAAAAACAAGAAAAGAAACAGAGGAGAATTCCTGCATGGATTCCGTACGGGATTGCTGCCAGTTTGCTCATTGCATCCGGAATTTTTTATTTTACCTCGACTTCAGATCAAGAAAAAATGAGCCATACGGTTATCGCAAAAAATTTAGAAATTCAAAAAAGTTCCTCTCCTCAGATATCTGAGGGGATTCAAAAAACCGATAGTGTTGTAAAAGCCAATATCAAAAAAGAAATTGTACCGTATACAGCTGTAAAATTAGCCCAAAACGGACTTTCCAAGGTTTATGCACCTTCAATCACACCATCAGCTTATGAAATGACAGCCGCACCATCTTTCGGTGAGGATGGATTGAAGATAGCGGAAGAAAGAGCGGTGATGGACAGCATAAAAAGGCAGAATATCGAAGAAATTATTGCAATGGGAATCAAAAAAGAAAAAACTTCCATGAATGCAATGGCTTCCAACAAGAAAATTTCTGATCTTAATAAAATTGCAGATACTGCAGATTATGAATATCCGGATTTAAGATTCGGGCTTAAAGATAAACAGCAGGAGCCGGAAATACTTTACAAAAAATCTTCCACAACAGAGTACAGACCTCTCGCATTAAGTGGTGGGAAAAGAACTTTACTGGGTGAAAAACATACCGTAAATTCTCTGAATGGATTTGCGCCGGGTCTAAGCATCAATTCTATTTCGGGAGCGGCAGGATCTGGGAGATTGGATATTTCAGTGGGATATCTGGCAAATTCTCGGCCGGGAGCTGAACCTTTGGTTATTATTGACGGAGCCGTTTCAGATATCGAAACCCTAAAAAGACTGGAGCCTTCAAAGATTGACAATATTTCGGTAATCAGTAAAGAAAAAGCAGGCAGCTTATTCGGTGGAAACGCTAAGAATGGTTTAATCGTCGTCATCACAAAAGATATTTCTAAAACTGAAAAACAAAGACTGAAAAAACTTCTGCAAGAGAAAGTTCCTGAAAAATAATTTTAAAATTTTTGAAAACTAATAACCATTTATCATAGATCTGAAAAGGGAATTTTTTAAGGTTTCCTTTTCTTTTTTTTAGTTTTTACTGCAACTTTTTGATAAAACCTGCATCCTTAGGATAAAGTGCAACAAAGAGGAGTTACAATTCAAATAATAAACATGAAAAAATTAGGAACAACAATATTGGCTTTAGGATTATTGATGGCGTGTAAAACCAAAACGGCAGCAGATCAGTCAAAAGATACCGGGAACATAAGCATTAAAAAAGATAAAGATCAGGACGGTATTAAAAGCCGTAAAGATAAATGCCCTGAAATTGCCGGACCGATAGAAAATAAAGGTTGTCCGTGGCCGGATATGGACGGCGATGATGTTCCTGATAAAGAAGACCAATGCAAAGAAGTTTCGGGGCCTATGGAAAATAACGGCTGCCCTTTTCCAGATACGGATGGAGATGCAATAATCGATAAAGATGATGCTTGTCCAACGGTTGCCGGACCGGCGGAAAACAATGGTTGTCCTTGGCCAGATACAGACGGTGACGGAATTCTTGACAAAGACGATGCGTGCCCAACCGTTCCCGGATTGCCTGAATATAATGGCTGCCCAAAACCGAAAGCAATGGTGGCTATGGAAGTTGAATCTTCACCGCGAAGTTCTGCAGCTGGAGCAAAATTAGCATCTGCCAAAAAAACCGGCAAATCCGAAGCAAAGGGTAAAAAAGTAAAAGCTAATGAAGAATTTCCGGATGCAGGCAAGCTTACAGCCGGCGAAGTAAATGATTTTTCAAAATGGAATTATTGGCAGGATATAGCAATTCCTGTTTTATCAGAATATAAAGATCAATGGAAAATTTTCCCGGATAAAAGGGTTTCTGTTCAGTTGGTTAATAAAGATAAAAAACCAATTATTGGGAAGAAACTAAGATTGTTGAATGATAAAAAAGAAATTATTTGGGAAGCTGTTTCCGATAACAAAGGAAATGCGGAATTATGGATTGCTCCAAGAACTGATAATCAATCTCTATCGAAGAAATATTTTATAACAGACGATAAAGGAAAAATGTTGTCGGCTAAAGTAACCTTATTTAAAAAAGAGCAAAATATAATTACAATGGATGCCCCATGTCTTCAAAAAAGAAATTTAGATTTAGCTTTTGTGGTGGATGCTACAGGATCGATGGGAGATGAGATTTCTTTTTTACAGGCAGAATTATTGGATGTATTGAGAAAAGTTGAAAAAAAGCTTCAGAATACTACCGATGTTCGCTATGGTTCTGTATTTTACAGAGATCACGGTGATGAATATGTAACACGTGAGTTTGATTTTTCTGATAAAGCAGAAAATATGGTAAATTTTATCAAAAAACAAAATGCCAGTGGAGGTGGAGATACTCCTGAAGCTGTTGTTGAAGCATTGGATTCATCCATTGACAAGCTCAGCTGGAGTAAAGGAAATTCAACCAAAATTATGTTTTTAATTCTTGATGCATCTCCACATTATTCTGAAGAAAACATCAATAAAATATACGATAAAATAAGATTGGCCGCAAAAAAGGGTATTACAATTATTCCTTTGGCAGCGAGTGATACAGATAAGGAAACGGAGTACATTATGAGAACTTTTGCTTTACTAACAAACGGAACTTATACATTTCTTACCAACCATAGTGGGATCGGAAATAATCATATCGAACCAACAACAGATTCTTATGAAGTGGAAAAGTTAAATGATTTATTCTTAAGGCTGATTCTGCAACGTTCAACAATACCTTCTTGTCAAAAGCCTTCTCATAATGAATTTATAAATAAGAAAATTGAAGTGGAAATTCAAAATGAAGTAAACCCAAAAGTTAAAATTTATCCAAATCCTACCAGAGGATTAATCAATATCCAATCGGATAAGCAGCTTGATGAATTGTATGTATATGATTTCAGTGGTAAAATTTTAATTAAAAAAGAAAAACTGCCGAAAGGAAACAATGGGATAGATATCACTTCCTATCCTCAAGGATTGTATTTAATGCGGTCCAGATATGGAAAACATTGGGACACATTTAAGATCATAAAAAATTAAAATTAGATTCGGACAGGCATTCTCAAAAGGGATGTCTGTTTTTTTTAATTAATTTTCAAAAATTATTGAAAGTTCAAAAAATATGATTATATTTGTAATAGAAATAAAATTAAAGATGAAACTTTCAGAAGCAAAAGAAAAATATATCCAGACTTGGGGAACATTTGCGACCAATTGGGGAATCAACCGTACCATGGCGCAGGTTCATGCTTTGCTTTTGGCAACCGGAAAGCCGCTTTCTACCGATGAAGTAATGGAGCAGCTTGAAATTTCAAGGGGAAATGCCAACATGAATCTCCGTGCGTTGATGGACTGGGGGATCGTAAGAAAGGAATTTATAAAAGGTGACCGTAAAGAATATTTTGTTGCCGAAAAAGACGTTTGGTTTTTATTCAAGCAGATTACAAAAGAACGCAGAAAAAGGGAGATTGAACCGGTTATTTCTTTTTTGGAAGAACTGAAAAATATTGAAGATAAAGATTCTGAAGAAGCAAAAGAATTCATAAAACTAATGGAAGACTTCAGCTCGGTAACAGGAAAAATCAACAATATCATGGATCTTGCCATAAAAAGCGACGATCACTGGCTGGTTGGGAAAATTACCAATTTATTGAAGTAACTGTTTATTATTCTGAACGAGACTAACAAGATGAATATAAAAAGGAAATTTTTCCTTTTTTATTTCAAATAAAATTTCAAAAATTATTGAAAATATAAAAACTACAAGATGTTTAATATTATATCATACCTGATTTTTCTCGCAGCCGCCTCATACATCACCATTGATGTCGGAAGAAGATGTTATCACGCAGGGAAATTTTATCTGGAATACCTTATTCATGACAAAAATCTCTGCCTTACAATCAACCGGATACTTTTGGGCTGCTATTACCTCATCAACCTTGGATACATCGCCATAAGCCTGACAAGCTGGGACAGAATCATCTCCTTCGAGCAGGTTGTTTCGGTAACTGCCATACGCATCGGGAATATTATGTTGATTCTTTGTGTTTTACATTATATCAACATTATTACCCTTTATCTTTTTAGAAAAAATTTAACCATAAAATAAAACTATTATGACAGCAACAATCCTCACCACAGCAACGTACAATTTTTCAGCCTACATGATCTATCTGCCTATTGTAATTGCACTTACCGTTTTTGTTTCACAATTTCTGTTCAAAAATTCAAAGACTTTTATGATTGACATTTTCCACCAGAAAGAAGACATTGCCATGGCAACCAATTCCCTGTTCAAAATCGGGTTTTATCTTCTGAATGTCGGTTTTGCCTTATGCATTATAGAGTTTTACAAAATAGAAACTCTGGAAAGCCTGGTGGTAAACATGAGCGAAAAAATTGGGAAATTCTCAATTTATCTGGGAATCATGATGCTTCTGAACCTTCTTCTTTTCCTAAAAGGTCGTAAACACGCAATGAACAAAGATAAAATCACTAAAAATGAAAACACTCATCTTTAAAATCTGGATGTATTTTACATTCAAAGTACAAAACAAAAGAACACGAGGAGACTTTTTAAACCTGTAAAATTAATCACCATGAAAACTTTGCTCAACTACGATCTCAGAATCCAGCAGACTGTAATCATCCTGTTTCTGGCCACCATTATCGCAGCCATCTTCCAAAGTCAGGATTTTTTATATATCACCATCTTTGTGGAATTTTTTCTGATGGCTGCTGTTCAGTATTCTTTAAACATGATTAAATTCTTGTCTAAACAATATGAAAAAAAAGATTCGAGAAAATTATATGTTTTGGTTTCAACCTATGTAGTTATTACTTTTTTGATTTTTATTCTGTGTCGTAAGAATAACATAGAAATTGATTTTGATTTTGTTGAATGGATTCTAATTTCGTGGATCGTACTATCACCGGTGCTCATTATTCAGTCTCTTGTCATAAGTTTTTATGATAATGAAAATATTAAAACAATAGATCATGCCTGAAATTCATTTAACAACCGTAATCAAATCCGATATACAAACCGTTTTCGATTTGTCAAGAGATATTGATTTTCATCAGAAGTCAGCTTCGAAAACAAACGAAAAAGCAATTGCAGGACGGACTTCAGGACTGATTGAAGAAGGCGAAACGGTAACATGGAGAGCCAGACACTTAGGAATCTATCAAAAATTGACAACAAAAATCATCGCTATGAATAAGCCGTATCATTTTACAGACATCATGCAGAAAGGTGCTTTCAAATCCATGAAACACCAGCACATTTTCAGTCAGCAGAGTGACAATACAATTATGACCGATATTTTCGAATTTCAATCCCCTTTTGGAATCATAGGAAAAGTTTTTGATGCTCTGTTGCTTAAAAATTACATGAAAAACTTTCTTTTAGAGAGAAACAAATTGATAAAAACTGTCGCAGAAAATAAGCGGAAGCGCGAGCGAAGCGAGCGTCAAAACAGTTAGCATTAGTGATGTCATGCTTAGCTTAAGTTTATCCTGAGATTGACAAAGGAGTACTTCAACAAGTAAAACAATCAATCATTGCCATAAAAAAATAAACTTTTCAAATAAATATTCCAAATATTTTCAAAGCATTAAGCAGCAAACTCATAAACCAACATAACTTTATTCCTTTTCATCATAAACCTCAATCTCAACAACATGAAAATAATCATCACTGCCGGAACCGGCTTCCTTGGTAAAAACCTCGAAAAATATTTTACTGAAAAAGGACATCAGGTATATATTTTAACCCGCAATCCAAAACGCAAAAACGAAATATTCTGGGATGCAAAAACGTTGGGCGAATGGAAAGGAATCCTTGAAAATGCCGATGTTATCATAAATCTTGCCGGCAAATCCGTCGATTGCCGATATACCGAAAAAAACAAACAGGAAATATATTCTTCAAGAATCAACAGCACAAGAATTTTACAGCAGGCTATTGATCAATGTACGCATAAACCCAAAATATGGCTCAATTCAAGTTCCGCAACCATTTACGTTCATTCAGAAAAAAATGTAAACACAGAAGAAAACGGCATCATCGGAGATGATTTTTCCATGAACATTTGTAAAAGCTGGGAAAATGAATTTTCTAAATCAGAAACAGAAAATGTACGAAAAGTTGCGTTACGGACTTCCATTGTTTTAGGAAATAACGGCGGCGCTTTTCCAAAGTTAAAAATGTTTACCAAATTCGGATTAGGCGGAAAACAGGGAAGAGGAAACCAGAAGGTTAGCTGGATTCACATTCAGGATTTTTGCCGGGCGGTAGAATTTATCATTAATGATGAAAATATTTTCGGAAAGATTAATATTACGGCTCCAAATCCTTTGGCAAATCAGGAATTCATGAAGAACTTAAGAAAAGAAATGAAAGTACCTTTCGGGTTAAATGCTCCGGTATGGCAACTTGAAATTGCTTCTATTTTTCTAAAAACAGAGACCGAGCTCTTGCTGAAAAGCCGAAATGTTTATCCTGAAAAATTACTCAAAGACGGATTTCAATTTTTGTTTCCGGATGTTGAATCTGCATTTCACAACCTATGCAGTTACGTTCATAACTGATGAAAAGGTATTATCATTTATGACTTCTGAAAAGAGAAATAAAAAAATAATTTTTGGAGGAATAATTTTTGCAAGCCTTTCTGAAACCTTTATCACATTTTAATTTATGAAAAATTATCTTTTACCTGTTTTGGCGCTGACTTTTTTCAGCTGCAAGGAAAATAAAAATGAAAGTACATCAACAAAAAAAGAGGTTGTTACAGAAACTGATACTTTGAAATTGCCTGCCCCTGATGAAAAAAATTCTAAAAACAAGTTCAGTAATGTCATCGGATGGCCCAAAGGAAAAACACCTGTGGCTCCGGAAGGTTTTACGGTTACCCGTTTTGCAGACAATATAAAAAGCCCGAGAAATATGATTCAGGCTGAAAACGGAGACATTTTTGTCGTTCTTTCCAATTCGGAACGTTCTACAACCGAAAAAATTAAAAATGACATCAGTGGCAAAAGTGATGCTGAAGTGGGTGGCAAATCGGCCAACAGAATTATCCTGTATCGTGATGCCAACAAGGACGGCGTTGCCGAATCTTCCTCGGTGTTTTTGGATAAGCTGAACCAGCCGTACGGAATGCTCATCATCAAAGATAAATTTTATGTTGCCAATACCGACGGACTTTGGGTATATTCTTATAAGCCTGGTGATACAAAAATTACACAACCCGGTAAAAAGATTGTAAATCTTCCAGCCGGAGGATATAATAATCATTGGACAAGAAATTTAATTGCCAATAAAGACCAGTCTAAAATTTACATTAGTGTTGGTTCCGGTAGTAATGTAGGTGAAAACGGAATGGAAAATGAAGTACGAAGAGCCAATATTTTGGAAGTCAATCCCGACGGAACCGGAGAGAAAATCTATGCAGCAGGCCTAAGAAATCCTGTTGGAATGAGCTGGAATCCGGTTACCGGTGAACTCTGGACCGTTGTTAATGAACGTGATGAGCTGGGTGACGAACTGGTTCCTGATTACCTGACGAGTGTAAAGCAAAATGCTTTTTATGGCTGGCCTTACGCTTATTTCGGGAAAAATGAGGACCCGAGAAGAAAAGGAGAAAAACCAGATCTTGTGGCAAAAACTATTGTTCCTGATGTTCCGCTGGGAAGTCATACCGCATCTTTGGGTCTTACTTTTTATACCGGAAATCAGTTTCCCGAAAAATATAAAAACGGCGCTTTTATCGGACAGCATGGATCATGGAACCGGTCTTCCCTCGTAGGTTATCAGGTAGCATTTGTTCCTTTTGCCAATGGTAAAGCATCAGGTCCGTATCAACCTTTTCTTACAGGGTTTATTGCCAATGAAGCAAAAGGAGATGTGTACGGAAGACCGGTAGGGGTTTTACAAATTGCCGACGGTTCCTTACTTGTTGCCGATGATGTAAGCGGAATCGTATGGAGGGTTTCACACAATAAAAAGTAATTCAAATAGCGATTTTAATTGTGGTATGATATCTGCAAATAGTTCTATAAACCAGAATGATCCAAGTGAATTGGGGTCATTCAAAAATAAAAAGTCATGAAAAAATTTTTAATCACCACACTTTTGTTTTTGGGTTTATCCTCAGAAGCCTTTGCACAAAAACATCCGCCACGTCCGCCTGCTCCGCCTCATCCTTCAAGAAGCCAGCTTTATAATGATAAGGCGAGGGAACTGGATAAAAAATACAATACCGAAAAAAGGTTGATTCTTAATCATCCTTTGGCGACTAAAAAAATGAAAAATGATCAGCTGAAAGCCCTGAATCTGCGATATCAGAATGAAAAGCGATTGCTAAGGGCTACCAGATAAAATTTAGGTACAATAGAAATACTACTGTATCGGATTTACAAGGAGAACGTAGAAGCGTTCTCTTTTTTTGTGTTTTTAAAGGAGAATTAATCGATGTATTCACATTGATCTTGTGAAGGAAGAAACGCTGAACATCCAATATTTTTCCTTAAATTCGCATAAAAATTTTAAACTAATGAATTACGATATTATTGTCATCGGAAGTGGTCCTGGTGGATATGTTACTGCAATCAGAGCTGCACAATTGGGTTTCAAAACTGCAATTATCGAGAAAGAAAGTTTAGGAGGGATCTGCCTTAACTGGGGATGTATTCCTACAAAAGCTTTGCTTAAATCTGCTCAGGTTTTTCATTATATCAATCACGCTGAAGATTATGGTTTGAATAAGGTGGAAGGTAGTTTTGAATTTCCGAACGTAATTCAGAGAAGCCGTGGCGTTGCCAACAAAATGAGCAAAGGAATCGAATTCTTAATGAAAAAGAACAAGATTGATGTTATTTTAGGAACTGCCAAAGTACAAAAAGGTAAAAAAGTTTCTGTTACTGATAAAGACGGAAAAGTAACTGAATATACAGGGACACACATCATTATTGCTACTGGCGCACGTTCTAGAGAATTGCCTAATCTTCCTCAGGATGGTAAAAAAGTAATTGGATACAGACAGGCATTGTCTCTTCCTGAGCAGCCGAAATCTATGATTGTTGTAGGTTCAGGAGCGATAGGAGTAGAATTTGCCGATTTCTATAATACAATGGGAACTAAAGTTACCGTGGTAGAATTCATGCCGAATATCGTTCCCGTAGAAGATGAAGAAATCTCTAAACATCTTGAAAAATCCCTTAAGAAAACGGGTATTGAAATTATGACCAATGCTTCTGTAGAAAGTGTTGATACAAGCGGAGAAGGCGTAAAAGCTACGGTAAAAACAGCGAAAGGAAATATTACTCTTGAAGCTGATATCCTATTATCTGCTGTTGGTATTGCTGCAAATATTGAAAATATCGGTCTTGAAGAAGTAGGAATCCAGACAGATAAAGGAAGAGTTTTGGTAAACGAGTGGTACGAAACCTCAGTACCTGGATATTATGCAATCGGAGACATCATCCCTACTCAGGCTTTAGCGCACGTTGCTTCTGCGGAAGGTATTACCTGCGTTGAAAAAATCAAAGGAATGCACGTTGAAAAAATCGATTACGGCAATATTCCGGGATGTACTTATTGTCATCCTGAAGTAGCTTCTGTAGGTCTTACCGAAAAGCAGGCTAAAGAAAAAGGATATGAAATCAAAGTTGGAAAATTCCCTCTTTCTGCAAGTGGAAAAGCAACTGCCAACGGAAATACGGATGGTTTCATCAAAGTTATTTTCGATGCTAAATATGGGGAATGGTTAGGCTGCCACATGATCGGAGAAGGTGTTACCGATATGGTTGCTGAAGCGGTTGTTGCCAGAAAACTGGAAACTACCGGTCATGAGATCATCAAATCAATTCACCCTCACCCGACAGTTTCTGAAGCTATTATGGAAGCTGCAGCAGCAGCTTACGGAGAAGTGATCCACATTTAATTTGAGATGCAGCTTTGTCAAAGTTGAAGATCTTTGACAAGGTTTAACAATATCAAAACCACAGATTCTATCTGTGGTTTTCTTTTTTAGTTACTTTAATAATTTTTTTCACATATTTTCATATTTTTATTCACTAATAAAATACAAATAACAAACTATGTTCAAAAAATTAGCTGCAGAAGCTCTAGGGTTAGGAGATATCGGTAAAATTATTCCGTCTCAGGATTATGACAAGGTAGATTCGGATGATTACATCTTATCCGAGGATCATGAGAAAATTTTCTTCCTGATTAAATCCAAAAGAGATGAGTACTGCTTTACCAACAGAGCATTGATTCACATTGACGGGGCAAGTGCGCTTGATAAAAAAAGAATGTTGAGAAGATACGAATACTATGAGTTTCCTTTCTCAAATATTGCATTACAGACAGCAGGAACGATTGATCTGGATGTTGAAATTTCTTTCAATATCGGAAATGTTCCGCTGATGATCAGTGTAACAAAAAGCCAGATTGATCAGCTCAAAGATCTCTATAAGGCACTTTTGGCCATTCAACAGGCCGTTCACCACAACCAGTCGTTACTGAATTTCTCAAATGACAGCTTGCAGAAAGCCATCACTACGGTAGCATCAGGGAAACAGGAGAATGTATCAAAAAGCCAGGAACTTAGAACTATCAATGAATATATTTTTGCATGGAATACCACCAGCTTTGATAAGTATATTCAGAAAGACTTTTCAAAAATATTCGAAAAATATATTAATAATTAACTAAATTATACATAATAGATAAAGCCCGGAATTTTCCGGGCTTTGGTTTATCATAAGGATTTTAATCAAAACCTAAGGAAAACTGTTAAGTGGAACTATTTAGGCTAATAATTAGATTATTTTAATGAAAATTTAAGCACGACCTGTCCTGTAATTTGTGGTATTTTCTTACATTTATTCAATGAATTTTGAAAAAGTAGGTCTGGTTTTATCAGGCGGTGGTACAAAAGGCATTGCACATGCTGGAGTTTTGAAATTCCTCAGGGAAAAAGATATTGATGTTCATGTTCTGTCATGCTGCAGTGCAGGCTCTATCGTAGGCTCTATGTATGCCGTAGGAAAAAGTCCGGAAGAAATCCTTGAGTTCTTTAATTCGGTTTATTTTTTCAACTGGAAGCATTTTGCATTTAATCAGCCCGGACTTGTATCTTCAGTGATTTTCAGAAATTATCTGAACCCCATTTTCGGGGATATGAAACTGAAAGATCTCGGGAAAGAAGTAAAAATTGTAGCTACAGAACTGGTAAGCGGAACGGAAAAAATTTTTGATGAAGATTTTAAAGTAGTGGACGCCATTATTGCTTCGTGTTCCATACCGGGAATCACAACTCCTTATATTATTAACGACGAAATGTACTGCGACGGGGGTGTGCTGAATAATTTTCCTGCTGATATTATCAGGGATGAATGTGATAAATTGATCGGCGTCTTCGTTTCTCCGCCTCATGATATTAAAATTAATGATCTAAAATCAATTAAAGCAATTGTTTCAAGATCATACGATTTGTTGTCTTACAGAATTGAGAAAATAAAATTCGACTATTGCGACTGGTTTATCTCTTCACAGGAACTTTCAACGTACGGAACTTTTGAAAGAAGAAAAGACCGTCTTGAGAAAATATTCCAGATCGGATATCAGGCTGCAAAGGAAAGCTTTAATGAAAGCAGTTTCTATCTGGTGAAAGAATCCGGGGCATAAAAAAGCTCACCTGAGTGAGACTTTTTTAATTTTTAACAACGATGGCATCTTCTTTTAGAATCATCTTGCCGTCCGGGTCTTCTACATTAAGTGTATAAGGTGCTTTATTAACGGAATCGGTGAGATAGTTTCTCCAAACCTGGTAGGTATACCCTTCGTTACCAAATTCAAAATAATAATTTCCGCCGGCTCCGTCGCGAAACAATTCTCCGCCACTGATAATCATGCTCGGCTTGGAAGTGATTTTTCTATTGGCAGGCCATGACTGGTACAGATATTTTCCATCCGGCTGCTGATCGATTTTGATTTTAAATTTTTTCGTTTTAATGAGTACGGATTTAGGAATCTTTTGTGAAACATGTTCTGTAGTTTTCCCCTGAATCCCCGGATATGTAAGATCTCTGGCAGAAATTATGCTGAAATTAACCATGCAAAATGCTCCCAATACAATTTGTTTAATCATAATTTTAATATTTTATAGGTCTATTAAAATTATCAAATTTAAAGCCAATTAAGGAGTAATTTCAGAAGTAACAGGTGCTTGTGTATAGCTGGCAAAAGCTTCTTCCAGACTTCCGAACTTTCCTTTAAATTCATTGATAGGACAATCCTGAAGAATATTTCCTTTATGAATAAGAATCACACGGGAGCAAAGCGCTTCTACTTCCTGCATAATATGGGTGGAAAGCAATACGGTTTTTTGCTGTCCGATTTCTTTTACCACATTTCGGATTTCGATAATCTGGTTTGGATCCAGTCCGTTGGTAGGCTCATCCAAAATTAAAAGATCAGGCTGATGGATAATGGCCTGCGCAAGACCTACTCTTTGTTTATATCCTTTAGAAAGCTGTCCGATTTTTTTTGATTTTTCGGGAGTAATCCCCACAAGTTCTATGACCTCATCTACTCTTGATGTAGGGATATGGTGAATATTGGCAACAAACTGAAGATATTCTTTTACAAACATTTCAAGATAAAGCGGATTGTTTTCCGGAAGGAAACCTATACTTTTTTTGCTTTCTATTTCGTTTTCGGTAATGTTTTTACCATTGAAAATAATTTCTCCTTCATCAATCTTTAGGGCTCCGACAATAGATTTCATTAAGGTGGATTTTCCCGCACCGTTGGGTCCGAGAAGCCCGATAATTTCATTTTTGTCGATGGTAATATTAATGTTGTTCAGTGCTGTTTGTTCACCGAATTTCTTGGTTAAGTTATTTATCTGAAGAGACATGTTGCTAACGATCTTTTTGCAAAAATAAAAATAAAAAAGCTCATTCCGGTGAATGAGCATCGTTAATATTTCTATAATAAATTATTTTTTTGTTTTCTTATCCTTATTTCCGGATTCTGCTGTTGTACTAGTATTTGCAGTCCGGTTTATCGGATTTACCACTGCAGGTGCAGGTTTCTCATAAAGGGAAGATTTTCCGTTTTGCCTTCCGAAGATTTTGTCGATTTGTTTCTTATTCAGAAATTGTGACTTTCCTACGTACTTTCTGTTTTTATTGATGTACTGAATAAACTGTACGGTAGGCTGTCCGAAATTTTTCTCAAAATGAAGTTCAATGATATCATTGGGAAGTTCCAGAACAATATTGCTTACAGGTATATCAATAAATCCATTGATGATAATTTCATACAGACCGGAAACATCTTTATTGAGATTTTCAAAAGAGAATGAGCGAAATGTATTTAGGTTGGCGGTATTGAGATCCTGATAATTTATGGTAAATTTATTGTCTTTTTTATATAAACCTACTGAATTATCTTTACCGATTTCTACCACAGTTTCATTTTTCAACACTTTAATTTGTGAGAAAGCCGAAAAACCTAACAAACATGCAAAAAGTAGAATTATTTTTTTCATTAGTTGATTTTTTAATGCTTTATAAACTTGGTATTTGTTTTATAATATTAAATGCAAAAGCATTCCTTATATTCCTAGAAGCAAATGTAAAAAAAAAAATCCACATCGCTCCCGTCCAAAGATGGTGGTGAGCGCTCTTGGGTATACCCTCTTAATTAAATTAAGAAATAATTAATACACAAAAATTAACGATTAATTTTACCTAAATAATCTTTGATGCTGAATCTCAGGTGGGTGTGATTTTTACCAACGTCAATTAGTACATCAGGCAATTAACGCACAAATTATATATACGATATGAATTTTTTTATGTCATAAATATTTTTTAGTTAATAATAATCTTAAAATAAAATCATGATTAGTTAAATTTTAATGTTAAATTTTATAAAAATTAAAGGGCTTAAAAAACATATATGTAATGCATATAAAATACCTTAAATAGCTGATCTGTAACTTACTTTAGGTACCACAAATTTTTAAAACTTCAGTTCAAAACCGCTCTGATAAACATTTCGCAGGCACGAATGGTATAATAATTGAATAATGAAGAGCACGAGCTGAAACTCTGATTTTAATTTTTTCTGTTATTTGAAACAGAATAATTATTTGTTAAGAAACATTAAAAAAAATCATATGAAATCAAAACTATCAATCTTATCGTTGGCAATAGCATTACCCACATGCCTTTTTGCTCAGGATTCATTACAGGTTATGAACAATACGCAGTATCCGAATACTTTTTCTTCAGGATCTGCTGATGTGCAGCCATTTACAAACTCTTCAAAGAGATTCAATGACTGGTCAATCTCATTTGGGGCAGGGGTTCCACTTATTCAAACAGGTGATCTTTTGTCAATCAAGGCTAATGACAGATCTGGAAAAGATCTTTTTGGATACTCAGCATATGTAAGTGTTGATAAGGCAATTACCCATGCATTCGGATTGAAATTGCAATATGATCGTGGTGAAACAAGACAAGGATATTTCAACACAAAAGATGCCGCACCGGCAAATGCTGCAGCCAATATGCAGGTAGGAGCAAGAACCCAGTATGATGCGATCTCAATTTTAGGAGACATCAACTTCTCTAATCTTTTAAGAAGGGTTGATAACAAATCACCGTTCAGATGGGCGCTTCATGGTTATGCAGGTATCGGTTCATTGGCGTACAGAGCTTATCAGAAGGATGAGACAGGACAAAGATTAATGACTGAAATCAAGCCATTCAAATTAGCTTCGTTATTCGGACAGGCAGGTGCCGGTTTAAAATATAAAATCAGCAACCGTTTAGACCTGGAAGGAAGAGTAATGTATGTTGTAACTACGGATGATGCCTTTGATGGTGGAGGTTCGCAGAACAGCATGATCAACAGAAGAAATAACAAAACTTCCGATAATTTTATCAACACAACTTTAGGTCTTACTGTTAATTTAGGGAAGCATGAATCTCACCTGATGTGGCATGATCCTTTACAGGAAGCATATTACAAAATCAGCGTGTTGGAATCTAAAGTTACAGATTTGGTTGTTTGTAAAAACGGAGATGCAGATAATGACGGAGTTTGCGATGATTGGGACAGACAGCTTGACACTCCTGCAGGAGCAAGAGTGGACGGGTCTGGTGTTGCTTTAGATGTGGATCTAGATGGAGTAATCGATCTTTACGATAAGTGTGTAACAGTTCCGGGAAGTGTAGAAAACAACGGATGTCCTGACCAAACTCAGGGACAGGGAGCTGTTGCTGAAACAGAAACAAAACTTGAAGGAATTGAATTTGACCTTAACTCAGACAGAATCTTACCTTCAAATACGCCTATCTTAAATAATGCAGTAAGCTACATTAATTCATCGGACGGTTCATACACTGTTGTTGGTGCTACCGATACTAGAGGAACTGAAGCTTACAATCAAATGTTATCTGAGAGAAGAGCAAATAACGTAAAAAATTATTTGATGCAGAACGGTGTGCAGTCAGGAAAACTTGATGCTCAGGGAAATGGTAAAACAGACCTTAAATATCCTGAATGCGATCCTGCTTCAAAATGTCCGGAATGGAAAAACAGAGCTAATAGAAGAGTATATTTTAAAGCAAAATAAATTATAATAACTTCTAATTTGGAGGCTGCCGTTGTAACGGCAGTCTTTTTTTGTTTACATATTAAAAAGTAGTAAAGTTATTTTGGCTACAAGAATCTTACTTTAGGCTACATTACATTTTATGATTGTACGGAACTTTGTTCCAACAAAAATAAAACAATGAAAGTATTTGTAACAGGAGCTTCAGGATTTATAGGTTCCGCAATTGTAAGAGAATTGATTAACGCTGGACACCAAGTAACGGGTCTCGCACGATCGGAAAAATCAGCAGAAAAAATTAGAAGGGCAGGTGGTGAAGTAGCGGAAGGAAGCCTCGCAGATCTGGAAATATTAAAGCAAAATGCACTACATGCAGATGGAATTGTTCATGCAGCTTTTTCGCATGATTTTATGATCTCAAATGATATTTCACAATTTCCCAAGGCAGCAGAACTGGATCGTATCGCAATTGAAACAATGGGTGACGCATTGACGGGTACGGATAAACCATTGGTTGTCACTGCCGGACTATTAGGTCTACCCCTGATCAACGGAAAGATAACGGAAGAAAGTCTGGCAGAACATTCTTTGCGCGCTTCAGAAACAACAGCTCTGAAACTTGCAGAAAAAGGCATCAACACCTCGGTTATTCGTTTGGCTCCATCTGTTCACGATGCCGGAGACTACGGTTTTGTTCCCTTTATTATTTCACAAGCCCGGAAAAATGGTATCTCGGCATATCCGGGAGACGGAAGGAACCGATGGAGAGGAATACACAGACTGGATGCAGCAAGATTATTCCGTCTGGCTCTGGAAAAAGGAACTCGCGGTGCTTTATACAATGGGGTGGAAGACGAAAGCATTGAAACAAAAAAAATAGCAGAATTAATCGCTGAAAGATTGGATATCCCTGTAAAAGCTGTTTCCGGGGAAGAGTTGAACAATCATTTTGAATGGTTGTCTCATTTTATTACAATGGATTGTCCGGTTACAAACCTTAAAACAAAAGAAAAATTAAACTGGGAACCAATGAATATCAATCTGTTGGAAGATCTAGAAAGAATTATTTTTAAATTTGTGTTATGGAGCAAAAGAAAATCATCAGAATAAAATCAATCAGCGAGTTTCATCAGTTTCGAGGCTTGTCCAAGCCTGTACATCCGCTTATCAGTATTGTAGATTACGCATCGATTAAACATCAGCCAGAAATGGGAGAGACCAGCTGGATGTTCGATTTTTACCAGATTTCTGTAAAGAAGGGAATTGATGGAAAATTTAAATACGGACAGCTGGAATATGATTTTGATGATGGCGTCATGTTTTTTATTGCTCCCAACCAGATTTTCAATATTCAGGTAAACCATCATTCAACCATGGAACGTTCGGGCTGGATGTTGCTGATCCATCCCGATTTCCTGTGGAATACTTCTTTAGCTAAAACCATCGGCAAGTACGAATATTTCGATTATTCGGTGAACGAGGCATTATTTCTTTCCGAAAAAGAAGAAAAAACGCTCACTGAAATAGTGGGTAATATAAGGGAAGAATATCATTCCAATGTAGATCATTACAGCAAAAAAATTATCATTTCTCATATAGAAACGCTGCTCAATTATGCAGAAAGATTTTACAACCGCCAGTTTTTAACCAGGGAAAAGGCGAATCACCAGATACTGGAAAAGCTGGAAAAGTTGCTTAATGAATATTTCGAAAGTGATGATTTAATCTCCCGAAAACTCCCCACAGTTCAATATGTTGCGAATGCTCTGAATACTTCTCCCAAGTATCTCAGTGGATTGCTTAAAACGTTGACTGGCCAGGGAACGCAACAGCATATCCATGAAAAGTTAATTGAAAAAGCTAAAGAAAAACTATCCACCACAAACCTTTCCATAAGTGAGATCGCTTACGAACTGGGTTTTGAGCATTCCCAGTCATTCAGCAAATTATTCAAAACAAAAACAGATCTTTCGCCTTTGGAGTTTCGTGCTTCATTTAATTAAATTTTACTCAAAGTAAGAACTTTTAAACCGTATTGCTAATTCCGGTAGAGTAACATAATAGAATTTAATATAATTTAAAACGTCAGGTTTCGTCGTTTAGATTGATGGTCCTGTTTTTACAGAACATCAACAAAAGATATTATGTTGTGTAATTTTTTCAGTTAATATTAAAATATTATTACAATTTTACATTTAAATGTTAAAATTTAGAAAAATTAACAATTAATATGAAATTTTTCTTAGTTTTGTGAATTATAAAACTAATAACCGTGAGAACTTATTTCGTTCTCATCTTGAACATTTGGAGGAAGTGATGATTTTCCCTCAATTATTTTATGATTTGTTTTTACTGCTATTCCAGCCTGTAAGAACGTACCTATATGATGATCATCAGCTTCCGGTTTTCCAACTTTATATAAGGGAGATTTTCTACATCTGATTATTGTGGATAGTTCCTGAAAAATTACTGTAGAAGAGAGTATATGGCTACTCCAATTCCAGCATAGGCAACCACGGTAATAATATCCGCTATCGGTTGTGAGAAACGTTTTTCTGCAATTTTTTCTGCATTAATCTGGTTCTTATGAAATTTCAACGTCTTTTTTGCATTATGAACCGGATGTGCTACCAGACTGTCTCTTTCCCATTTGTCAACGATTACTTTATATTTTTTTCCGTCGATATCTATTTTCACATTTTTTCCAGGGGTCAGTTTCTCCTGAACATTTACAGGAATCGGAGCTGCCACTGCCAATTGTTGTCCGTTCATGTTTTGAGAAGGCATATTGGGCTGTTTTCCGTTGTTTTTAGGACCCTCTTGATTTTCTGCCATCGGGTCCGGCTGTTTTTTAACCTGGTACGTATAGCAGCTAACTAGCGAAAATGTGATGATGATGAGATAAAGATTCCTTTTCATGAGACTAATTTAAGAATTAAACGGAATAATCGGTATTTTCTTTTGATCTATTCTGTTTTAAATAAAAAAAATGTTTCAAAATTTAATCTAAAAATGCCAAGAACGTTTTTGAACAAATGAGTCACATCAGATTAAAGAATAAAGTTTTGCATTATTTCAGAACATATATGTTTTTAAAAAAACGTTGATTTTTTAATTTGCAATTTAACTTAAAGTTAAAATCTTTATTTACCAATTCACCAACATAAATTTCTCTTTCCAGGGTAATTTTACAAAACCAATTCCCCAGGCAAGCTTGTCCAGCAAAATGTCCTGGGTTTTTCGTTCAACAGTAAGTGTATAATCATAATCGGTAACCACAAGTTTACCGGGACGTTGAAAGAACTCATTCTGTAATAATGCTGCAGATGATTTTCTCATTGCACTCCAATTATGCTGAACACTTTCAATCACATTTTTTGCTTGAGTTTTATGTCTGCTTGAAAGTTTAATATTCCTTTTAATACTTTGATTGACGGGAATATTACACAAAAATTTTTCAAATACCATTTCGTATTCAGGAGCATTTGTATTCCCCGTAGCAATAAAATGGAGCAAGTGGGCACACAAATCAGGATCTGTGAGTTGCAGGGTTTCTATATCCAGGAGGTTACAATGCTCAAAAAACGTTTTGATAAAAGGGTGTATCAGGATAAGTCCGGCATTCTGCACATATTGTCCGTCATCTGGAATTTCTTCATCATTAATTTTTTCATGATTTTTATGAATGATCTCTGAGTTTATTATTGACTTTTCATCGTTACCGTTTTCTGTAATGCTTTCGTGGTTTTTAGTATCTTCAATATTCTTAGATTTTTCCCTGTTTTTAATGCTTTCAGCAATGTCATTTTCTGTAATGAAAGGGAAAATATGGGTAAAAGCTTTTCTCTTTTTAAGGCTGCTTTTCTTTATTAGATGACTTGAAATTTGCTCTAAAAAATATTGACGAAGCTCGATTTCCGGAGAATCTTTCTGTTTTGTGAGGATCTCTAAAATCAGATGCCATATAAAATCTCTATCATGATAATTCATCCCTGACAACTCATTAATCTTCTCAAAATGAAAACTAATTTTCAACACTTCATTTTCCAGAACAGCACTACAGAGCTGAGCAATCTGTGTGTCCGAAAGCTGATGAATGATCCGGTCCTGAACATATTTTTTAGGCAATATGGATATTATATTTTTACGAAAACCCGGAGCTGAAACAAGATCTTCAAATACTGATGTTTCCAATAGACCTACACTCAGTTTATCTGAATTCCACCAGGGCATTGATCCGTTTTCTAAAAAATAGATAAAAGTTTGTAACATTTTTTCCTGATGGTTGATCCAGGAGGGCTTGGAACGTTCGTTTTTTTCATCGGATATCTCTACAGAGTTAATTATTTCCGATAATTTTTCTTTAAAAAGTTCTGCAATTTTATCCTTTAATTCCGTATTCAGCGAACTGTTTTTTATATCGAGATCCATTTCCAGAAGAGGAATCTGCAGTGTTCGTCCAGCCAATTGCGATTCTATGTCATTGATATAATTTTCAATTTCCGGAAAAACATCAACAGACAAAAAGCCGTTGATGTCATTTTTTATATAATGTGCTTTTTCCTTGTTGCTGACGGTAATTTCAACAAAAACTTTCTGAATTACATGATTTTGACTCACTTCTCTAGATGTATTTATGGAATATTTTAAATTTTAATTGCTTTATTTCCTGTCAAATTCTCCACCCCAGAAACCAGCCGGGCAAAGGCTTAGCTTTGATCTCTGTTTTGCACTTAGCCTGCATCCGCAGCCTCTTATGAAACCGTCTTTCGGGGCATCCGCAACTTCAAGGGTTTGCGGGTTCATCCACTTCATAGCATTGCAATTGTTGCCACTTTTTAGCGGACATGCATTACAAATTTCTTCACGTAAAGAAAATACAGCTTCCTCATCCTGATTGGCCATGCCTATTTTTGCACGCAGTTCATTAAAATGGCCGCCAATAATTTCATTGCGCTTGCCAAAAATTTTTCTGATATCCATATGATTTAAGTTTTTAGATTATTGGGGTCAAAATTAGAAGAAGAAATTCCATCCTGCTAATTCTGAAGCCCTTCTGTTCTGTCTTTGCAGTAAAATCCAAAACAATAAAACACCTGAGAACCTCTGTGAAATTTTACACATAAAACTAAAAAAGCTGTATTTTTTAAAAATCAACTTTGTGAGCTCTGCAGTTAAAAAAATCAACTTTCCAGTTCAATACACTCAGTAAGCCTTTATAAGCGAAACGCCTCAGTGAGACAAAAAAACAGAACGCATTTAAAAAATTCTATGTGCACTCTGCTTTGAAAAAAAATTGGCAAAATCAAATCAAAAAAATTTCACCTCAATTGGATTTAGATTCATCAGATTTCCGTCTGTATTATAAATTTAAATATGTAAAAATTTAATTATCAATTAATTAAAAATTTAATTTAAAAAAAATAAAAAAAAATATTTACTGCAAAGACAGGTTTGAGGGCCCAAAATATTTGTCTTTTGGGGAACTGTAATTGTATGTTTGCATCATAATAATAAAGAGCAAAAATTATGATTAAAGAAGTATTGACAATTTTAAAAAATAAGCTCAATGATCCGGCAAACGGCTTAAAAGACGGAACAAGAGTTGGTGATATTGCTGTGGTTGATGATATTGCAAAACATGAGGATGAAACCTCAGGACTTAATGATACAGTAGTAATCACTCTTTTGAATGTTGAAGAAGAAGCAACATTGAAAAATAGGTCTTGGTACACCAGAACCACTTTAAGCGAAGATCCTCTGTTGTATGATATGAAAAAGCAAAATCCGCCTGCTTATTTGAACTTGTATCTGATGATTGCTGCCAACCGTAATGCTTATGATAAATCTTTAACGGATATCTCAAAGGTTATTGAGATTTTCCAGACCAATAATGTCCTGGAATATACTGATGCCAATGCGAATAAGAATTTCAGGTTCAGAATTGAGCTGCATTCTATTCCTTTTGAACAGTTGAGTTATATCTGGGGATTGTTAGGAGGTAAAGTAATGCCCTCTGCATTGTATAAAGTAAGTGTTGTCAAAATTGATTCAATAGGAGGTACTGATATTAATTTAATTGATGAAGTGAACATTAAAAGCATCAAAGTAGACTAATTGTCCGCAATTATTATTTTAAAAATTGTGTACTTTTTGTAAAACATTAAAAGCATGAATAATGACAGATAATCAAATCGAAAAAAACTAACTAAAAACTAATAACCTTTAACTTAAATTTTTAAACATGCAAAATCCGACAACACCAGGTGTTTCAGTTGAGGAAATTACTAGGCTTCCCCATTCAGTTTCATTAATTGATACGGCAATTCCGGTATTTATTGGATATACCGAGTTTACCCCTGAAGAACATACCGAACCATTGGGTATCAGTTCTCTTATGGAATATGAAAAACACTTTGGTAAAGCAAAAAAAGAAAGTATCCAGCTCAGGGATACAGAAAATAAAGGCCTGGAAATTATAACTCCGGATGCTCAGTTTTTAATGTACTATTCCCTTCAGATGTATTTTGCTAATGGAGGTGGGCCTTGCCAAATTCTTTCAGCAGGAAATTATACATCCGGAACAGTTGGACTTGCCGATTTAAATGCAGGGCTGAATAAAGTAAATAATGCCGGGGATCCCATACTTATTATCTTCCCTGACGCTGTCTCATTGCCGGAAGCCGACTTTTATACCCTCTATGATCAGACTATTGCTAGAATTGAATCTACATCGAAAAACTGGTTTCTCATTATAGATACGTATCTCGGAAATTCTGTTACTCAATCCAATAATCGCAATACCATTGCTAACCTGAGAGAAAATGTAGCACTTACTACCCGTGCTGCAGCCTATTTTCCGCATGTAAAAACCATTCTGAATTATACGTTTGATGAAACCGACACGCCTATTGTTCATACCGGTTTACAAAACGAAGGACAAACAAGCGCTGTTTTTTATGCCGGTGAACTCTCAGCATTAGAAGAATTAAAAGCGCTGGCAAGTGCAGAAATAGTAAACGAACCTGTTAATGCTTTAGTATTGGCAGATTTATTAAGCCAGGCTATAGCGATAGCAGAAGAAATCAATGAAACGGCAGATGAAACCTCCGGGCAACCATTAGATGCAAAAGCAAATTTAGTACACGCCATTGAAGAATCAAAAGCCGTTCTGGAAGCCATCTACGATGGAACTATAGACGATTTTGTGATCCCCGATGATTTAGAATCAGAGACTCCTGTTTTCAGTGGAGAATTTGATGCATTAAGAGACGCAATCCTTGCTGTAAAAGACGAAGTAGGAGCCGCCAACGGTAAAACCCTGAAAAACTTAGAATCATCCAATTCGGCGTTGTACAATCAAATTAAAAAAGAAATTTCATCATTGAAGGTTGTTTTGCCTCCATCCTCAGCAATAGCGGGAGTTTACGGTAGGATAGACAATACTAGAGGACCCTGGAAAGCACCGGCCAATGTTAGCCTGAACTATGTTGTAAACCCTACGGAAAAAGTTTCGGATCATGAACAATCTGATATGAACGTAAATGATGCAGGATCTGTAAATGCCATAAGAACTTTCACCGGAAAAGGAACCTTAGTTTGGGGAGCAAGAACGATGGATGCAAGAGAAAAAACCGAAGAGGATGAAGAAAACATCTGGAAATATGTCAATGTACGCCGCTATTACGATATGATTAAACTGTCGATTAGCAGAGCTTTAACCGATGGGAAATTTATCAATGAACCCAATATTTCCCAAACCTGGCTGCGTGCAAAAGCGATGATCGAAAATTTCCTTCACCAGCAATGGCTGGATGGCGGATTGGCAGGAAGCAATTCAAAAGAAGCCTATCATGTAGAAGTATCCGGCGATATTCTTAAACCAAAAACAATGAATGTTACTGTAGAAATAGCATTGGTGCGTCCGGCAGAATTTATCTTATTGAATTTCTCACACACATTATAAAAGTTCTGAAAATAGAATAAATCACAAACAAAACATTCGAAGTTCTGCTTCGAGGTATATTAATCTTAATTTAAAATTTTAACAAATGAATTACAAAACCCCTGGAGTTTACGTGGAGGAGCATGAAAAATTTCCGCCTTCCGTAGCGCAAGTTGAAACGGCTATTCCCGCTTTTATAGGATATACTGCGGAAGGCCAGAAGAATAAACCAACCAGAATCACTTCTATGTTGGAGTATGAGCAGCTTTTCGGAAAAGCAAATCCGGAAACGTTTGCAGTAGCTTTCGAAGATGGTGTTGCATCTGCCACACAGACTAAAGTTAGCGATTTTAAAATGTACTATGCCATGCAGATGTATTTTGCCAATGGAGGCGGACCTTGTTATATTGTTTCCGTAGGAGGCTATAATGACCAGGTAACTGTTGGAAGTTCTACAGCTGTAGGAACTTTATTACACGGTCTCGAGTTGCTTAAAAAAGAAGATGAGCCAACAATAATCGTTTTCCCGGATATTCAAAATTTGGTTCCTGTTGATGCTGAAGTTGATGCCGCTGATGCCGCCGCTGATTTTGCAGAAGACAATCAGTTACTAGCCTCTGATGCCAAAGCTGCTGCCAATGATGTTTCAGCAGCCGTTGTTACAGCTGTTGACGGCGGAGGAGATTTGCAGGCTGCTATTGCAGCTGCGAATGCCAAAGTTGCTACTTATCCTGTTTCAGGCTCAAGCACTCTTAGTGAAATAATCGAAAATCAGGCGGCTAAAGCTGTTCAAAAGGCAGTTCAAAGTGCTTCTAATGCTACAGGTGCTAAAGCTGCCGCACTAGCTGCTGCAACTATTTATAATACACTTCTTACTACCGCTACAGCTGCAGCCCAGGAATCGCGAGCATATGCGGATGCGATCGCAGGTGTAGATTCAGCTGATATTGCTACTGTATACTCTGTATACAACAGTGCTTTAAATCAAGCAGAACTCATGAAAGACAGGTTTGTCATCATGGATGTTCTTGGTGATGATGCTATTTTTAGAGAAAGGGTAACCGCTTCAGGCTTAAAATACGGAGCTGCTTATCATCCTAAACTAAAAACAGTTTTAAGCTATAATTACAAGGAAACTGATGTTTTAGTTACAGGTGAGTTCGGGATTGCAAGTCTTTCAGAATTAAAAGAAACAAACTCAGAATTTTATAACCAGGCTAAAAAAGCCATCGAATCCAAGCAGGTAGTAATGGCTCCATCCTCAGCAATGGCAGGAGTTTATGCTAAAGTAGACAGCACTTCAGGAGTATGGAAATCTCCGGCCAATCTAGGACTTAATTTCGTAGAAGCTCCAATAGAAAAAATTTCTGATAGACAGCAGGATGCACTTAACATCGATCCAACCTCAGGAAAATCCATCAACGCGATCAGAACGTTTACCGGAAAAGGGACTTTGGTTTGGGGAGCAAGAACCTTAGACGGCAACAGCAACGAGTGGAGATACATCTCCGTACGCCGTTTCTTTAACATGGTGGAAGAATCTGTGAAAAAGGCCACAGAACGTTTTGTTTTCGAAGCCAATACCGCCAACACCTGGATCCGCGTACAGACGATGATCGAAAACTTCCTGAACCAGCAGTGGCAGGACGGTGCTTTGGCAGGCAGCAAGCCTGAAGAAGCATACTATGTAAGCGTTGGTTTAAACAAAACCATGTCTGCCCAGGATATCCTTGAAGGAAGAATGAATATCGAGATCGGTATGGCAGCGGTACGTCCGGCAGAATTTATCGTGCTTCGTTTTTCACACAAGCTTCAGGAAGCCTAATTATTACATTAAATAACAATTAAAACATACATACAATTATGAGTACATATCCATTAGTAAAGTTTGCCTTTGAAGTAGATTGGGGCGGAACAAAATTAGGATTCACAGAAGCGTCCGGAATGAATCTGGAAACGGCAGTAGTTGAATACAGACATGGAGCAAGCCCTGATTTCAGCAAAACGAAAATGCCTGGATTGAAAACCTTCAGTAATATCACCTTAAAAAGAGGGACTTTCAAGGGAGATAATGAATTTTTCGAGTGGTTCCAGTCTGTACAGCTTAATACGGTTGAAAGAAGATCTATCACCATTTCTCTTTTGGATGAGAATGGAGACCCTGCAGTAACCTGGAAAGTTAAAAACGCTTTCCCAGTGAAAATGCAGTCCAGCGATTTGAAAGCGGATGGTAATGAGGTGGCTATCGAAACCCTTGAGATTGCACACGAAGGATTAACTATTGAAAATAACTAATATTAACTTTAAAAATTAAGAAAAATGAATTACAAAACACCAGGAGCCTACATTGAGGAAATTGCGAAATTTCCGCCGTCCGTAGCACAAGTAGAAACAGCCATCCCTGCATTCATAGGATATACAGAAAAAGGCCCGAAAAATCAGCCTACAAGAATTTCTTCTATGCTGGAATATGAAACAATTTTCGGAAAAGCAAAAAATGAACAATTTTCACTTACTGTAAATGCTGCCACTTCAAATAATCCAAGAACAGTTACTGCTACTTTAACACCGAGCAATTTCAAAATGTATTATGCCATGCAAATGTATTTTGCCAATGGTGGTGGGCCATGTTATATTGTTTCAGTTGGAGATTTGGCAACAGGCTTTCCTGCCGCAGCAGATTTTGATGATATGGTAGCCGGGCTTGATACCCTTGAAAAAGAGGATGAGCCGACACTTATCGTTATGCCTGATGCTGCCAAATTAAGTGCAGCGTATGATTTATTTGAAAAAGCTTTAGACCAGGCAGAGCTCATGAAAGACAGATTTGTTATCATGGATGTTCTTGGAGATACGGATGCTGCAGTTTCTGACTTTAGAAACAATGTAACATCCGGACCAAGTGGAGAGCGTTTAAAATACGGTGCTGCTTACTATCCGAAATTGGAAACGGTTCTTACATACGGTTATGATCCTGCAATTTCCGTAGGAGGCAACACCCTGGAGCATTGGAGAACATATGACACAGAATTATACAACCTTGCAAAAAGCGCAATGGAATCTCATAAAGTCGTATTAGCTCCATCTTCAGCAATGGCAGGAGTTTATGCTAAAGTAGACAGCACTTCAGGAGTATTCAAAGCACCAGCAAATGTCGGACTAAACTATGTTGTAGCACCAACTGTAAAAATTTCGCATGAAGATCAGGAAATCCTTAACGTCGATCCAACCTCAGGAAAATCCATCAACGCGATCAGAACGTTTACCGGAAAAGGGACTCTGGTTTGGGGAGCAAGAACACTAGACGGCAACAGCAACGAGTGGAGATATATCTCCGTACGCCGATTATTCAACATGGTGGAAGAATCTGTGAAAAAGGCTACAGAACGTTTCGTTTTCGAGGCCAATACCGCCAACACCTGGATCCGCGTACAGACGATGATCGAAAACTTCCTGAACCAGCAGTGGCAGGACGGTGCTTTGGCAGGAAGCAAGCCTGAAGAAGCATACTATGTAAGCGTTGGTTTAAACAAAACCATGTCTGCTCAGGATATCCTTGAAGGAAGAATGAATATCGAGATCGGTATGGCAGCGGTACGTCCGGCAGAATTTATCGTGCTTCGTTTTTCACACAAGCTTCAGGAAGCCTAATTATTACACTAAATAACAATTAAAACATACATACAATTATGAGTACATATCCATTAGTAAAGTTTGCCTTTGAAGTAGATTGGGGCGGAACAAAATTAGGATTCACAGAAGCGTCCGGAATGAATCTGGAAACGGCAGTAGTTGAATACAGACATGGAGCAAGCCCGGATTTCAGCAAAACGAAAATGCCTGGATTGAAAACCTTCAGTAATATCACCTTAAAAAGAGGGACTTTCAAGGGAGATAATGAATTTTTCGAGTGGTTCCAGTCTGTACAGCTTAATACGGTTGAGAGAAGATCTATCACGATTTCCCTTTTGGATGAGAATGGAGACCCTGCAGTAACCTGGAAAGTTAAAAACGCTTTCCCAGTGAAAATGCAGTCCAGCGATTTGAAAGCGGATGGTAATGAGGTAGCTATCGAAACCCTTGAAATTGCACACGAAGGATTAACTATTGAAAATAACTAATCATGGCTCTTTTATATCCTCCAACCAGTTTCTCTTTTATTGTTAACGGGATTTCGACAACAGAGGGTATTGACTCCAGATTTCAGTCTATATCTGGTTTATCAACAGACATTCCAACAGAAGAATATGCCGAAGGAGGCGAAAACAGATTTATGCATCAGCTTCCTTTAAGGCCGAAATATCCAAACTTAGTTCTTAAGCGCGGCTTAATGGTAAGTTCCGGATTGATCAGCTGGTGCAGAAATGCAATGGAAAATTTTGAATTTGAGCCCAGAAACCTCATCGTAACCCTTTCGGGAGGTCTGCAGTCTACGGCTCCTTTAATGGTCTGGAATGTTGTGGGCGCTTATCCTGTAAGATGGGAAGTTTCGGAATTCAATGCAGAAGAAAGCAAATTGGCTATTGAAACAATAGAACTGAAATACAGATATTTCACGATACCTTCATCGTTAGCAAGCTTAGGCTTGTAATTTCTAAATCAAATCTGAGCACCTGAAAGTGTCTTAGCCTAGGGATAACTTTTAGCACAACTATTTTTCAGAAAACAACAACAGAATTAGTCTATCAAAGGACTGAACGCACTATTTATGTGCTTGGATTTTTTAAATAAAACAGGTTAAATCATTGGTTTTTAAATATTTAAATTTTAAAATCAATTAAAAACAAACGAAATGCCAATAGAAATAAAAGAGCTTCACATTAAAATAAATGTGGACGAGAAAACAGGAGCTACGACAACTGCCACATCAGCAGATGAGGCAAAGATCATGCAGGCAATTAGTGAAAGTGTAGAGCAGGCAGTAAACATTCAGCAACGTAAAAAAGAAAGATAATGGGAGGAGCACTTACAAAACTAAAAATAGACACTTATAAGGATGATACTTACAGCAACAGCAGCAAAATTAATACTGATGCCTTTGAAGCTTTTATCAATCCCACAAGCTTTTCGATGACGTATAAAACGAAACATAATACCGATCAGGCAAATGGAAACTCTAAAGCCAGTTTGGGATACATCGCATCGCCCCCCTCAGACTTACAGCTGGAATTTCTTTTTGATGGTACAGGAGTAACACAGGCAAATCCCGGCAATAAATTGATCAATACAATTGCTGAAAAATTAGGGAAAAAAGATGCTTTCGTAAAGAAAGCTGTAGAAAAACAAATAACAGATTTCTATAACGCTACAGGTAAGCTTGATGGAACAATTCACAAACCCTATAATGTCGTTATCACCTGGGGAGATCTTCACTTTAAAGGAATACTCTCAGAATTTACCATAGACTATAAAATGTTTACCAATGAGGGAAAAGCATTAAGAGCTATTGGAAAAGCAAAATTTAGTGAGTCAATAAGCAAAGAACTTGCTGCGAAAGAAGAAAACAAGCAATCCCCGGACCTTACCCACAAAAGAACGGTACAAGACGGAGATACTCTTCCCTTAATGACAGATAGAATCTACGGAGATTCAAAATACTACCTGGAAGTAGCAAAGGCAAATGGCCTTGTCAATTTCAGACAATTAAAACCAGGGAGCGAGCTCTACTTTCCACCCATAGAAAAAATATCATAAAATGAACAATAGCGGATACATACAGACAGCAAAAAATCCTGACTTAACAACTTTTAAAGTAATGTCCGGAGGTACGGAATTACCTGGGAAATATGGAGTCAAAAGCATTCTCGTAGAAAAAGAAGTCAACAGAATTCCTTATGCCCGCATTGTTATTTTAGACGGAAGTGTGCCGGAACAGGATTTCAAATTAAGCAATGAGGAATTGCTGATTCCCGGAAAAGAAATTGAGATCACAGCCGGCTATCATTCTGAGGAAGAAACCATTTTTAAGGGGGTAGTCGTAAAGCATAATATTAAAGTGAGAAGCAGTTCTTCTTACCTTATCATAGAATGTCGGGATAAGGCAGTGAAAATGACTTTGGGAAGAAAGAGCAAATACTTCTACGACAGCAAGGATAGCGATATCATTGAAGAACTGATTGCTAACAGCGGAGCGGCTGCCGAGGTAGAGGCTACCTCAAACACACACAAAGAATTAGTCCAGTATCAGGCTTCCGACTGGGATTTTATGTTAACCAGAGCGCAGGCCAACGGAAAACTGTGTTTTGTTGAAGACGGAACCGTTAAAGTAGCGAAGCCCAATTTCAGTGGCGAAGCCGTAGAAACCGTTGTCTTTGGATCATCCGTACATGAATTCGACGGTGAAATTGATGCAAGAGATCAGTTTAACAAAATTACCGCAAAAACATGGAATTATACCGATCAGGAGTTAACGGAAGTTGAAGCTCAGGATCCTGCTATCAGTCTCAACGGAAATCTTTCTTCAGGTGATCTTGCAAAAGTCTTTGGAATTGAAGACCTGCAGCTGAAACATGGCGGCAATCTTACCCAGGAAGAGTTACAGCATTGGGGAGATGCCAAAGCAACTTTCCAGCAACTGGCTAAAACAAGAGGAAGAGTAAAATTCCAGGGAATTCCATTAGAACCGGGTGTTACTTTAATGCTTCAGGGAGTTGGAAACCGATTCAACGGGAAAATATATGTAACGGGAGTCCGTCACGAAATTGTTGATGGAAACTGGCTTGTAGATGCTCAGTTCGGACTTTCGCCAACCTGGTTCTCAGAAACCTATGATGTAAGTGAAATGCCGGGTTCAGGAATTATTCCTGCCATAAGCGGACTGCACGTAGGAATCGTATCACAGCTGGAATCTGATCCGGATGGAGAAGACCGGATTTTAGTACAGATTCCTATTATTAATAATGAAGAAGAAGGAATCTGGGCGAGAGTAGCCACTCTTGATGCCGGAGAAAACAGAGGATCTTTTTTCAGGCCTGAAATCGGTGATGAGGTCATTATCGGATTTATTAATGATGATCCTAATGATGCTGTAGTTCTGGGAATGCTGAACAGCAGTACAAAACCCGCCCCAATTGTAGCTTCCGATGATAACCACGAAAAAGGATTTGTAACACGGAGCGAAATGAAAATGATCTTTAACGACGATAAAATTTCCTACACGCTGGAAACCCCGAAAGGCAAAAAAGTAATCGTAGACGAAGATGCGGATATCATTAAAATTGAAGATGAGCATGCCAACACGTTTACGCTTAACAAAGACGGAATCAGTATGGAAAGCTCAAAAGATATCAAGATCAAGGCTAAAGGAGATATCAATATGGAAGGAGTCAACATCAATGTAAAAGCCAGTGCCCAGCTAAAAGCGGAAGGAAGCTCAGGTTCGGAACTTAAATCGGGAGCGGTAACTGTGGTGAAAGGCTCTCAGGTTAAAATCAATTAATATCATGAAACCGGCAGCAAGAATTACAGACATGCATACCTGTCCTATGGTTACGGGAAATGTTCCGCACGTAGGTGGCCCCATCATTCCGGCGGGAGAACCTACCGTACTTATCGGAGGAAAACCTGCGGCAAGAGTTGGAGACAAAGCCGTATGTACAGGTCCTTTAGACACAATTGCATCAGGATCTTCAAGTGTAATGATCGGTGGAAAGCCCGCCGCAAGAATGGGAGATTCTACCGCGCACGGAGGCGTTATATCCGCAGGTGAAGCTACTGTTTTAATAGGCGGATAAAAATATACCAAAGTTCCATGTTACAGAGGCATGATCTAACAATTAATATAACAAATAACGTATGAAAATAAATACAGATTTTTTAGGAACAGGATGGAGCTTTCCACCTGAGTTTAATGAGACTGAAGGAAAGCTGGCAATGACATCGGATGTGGAAGACATCAATAATAGCCTTATGATTCTCCTTTCTACACGTCCCGGTGAACGCGTAATGTTCCCGGATTACGGATGCGATCTTCAGGAAATGCTTTTTAAGCCACTGGACTTAACGCTCATTACACAGATGAAAGGCATCGTTGAACGTGCGATTTTATATCATGAACCTCGAATCAACATACTAAGTATTGAAATTGATGCTCAGAACGAAATTGAAGGCGAAATTTTAATAGAGATAAACTACGAAGTAAGAAATACGAATACAAGAAGCAATATGGTTTTTCCTTTTTACAAAAAAGAAGCCACCGAAGTATAATGAATTACGGGATGTCTGTAGCCATTTTAAATACTACCACAACATAAGTATTGCATCTGACCATAGAAAGATAAATATAAACAAATGAAAAAAACAGATACATTTTCACATTATCGTGAAGGAAAATCACAAATGCAGCGCTTTTTAGCAGAATTAGATCCGGGCAATCTTGAATTACACGATTTCGATTTGTTTGACTGGCTTTTATTCGCAAACAATTTTGCTCAGCGTGTAAACTATTTCGATAAAGATGATAATACAACACCTAAAGGAAACTGGGGAAACTTCTTCCTGGGTGATGATGCCAATGCAATACCCAGAAGGGAAAGCGTTGAGTATAAAAGTATGAAAAAACAGGTTACAGATCTTATTTCCCGGTTTGAACAGGATAACAACCTCACGCCCCACCTCACCTTATTTGTATGCTTCCTGAAATTATTGGATTTCTCAAAAAAGGACTTCAATAATTTAACCAAAAGACATCTGGATTTCTATTACAATGAAATTCTACAGATTGAAAAAAATGAGGCTAAACCCGATAAAGCTTATGTGATTTTTGAATTGGCTAAAAAAGCACTGCAGGAAAGAATTCCCGGCGGAACATTGCTGGATGGCGATAAAGATGCCAACGGAAAAAAACGTGTTTACAAAACAGGCGAAGAGCTTATTGCAAACCAGGCAAAAGTGGTTGAGATTAAAAGTTTCCTAAATGATGCTAAAAATAGCGAGCTGAAGATGGCGCCGGTTGCCAATTCTGCAGATGGTTTAGGAGATCAGCTCCCGGAGGAAAGCAATTACTGGTGGCCGTTCGGGTATAATGCTGACGAAACTGTTTCAGAAAAATCCATTTACAAAGAACTTCCGAAAGCGAAACTCGGATTTGCCGTCGCATCATCATTATTTGATCTGAAAGAAGGCGAAAGAACCGTAACCGTGAAAGTTGATTTCACTAAAAATTCAGCTCAGAAATTTCAGGATTTATCAACTGGAGATATTGAAAACAATATCAAAGTGTTGTGCAGCGGAGAAAAAGAATGGATCTCCGGATTGCCCCTGAAGTGTTTAAGAAAAAGCGCAGATCAGCTTATACTTTCCTTTACCTTAAACAAGGAGCTTCCTGCAGTGGTAAAATACAATAAGGATGTTTTGTTACAAACGTTTCAGACTGACTTTCCTGTGATAAGATTCATGATTGAAGGAGAAAGATACTATGCAATTTATGAAGCTCTTTCAGAAAAGCAGGTAAAAAATGTTGAAGTAGCGGTAGAGGTAAAAGGCGTTAAATCTATTCAGATCGAAAACGACAGCAGCGCACTGAATGCTGAAAAACCCTACTATCCGTTCACTGCACAACCTGTAAAAGGATCTAATTTTTATATCAGATATCCTGAAATGTTTTCCAAAAAATGGGAAAAGGCAGACATCACCATCAATTGGAAAAATACACCGGATTCTATTACCAATCTTTACAGTGGATATCTAATACAGCCGAATCAAAATATTAGTGTAAAACAATTTGAATCATTGGAAGGCCCGTCAATTGTTCGGTCAGATGCTTATTTCACTGCAGATACTGCATTATTGGAAAAAGAAGTTTGGCGTGAGAAAGCCAATAATATTGAACTGTTCAGAAAAATAGAAAATGGGTATAAAACACAATTTTCCATTCAAAACACCAATACGGATCCGGGAACAAGTGAGGCGATCAGATTAACAATCAACCAGTCTGCATTACAGGATGTGTATCCTAAATTATACACCTTAGCATTATCCAGCGATCCTGCTAAAAATAAGCTTGTTCCTAACGAGCCTTACATTCCTTTTGCAGAAGATATCGAACTGAATTACAGTGCAAGAGAAATTGCCTATTCTTATTTAGATAAAGATTCCAACGGAAAAGCGGCCAAAAGCAAAGGGGTACAACTATACCACGAAGATGTATTCGGACAATATGAAAAAGATGTCGAAACGAAAAGCATCGTTCCCGTACATGAAAATGGAGGCGAATTATACATCGGCCTCGAAGCTGTACCGCAAACAAATATTTCCCTGTTGATCCAGATGCTGGAAGGGAGTGAAAATCCTTTAGTGGATACTTTCGATGAAAAAGAGTTTATTGAATGGAATATCCTGTCCGGCAATACATGGATGGATCTTTCGGAAAATATTCTGAAAAACGAAACAAGAAAGTTCCTGGAATCGGGTATTGTAAAGTTTAAAGTTCCTAAAGACATTAACAACAATCATACAAGATTTACTGATGGATTGATATGGATCAGGGCCAGATCAAAAAGAAGCTATGATGCGGTTTGCAAAATTCAGGGAATCTATACACAGGCGGTTTTGACAACATTCCAGAATCAGGATAATGACCTGACACATTTAAATAACGGTTTGCCGGCCAACACCATTTCAAAATTAATTACCAGAGTTCCTCAGGTAAAATCGGTGAGCCAGCCCTACAATTCATTCGACGGAAAATATAAAGAATCCGATACCGAATTTTACAGAAGAGTCAGCGAGCGGTTGAGACATAAACACAGAGCCATTACACAATGGGATTATGAAAATCTTGTACTGCAGGAGTTTCCGGAAGTTTTCAAGGTAAAATGTTTGAACCATACCTCTGAAAAGTCATATATGGCTCCGGGACACGTAACATTGATGGTGGTGCCGAACATTAAAAATAAAAATGCTTTCGACGTCTATCAGCCAAGAGTGAGCAGGGCAAGCCTCAACAAAATTCAGAATTATGTAAATGAATTGAATACAATGCATGTCAAAGCTCAGGTAATTAACCCCAATTATAAAGAGGCAAAAATTCAGGCCACCGTAAAAATCTTTGAAAATCTTGATGAAGTATTTTACATGAAACAATTAGATGAAGACATAAAAAAATACATTTCGCCTTGGGCTTTCACAGATTCTAAAGACATTGATTTTAATGTGGAACTGAATGTTAACCATCTCATCAACTATCTGGAACAGCTGTATTATGTAGATTATATTGATGAAATCAAAATACTGGTAAATGATGTTTTACAAAAGAAATCTTTAATAGAAGTAGATCCGAAATCTATTCTCGTATCTGCCAAACAGCACCAAATTACTATCGCAGAACAAGTATGTATTTAATAATAAAAAGAATAAAACATAACCATGTCAGAAAATAAGCACATTAGTATACCGAAAAATGTAGAAACCGGGGATCAGACCGATTTTCACTTTCTGCGCAGAACAGGTATTGAATACATAGAGAAATTGGGAGGAAAACTTTGGACAGATTACAACTCTCACGATCCGGGAATTACAACGCTGGAAGTTCTGAGCTATGCCATAACGGATCTGGGGATGAGAATGAACCTCAATATGGAGGATCTTCTTACTTCCGAATATGAAGGCAAAAACATTGATTCACAGTTTTTAAAGGCTACGGAAATCCTGCCTTCAAGACCCTTAACAGAGCTTGACTACAGGAAACTCTTTATAGACATCAGCTCCACTGCAGGTCACAAAAGACCGATAAGGGACTGCTGGATAGTTCCTCATACTGAAAAACTATATGTTGACTGCGAAGAGGGAAACATGGATTTTAAGCCAATCGGAGATAAAGTACAAAGCTTTGATGTAAAAGGAATGTATGATCTGTATGTAGACTATTCCGATGATGTAACAGAAGAAAATAACGGTTGTGGAAAAATTGGCGTCAACCTTCAGATATTAGAAAAATACCATGCAAACAGAAGCCTTTGTGAAGATTTAGCTGAAATTAAAGAAGTTGAAATCCAGAACGTGGCAGTTTGTGCACGTATCGGACTGGTTAATAAAGCCGATGAAGAATTCGTTCATGCTAAAGTATTACGGGCCATTAATAATTACCTGTCTCCGGAAGTTCATTTTTATTCATTAAAACAAATGCTGGATAAGGGGCTCACCACAGATCAGATTTTTGATGGCCCGCTTTTAGACAACGGTTTTATTGATACTGAAGAGCTGAAAAAAAGCCAGCTGAGAACGGAAGTCCGCCTTTCTGATATCGTAAGCGAAATCATGAAAATTGATGGCGTAAAAGAAATTCATGAAATTTCTATCGCAGGCTGTGACAGTGTGATCAAACAGAACAACGACTGGCTGATTTGCATTGAAAAAGGCAGAAAACCGGAACTTTGCGAGCTGAGCTCTTTCAGCTACAGTAAAGGATCGCTTCCATTAAATATCAACGATAAAAAAGTTCAGGAATACCTGCAGACCCTTAAAAAAGAAGAGGAAGTACTGAGAGAAGATGCAAGGCAGAATAAAGAGCTCACACTACCGCAGGGAACCTCCTATAACGTGGCAGAATATGCTACCATTCTCAATGAATTTCCGGATACCTATGGCGTAGGAATTTCCGGGATCATAGGAAACCATACCCCGGAAAGAGAAGCTCTTGCAAAACAAATGAAAGCGTATCTGTTGTTTTTTGATCAGATCCTCGCCGGGTATTTCAAACATCTTGAAAAAGTTAAAGAAATATTGAGCGTTAGCGGAAATTTAAAAAGAACTTATTTCACGCAGGCCCTGAAAAATATCAAAGGATTCAGCGAATTGGTTCCGGATTATCAAACAGCAGACGATGAGCTTACCGATGCTTTGTATGAAGAACTAGATAACAGCGTAGAGCGCCGTAATGAAATCTTCGATCATTTGATTTCCCGTTTCGCAGAAACCTTCAGCGACTATACCTTCCTGATGAAATCATTGTACGGAAAATCTGCAGACGAAATCGTCCTCAATAACAAGCAAAATTTCCTCAACGAATATGCTTCCATAAGCAAAGACCGGGGATTGGGGTACAACTATACTCTTTTTGCAGATTCAGATCTCTGGAATACCAATAATATTTCCGGCGCACAAAAAAGAATTGCCCGTCTGTTAGGAATTAGAGATTATACCCAAAGAAATGTGTCCAATTCTCCGGTATTGATTACTAAAACAACAAACGGAACTCAGGAAAACTTTACCTGGAAAATAAAAGATGCTTCAGGGAATGTCATTTTATCCTCCATGAAAACCTATCAGATTGAATATGCGGCAACCAAAAACCTGAATGAAGCCATTTACCAGATTATCCAGATTGATGAGGAAGATCTTGAAAATGCACTGGAAAATTTAGGAGCATGTGAAGACAATAAGTGCTTCATTGGAAATATGAATATCCGGTTTTCCGGTGGCGGAAACTATTATTTTGATGTTGTTGATGATGCTCCGGAGAAAAATGTTATTGCCACCCATAAAAGAACCAACCCTTACCCCAATCTTGATGCATTGAAAAACGGAATCAGGGAAACGGTAAAATATTTCAGGTATGATTTTACCGAAGAAGGTCTTTTCCTGATTGAGCATCTTTTATTAAAGCCGAATGTCAAAGATTATAAGCAGATGGGCGGAATCGGCTGCATGGAAATTGAAAGCACTTTTAAAATAATGTATGATGCCGAAAGCGCTTCAGCTGAAAATCCTGTAGAATATTCCGAAGCCTTTATGCATTCTTGTGAGGAAGGGTGCGAAACAGATGTGTTTGATCCTTACTCCTATCGCGTAAGCATAGTGCTTCCGGGATATGCGTACCGCTTCCAGGATCCTGATTTCAGACGTTATGCTGAAACGGTTATCAGGCAGGAAATTCCGGCTCACGTTTTAGCAAAAATATGCTGGGTAGGAGACCGCTTTACAGAAACGCAGACCGCAAAAAGCGACCTCTCCGAATTTGAAGCTGCTTTTAAACAATACCTATCTGATAAAGCCAGAAACAATATTGAAAATCTGGGAACAAGCATCTATAGGCTGCTGGAGACTCTTACCGATCTGAATAATATTTACAGGCCGGGAAGGCTTCTGGACTGTGCAGTAGAAGATAACGACAGCTTAGACGGAAAAATCATATTAGGACAATCAAACATATAAAAATTGATATATAATGAATACCAAATTAGACAACGTAACAACTCAATATAGAAAGTTTAACGTAAATCAGGTTCTTACAGAAGGTCAGCTAAACGAATTCATAGATTACTTCGAAGACCAGGACAGACTATCAAGAACACACCTGAGCGGCGTGGGAGTAGCGTGCGGATTTAAATCAATATACTTTGATGCATCTGTAACTAAAGATACCGTTAAGCAAATTTTTAAGATAGAAGAAGATGACATAGATCTTAAAGATTATATTGATACCATTGCTATTACACAAGGAACAGGCGTCACTACTGATGGAGATTTGATAACGCTGCGCCAAAAAACACTAAAAATTATACCCGATTCAGATAAAAAAGTTGTTGAAACGGCAATAGATTTTAAAGCCAATGCGTATAAATATTACAGAATTTATGAAGACGCACAAGATTACAAGCACTTTATAATTAATAATACACCCATTACTTTGTTGGAGATCATCACCCAGCAGGATTATGACTTTTTGGTAGCTCAAGGAATTAGTGTTAGTAATTTCAAACCGGTAAAAGAGATTGAAAAATTAAATGAAAAAATTGTGATCCTGTACCTGGAGAGCTATTCTAATGAAGAGTCGCCGTGTCAGGATGCAGACTGCGACAATGCAGGTTCAGAGCAGGTTTCCAATCTCAGGGTGCTTTTGGCAGATCAAAATGAAATTGAAAATATTATTGAAGAAAGTGATGCAAAAGATACGCTCTACCAGCTTCGCAATGTTTATGAAGATCTGTTTAAGGATTTACATAATATAGAGGCTAAAAGAGTTATTCTGAATCCGGGCATTTCAACAGCATCACAATTAAAATCAAAGTTTATAGATGCGATCAACGCAGTTTCAGAATTAAGCGAAGGTTTTACCAGGATTGCAGAAGTTTTCAATGTAAGTCTCAATGTAGGAAGCTCTTTGCTGACTAAGCTAAATTCTTTATTGTACTCTGCCTCTGTAGGTACGGATAATTATCAGTACAGATATGATTTGCTTAAAGATTTAATTGATACGCATAATGAAATCAGAAGCTTGGTGCTTCATCTTCATGCGGAATGCTGCCCAAGTATTTCTTCATTTCCAAAGCATCTTCTTTTAGGTCCACTCGGAGCAAAACTGGAACTTGGTGAAAACACGCCGCTTCGTCACGGTTTCTATCATTCGCCTATCACTACAGGTGACGATGAGAACTATGAAATGATCGTCATGCTTGCCAACCGGTTTGTACAAAAGGTAAACGGATTCAGGGCGTATTCGGGTCCTGTGAAAATTACTCCGTCTCATCTTAATGTACACCTGGGAGATAAAGCAATTCCGTATTATTATAATGTCGATCAGTCTTTGTTAAGCAAATGGAATTACGAGAAAACAAAAACAGACCGGGAAACTTATAATTTAAGCTACCATACAGCCAATCTGGCAGGAGAAGATTTTATCCAGAATCCTCTGGATTATAACCTTGATGATCATGATTTTTACAGAATTGAAGGACATCTCGGATTGCCGTTTGAAACTGCTGTACAAAATATAAACGATCTTAAAGCAAAATACGGATTAGCATTTGATGTTACTGTATTGCTTTTAAATAATAATAAAATAATTAATGGTGAATTGGAAGAGCCGAGAAAGGTCTCTATTCCTGAACTCAGGGCCCAGGTTTTATCGATTTCCAACGACATCAGCAAAGCAACAGGAGATTCAAAAAGTACGCTTCAGAATCTAACTAAATTAGACAGCCAGCTCAAATTGTTGAATAAAGCTAAATTTGATTTTGATCCTGAATCGGCAGAAGAAGTTACAATTGTTAAAGAAGATCCGAAGAAAAAGGAAATTGCAACAGAGCTCTTAAAAGATTTTCTGGAACGAAAGTCCGGACTGGAACATATGGCGGGAGTAAGACCTGGTGATACCTTTGTATTAATTGCAGAATCTGAAACCAATAATCTTGTTCTTGCAGATTTTACATTGCCTTACCTGTGCTGCTCTAAAAAAGATCCTGTATTTTTAGTATTGCCGGCGAGTCAGCTTTGTCAGAATGATGCTCCTGTCCCGATGACAATTGTTCCGGTAGACGGAGAAGTAAAAGCATTCGTTAATGGCACTACTCCGGTTCCTGCAATCACACAGTCCGGAGGTCAGAACCTATTTAATCCGGGACTTGTTAATCCTGCCTATTTCGGGAAAGAAATTACTTTTACGGTGAATGACGATCCTGTAGAAACCAAAATGGTTGTACATGCGGTACCGGTTGTTACCGTTACTACGGGTGAAGTGGTGTATGGTGAAAATGTAAATGCTCCGGAAGCAACCGTGACATTCAATATAACAGGCCATCAGCCTGGATTCACGTATAATTGGGATTTTGATGACAATTCTACGGATAATCCTGTTCCTGTTAATAATGTTGTAACCCACAAATATTTCCTCGGAGCAGCAGGTACAGAAGATGTTTACAGGCCAAAAGTAACCGTGAAAAATGGCGATGGATGCAGTATTACCTATAATATCAATCCTATCACACTAAAGCTAGTTATTAATAAAAATACCAAAATATATATTTATTTTGACTCGTCCGGTTCAATGAACTCTACTTTGTCGCCTTTACAGATAATGAGGGATAATTTGCTTAAAAACAGATTATTGCCATTGTATGGTAATGATGGTGTTGCTTATGATAATAATGTAAAAGTAATATCTAATGGTAATGAAAGGACTTTCGAATTTTTAAATATGCAGGGGCAGTCGGCACCGGAAGGAAACGTTATCGTTTTAGTTTTCCAGGACGAAGCTAATTCTATTTATCATTCAAATTCAATTAATAACAGAACAACGGCTTTCTCTGCTGATATTCAAGCATTAAAGACCAGAATTGCTAACAATTTCGGTACCAATAACCCTAATTACTACCGAGGAGTTGTATTTCAGGTAGACGGAGATGGAGTATTCAGACAGCTTATGAGTGCTGTGGAGACAGGTTCTCATGCATCTTATCCTTCACAATATAATCTTCAGTCAGAAGTTTCAACAGGAAAAGTAATTTTCAAATATGATGTTCCGGATGGTGATACTCCTGCCAATTACTTGGATAGAGTGATTGCGGCGCTTCAGCAGTTAGGTTATAATATCCCATAGTAATCAATCATGATATTATATCCTGAGCAATTTTTTTGCTCAGGATGTTATTAACCTTTCTCTAATAAATCATTAAAATTGAATGAATAATGAATAATCAATTAAGTAATATATCAACCCAATACCGAAAATTCACCAAAGGGCAGTATGTAAAACATACCCAGTTTAACGAGTTTTTAGATTTCTTTGAGGATCAGGACCGTTTGTCCAGGGTGATGCTTCAGGGAGTAGGTATCGTTTGCGGCTTCAAACCTGAACTTATTTACAAAGGCAGGCTCCTAAGCGGTATACGTCTTTCTCAGGGAGTAGCCGTAACCACAGATGGTGATTTGCTTACTTTAAATAATACCAATAAGGTAAGTGAAGATTTGTATGTAAGTGACCTGAAAACCATCGATATAAAAAACAAAGAATATACACATTTTAAAGTATATGAGGATTCTAAAGTAAAGTATGAACCGTTTCGGGAAAATAACGGACTTGGAAAGCAGGTTGAGCTTTGGGAGCTGGCAACTGAAAAAGATGCTGATTCAGATTTTCAGCCTATTAGCAAACTGGCCGGTTTAGAAAACAAATATCTGTTATTGTATCTGGAAAGTTATGAAAAAGAAATTAAGCCCTGCAGGGGAGTAGACTGTGATAATCATGGCCTCCAGCAGATCCGCAATCTCAAAGTGTTGGTTACTACTGCAGACGGAATCACTAATATTCTCGGAGCAGATTTCCTTCCTCTTTCAGTAGATGATATACCAAAGGAAAAACGTTTGGATCGTGTTCAGTCTCATCCATTGTTTATAGATGATATCCTGAAATACGGAAAGCAAAAAAGAGTAATTGTAGAAAAGCTTATTACAGAGCAGGGCGTGGATACGCATTTTTCACCCTCTGATATAAAAAGTCTGTATTCTGATGTCTTGGTAAATAATGAATATGGTAAAGTTATTTTCGAGAAAATCAATGCTATCGCTCAATTAATAGGTCTTCCTCATGTCGATTATCAGGACTTCAGAGAAAGATTAGAAAGTTTTCTTATTCAGAATGCCGGTTTCCAGTACGCGTATGATGTTGTAAAAGATTTGGCAGACACTTATTTTGAAATTATAAAGTTACTTCCAAAAGCATTTACGGTAGACTTACCGGATCTGAATTCTTTTCCTAAGCACATCATGCTTGGAAAACTGATTCCCGTTAAACAGCTGGATTTTTCAAGACACCGGTTTTATAATTCATCCGTTTTAGACGAAGAAAAGACGGTACTCAAAGTAAAATTGCTGATCAGGCGTTTTACGCAGCAGGCAAAAGGCTTTAGGAATTTTACGGTAGCTGACGACGGTAGTGCAGAAATTAAAATTACTCCGTCACAGAAATTAGGTGCTCTTAGTGAAAAAGCGGTTCCTTTTTATTATAAAATCAGTGAAGAATTCCTGAAAACCTGGAACTTCAACAAAACCTCCAACCGGTCTTACGAAGACAATTTAACATATAATAATTTCCTCTCTCCGGAGGAGCATATTCAGGAACCTTTATTATTTAATATAGACAAAAACTCGTTTTATAATATTGAGGGACATCAGGGAATGCATTATCAGCAGGCTTTTCAGATCCTGAATCAGATTAAGGATGAGAAACAGCTGGGTTTTGATGTGATGATATTATCTCTGGAAGAATTAGCAGATAACAAAGATTTTTTTAGAGCGTATTTCAATGAATATATAGAAAAAAATCCGGGGCTGGAGCACAAACGAGGAGTGGAAAAAGGAGGTACTTTTATCATTTTATATGAGTCATCCGAAAACCCAGTCGTTATTGCAGACTTTTCACTTCCATACATTTGTTGCAATCCGAAAGTGGATGTTAAATTAACGCTTCCAACTGATGTTATCTGTTTTAAATCCGGTTCAATACCTTTTACAGTATACCCTATAAATGGAGTAGTAAAAGCAGTTGTTGCTACAGGACTGGACGGAGGTGTAGAACAACTGCCCGGCGGGCAATATGTATTTAATCCTACTAAAGTTAGCCCGCAATTACATGATAAGCCAATAGCCTTTACGGTCAATGGAAAAACTACTGCATGTACAATTAAAGTGATTAAAGAACCTGATGTGCATATAGAGGTTGTTGCAGTTGAGTACCCGGAAAGTGGTTCTAATGCCACAACTGTTAAATTTAAAGTTTCAGGGCAGGGATTTACAACTTATGATTACACTTGGGATTTTCTGCAGAATGGCAATTTCATTAATCTGAAGCCGGATGCACAGGGAAATGTGAGTTATACTTATTACAACTTAAATCCATCCTACATTCCACTTATTACAGTAAATGTAAATGGTAAAGGATGCCCAAGAACTGTTATAATCAGGAATTGGTATAATGGGCCAGTTACGGTAATAGAATCTATTTCTTTTCCAAAAGGCAACTGTTGTGAAGGTAGAACCCCTGTTATCATGGCTGATGCCGGAGGTGATCAAAGTTTTCCTTTATCTGTAAATGCATTTGTGTTGCAGGGACATGGTTCAGGAGCGCAATCACTCTACTATTCGTGGACTCAGACCCAGGGGCCGTCAGTAACGCTTACAGATATTAACAAGCCTTCTTTAACGGTCAAAAATCTGGTCATTGGAACCTACGAGTTTAAACTTACAGTAATTGATGCTATTAGCGGAGCTTATGCTACCGATCTTGCACAGGTAATTGTATCTGAGAAGTAATGATAATCGTAGCAGGTATGGCTTCTCAAAATTGAAAGAACTTGTGCCTGTTTTTATGTACAGATTCTGTATAACATTATAAAGAGGTGTTTTAATCTGATATTTCTGACACCTCTTTAATACCGATAAATAAATAAAAAATATAATATAATGGCAATAGCAACATGCAATATTTCATTTAATATAAATTATACATCTTCCGCGCCGGTAACTGCAGCTACTGCATTGTACAGGAAAAAAGGTTCGGCAGATTCATATACCTCGTATGTTATAACACCAATACCGGCGAGTGGAGATTTGGTAACGCTTCCTGAAATTCTGGCATCCGGAGAATACGAATTAATCGTTGAGTTAACAGCTTCCGGAGTCGCTACCAGAATAACAGATTCTTTTAAGATTGGTGATTGCGGTACTTCAACCTGTGAAATTCCGCAGATAAAAAATGTGCAGGTACTTGAAAGCGGACAAATTGTAATGGATTACTTGGTAAGCACTAACAACCTTAGCACACCGGAATATCAAATCGCCACAGATCCCACTTTCGAGGATATAATCCACTTCAGGGTAGGATATACTTATGAACAGCTTGAAAATGTTTTTATGGATGGTGGAAATATCCCTGAAAATAAAACGCTTTATATAAGGGCAAGAAAGCATTGTGCATCTCCATCAGGGGTTTCAGGCTGGTCTAATGCTTTTGAATTTGTATCCAAAACATGGAATGTTAAAAGAGCGCCTTATACATTTACAGATGCCTTCTGTGTTTCAGGAAATTTTACAAACCCAACCGACACCAGAGAATTGAATTCGAGTATTTGTTGGGATGAAGGATCGCTTCAGAAAACCATCAATCTTACAACATCCGTTCCCCAGGTGGGAGCCTATATTTACCTGAGTGACGGCATTACTCCTGCCATACCTGCCAATCTGCAAAGTTTTGAAACAGGCGGTGCAAGTATCGGTTTCAAAGATAAAGGAATAAAATGGATAAGATTCAGGAATTATAATGGAAATAGAATTTATGATGTGGAACCGTCTACAGGCTTAATAACACGTATTTCAGCTACATTTAATTGTAACACCTGATAAGAAATATAGTTCTGAAAAATAATAAAATCCTCCATTGTGAGGATTTTATCAAATCAAACGGTACCGTTATCTTCTGTTATTCTTACGTCTTGTACTGATGATATTGAATAGTTTGGCGACATCCTGAAGATGGATTTCAAAATCTTCGTAATACTCATTAAGAGAATGTAGCGTAATAATACCTTTTTCAACATCATGATTGATAATTCGCTTTACAAGAATACCTTTTTCTTTGTGAACAATTACGAAATCCCATTTATCATAATGCAGTCTGCTCATCCAGTAATCCTGGCGGATATTTCTGCATAAAATAATATCACCTTCCAGATAGCTTTCGTAGGATCCGTCATCCATGCTGTCTCCCCTTACTTCAAAGCACATGTACTCGCCACGGTGTTCTACATCGTCCGTAAAAGGTATTGTAGGTAAGCTTTCTATGTATTCTTCATCTGCAAATCTGCTTAAATAACCGGCTTGCGCATATTGGTTGGCTAGAGGAACATGCATTATTTTCAGATCTGAAAATGTAAGCGGTGAGGCGCTGTCTTCGTTTTGTTGCTTTTCTTGGCTTAGCAGGAGATTGGTTACAAAATAAGCAGTTGTTTCCGGTATTTTCCGTTCGCCTTTTTCCCAATATTGTACGGCTCTGGTTCCAACTCCAATAGATTTTGCAATCTCTGCCTGCTTCATATTAAGCTTTTTTCTGATTTCTTTAAATTCTAAATAGTTCATTTTGATGTGTTTATGGTCATTGTGTAAAAAAATATGAAAAATATTCATAATTGATTTGCAAAAGCGAACATTGTTCGTATATTTGTTCACGGTTGAGATGGAACAATGCAAATATACAAAATAATATTTATGATTTAATTTTTATTTGAAGTTTAGAAGCTTTATTTAAATTAAATATCTATTTATAATCAATGGTTTAAATGTATGTTTTATACTCGGCTATTTCAAAAGTTAGATTTTTTATATTTTGTTTTAGAAGCTCTTGAACGAACAGAAAAAATAATTCTAATTTTTTTATATGAAAAAAATGCGTTTTTACATTTGATTAAAATAGATTTCGTGCATATTGTGGTAGATAGTTGTGAGTAAAATGCGTCTTGATTTTTATTCGCTGCAGAAATAAACAGCTTTCTCAACTATTTCCCCTGGTGCATTACAAGATGCAGACCGAATATAAATAAGTTAACTGCTAACATATAAAATATCGATTAATTATAGTTATCAGTAAATATGGTTATAGATGATCATTGAATATACATCTTGTACACCATGCATAATCATCTTGTAGGATAGAATGTTGCGCTCTTTTAAAAAACAATGCACTGTTGATATGCGAGACCTGTTAATGAAACATCAATTTCCATAGCATTAACCGGAATCTACGACGGTAATTTTAGCAGAAAGGACAGGTACTGAGTATCACGCGATATGGCGTGCCATCTTTTCTAAAAATCAAAAAAACTATAAAGTAATTAACATCTTTTAAAGACTTGAAATAAGTCTTCATGCATGCCTTATGCACTTATCTAAGCCTTAAAATAAAAAGCGCTGAGATACATTTTTAAAAAAAAACTTTTAACATAAAAACTTTAACCAAACATGAAACGCAGTAAAGAATTAGTAGAGAAAAGAAAAGATTTTGTCATTGATTATGTAAAGCGCAATCAAAACAAGCAGATGAAGGTGATTGTGACCGAACTCACGGAAATGCTGTTTTTGTCCGAAAGAACAATATACAACATCATTCTCCAGGGATAGAAGGTTGAACGCCATCATTATGTCTTTAAAAAAACTTTTAATAACCATGAATTTCATCTGTATTAAATCTCCATAATATAGAAAAGGCTGACTAAAATCTGTGGGAAATCAAATCATACGGATTATTCTGAAGTCTTTCACAAATTCATTTTATCGTAAAGTCACAAAGCAAAAACGGTTTTTGCTTGTACTCTGTAGCTTAAGCCGAAAACACGAGCTTAAAGCAGAAACCGTTTGTCCGTATGTGAATTGTTTTTTTAAAAAAGATTAAATAATTGTTCAATTTAAAAAATTCATTAGCAATGAAAAATAGAAGAAAAAAAATAAAAAAAAACAGGGAAATAGCTAAAACACCCAAAAAAAACATTGATGATCTAATCGATGAATTAGCCTATCTGGATGAAAACAAAAACATGCAGAAAAGCAAAAGGTTCCTGGATGATATGTACATCCTGGATCTGGAATAAGGACACTTTTGAAAGTGGTGTCAGCAAAAAAATTTGAATTAATATATATAAGAGAAAAGATGAATTTAGATAGTATAAAAGCCCTTTTAATAGGAACTGCCATTGCTTTTTCAGGCGGACTATTAAGGGTCTTAATTTCAATACAAAATAAAGAAAAAAAAAAGGCGTGGGAACACCTGATCACACTGATGATTGTGATTATCGTAGGATTTACCATGAGTTACCTCATGAACAGGGCCGAGCTGCACGACAAATGGTATTCAACAGGGATATTGTTTGTACTGGGCTATGGTTATGATAAATACTTAAAGATGATAACCACCAATCTGCCAAACTGGATCGAAAAAGCAGTACACCTTTTCATTGAAACACGATACGGTATCAGAACAGAAAGACAGGTTGATAAAGAGGAAGATCCCGTAATTGGAATTCCTGAAGACCAGCTAAATAAATAATAATAAGATCGATTGTAATCATAAAATGAGGTCAATCAAAGTATTATGAATTTTTGAAAAAAGGAGTACTGCAACTACAGAATTCACCGCTTAAAAAGCAAGGTATTCTACCAAAAAAATAAGATTTTTGATGAGTAGAATTTAAAAGCTCAGAAAATAACAGGAGGAAAAAAAACTTGGAGTGGCCCAATCATTACCTGTTTCTCATACATAGCCGGATGCCGCTTCTGATTCTTGCATTCTTTAAAAAAATCTCCCGTACCGGGCCAGATTTTCACATTCAACAGGTATATAAAACGCAATTATTTCAATTGCGTTTTGTATGTCTTTTTAACAGCCAATTATGAAATCAAAAAAACTAAGTCATGAAAGCACCAAAACCTGTGGAAGCAGTCAAAAAAGCCCATCATAACCCCAATATAAAACCAAAACCTAAAAATCCGCTGGCAAAATTCCTTTCGGGAGTGAAAGCTGCTGCAATGCAGGCTCAAAAATCCGGAGACACTTCCGGTAAGACCGGATTGGCAAAAGCAGATAAAAATCCAGTTGCTTTAAATGGTAAAGTGACGGCTGTTCACGGTTCGCAAACCATTTACGACCAGGGTTCGGAAGTGATGTACGGAAGACTTCGGGAAAGTTTAACCCAAACCGGAAGCATCGCCGATCCAAAAACCAAAGATGTGGAAAAGGGATATATGACCACCCTGAATATTGACCAGGTACAGGATTATCATCAGCTTAAATCCGGAAATTATACTCCAAAAACTTTGCAGGAGCAGGCTGCAGTTCATCAGATGGTTAAAAATCCTGAAAATAGAGCAAAAATAACAGAAGAAAAAGAAGTTGCAAGAACAGCTGATCCTGCGCCTAAAGTACCGAAACCTGTGGTAGATCAAAAGCCAAAAGAAAAGCCGGCTGAAATTAGAAAGGCTCAGATACAACCGGTTGTATCGGATGTCAATAACAGTGTTCCAAAAAAGATTTCAGATAAAAATGAAGTTTCACATTCGGAAAAGAAGAATGAAAATGAAGAAAAAAAATCCGATAATAAAAAAGTAAATCCAAAAGCTAAAGGACAAAAAGAAACGAAAGTTGTTGTTCCTGCAAATATTAAACCTGTTGTCATGCCAAGAATCGATAAGGCTGTTGATAGCGAGCAGGCTGAAATCGCTCCGGACGCACAAACGACTATTAATATCCTTGGTCTTGTTGCTGCGGCGCAGGAGTTCAGAGACCAGGGAGTTGAAGCACGGACCCAGGTAAAATCCCAGAATGAAGCAGCAAAAGGATTAAAAAATAAAATCAAAGAAGTTGAAAAATCAATTCATCAATCAGACGATGATCTTCAAAAATCAGAAGACAACATTCATGCAAAGGAGACATTAGTAAATCAACTGGAAAGAGGATTGGAAACCTCTGTAAAAAGGCAGCAGAAAGTAGAGCAGGAGGTAGGAATATATAAGGAAGAATATCGGAAAAATAAGTCGAAATCAGCCGACTTGCATAAAGAAGCAGCCGATTTGCTCGGCGGATCACAAAAACATCAGGATCCGGAAAATGACGATTCCGGAAAGCTTACCCAAAAATTAAGAGAACTCAATAACAATGCAGCGACAATAGATCAGGCCGTTTCGCAGTCTGGAAATACTGTTCAGAAATTAACGCAGGATGCCCAACAGGCCAAGGCGAAAAATGCTGCGATGCAGAAAGATACGCTGTCTTCAAGACAGTCTCTGCAAAAATCGAAAACAAAACTGGCAGCAGATACAAAACAGAATATTGCGGCTAAACAAGAGTTGGCAAAATTAAATCCCAAATTAAAAGGAGCAGAAGCGCAAAGCAAAAAGCTAAACAGTGAAGCCAATGCTTTGTTGTTGGATTCTTATATTATTGAAAATGAAGTTACTAAAGCTCAAAGTGTTTACTACAAAAACATGGCGACTGTTGAGGGACGAAACAGTTTGACACAAAAAGAAAAAGATAAAATTCAGCAGACTCCCCAAGAACTTGATCCTTCAGAAAGTTTGTTAATGGATTTTGTACAGCTGAAAACACAGGAAGAACAGATTGCTTTTATCAGAGGATTAAACCCGAATGAACAAAATGTTTTAAAAGACAAGTTAGAACAGGTAACCGCCAATTACGATAATGATCATTCTGAACAGCAAACCTCAATTGACGAAAATGTTGAAAACATCAGGAATGCCCAGATAGAAAACTTTAACAATAAGCGGAAAGATGCTTTGCAAAAACCAATGAATCTGGTGACCAAAAACCTAAACAGGATTACTGGTTTAAAAAGAATCTGGATGTCTATTACCATTGCTTTTTCCGGTATCTGGAACGATCTTACATCCATTACATGGTCTGATGTGGGAAAATTCATCAATTCGATTATTAATCCTTTAGAATGGTATAGATCTATTTCACATTCAGTACAGGGAATTTGGGATGATCTGACGAATTGGAAAGGGTTTTCTGAGGATCCTGTAGGAATGATTCTTCAGAAAGCCGCCGGAATTGCCAATAAGGTAGTTGCCATTACCGGGGTAATCACATTAATACTGGGTGCTTTAACATTATTGGCTGCTGTAGGATCTGTCTTCTCTTTTGGCGGTTCTGCAGTGCTTGCTGGCTGGCTTGGGGCAGCTACCGCAACCATGGGAACCATAACAATCTGGGCCGGTGCAGTTGCATTAGGATTGAATATACTCAACGGAATTAAAAACATTTATGATATTCATACGGCAAAAACAGCTGAAGTCTTGTTTAAAAATTCCGGTGAGCTGAAAAGTGATATTGCCAATTCCGGAATGGCTATTCTCGCAATAATCGGTGGAAAAGCATCACAGAAAGGAGGAGCATCCGTAAAAAATCTGGCAAAAACAAATCCGAAAGATTTTGGCAAAATAATATTTAAGAATATAAAAAACGGATTCAAAGCAAAAATTGTTTCCATACCTCGAAAGATAACCTCTGTTTTCAAAAAAGAAACTTGGATAAATGCGGCGCAGAATTTTAAAGCGGCTTATAAAAAAGCACAGGAATGGGTTACCGAGCCTTTCAGAAAAAAGACTGCGACACCGAAAAACCGTAATTTAAATCAATTACCTTTTGAAGAGCAGACGGTTCCGGACAGAATGCGTGAGCAGCCTTTTGCAAAGGATAAAGGTAAAGGAAAATCTAAGCTTCAGGAGGAGAATGTAAAGCCGGCTCAGGCAAAAGAAAATACATTTGAAGAAAGCGTATTCAGACAGGATAATACTCCTTATTCTCCTAAAGGATCAAAAGAAGGAAGAATTAAATCTCATATTAATGAAGAAGGAAATCTAACGCCTGCTGATAAAAATGGCAGTGCTACTATTTCGGACCATGTAAGAGGAAGCGAACCGATGAAAAGCAAGAGTCCTTACACTTCTTTCTCCGAAGAAGGTCCGGGTATTGGCAAAACGTATGGTGACAATGTGATTGAAGTGGACATCAAAAGACTGGAAGCAGATATTGCTGCAGGTAAAATAAGTGAAGTAGAGGTTTTAAGACCTGAAAAAGTACAGGCAGAACTGCAAACCAAAATAGACCAGGCGATGAAAAGATTTGAAGAAAATCCAACGCCTAAAAATCAAAAAAGAGTGGATGATGCCGTAAGAGATCTTAACAATAGTGTTCGGGATAAGGAAATTTTAATTAAAGGCGAAATTCCTTCTGAGTATTTTAAAGTGAAAGCTACGAAAAGTGATATATTTGAAAATATTTCATCCCAAAATGAAAGTAATATAAGTAAAAGTGCAAATGGATTTGTTGAAGATAATAATGGAAATTCTTTAATTCAGGATAAAAATAGTATTAACTCCAATTTTAATAACCGGAATTATTCGGTACAACAAAGAAATCCTTTAGCATTTAGAGAAGGTTTAGAAGGGGTTGAAAAAGCAAGCCCTGAATTGATAGAGGCCATTTCTAAAAAGAGAGATGTAAATATTGCTAAAAAAGGAACTGATGATCATGCTTATTTAGAGTGGATGAATGCAGAAGCTAATGTTGGAGGAGAAAATATGAAACATATTTTACTTAAGGATAATCCAAGCAAAGCGGCAATTTTGGAAGAATTTCTTCATGGAACACAAAAAGATATTGGAATTATTAATGGCTCACCTGATATTCCTTATGCTGAGTATCATGTAAAGGATTTTATGGTTCGGCATAAAAAACTACTGGGGTTAATTGATGAAGATGTAAAAATATTAGAAGAATTAAGAGATAGGGATTTTCAAATATGGCAAAATAGTATAGACAAATGAAAACAGAAATTTTAAAATTAAATGGCATTTTTAATATGTCTTTTGGTAAAACATTTTTTACTGGTGAAACTCAGAATATTAATACTTTTATTAAAGGTAAGTCAAAATGGGATATTTTTATTGATGATATTTATTTTGACACAATTGAATTTGAAAATGAAAATCTACCTTTAAGTAAAGATGAGATAAAAACAAAAAATAGATCTTTTTCTTATAATGGTTTTTTTGATAAAGAGTTGCTAGATTTTAAAAACCAAAATATAATATTAAGATTAAAAGAAAATTAAATATTAATCCAATCTCTTTTAGTATCACAAGTAATAAAACCTAATCACATGAAAAACGAAATACACGAGCTTCTTTACCACTACAGCGAAGAAGGGCAGGAAGGATACGATCTCAACGAAGTACAGCTCCTTGAAGAAAGAAATGCTGAGAGAACTGAAAAACTAAAATTACTGCTTCACAATGAAGATCGGTATATTGCTTATCAGGCAATGCTTATTTTACTCGCTTGGGCAGAGCCGGAAGGATTTAAACAGCTTGATCGTTTTATTTCCGAAAAATGGAACGAAAAAGAAACTTTCGAACCCCACAGAATACACGGTGAAGATAATTTATATGATGTCATTGCAAATGCCTTATACATTGCCACACTCAATGGAAAACCGGAAGAGGAACTTTATCCTTATATTAAACACTTCCTGGAAATTTACGGTACTCAATTCTTCGAATCCGGCCTGAAAGAATTTCTTTTGAAGAAAAACGGTGGGCCGCTTTTAAGTGATATAGAACAGGCCATGCAGGATGCTTTGGAAAATAAAAGATACTATCAGGCAAGTCAGCTCTTTCCCGTGCTCGTACATTATGACAAAGATAATTTTAAAAAATATAAAGATACATTTACGTCTCTCATAAAAGAAGACAACAGAATTGAATATAATATTGAAGAGGCAGAAAATAATAAATAATACAACAAGTCCTTTGCACGAAATAATGGCAAAAGTAAAATCCAAATAATTTGCGTGAATAATATCGAAAACCTGACAAAACAATTTAAATCATTTCAGGAAAGTGATCCGATTAAAAATTATATGCAATTATTAAACATATGTGATGCATTATTGAATGATTTTCCCAATGCTTTAAGACAAGAACCTTTTTATAGTTTCACACTAGATGTGATAAATCAATTAATAGAGTTAAGAATTGAAATCGGTTCCAGAAAAATGTATGAAGGATCTGATTTGGATGCAGAAATCGTTATTAGAGAAATGAATCTGTTAAAAAGTGTTGTTCCGGAGGACGAAAAAATGCAAAAAATCATCAATCGTATTTTTAGGGGATAATCATAACTGTCAGTATTATATAAATCTTTTTATTTTTTCAAAAGACTAAAGTTAACATCTGAATAATTTATACCTCATCTCTTTTTATAAGTGATGAGGCTTTTTTATATATTAGCTGATTATGGACTCAGGGAATATTAATAAGACGGTTATTAAGCACTCTACTATAATCCATTAAAAAAAATGACAATTAAGGACTATTGCCTGCAAAGCTATATCATAATATGAATATCAATAAACTTTTAGAAAAAAAGGATTGGCATTATGATGTTTATCAGGAAAACAATAATATCATATTATCTGTGCCTATCCCAAAACCTGCTCCGGGATTTGATGTTATCTATACATTGAACGAGTATGAAAAAGAAAAATATCTGCAGATCGGTATTAAAGCTCTTGAAGAAAGAATTCAAGATATGAATGTGAACTATTACGATTATCAAATGAATTCATGGCGATAATATTTTACATAAATTTCAATAGTAAACATATGAACTTAGACATTATGCTAATAGATACTCTTTAAACAGAATTAATTTCATACAACTTTAAAACTTCAGGGCTGGATTTTCAATCCGGCCCTGAAGTTTTCTCATTTTAAAATAAAGATCATTAAAAATTTCCTGAAGATCTTACCCTAAAAAACCCAAAATATAAAAGTAACAATGTTTTCTTGTCTGAGATTACAACAATCATTCATACCCCCCATCATCCATCACCCAGCCTCACCCCATTTCCATACTTACTGCAACTACAGAATCCACCGCTAAAAAAGCAGCATATTCTCATCAAAAAATAAGACTTTTGAACCAGAGAATTTAAAACTCAAAAAAACACAGGAGATAAAAAAAGGAGTGGCCGCATCATTACCTGTTTCTCATTACAAAGCAAAATGCCACTTCCGATTACTTAAATTCTTAAAAAAAATCATCCGTAACGGGACCGATTTTTCACATTCAACAGGTATATAAAACGCAATTCATCTCAATTGCGTTTTGTATGTCTTTTACCGATCAACTATGAATAAAAAAACTAAGTCATGAAAGCAGCAAAACCTGTAGAAGTAGACAACAAAGCCCACCAGAATAAAAACCAAAAGCAGAAAGATCCGGTGGTTGTACCTCACGCTGAGGTAGAAGTGGATATAATACAAACCAAAAAATCTGAAAGCCCATTCGTTAATCCAGGTTCCGCCAATTCCGGCAACAATATGCTAGGATTAAATGGTACGACTGCAGCCGTTCACGGTTCGCAGACCGTTTATGATCAGGGCTCGAAAGTTTCGTATGGAAAATTTCAGGAAAACTTACAGCAAACCGGGGATATTAATCATCCCGAAACCAAAAACCTGGAAAAAAACTACGTCTCCACACTGAATATTAATCAAGTACAGGATTACAACAATCTCAAATCCGGAACCTATACCCCAAAAACCGTACAGGAACAGGCAGAAGTATACCAGGAAAGCAAAAAAGTTCAGGAAGGAAAAGCAGCAAATCCCGAAACATCCATATCAGGAAAGATTACCGAAGAAAAATCTCCAGAGGAAATCAAAGATAAAACCGAAGAGCAAAGCGTTGAAGCCGCGCCTTCTCCAAATGCCCAGAACAATCCTGAATTTACCCAATTAAGCGGTAAAATAACGGAAACGGCACAATCTCAAAAAAGCCACGAACCCGCACAAAAAGCAAGCAATGCAGCACAGGCTGCAGCACCGTCACCAGCAAACGAACGTGAAAGTATGGCGCAGGCCGGTAAGGTGGATCATATGGATGCGCAGAAACCGGGAACATTCAGCAAACAAGAATTTAAAGTATTGCTGAAACAAAAAATTGAAGGAATCAGACTGCCTAAAGATGAAGCTGAAGCCGATGATTTTGAGAAAAATAACAATATCCAGCAGGTTAATAAAAATGCAGTTGCCGACGTTAAAAACGAGAAAAATGCAGCAACCAATGATATCGCTTCAGCTACCGCTGCAAAACCCAATGTGGCTGCACAACCTGTTCGCGCTGTTGCCAAAATGCCGACGCCTAATACCGGAAAAGCTCCTGGTATTCCGAATGCCGCAAAAGCAATGCCTAATAAAAGAGATTCCGCAAGCGTGGAAAAACCGCTGCAGGAAGAAACTAATACCATTGACAGCGAGATGAAAGCCCACGGAGTAACCGATCAAATGCTCGCGAAATCCAACGAACCTTCATTTACAGAAGCTTTAGACGAAAAAAATAAAGCCAAAACAGAAAGTGCTGCCGCCACGGAGAAATTCAGAAAAACGGAAAATACCGAATTATCCAAAACCCGCGATCAGGCACAATCACAGGCCGTTCATCATATTAACGGAATGCACAATGCCCGAAAAGGCGGCTTGAATCATGCCCACGGCGAACAAAAGAACACGGCAAACAAAGACAGTCAGAAGCGAAAAGAAATAGCCGATCGTATCAACAGCATTTACAACAGCTCCAAAACAGAGGTGGATACCATCTTAAACAACCTTGATAAAACCGTTGCATCCAGGTTTGATGCAGGAAGTAAGGAAGCCAAAAAAGCATTTGAAGATCACGTAGATAAGAAAATGACAGCGTACAAAGAAAAACGTTATGGCGGATCCTGGTTAAGCTGGAAAAATATTAAAAGAGTAGGGGATGCCATTGCAGGATTGCCGAAAGAGGTCAATGCATTCTTTGTTTCTGGTAAAGAAGAATACATTAAAACAATGGATCGTTACATTGACGAGATTGCAGGGCATGTAACCACTCAGCTCAATGCGGCCAAAGCGAGAATTGCCAAAGGCAAAAAAGACGTACAGACATACGTCAACAGCTTATCACCAAGCCTGCGCAAGATTGGTAAGGAAGCCATTGCAGATATTCAGAGTAAATTCAATGCGCTGGAAGATAGCGTAAACAGTAAAAAAGATGCGCTTATCGATGTGCTGGCTAAAAAATATACTGATAATATTGCAGGTATTGATGCCAGAATTGAAGAACTGAAAGCCCAAAACAGCGGTCTTGTAAGCAAAGCTCTTAATGCATTAAGTGGTGTATTTGCCGTTATCATTGAAATTAAAAATACCCTTACAAATTTATTGTCGGGTATTGCAGATGTAGTCATGGCGATTATAGCAGATCCGATAGGCTTCTTCAAAAACCTCATTGCCGGAGTCGGACAGGGATTTGCCAATTTCGGAGCCAATATCTGGACCCACCTTAAAACCGGCTTCTTCACCTGGCTTACCGGCGCAACAAAAGGCATCGATCTTACCATGCCGGAAGATATATTTTCCCTCAAAGGAATTTTCTCCATCACTACGCAGGTGCTTGGTTTAACCTGGAATGGCATCAGGGCCATCGGTTCCAGAGTGATCGGAGAGCCAGTGATGAAAGTTCTTGAAACCAGCTTTGAAATGGTGCAGATTGTCCGTAAAGAAGGTGTTGCCGGACTTTGGGAACATCTCAAAGACCAGTTTGCCGATCTGAAAGCCACCATCATGGATACCATTATGGATATGATCCAGACGCAGGTCATTCAGGCAGGAATCAAATGGGTGATGGGCTTGCTGACTCCGGTAGGAGCATTTATAAAAGCTGCCATGGCGATTATTGATGTGGTGAAATTCTTCATCCAGCGTGCCGCCCAAATTATGGAGCTGATAAAAGCCTTCATTGACAGCGTTGCAGCTATTGCCAGCGGAAATGTTGGTGCCGTTGCCAAATCTATAGAAAATGCTTTGGGTAAAGCGGTGCCTGTTTTAATTGGCTTTTTGGCTTCATTACTGGGAATTGGCGGTTTGGCTGATAAGGTTTTGGGTGTTATCCGTAAAATCAGACAGCGTATTGAAAATGCCATTGTGAAGTTCTGGACTTTTGTGAAAGGGAAGGCTGGGAAGCTGTTAAGTAAGATTGGTGTTGGTGGCAAAGATAAGAAAGAGAAAAAAGCAAAAGAGCACGGAAAAATTAGTAAAGGTGTTGAATGGTGGAATGATAAAATCACTTTTGAAAATGTAGAAAATGCTAAACACACACTTTACTTTAAAGGTGAAGGCAAAGACGCTAAGCTCTATATGCAAAGTAAAGATGACCATGTTTTAAGCCACTTAAGCAATGCTAAAAAAGTTGCTGAAACAAAGAGTGAAGAGGAAAGTGTAAATGCTGGGATAGCACATTATCAGAACGAAGTATTGCCTTTAAATAATAAATTGAATAAATTAGAGAATGATCGCATAAAGCTTACAAATGATAATAAAGATGGCAAAAATGATGCAAAACTTGAAGCTAACGAAAAAGCGGAAAAAGAACAAAATAAATTACAAGATCTGGCCTTAGAAAAACTATCAAAACTGTTTAAAGCCATTAAATTTGATGATGATGTACAGCCCACTACTGAAAAAACTAAGGTAATTTCAAAACAAGATTCGTTGGGTAGAGCATTAGAAGTTGAAGCAAATCCTCTGACTTGGATACCGGGAAATACAAAAGGAAGCAGCCCTTATCAAAATCCTTTAGGCTGGGATCATGCAACTCAAGATATTAGAAATACAATTTATATTAGAGGTCATATGTTGAATGACAATATACACGGACCCGGCGCAACATGGAATTTAGTTCCTATTACAAGGGTCATGAATTCTAATATGGAAGTACGAGCGGAAAGTATAGGCAAACAAGTGCTGAGCGAGAAAGGAAAGAATATGATTATGTGGTATAAAACAAGAGTAGTTGAATATCATAAACCAACTGATAACGAAAATGATAAGTACTTCCCACAAACAATAAAAATAGAGTGGGGATACTATAAAAACAAAGACGGACAATATGATGCCAAAGGACAGCTGGTAGATATAAATAGTGCTACGTTTATGCAAGGCAAACCGGCAATGCCTTATAATATTAATGACTTAGGAGAAACGTTATTAGTGGATAAATTAAATTTAAATGCTAAATTTGCTAAAGCTGTAACAGAAGAACGAAAAGAGAATGGATCTTTTAAGAATCTATCGTTTTTTGAAGAAAGAATGACAAATTACTATGCAAACAGAAAGGATAAAGATGTGTTCGATTTTGGGTTAACCCAAATTGATGATTTAAGAAAAATAAATAAAATAACATTTTAAAACTTGTTTTTATGAAAGTTTTAGAAAAATTAGAAACATTAGTTACTGAAATTTGTAACAACGATAAAATACATGTAGAAGAAAATAATATTGATGAAATTAAAAATAGAACTTTTTTCAGTCAACGTATTTTATCAAATGCAAAAGAATTTATGAAAGTAGATTTTCCTGAAGAGGATTATCAATATGATTCCATAAGTGGTTTAATCCTAGATTGGTCTTCTACAACCAATGAACCAGATGAAGAATATATTTGGGGGGGATATAATATTTTAGGCCTCTTTGAAACATTGGGTTATCCGTCTAATTTCTGGGATATTTACAATAACGACAGCCATTTTTGGGAAAACAATCCACAACCAGAAGCTGAAGCCATTTGGAAGGAGTTTTTACCAAAACTTAATTATTTTCATAAATCGGGTCACGGTGATGATGGTACTTATGGCTGCATATTGCGGGAAGAAGGAGTTTACCCATGTCCTATTTATTTTTTCGATTCGGGAATTTGGTTTAAAATGGACATGAGCCTCGAAGAATATTACGATACCATGATAGCCTGCAAAGCCGTTTACTATTGGCAGTATTTCTATATTGATACACAGGAGATCGTTAAAAAATTGGGCAATTATAAACCTCGTTACATAGAAGCAGATGCATATTATTTTCGTGGCCCTAAATTTACTCTTGATAAATTTGAGGACGGTACCTTTACTTATTCAGCAGAAGGGGTTTTACATCAAATGAAAAATATTGTTAAACGTTTTCCTAAATTATTTCCTGATGTAGATATAACTTATTTCAAAGCAAAATGTGATACTTTAGAAAAAGCATTGAACACGTAAAATTTATTCAAAAAGCAAAGCGGAATTTCAATTGAAGTTTCGCTTTTTTATTTCGGGAAATTCGTCTTATATTGGTATTGACAAAAATGAAAATAAACCAATCACCAGATAAAATTATCCATCATGAAAAAAATACTATTCTTTTTTTTACTTCTGTTAAATATTTCCATTACAAGTGGCCAAACCATAGAATCTGGGAGCCGCAATACCGCAGGATATATCAAAAGTGACGGTACCATCGAAGACAGAAGCCATGCAACGGTAGGCTATATTAAAAACGACGGAACTATTGAAAACAAAAGCCACGGAACAATAGGCTATATCAAAAGTGATGGAACCATCGAAAACAGGAGCCGTTCAACAATAGGATACGTTAAAAAAGACGGAACGATAGAAAACAGCAGCCGTACAACAATCGGCTATATCAAAGACGACGGAACGGTAGAAAACAGAAGCCACAGCACAATCGGCTATGCAAAAGGGGTAAAAAAAGAATGGGCCGCAGTCGTTTTTTTCTTTTTTAATCTCGATTAGTAGAAAACATTCAATTAGCAAAACACCTTAAATAGAGGGCTTGGATTTTAATCTGAGCCTTTTTTGTTTTGATTTGAAAAGTGAGAAAGAAGATATAATGTAAGTTTGGACTGAAAATTATGCAGCTCAAACCATAACTTCCTGCTTTACTCATCCCGCTTCCAGGCATTCTTCTTTACGGTACCTACTGCAACTACAGAATCCATACAGCAAAAAACTTTCAGTAAAATAAAAAAATCCTGAATTTTGAATTTCAAACCACAACTTATAAAAAAATTAAAGCACATGAAAAAAAATGAAATTACCACCAAAGAAAAATTGAAAACCTATTTTAAAAAAGGGAAATACCCTACAGAAAGCCAATTTGCAGAATTGATTGACTCTTTAAAGTTAGAAGATGATGTTCTCACGAATAAAGAACTGGTAAATTTTAGTAATATGCAGGCCTCTCTTAATAACGGAAGCATTATCTACACAAACAGCGCCAGCGAAGACAGTGAATTTTCCATCGTTGTGAGCTCAGAGGATGATGAAGAGCAAATACTTACCTTAAGCAACACTAATAGAGAAAAGAAACTATATTTTTATGGCAGTTCACCATACCGGATCAGACCGAAAAATTTTACTGCTAAAGGATTGGAGGCTTATGAGTATTATTGTTTTTACAGCAGAATAGATAATGCATATGCTGTAAACAGACTGTTCGGAAATAATCTTCCTTCCATATCCGAAACGCTTGAATTGGGAACCGTAAACAACGATTATTACATACAAATATATAAACTGAATTTTGAACAGGAAATACATAATCTGCATACAACTTTTACTTTTGTTAATAAAACGATCATTCCTATTCGATACGCAGTATACGGAGATTACTGGTGTAATCCTTTCACTGCTCAAAATATGATTACAGATCATTATAATGTTTCAGATTACCTCAATTGTTACTATAAGGCAGATTTCAGTGAATTTGATGGATCCATAGAATGTAAGATTTTTAATGCAGACAATAATGATCTTATCCAGGCAGTTTATTTAACGTCGGAACAACAGAATCAAGATGTATGGGGAGGAACTATCATAGGCAGCAGAAATGTCAGAATCGAATGCGATTATGTAGAATAAGCAAACAAAATAAGACTTACTGCAACTACAGGACAGACAAGGCAAAAAACTTTTAGAACAAGAAAAAAAGTCTCAACTTTGAACTGTAAAAATAAAAGATAAATCATTTGATTTTCAAAAAATAAGAGTTACTGAAACTACAGGACAGACAAGGCAAAAAACTTTTAGAACAAGAAAAAAAGTCTCAACTTTGAACTGTAAAAATAAAAGATAAATTGTTCGATTTCAAATAAATAAGAGTTAATGCAACTACAGAACAGACAAGGCAAAAAACTTTTATCAGAACAAAAAAATATTGAAATTTGTAATTCAATTCACAGGCCTTCACAAGCCTATCCAATTACTGTAAAAAGGTAATGGAGTTTCGCCAAAACAGCGAAGCGGAAGCAGTTATAAAATCAATAATAAATAATCCTCAGCCGGGTAAGATGCTCAATAATGGGAAGCCTTTTACTCTTGGAATATCGGAATTTTCTGGTGCTGCACCAGAATCTCTCCGGGAATTAAAATAATAGAGAATCTGCAAAGAAGACCTGTTGTTTTTTTCCAAGAGCAGATCGATTCTTTAAAAAGTAGGAATTCCAATGGCACAGAAACTTTCGAAAGAAATTGCTTCGGCAATTCGGTAAGGTTCTAAAATCTAGGCCGTTTTCCGGTTGGGGGTTATTATTTATAAAACTAAAATACATTTTCAAAAAATTTCAGACGAAATACAAACATCCATGCTGCAGCATGCTGAAAAGGATGCGGCATACGGAAAAATCATATGAAGGACATAAGCATAAAAAAACATTAAGATATTATGGAAGAAATAAACAAATTCACCCAAAGAGAAGAGCTTAAAACCTATTTTGAAACAGGAAAATATCCAACACAAAGTCAGTTTGGGAGATTCATAGATAATTATGTCCATCTGAATGAATTCAACTTTGGACTCGAAGTGAAACCTACGGGAGACCATAAGATAAAAAAATATCATTTCTATCTAGCTGAAGACCGGAAATATACAAACAGAGGACACCTTACCGTCGAAGATAAGAGCGGAAGAGAACCGGTAAATATCGATGGCTTTAAGCATGTTTTATCAAGGGATGTCAGCTATAAGCGTTTAAACATAAAATTATCAAGCGAGTTGGATATCAACAAACACCAGCCGAAGATTATCATCAAACGCTATAAACAAAAAAAGAGGCTGCAAAGCGGCTTTATGAAAAGTGCCGGATTTTATCAGGAACTTCCCTGGGATGCAGAATCATGGGGCAGACAATCAGAATATCCCGTAAAGTCCACTGAAATGGTACTGGATATTAACCCGATTAATTATTTCAGGCCGGGAGAGAATTACAGGGATTTTTATCCTGCAGGCACAATGAGCAGGCCCGGATCATTCAGGCATTCCGTACACCACAGGAAACCGTATTCCCTCATCCAGATGCTCTTGGAAATCGATGTAAACGGTACAAAATTCAGATCAAATCCTGTTACCATAAAAATTATTTTGGGAAGGGACGAGAACGACGTAATCAATTACATTATAAATTAAAAAAAGATAACCTAAATCGGGCGTAAGATGCTCCGGCTCAGGAAGCCTTTTACTTCTGAAATACCGGTATTTTCTGATGCATGTCAGAATCTCACCGGGAATAAAATAGGTTGTAAAATCACCGTTTTCTTTCAGAAGTAAGATTCATTCTTTAAAAAGTAGGAATTCCGTTAAGTGGGAAGCTTTCCTAAAACCAATTGCCACGGCAGTTGGATAAGATTCTCCGATGTGGGCTGTTTTTCGGTTGAGGTTGCTTTTTTATACATATTCTTATTTCAAAAAATTATTTGATTGCTTTCATACATTATTCTTAAAAATTTTTAGAGCTGAAAGATAAATTTCAGCCGGACAAAATGAACATCAAATACCTTATTGAATACTTAAACCAGAAAAAAGGGTAAAAACATAAAATAATAACCATGAAGACTGAGTATTACAACAATTATTCAGACTCATTAGGGAGCTGCTTTCCGGCTGAGGTTTGCTATTGCAGATCAGAGAATACCATGTAACATCATAAGATGTAATATATGATATTTTAATAACCCGGGTAAGACGCTCTAAAACAGGAAGCCTTTTCTCCTTAAAGCAGTGGGACTTTTTGATCATGCATCAAAATTTATCCATAATACAGAACAACGGATTTTTCAAATCTCTTATTTTTCTTTCAGGAGCAGATAACAAGACCGTGGAAACGAAATTGATATCCTAAAGTAGGATTTCCGGTAGAAGAGAAGACTTTCATTAACGGCTGCTGTGGCAGTTTGGTAAGACTTTCCTATATGAGTTAATTGATTGATGAATACTGGCAATCGAAGATCTTCATTCAATTTAATTCAAAAAAAGAATTAGTTATTGTAAGAAACAAATTTATTTGAAAAAGAAACAGAAACAGTTCTGATTTAAAAATAAAAAACTAAAACATGGAGGCAGAACAAATACAGAGACTATTTACACATTTAGAAAACGTTATTACCTGGCGCATCAACAATTCTTCAGAAGATTTTAATACCGGAGCTCCCGGATTTGAAACCAAAGGCCGTGAAGGCATTTACTTAGAAGAATATATTTCACGGAAAAAATTGGTTCACCAGGAAATTATCATTCTTTTAATGGCTTTGCTGCCAAGATTAGAACCGGCTTTGCTAAAGCGTATTTATCTGGAATTTCCCAATAGTACGCTATTTGATTTTTGTTCGGTGAATGATAACGGAAGACTCTTTTTTCCAACGATCCAGTCACTTCAGTATATTTTGGGTGGCGACAGCATTGCAGAAAGATTAAAAGCTTTGGATTATTTCGCCTCAGATTCTGTTTTGATTAAAGATGAAATTGTTACGATCCCAGGCTCAGGACAGGATTATGCACCAATGAACGGCCAGATAAGTGTTCCGCAGGAGGCATTCAATATGATGATTTTCGGAACAGAATTATTGCCTAAAATGAGCAACGATTTTCCGGCAGAGCAATTGTACACCTGCCGCTCATGGAAAGATCTTATACTTCCTGAAAATACAATGGAGGAGCTTCAGAGTATTGAATCCTGGTACAACAGCAGCCAGGTTCTTATGGAAGACTGGGGTATGCATAGAAAATTGAAACCCGGTTTCAGAGTACTTTTCTACGGTGATCCCGGAACAGGAAAAACACTTGCTGCAAGCCTTTTAGGAAAATACACCGAACGTCCTGTTTTTAGGGTAGATGTTTCCATGCTGGTGTCAAAATACATCGGGGAAACGGAAAAGCAGCTGGCAAAACTATTCGATAAAGCGGAAAATAAAAATTGGATCTTATTTTTTGATGAGGCTGATGCTATTTTCGGAAAAAGAACCAATGTAAGGGATGCTCACGATAAATATGCCAATCAGGAAGTTTCTTATTTGCTGCAAAAAATAGAAACATTTTCGGGACTTATTATCCTGGCGTCCAATTTCAAAAATAATATGGACAAAGCCTTTACGAGAAGATTTCAAAGCTGCATAAAATTCAGTAATCCAAAATACGAAGAACGCCTGCGCATTTGGCAGCACAATATGCCTGAACAGTTGCAGCTCGAGGGGATTGATATGAAAGATATTGCCAATCGATATGAACTTACAGGTTCTAATATTATGAACATCATCCAGGATGTGAGCTTAAAAACAATCGCATTAAGAGATCCTGATTATAGAGTAAGCCTGGAGATGCTGCTGGAAAGCATCCGGAAAGAATATGTAAAAGAAGACAAAATTTTTCCTTAATCCGGTCAGTTGAAAAAAAACATGTCAGATCAAGTTTTTTTCGTATCGAAGCGAAGAAAAAATGTATTGATAACCCAATACAAATTGATCTTCTTGACTCTGAATTAAATCCAATTAACCATTAAAAAAAAGCTGATGAAAGCAAAAATCCTGCTGCTGATCATATTCAGTGGCCTTATACTTGGCTGCTGCAGAAGCAAACAAAAAATTACAACCGTTTCCAAAGAAAATACTCGGGAAACCGGGAAAGTGAAAATAGATTCCCTGAGTGTCCAAAGTTCAGAAGCGGTACAAAACAAGTCGGCAGACCTTTCAATAACGGAGAAAATCAATGAAACATCCGGAGATATGTCGATTAAAGGAAAATCTGACGCCTCCAATCCCTTTGTTTTTCACAATGTAATAGGAAAAGATACGGTTCAGAGTATTTCCATTTTGGGAAATGCGGAGTATTCAATCAGTAATCATTACGCCAAAACATTCAATAAAAAAACCGAAAACAACAAACAAGAAATCACCGATATTTTTCAGCAGAAAAATCATAATACTGTATTTAAAGAAATTGAAAAAGAAAAAACTTCGGTAGTTTCTCAGGAGACAAAAAAAATAAAAGTAACAGGCTTTGAAATCGCAGCATGGATCTGCCTCACGATCCTCGGGATTACTTTGATACTCCTGTTTTTCACCGATAAATATTTTAAAAGATGAAAATATCACAAAATGGAATCAATTTAATCTTATTCTTTGAAGGTTTCAGTTCAAAGCCCTATCTGGATTCGGCAGGAATTCCCACGATAGGATATGGAAATACCTATTATCCGGGTGGTAAAAAAGTAACCATGAAAGATCCCGCAATCAGCAAAGAAAAAGGAGTCGAATTATTTTCAATTGTTTTGCCGGCTTATGAAAAAATAGTCAACAGCAAAATTAAAGTAGCACTCACGCAAAATCAGTTTGATGCACTGGTATCTCATACCTATAATACGGGAGGGTCCGATACCCTTTTTTCTTTAATCAATAAAAAAGCAAATCCTTCAGCTATCAGAGACTGGTTTACTTCAAGATATATTACCGCAGGCGGTAAAGTTCTGAACGGATTGATAAAACGCAGGAAAGCGGAAGCAGATCTGTTTTTTTCGGAATAGCTTCTTACAATTCCCTGTCTTGTTATGCCACAAAGACGATAGAAAAAGGGAATTAAGTTCAACGAGTTTGTAAAATCACTTAAACATGAAAATTAAAGCCAATGAAAAAATGTAGACATGAACATCATCAAAAACAAAAATTTGTGATAAAAGAACAACTCAAACCTAATTTCAGATCATCATGGCAGTACCATTAACAACAATTTTCAGCTGGTTTGAAAAGGGCGATTTTCCTACAGAATACCAATTTAAACAAACCTTTTCTTCATTTCGTCACGCAGACGAAAGAATAAGGATGGATGAGGTGTCGGGTTTGCAGGAAACTGTTCAGAATATCGTTTCTGCCAACGTTTTCAATGATCATCTTGAAGATGAAAATGCTCATATTTCGGTTCTTGCAAAGCTCAATGCGTCCAATCTTAGTGCTACAGATATAAACAACTGGAAAGAAAAATTACAAATCAATGCAGCAGCTACAATCGACGGAGATCACAACACCGGAAACGTTTATACCAAAGCACAGACCGAGCAGATTTTAAATATACTCCGTGCAAAAGACGACGCTCTTCTTCAAAGCATTGATGAAATAGGCGAATTGCTGGCTTCGGATGACGTCAATCTTGATAAACTCCAGGAAATCGTACACTACATCAAAGAAAACAGGAGGCAGATCGAACTCATGAGCGACATCATTGCAGAAGGCAGTTCGGATGATACAATTAATCTTGTAGGCAGCTATTCACACTGGGGAGCAATTACTTATCAAAGCCAGTTTAACAATTTGGTGTATGAAAAAATTCGACAAATCGAAGATACCGGTTTGGAAAAAATCAGGCACGAAGAAAAGGTAAGAAGTGATTCCCGGATAAAGCATGATCTCAATACATTGAGTTTTGCAATTGATGCCTACGACATCGTTACCATGTTTTCGATACCTCTTAAGGTTAGAAGAATAGACACCAATACTATAGATGTACTGTTTGATTCAGTACCACCAAATATGATTCAGTTAACAATTAAAAAATTATAATTATGGATATTAAATATGCTTATTACCACAGTTCTGTCGGGTACAAAATCGTAGGAAAAACAGACAACGACATTTTAACAGCCGGTGGCGGAACGCGGTCCATCAGCACTTTCTGGCATGATGGAAATTTTACTCCCTCAGACTATGTGCCAAAAACTAGAACGTTAACAATTAACGGGACAAGCTACGACCTTTCGGCAAACAGATCATTTACAACACCGGATACCATTACCCGTTTGAAAGGAGGTGCATCCGGTTCTTTAGTTTCCGGAGATGTTACCCTTGCTGCAGGCGCCAATACGGCAATCAGCCAGACAGGAAATACGATCACATTATCTTCCACGGATACAACATATGCTGCAGGTAATGGCCTTACCTTATCGGGAACTACCTTCTCTCTGCCGGTTACCACTTCAGGAACAGGGAACGTTGTTACGGGAATTACTCAGACCGCAAACGGAATAACGGTTTCTCTGGGATCTGTACCTACAACAACGGATTTGTCCAATTACATCCCATTGTCACAGAAAGGTGCCGCAAACGGTGTTGCAATGCTTGATGGAGCAGGGTTGGTACCCGCGTCTCAGTTGCCTTCTTATGTAGATGATGTTCTTGAAGGATATTATAAAGTTGCCGACGGAAAGTTCTATAAAGAAGCGGCCTACACCAATCTCATCGCTGGTGAAACGGGTAAGATCTATGTTTCTCTTGATACCAACAAAACATACCGATGGACCGGAACAACATTTGTTTACATCACTTCTGGAGCTGTAGATTCCGTAAATGGTTTAACCGGGGTTGTCGTCCTGAATAAGTCTCACGTAGGTTTAAGTAATGCCGATAATACAGCTGATGCAGCGAAAAGTGTTCTTTCAGCTACAAAATGGACTACCGCAAGAACAATTACACTTTCCGGAGTTACAGCAACGGCACAATCAATTGACGGTTCAGGAAACGTTGCAATACCAATTACTGCTGTTCCTGCAACATTATTAACAGGGACCGCATCCATCAATACCAGCGGTTCTGCTGCGAAATTAACTACACCGAGAACAATCTCCGCATCCGGAGACGGAACCTGGAGTGTTTCCTTCGATGGATCGGCAAATGTTACTTCTGCATTAACATTAGCTTCTACAGGAGTAACAGCAGGAACTTACAGCCGTGTTACCGTTAATGCCAAAGGTTTGGTTACGGCCGGAAGCAATGTTTCAAAAACGTACTCCACCTCTATTACAGGAACTTCAACTTTAACTCACAACCTAAACACACTGAATGTTGAGATTACCATGCGTGATACGGTTACTTCGTACAAAGTTTACGGAAGAATAAAACCAATCGATGACACAAGTGTAGCAATAGAATTTGATTCTACACCACCAAATCCAATTTCAGTAGTGGTAACCAACTTAGATTTATAGAATGGACATTAATTATGCTTATTACACCTCTGCCAAAGGTTATCGTATCGTTAACGGTACAGCCACTCAGTTTTTAAAAGCTGACGGCTCTGTAGATAACCGGGCTTATGTCAATAAAACAGGTGATTCAATGACGGGTACATTGAATATGGGTACGGCAGTTGCGGGCGTTGTTAAAAAAGATTTATCTACAATAACGGCAGCGTCCGGATTTGCAAGGGATATTTTACAGTTAACGGGTTCCAATGGTGTGATAGATGCAATGGGCTGGTTTGGATCTGTAGAAGCAGACGGCTCAGTGAAAATGAATTATGGCTATGTTGGGGCTACAAGTTACAGCGCTACAAAAGCTTTGGTTTGGACGTCCGATCAGCGAGTGGGAATCGGCTTATCCGGCACTTCATTGCCATTAGACGGATACAGGCTTCATGTTTCGGGGAACAGTTATACATCCGGAAACATAGGTGTTGCAGGAACTATCAACAGTACAGCCGGTGAATTGCTTGTTCAGAGAATGGGTGTCAACAGAATAAGAACCGGCTCTGCCGCAACCATCATCTCTGCAGATGGAAGTTCGGGAAGTATTTATTTAAGACCTCAGGGAGATACTTCAAATGCAGGACAGGTAATTGTTAATGCCAATAATACAACACAATTTGTTGATGCACATAACTTGTTATTAGGAACTCAAACCACCGCAGGATCAAGTGTTTTTCATACGAATTTAACCAATACAACCCATGGTTACGGAGTTTGGCTGGGACAAAACTTACAATTTAATGGTACCGATTTTATTCAGCCGAGAGGAACATTAAATTCCTGGGGATTTAGCGTAAATAACCACAAATATTTTTCCTTTAATTATGGTAAAGCTACCGGTGCCAATGGTGATATCCCATCTTTAAGCGAAGTGGTGAAAATTAACAATACCGGCAGAATTACAACCCTGAATGACGGAAGTTCCGAAGACTGGAATTCCGGATTCCCGACAAATTATGCCAATTCAAAAGCATCTGTAATATACTCCGGAGATTTACTGGCTACACCGGCAGGAACTTATTCTGCGTTCGTTAGTACAGCATCTACCAATAAGCCGTTTCAGAATGTAGGAGGTTTGATTTCCGTGGGAATTACAAGTTCCAGCATGTCATTCAAATTATTGGGAGCAAGAGATAATTCTGATAATTTATGGTTTCAGTCAGGAGACGGAACGGGGGCTTTCAGACAGGTGGCAACGAGGGATTGGGTATCAAGCCAGCTATCCAATTACCACACAAAGAGTGAAGCTTTAAGTTTGTTTGTAGGAAAAACAGGTGCAGAAAGTATTTCAGGTACAAAGACCTTTATTAATAGTCCTATAATTCCAAATGCTTCATCAAATGGGCATGCCGTTAATTTTGGACAAATGGATGCGTTTTTAACTGCCACATTAAGCGGTTTTGTGCCATTAGGGCTATTGGGAGTACAAAATGGTGTTGCAACACTCGGAACAGATGGTAAAGTGCCAAGTTCTCAATTGCCATCAAGCGCCGGGATTAAAGTAAATGAAGAATTTTCCACGATTACTGGTAGCGGTTTTTATCTATCGGACGATTACATGGGTGGTGAAGTAGGATTGTACGACAAAGAATTCAATGTATTGGTCGCAGGTAGAGAAAACGGACTTCATAAATTTGGCGCCACTTATGGCGGTTCAGGCGGTGTGATTGTTGATCCGGTTACCGGACATATGGCATACGGCGGTGTAGCGCCCACAGATTCCCATAACCATTATTTTAACGGGACGATAAGAATTCCGTACGGTATTTATTCAGAATCAAGCAATAATGACGATGTGTATGGAGGAAGCGGAAATTTATACCGTTTAGCACATGAAGTGATTATGGAAGATGAATTTATCCGCTTTAGGCCTGATGATGTGGAGTTTCATGGAAGCTCAAATATCTATGGTTCTAAAAACAGGGTGGTAAAAATAACATTACTTGAAGGAGGAGATATTATCATGCAATCAATGCCCGAATATCAGGAAATCACGATCATGAATATCAGCGGAAATCAGGCAAAATTCAGGGTTAATAATACCAATGTGAATTTTACCATACCTCCGAAAAGCAGTGCCAGATATTACATGAACAGAAATGGAAGAATAATCCAGGAAAGTTTGAACGTAGGAAATTGTATCAGCTCTTAGTACTTTCTATCGATCAATTGTGGTATTGCACATGCATCCAAAATATTGATCAGAAATTATAGCAAAAAATGATTATGATCAGCGTGTAAGGATAATATTCTGCACGCTGATTTATTTTTAGTACCGAAGGTAAAATTCCTACAACTTTTACAAAGGTATTGTATCTCACTAACTTTTTTAAATAGCAAACGCAGAAGAAACCTACTGCAGCTACAGGCCGGAGAAGTCTAAAAACTTTCCTGAGAACGAAATAAACATGAAATTTGAAGCAAGTCATCATTAATTCCAAATACTGATAATTTATACTGAGCCGGACTTCACCATATCACGATGATGGTAAAACGAGAATAGTTAATATCATTTAAATTTTCGAAAACATCAATTTATACCAAGACTAATTTCAAAATCAAATGAATACACCATTACATACAATTTTCAGCTGGTTTCAAAGTGGGGATTTTCCTACGGAAGCACAGTTTAAGGCAACATTTTCATCTTTTTATCACAAGGATTACCCAATCCCGATAGCGAATATCGAAGGGCTTGAAGATCTCTCTCAATTATTTGCCGGTGCAGATGCATTTCAGAGTCACCTGAATGATTCTAATGCCCATTCGGGACATCTGGCCTTGCTCAATGCAGGTAATCTGACTCCAACTCATGTTAATAGCTGGAAAAGTAAACTGGGAATTGAATATGGAGGCATAATTGACGGAGGTAATCAGCCAGGTAATGTCTACACAAAAATACAAACCAATGGTTTTGTTAACGAATTGAAAGAAGCGGATCGCGATTTAGCTTCGGAAATAGAAACTATTAAAAGGGTACTCTTATCAAGCGATCTTTCTTTGGACGAACTTCAGGAAGTAGTTGATTTTATAAAGAAAAATAGAGCCGATATTGAAGCTTTAAAGGCTATTTCGCTTGAAGAAACGAAAGAAGATAAGGTTAAACTTGTACTGGATTACACCTTTCTGGAGAGCCCTGAAAATCAGCAGGAATTTAATCAGAAGATCTACAATAAGGTTTTATCAATCTCGCAGACTCCCACAAGTGCCGTGGTGCAGATAACGGAAAGCGCGGTATTTCCTAACCCCGTTGAAACAGAAAATGTAATCATCCAGGCACGCGATAGTGTGACAGGTAAAAAAATAAATATAGACGATTATGCAACCAACCAGACCATAGAAGTTAAGATGTTGGGCGAAATCACTAATCCAATCAACATTCTCATTTTAAAAGTTAAATCATAAAAAAAATAAAATACCATGAATAATAATGCAGTAATAAGCAACAACGCCAATCAGGATAACTTCTTCGGAGAACTACAACGGACACGTTTCCATTATTTTGATTCATTTCCAAGCACGGATGGCGTTCCGGCAGGTTGGATCATAGATCTTAAAGGGCAGCTCCATCAATGGAACGGTGAAAAATGGATTAACCTGGCTCAGAATTATGAACATCCGGATTATCCGCTTACCAATAATCCTTTCCAGACCGATCAGACGAGCGGACTTCTTTTGCTAAGCCAAATTCTTACCAACAGTTCCGGGCATGTCATCAAAGTGGCTGGAAGAAACCTTACCAATGCAGATATTGTTTCCATTTTCCTCAATGACGGAATTCAGTCCGGAACCTTTACCTGGTCGTCGAATAAAATTAAAAGTTATATCGAAAACTTTTTAGGACAAAGTCTTACAGGTGCATTAATTTATCAGCCGGGAGGGTATGTTCCCTCTTCTGTTGAAGGTTCAATGGCAGCGCCGTCACCTATTACATCGGCAACCATTAAAACAGGAATGGTTTGGGTAATTACCGCAAACGGATGGGTGGGGAACAATCCTGTCTCTGTTGGCGATCATCTTATTGCCAATACGGATGGAGGTTCAAATGTACCGGCCAATTACCAGATCATCGAAAAAGGAATCCCGGATATCGTTGATGCTACAGACGCAGTGAAAGGACTTGTTCAGATCGCAACAGATGCTGAAGCTCTTGCGGGAAGCAACGCCATTAAAGCTATGACTCCCAGATCTACAAGAGCCGTCCTGGATTCAAAAATCAAATCTAAGACATGGCAAATCGGTGATGGCTCTTCCGTTACTTTCGTTATTACACATGGCTGGAATACCTGGGAGGTCGACTACACCTGCTATCGTAAAGCAGATAACAGAAGGATAAATGTAAGCTTTCTGCCAGTCTCTGAAAATGATGTGCAGATTGATGTTTTGGCACCGCTTTCCCCGAACGAATACAGAATTACTTTAACTGCAAGATTAGATTGATGATCGCACCGGAATATTTTAATAATCATATCGCTGTAGAAGGCGAAATAATCGTGAAAGGTGTTCCGAACGATACAGGACATGTATTGGTTTGGAACCCTGTAACGAAAAAGATAAGCAGAAGGACACACTCGGAAATAGTTTCTGATTTGAGTGTCATGACTACCAATACTCCACAGGATGTTGGCGGCAGGAAAATATTCTATGTTTCCGGAAATTCTAATCCGGAAGATACTACATTGTGGACTTACGGAACCGGAGGGGCAAAAGCAGGAATTGTTTTCTACAGCTCCGGAATGGATGCGGGAAAGATCAATTTTGACGGACATTTTCATTTTAAAAATTCAAATGATACCGGATATAAAAAAATAGTATCTGCAGGACATTATCTTGCCGATAACGGTTCTATCTCCAAACTGCAGAATAATACGAGAGTTTTTCATAATGTTTATCAGGGATATGAAGATTACGTATCGTTCAAAGGAGTTTTAGCAATAAAATTTCCACAGGTTAATACGGCCCAGACAATGTTTATGGTTGATATTAATCTTTACGGATACAATCAGAGTTACTTAGGAAAAGTTCAGGTTTCTTTTTATAAATATTTTAATACTATAATAACAACCGGCTCAAGAGCTGTACTCAATGTGAGTGATAACTTTCCTACAGATATTGTTAGAGTTGGAATTGACGGGGCAGGGATGGTATCCATTTGTTTGGGAGATAATAATACTTTTTGGGACAGCTACATTGGAATTGAAGTTGAAAGAGTTCAGACCCAATACGGAGTGTATAACGAAGAATGGAGCTCTGGATGGACTCATGCTTTAGAAGACGGTCTATTTGCAGGGTATCCCGTTTTGAACAATATTGTTGTAGACAGAATAGCTACAAGAGACTGGCTGGATCATGGCTTCTGGAAAAAAGAAGATGTTGGAATTTACTGGGCAATGAAATCTGATAGGGACATCGGAATTTTAACCCCGGGTAATGGTGCACAGCGTATTCTTACAGGAGGTTTGTTAGTATCTTATTCGTATGATCATTCAGGTTTAATTCCGGCGAACGGCGCATATATACATGGTGTTGTGAAAACCGGCAGTCACTTTGAGGGTGTCGGATTGTATTCTCCTGTTTTAAACGGATCGCAGGTTTTTAACACATCTAATTCCCAGATTTATTTTGGTAATCCATCGGTATCACAGGTTTATTTTGAATCCGGAAATGATGATTTGTTCCATAACAGGTCAGGAATGGGTGTTGCAAGGATTTGGGACCAGCATAATTTTAATCCTAATAACTACATCCCGACCTCGCATCCTGTTTACGGAGTCAATTCCGGTGAAATCAATGAGTGGAGACGTTTCGGAGGCTACTGGGATAACAGGAATATTCAGCCTGCCCATTTGGGAACCCAAAGATTACAAATGGGCTTTACAAACTGGTATAACAACGGGGATCAGGCGAGTCACTATGCAGATTACCTTCACTTCGGAGGGTATCAGGATTCTTCGGGTGGCAGTCAGAACTTAATTATGTTCAGTAAATATGGACCTGGGATAAGGCAATTTCAGGGAAGTCCGCAAGGTGTTTCTCCGTATAAGTCCTATGTAGATTATTGGCATACCGGTAATTTTACGCAATCAGAAATTAATAACTGGAATAATTTAGTAGCGAATTCAAGTGATTTTGTTACCCTTCATATAGACCAAACGATCATAGCCAAAAAAACTTTTGCCGGAGGTGACGGTAACGGCTACTTGGGTGCACCTTTAATGATAAACGGGGATGGCAATGCCAATACGGTTTATCCAACTTTGTCCTTTCACCAGCCCGGACTATATGCCGCAACGGTGAGTTACAGGGGGAATGGGTTTTACTTTATGGACATTAATGGGACTAGTTTTGATTATATAAGGGCCGCAGGATATATAAAAGACGGTTCAGATAACAATTATGTTCTTCTCGGCGGCGGCGGGCACAAGGCGGTTTCCGATTTTATGACATCTGCTAATTTAAATGATTATTTGCCCAATGCCGGCGGAACAATGACCGGTGCAATTAATTTTGCTAATAATGTCGGAGGCATTATCGGTCAGGTGGGTGATAATGATTATTGGAGAGTATATGGAAATACAGCCGGCTCTAACCAGGGATATCTGGAAATGGCAACGGGTGATGATGGCAATGAACCTATTTATGTACGTCAATACAGCGGTGTTTTTGCAAACCTTGTAAGAACTGCAACCCTTCTTGATGAGGGTGGGAATACAAATTTCCCGGGTACTGTTTATTCCCGGGGATTTATAAAAGCCAGTTCCGATAATTCAATGATATTACTGGGAGGAGGTGGCCATAAAGCAGTTTCAGATTTTGTACAGCCTTCACAATTGGCAGATTACCTTACCAGCAATACCACTCAGACAATAGATGCTACCAAAACCATAGGTTTTCAGAATACTTTGTATTCGGGTTGGGACAGATCATCCGTTGTAAATCCGCAGATGGGACCTTTCTCGTTGCTTAACCTTGCATTGCAGGGTGCCTATCCCTTATATGGAGATGAAGAATTCAGATATGGGACAAATGGAATTTATGTTTACAATAATTATGGCAATGGTACTGTAACGCTTACGCGGGAAGCTGCGTCTGACCTGCCGAACAGATCCGGAGTACAGCTGAGATTCAATTATAATGGAAATGGTGCCACTCCGGGATTAGGCGGATTTATATTAGGTTTTAACGCCAGGCCCAATGCTGTATTTATTCAAAAATTTATGGCCAAACTTCCTGTAGGTTATTCATTCAATAATGCTGAAAACTACATGGGCGATAATTCTTCAGTGCATTGGTTAACATCAAGAGCGGGAACCGGAAAATGGGAAACCTATGTAAGAGCGGTAATGTGCGGAACCGGAACCAGTTTTGGAAACGGAGGTCATGTATATGTTGATGGTCCGGATACTGCTATGGAATTCTATTTGGCATTTGCTGAAATTTATGAAATAAACAGCTCTGTCTTTTCCAGGATAAAAGAAACTTTCTATGCCAAAAATGAAACGATTGATTTTAATGAAAATGTTAATCCATTAATTACTGCAGGAGCAGGCTCATGGGAGCAAAGAATTGTTCTGAAAAGAGGATGGAATGATTCGTATGGCGATTTTGTTCAATTAAAAGTTCCTGGTTCGGGTAATAATCCGGCATCGCTCATTATAGATCAGAGTGGCGGAATCAGATCTAATTACGGATATTTTTTTAGTAATAATTTACTTGGGGAACAGATATTCAACCCTAAAATAGATACGCTATATGTGGGGAATCAGTCATTACCGAACATAGAACTTCAAACCACAACCAACGTTCATTTTAATTACGAAGGAGCGGGCAATTTATACACATTTAACATAAAAGGGGCTTACTTAAACAGGGATATTAATTTTAATCAGGACAATTCCGGTGTCAATTTTTATGAAGGCGGCAAGATTTATAAGAAAGCAGGAGGCGGAGTTCATATAAACCGGGGAACCAATGGTTTAGATCCGAGAATAGAAACTGCAGACGGTTCAAAATCGTGGATGATATTCCATGAAGGAAATCATACTCCTTTTAAAAATTTAAGAAGTGGAGTTCTTTTAGAAGATGTTTCCGAATCAGGAATTTACAGACAGGAAGGCCCAAGTTCAGGATTTAGTTACACCACTACCTTAAATTTAAACTCTTCAGATGGCCGACAGCAGCTCACTATTGAAAGAGGTGGGGGAGGAATGAAGTTCAGAGGCTCGTATTACGGTTCCGGAAATCAGGGTTGGAGTGATTGGAAAGATGTTGTGCATTCCGACAATATCAGTTCTTATCTTAATAGTTATGGATTAGTAAATCAGTCGGGCCTGAACTCTCAACTCTCAGGATACGCTACCCTTAATGGTGTCCAGACATTCACCAATACCAATACTTTCGCTCAAAGTCCGGTAATTCCTAATGGTACTTTAGGAACTCATGCAGTCAACTTAAATCAGCTGAATGGTAAATCTAATGCTCTGGAAAATGCTACAGGAATAGGATTTTCCTCAGGTAATTATCCATCTGCCGACGGTTCGCAATATCCGTACATCTATTTCAATAATGGGGGAACGCAGGCTTATATTCCACTGGCAACACAGGAATACACGCAAACTAATTTTTTAAGCACTCCGAATGGTACTTCTGTGATGATTCCCGGTTCGGATTTAAACGGCTATTTTAAAACAGGATTTTACAGAGGTTCAGGTTTAGCTAATGCGCCTATGAATAACAGCGGATGGTGGTTTGTAGCGGTTGAAACCCACGACTATTCCTGGATAAAGCAGACCGCCACTTCATACGGTTCCGGAAATACTCCTAATATTACGTACCAAAGAACGATGATGGGAGGAAGATGGACGGCCTGGGTACAGATATGGACTACGGGAGATTTTAGTATTAGTAATATTCAGCAATGGAATTACGCGTATCAATACGGATTAAAGCTGAACGAAGAATTTACCGTTAATCAAAATACGGGATTAGTAATTGCAGATGATTATTTTGGAGGAGAATCTGGGATTATCGATCATCAGACGACAAGGCTGCTGGCCGCAAAACGCGGGCCTTATTATTTTTACGGTTCTGAAAACGGAAATTTTGACGGTTTAAATTTCGAATGTAAAAATAGTACTTTCGGAATGGGAATGCAGCCTGACAGCAAAAATAAGTTAATCGTAAATGGATCTGTAAAGGCCTTCCGGAATTTTAGATCCGAAGAAGAAAGACCTGATACGCTGTTCATTCCCAATGGTGAAACGGCTGATTTAAGAGATGAAATTATTAATGATGAATCAGATTACGCCATAAGATTAGATCCTCATGAATATGAAATTGAATCCGAATACCTTGAAGTAAGAGATCGAAACAGATTGATCCACATTATCGGGCAACGGTCTAAAATGATTGTAGATTTTACTGAAATCTTTCCTAAGCAACATATTGTTATTTATAATTTTGATGAATACGGTGGTACACTGGAAGTCAGAATTCAGGGGAATACAATTTACCACGTTGAGTCAAGATGTTTTCTTAAATTATATGTTACAAGATCACTGCGAGTAATTGCTGAAAGGCAGCAGCCTTGCGATATGATCTGGTAAAATAAGAATGATTATTATAGTACAATTAAGTATATACAGTTATTTAAAATCTCCGCCGCTTCGAAGAAGCGGCGGAGATTTGTTATGGTCATAAAAAAAATAGAGATTTGTAATTTCGTATCACTTTTCTGTTTACATTTTTCCAAGCGTAAACCTGAAAGTACTTCCGGCTCCATATTCACTCTCAACTTCTATATTTCCACCCTGAGATTCGATAAGCTCTTTACTGATGCTTAGCCCTAATCCCGTACCTTCTTTTTTGCTGCCCGGAATCCTGAAATAACGGTCAAAGACTCGGTTAACGTATTTCGGTTCAATGCCTTGTCCCGTATCTTTCACTGAAAAAACAACACTATCATTTAGTTGCTCAACTTTAACAATAATTTCTGAATTCTGATAAGAATAACGGATCGCATTAGAAATCAAATTATTAAGGACCCAAGAAGTTTTTTCACTGTCGGCTTTCACCAGTTCAAGTCCTTCTTCGATTTTAATTTTGAGGGTAATATTTTTTTGTTCCGCCGCTGCTTTATTTGCCTCTACGGCGTATTGTACGATGTCTGATATTTTGGAAGGCCCAATATTTAATTTCATCGAACCGCTTTCTACCTGGGCAATATTCAACAGTTCTCCGGTGATTTTCAAGAGCCTGTTGGTGTCGTCATTAATGCCGTTCACAAGATTTTTCTGGTCTTCATTCAGGCTGCCTATTTTTTCATTTTCCAGAAGTTGTAACCCCATTTTGATAGATGAAATCGGTGTTTTAAACTCATGCGAAACCGTTCCTATAAAATTGGTTTTTGCCAGATCCAGCTCTTTAAAAGGGGTGATATTATGAAGCATAATTACTTGGCCGATAAACTGACTGGAATGTTCACCCGTTGGGATAATATTAATGTCGATGATATTTTTTTCAAAATAGCTTTCTTTTCCGTTAGCAAAGATTTTCATCGATTCAAAATCATTATTTTCGTCAGGATATATAAGATTTTTGATAATATTTCGCACAAGATCATTATTCACAGCCACATCCTGAATCAATTGTCCTACCAAGCTTTCTTTCTGAAGCCCGGTAATGCTTAATGCCTCGTTGTTTACAAAAAGCACCCGTTTATTTTCGTCAATCCCAATTACAGGATCCTGCATATTATCGATAAGCGTTTCGATGCGTTTTTTACCTTTCAAAATTTTATCAAGCCTGCTTTCGGAATATTCCTGAAGCTTTTCAGCCATGGTATTGAAAGAATTTGCAAGCTCGCTAAATTCGCTGTTTCCTTCAAAATGTACTCTTTCCTTGTAATTCTGATTGGCAATCTGCCGGATACTTGCCGTAAGCTGACGCACAGGATCTGCAATATTAGATGGTAGATTAACCATTAAAATAAATGCCAGTAAAAAACAGATCATTCCCACCACGGAAATAATGGTAATGGCATCCTTGGCGGTATCATCTGCAACACTGCTTTTATGCTGAATGGCAGACATATTAAGCTGCATCAGTTCCGTGAGGTCTTTCCTGATGGAAGATTGTAAGCTTGTATTTTCCGGATTATTTTTAAGGTTTGCAAAATGCGTGATGATTTTATCGGTAGTTTCTTTCTCTCCGGGTTCCGTCACGTTTTTTTTTTGCTTTTCAAGATGCTTTTCAAACACCTCGAAAGCTAACGGATCCGAATTGATTTCCTCCAGAGCGAGCAACATATTTCGGGAATATTCCAGCGTATTGTAATTCGCAACCAGAATATTATTGGTATCTTTTTTCAGTTTGGTGATATTCCATACGCTTAATACGGAAAGCACAACAATCATCACAAATAAAAGTCCGACACCGATGTTGAGTTTTGTTTTAATTTTCATATTGATAATGAAAGGTTTTTAGTAAAAATTGAGAGGTGCATATAACCCTTTTCACATTTCACATTTCACATTTTACTTCTAACTTCTAACTTTTTACTTCTAACTTAAAATAACCAAATCTATATTTTCCTGAGACAACTTATTCAGTAATGTATTAAAGGTATCGGTTGCCAGAATAATCTTCCAGAGATTCAGATGAGGTTTCCCGATGCATACTGTAGTGACATTCCTTTCCTCGCATTGGCTCATGATAGCGTGTGCTACTTTCGTGTCTTCCACCTTAATAATTTCCGCACCCAATTCTGTGGCTAATTTAAAGTTATTAATTAAATGTCGCTGCTTGTCTAATGCAATTTTATCCGAACGTTCACTGGGAACCTGAACATATAGAAGATACCACTGGCTGTTGTAATAATTCGCAAGCCTTGCCGTTTTTCGGATCACATTCTTTGCCGTTTTTTCGTTAGAGCTGATGCAGGCCAGGAATTTTTCCTTTTTCAACGATTTATGAATTGTAACTTCAGATTCTACTTTTCTCGTTACCTGCGAAGCTACCTCTTTCAAGGCAAGCTCTCTAAGCTGTAAAATACTTTCCGCTTTAAAAAAATTGTTTAATGCTGCACTGATTTTAGTTTTATCATAAATCTTTCCTGCTTTCAGCCGGTTAATAAGTTCTTCCGCAGTTAAATCGATATTCACGACCTCATCTGCCTGGGAAAGTACGGAATCAGGAACTCTTTCCTTTACTTCAATATTGGTAATCTCTTTTACTTCTTCATTAAGGCTTTCAATATGCTGAATGTTGACCGCAGAAATCACATTGATTCCCGCATCTAAAATTTCCACTACATCCTGCCATCTTTTTTCGTTTTTGCTCCCTTCAATATTGGTATGAGCCAGCTCGTCCACAATCACCACTTCCGGACGGAGATTTAAAACTGCCTGAACATCAAGTTCTTCAAGCTCTTTGCCTTTGTAAAATAATTTCCTTCTTGGAATAACAGGCAAACCTTCTAATAATGCATGTGTTTCTTTACGATAATGCGTTTCGATATAGCCTATTTTCACATCAATTCCGTTTTCCAGAAGGGCATGGGCTTCCTGCAGCATACGGTAGGTTTTCCCTACCCCGGCGCTCATTCCGATGTAGATTTTAAATTTTCCCCGTCTTGACTTTTTGATCAGGTTGAGGAAGTCCTGTGCAGAGTTTGTATTCATAACGGATTATCTTATCAAATGTAATGATTTTGAAAGTTGTGAGAAATGAGAAGTAATGAGGTAAGAAGTAAGAAGTAAGAAGTAAGAAGTAAGAAGTAAGAGGTAAGAGGTTAGAAGTGAGAAGAAATGATTAGTAACTTTTTCACTTTTCTCCTAATCTGGTTTTCACCTTTAACTTCTTACCTTTCACTTTTCACTAAAAGCTTACTGCGAGTGAGGTTACTACAGAAGGGCTGTTGGGTTTCAGGATGTTGTCCCGGTTCAAAAATATGTCATCTTTACTGCTTAGATTCTTAAGTTCTGTTCTCCATACAAGATTAGGGAGAATCCAGTAATCTGCGTTGAAAGAATATCCGAAAGTTTTATATCCGTTGGCTGTTCCTGTGGCAATGATAACGCCTTTTTCGTCGCTGTAATATTCGCCTCTTACTGCGAAGCTTAGTTTTTCTGTAGCAGCATATTTGGCAATAACTACAGGCGAATACCATACGTTATATTGCTCACTTCCTTTAGCTTTCTGCTCTGCACCCATATCAAAACCTGCGATAAAGGCAAACTTTTGACTGATCTGGAAACTTCCGTACAGGTTGTGGAAATATCTCATTTGTCTGATGCTGTCCGGCTTATCATTTCCAATGAAAGAGCTGCTGTTTAATGTAATCTTTTCATTGGGTTTGAAAGTTAACTGATGCCCGAAGGCAACCGTAGAATTTCCGTCTACACGCTGGATTCTCTGCCATCCGTTCAGAACCAGACCGCTTACAAACCATTTTCCGCTATCACTGGTATAAGAGATTTTGGCACCGCTTTCGAAATATGGAGAGTTGTCTGCGAGCATACTTCTCGTCAATGTAAAGCAGTCTTTGCTGATGGCACTTTCAAATCCGATGTGTGAAGGCAATACACCTGCATCAATCCAGAGGTTTTTGTTTTTTGATAGTTTTACCCCAACATTGGCTTCATAAATATTTTTTAAAACGCCGGGTTCTGCCGCATAATTGGCATTCATGTAAGTTCCCACACCTAAAGCGACATTAGCTCTGAATCTTTCGGTTTCGTAATTGGCTTTTACAAATCCTAAATTAAGGTTGACCTCATTATTTCTGTTGTGGCTATACACAAATCCGGGTCTTGTGTTGTTTTCAGGATTATTAAAATCATACTGGTAATACACTTCTGCATAACCGGAGATTTTTAAAGGACTTTTAGTCTCTTCCTGAGCGTGCAGTGCAGAAACCGCTCCAAGCATTACAAATGCAAGTAATGATAATTTTCTTTTCATTTTAAATTTATTAAAAGAGATTAGAAGTAAAATGTGAAAAGTAAAAAGATGTAAATGATGGTAATCAATGAAAAAGTTTTCAAATACTTCTTACTTCTTACTTCTTACTTTTTACTTCTTACCTTTCACTATTTTCATTTATTACTTCAAACCGTCTAATGCGATATTGAGTTTTAAAACATTGATTTTTTCAGTTCCGAAAATTCCTAAAAAAGGAGTTTCGATATTTTTTTCGATTAGTGTGTTTACTGTTTTGAGGTCTATTTTTCTGATATAGGCAATTCTTTGAGCCTGAACTTTAGCTGCCTGTACAGAAATATTTGGATCAAGACCTGCACCGCTGGCAGTGACAATATCCGAAGGAATTTCAGACCTTTTAATCTTTGGATTGTGTTTCAAAAAGTTTTCGATTCTTCCTTCCACCTCTTTCAGGTAATCAGGATTGGATGGTCCTTTATTGCTTCCTCCGGCTCCTGCAGCATTATAATCTACTGCTGATGGACGGGACCAGAAATATTCGTCTTTATCAAATTTCTGTCCTATATTGGCATAATAATAAGAAGCCTTTGGTGAGATGTTGGAAGCTTTTCCGGACTGCTTACTTGTCATATTTGACTTTTCACTTATAATGATTTCTCCTTTACCATTATTCGGTGCAGCCTGTGCGATACCGAAAATAAAAAGTGTATAAAATCCTGAAAAAAATACCGCGCAGAACAACGTTAATCTGATGGCTGGTAATATGTTTTGTGTCATAGTTTTGAATGTTGTTTTAATAGTGAGAGGTAAGAAGTTAGAGGTAAGAAGTAAATGTTAAAGCGTAAATAAATCTGACTTTTCACTCCTCACTTCTCACTGTAAATGTTATTAATTAATGATACGATTGAGTGTAAGAAGTTAGAGGTAAGAAGTAAAAAGTTAAAGCTTTATAAACAAATTTTTGACGTCTTACTTTTCACTTCTCACTTTTTACTTTTTACTTGAATATTATTAAATAAAATGATACGATTGAGTGTAAGAAGTTAGAGGTAAGAAGTAAAAAGTTAAAGTGCTGTAAACAAATTTGATTTTTTCACTTCTCACTGTAAATGTTATTAATTAAATGATACGATTGAGTGTAAGAAGCTAGAGGTAAGAAGTAAAAATTTAAAGCTTTATAAACAATTTTTTGACGTCTTACTTTTCACGTCTTACTTTTCACTTCTCACTTTTCACTTCTTACTTCTCACTTTTTACTAAATAAAAACTGATACAATTAAGTCTATAATTTTGATACCGATGAATGGGATTAAAACACCTCCCAAACCATAAATCAAAAGGTTTCTTCTCAATAGAGCACTAGCTCCGATCGGTTTGTAGGCAACACCTTTCAAGGCTAACGGAATCAAGATTGGGATTACGATTGCGTTGAAAATTACTGCCGAAAGGATTGCAGATTCAGGGGAGTAAAGTCCCATAATATTCAGGCCCTGCAATGCTGGAATTGATGCAATGAACAATGCCGGAACAATGGCAAAATATTTGGCTACGTCATTCGCAATACTGAATGTCGTAAGTGTTCCACGGGTCATCAATAATTGTTTTCCGATTTCAACCACTTCAATCAATTTGGTCGGGTCATTATCAAGATCCACCATATTTCCAGCCTCTTTGGCAGCCTGGGTTCCGCTGTTCATGGCCACGCCCACATCTGCCTGGGCAAGAGCCGGAGCATCGTTGGTACCGTCACCCATCATGGCTACCAGTCTTCCTTCTGACATAATCGGCGAAACTAAAAGTAAAAAAAAAACTCGCTATGCGCGCCAACAATCGGCAGAAAAATTTACTTAATTTAAACACCTTTTAAATAGTCTTTAAACACAAAAAAAAGCATGCTCCGTCGAGCATGCTTCTTCTTTAAAAACCACTGTAAACAAAAAAATCAGTGATCCCGTGTAACATGAAATGCTTTAACCTTCATCTTCATCATCAAAATAATTATCATCATATAATATACAGGCTAACTGAAACAACGTTACAGCACCGTATTTCTTGCGTGTATCTTTCAGTATCTTTTCAACAGAACTCACACTATTTGGTTTAATCTCTAACTCTTTTAACTCATGCGACACCTGGTCCTGAGTATATCCATCTTTGAGCATTAACAGTATTCTGCGTTCGATTTCCATAGCCCAAAAGTACTGTAAAGAATATTGCGCAAAAAACGGTTACCCGTAATGTAATAAAATTCTTTATTTTTATATTACGCAATCACATCACATCTTATGAAGGTACGAGGCACAATAAAAGAAGAAGTTTCACCGAAAGATAAATCAATAATAGTACAATTTGAAGGTGATAAACAGAAGCAACAGTTTGAAGTACATTGTAATTTCAGCCCGTTTTATGAGAAAATGCGCAAATGGGATACATGGGACTTCGTTCTGAAGTTACAGAGCGAAATATTTACTGATCCGAAATCAGGCGCAAAATCCTATTTCACACACTTGATATGCACTAAAGCCACTCTATATCACGAACTGGGAACAATTGGCCCAAAATACAGATAGCTACATAATAATAAATTTTTAATTGACATTACGGTTAACCGTATGGCACACCAAATAGTTATTACTAAAATTGCAATGTGGATTATGTAACAAACCGGTAACATTATGTAAGCCACACCAGTGTTATTTTTTTAGTTTTAACAAACAAAACAAAACTTACTATGAAAAAATTTCTTTTAGTAGCTACTATGTGCGTAGCTGGTTTAGCATCCGCTAACAATTTAGAAAAAAACAAAGAGGATCAGCCGAAAAAGGTTGAACAGAACAAAGATGCTGAAACACCTCCAAGACAGCTTTGCACAGCAATCACTATCGTAATTATGTGTGATACTTCCCAGAACTTTAATAACACCTACTGTTGGGAAGAAGGGAATCAAGCTTCTTTTGAATCTGCTATCCATTGTTACGAGACAGAGCATCAGATGTTCAACGACGAAATTTGCAATTAAAGTTCATGGTTATTATGTCTGTTAAAAATTTAATCTCTATTTTACTATTACTACCTTTTGTTGTATTCTCACAAAAAAAGGACGTTGACAGTTCATTAGTTGAAGTTAGGTATTATGTCAAGTTTTTATCCGACACTCTTAATGTATCCTCCGTTAAGGAGGATATATTGAGTTTAAGAATAGGCAAAAATTCCAGTATTTTCAGAAGTGATCTAAAACAAAGCAGCGATTCCCTGTCGCATAAAATTATAGAATCTGCGCTACTAAAAGGGGCAAATGGGAATACACCGACAGCGCCTGACCTAAGTGGAGTCCGAAGACCTAAATTTGTGCAGGAGGTATATCATATCAATGGAAAAACACTGATTTATGATAAAATCAGAAGAAACATTTTCGCTTTTGAGCCTTCAAATAAAATCGATTGGCAACTGATAAATGAATCTAAAACCGTAAGTGGCTACGCTTGTAAAAAAGCAATCACCAAATACGGAAATAGAAACATTACAGCATGGTACACGACCGAAATCCCATTTCAAGAAGGCCCATACACATTTAAAGGTTTGCCTGGTCTGATCGTAAGCCTGGAAGACGATAAGCAATTTTACACATTTGTTTTAAAAGAGCTAAAGCAAGTAAAAAAACCGATCATCCCGATTAATAATGCCATTGAAACAACGTATGAAAAATTCAACGCTAAACGCCAGGAGGTTAAAAATGATCCAGCCGGAACATTCTCAACATTGACAAATTATAAATTGACCAAAGAACAGGAACAACGAATAATTGAAAACAACAAAAGCAAAAACAATCAGCTTGATTAGTTTGCCTTATAGATCATTATATCCTCATAACCTGCGGTGTGTGTGAGGCTTGTATTTACACTGACCAAAGTGCCACCGTCAAACGGACTTCTACAATAACCACGGGTCTGCATCCAGTCACAAAGTTCTAATATTTGACTTTTGTTGCTCGTAAAATAAAAGTATGATGTATCTTCAATGGTCTTCAATACATTCAAATAGTCAGATAGTTTCCAGTAACCCGGACGGCTATATGTCGAACAGTCAGTTGACAGATACGGCGGATCAACCAGGAAAACGACGTTCGGATGGTTCCTGTATTCCGCAAATAGGTCTCTATAATCTTTTTTCACGCGATCAACACCCTCCAGATAACCCTCCGCGCGATAATCGGAAAGTCTCACTTTATTGTAGAAAGTTTCTTTTTTTAGCTGCTCAAAATTCGTAGCGTAATTCATTGAGAATAATACACTGGACGATATTGTTACCCAGTCAATAAAGCCCTCTTCTTTAGATAGTCTTGCGATGACCTGAGAGCGTAGGTCTTCATTTAGCTTTTCTTTTTTTGTTTCAGACTTCCCGCAAATTGCCCGGATGTCTGACAGCAAAGCGTTTGTTTTGTCTACATTTTCCAAACGTTCGGAATAAGAATCAAAGTCGTTATAAATAACTTTTGCATTAGGATAATATTCTTTCACGGTATGGCTTAACAGTCCAGATCCGCCGAATAGATCAACATATACAGCATCTGCTGGAAATTCGTTTAAAGCTTCTTTAAACGGTTTTAAAAAACGTCTTTTTTGCCCTTGAAAAGGAAGGGGCGCCTGTACATAATTGTACTTCATGATTTTTGTATTAAAATTTTTATTATTGTTTTATTATATTTGCATCTCTGACCTTTTAAATAGAAAACCCACCCAGGAGAAGACTTTGCGTCCTCCACTGGGTGGGTTTTTATCTACAATTTAAAAGGTCAGATGTTTAAATTTGGAGGACGTTTTTTTATTCCTTTCCTCCGTTGGAATTTCTTAATTCAATATCCCGCAATAATCATTATCAATTCTTACCAGGACAATTTTGTTTTGACTGTTAACGTAAAAAGTTGCGCTGCTTTTTGGCGGTATGTACACGTTAACCGGTGTATTATCAACTGTGAAGTTTGCACCATTGCCGCTAACATTCATCACCGTCATTTCCTGATATCGGAAATAGTTCTGCATTGTTATGGTTCCGCCATCCATTAAGGTAACTTTGACAATTCGTTTATCAGCATCAAATGTGTTATTCGTTCCTGAAAAAG